>ERZ888423.567-NODE-567-length-37290-cov-15.321928_pt1 | contig 37290 bp, 30 predicted proteins | sample MGYA00520523_ERZ888423 | MGnify/ENA primary metagenome ERZ888423 (study PRJEB32303, sample SAMEA104408611) | aquatic metagenome | biome: Brackish water; feature: Pelagic; material: water | place: Baltic Sea | collected 2014-06-08T10:24:00 | depth 30,27 m ... | reverse complement strand
TAAGCACGCCGCCAGCGTTCGTCCTGAGCCAGAATCAAACTCTCCAAACAAAAACAACCCATCAAAAGACAGGTGAATCCGAATCAGAAAAATCTGACCAAGCAACCAAGAAAAACCTTGGCAAAAAAAGTCACACCCTGACCCGGGGGAGCCAAAGCACAACAAAAACAAACAACAAACAAAAACCACCAAACACACTATTGAGTTCTCAAACAACACACCTGACATCCATGCCCGGCCGCGCAACCAACCCGCGGTGAAAACCGCGTATTCGTAGTACGGACAGTAAGAACGATCCGAAACCCGGATCCATTCCCTAGGGATGCCGCCGCGCTCTGCGGACGAACCGCGTCGCAACGACTTCCATAAGTTACGTCACGGTGGACAGCGAGTCAAATCCACTGCTGTTCCGGGTTTTTGACACCGGACCAAGCCCGGCTATCCGACCCGGTGCACCCCGGCGACGTTGCGCCTACCGCGCCGCAGGACCAGCCAACGCCCGTGCAGGAAGTCCGCCGCGTCGGCCGCCCAGGTCTCACTATCAACCCGGACATTGTTGACCGACACCCCGCCCTCGCCGACGGTGCGCCGCGCTTCGCCCCTGCTGGCGGACAGACCGGTCGCCACCAGCAGGTCGACGATGCCGTCCGGGTGGCCCGGCGCCAGTTCGGCGACCGAGGTCTCCCGCAGTGCCGACGCCAGCGTCGCCTCGTCGAGCAGGCTGAGTTCCCCGCGCCCGAACAAGGCGCCAGAGGCATGTTGCACGGCCTCGGTGGCGGCCGCGCCGTGGACCAGGGTGGTGAGTTCACGGGCCAGGCGGCGCTGCGCGGACCGTTCGTGCGGACGCAGGGCGGTGGCGTCAGCCAACTCGGCGACCTCCTCGGCACTCAGGAAGGTGAACCACTGCAGATACCGCACGACGTCGGCGTCGGCGGTATTGATGAAGTACTGATACCAGGCGTACGGACTGGTCATCTCGGGGTCCAGCCAGAGGCTGCCACCCCCGGTGGACTTGCCGAACTTGGTGCCGTCGGCGGAGGTGACCAACGGGACCGTCAGGGCGTGCACGCTCGCCCCGAGCTTCTGACGCACCAGACGCACACCGGCGATGATGTTGCCCCACTGATCGGAACCGCCGATCTGCAGCGAGCAGCCGTGCCGCCGGTGCAGTTCCACGTAATCGTTGGCCTGCAGCAGCAGGTAGCTGAATTCGGTGTAGGAGATGCCTTCGCCGTCCAGGCGCCGGCGAATGGTGTCGCGGTCGAGCATCACGTTGACCGAGAAGTGCCGACCGACCTCGCGCAGGAAATCGATCGCGCTCAGCGGCGCCGTCCAGGTCAGGTTGTTCTCCACGATGGCCCCGGCCGGTGAATCGTCGAAATCGACGAACCGCTCGAGTTGACCGCGAATCCGTTCCGACCACGCCGCGACGGTGTCGGCACTGCTGACGGCCCGCTCGCCGGACTCGCGTGGATCCCCGATCAGGCCCGTCGCCCCGCCGGCCAGCACGATCGGCCGGTGACCGGCACGCTGGAAGCGTCGCAGGGTCAGCAGCGGCACCAGATTTCCGGCGTGCAGGCTCGGCGCCGTCGGGTCGAACCCGGCGTAGACGGTCATCGGGGGTTGCGCGGCCGCCGCGGCGAGTGCGTCGATATCGGTGGACTGAGCGATGAGATCACGCTGAGCCAGATCGTCGAGGATCGTCGTGGCCATCAGCTGATCTTCACATCACCGGGACGCGGCTGCGGCCGCGGGGAGTCCGAGGTCGACGCCGAGACAGTCGGCGGCGGCCAGCCCGGACAACGCCACCATCGGCAGCCCCCCGCCGGGATGGGCGCTGCCGGAGGCCAGGTACAGACCGGCCACACCGGGCACCCTGTTGGGCGGGCGCTTGAAGGCGGCGAAGCGGTCGTTACTGGCCGCGCCGTAGATGGCACCCCGGCTACCGGGGAAGGCGGCGGCCAGATCCCTCGGGCTGCGACGCCACACCAGCTCATCACCGTCAGACCATTGCGCGGCTCCCCGAATCCGTTGGGTCACAGCCTCTTCCAATTGATCCCAGACCTCTGGCGGCCGGCTTCCGGTGGCCGGCTCGGCCGGGGCGTTGGCCATTACGAAGACCGGCTCGGCGTCCGCCCAGCCACTCACGCCGTGGCAGCGCTCCTGGGCGCAAAGGTAGACGGTGGGCGTGGCCGGGGGGCGGTCACGATCGAAGATGTCGGCGAACTCCGCGTCGTAGTCCGACGGGAACAGCACCTCATGCGGCATCCGGTCGGGTCGACGGGCGGCCCGCAACACCGCGGTCCAACTCGACATCGACGGCGCCGCCGCGGTGGGCAGGTGTCGGCGGGCGACCGGCAGAGCACCGTCGCGCAGCCACCCCACGTCGGCGTTCACCACCACCGCCCGGCCGGTTCGGCGGCCGCCGTCGGCCAGCAGGACACCGATCGCCACGCCGCCGTCGACCAGGATTTCAGTGACCGGCGTCTCACACTCCACTACCCCGCCAGCGGCGTGGATGGCCGCGACCAGGGCCAGCACCAGGGCGTGGATTCCGCCCTGCACGCCGTAGCCGCCCAGCGACAGTTCGATGTGGGAGATGCAGTTCAAGGTGGCCGGTGCTCGCCGCGGGTCGCTGCCGTTATAGGTCGCGTAGCGGCGCAGCAGCATCCGCAGATGCGGGTCGCGAACGTGGCGATCAATGCCGGCCGTCATGCTGCGCAGCGGATCGACGGCGGCCAGCGCGCGGGGATGCCGCGCCGCGAGTGCGACCATCGCCGCCCACGTCGGGGCGGGTCCCAACACGAAATTCGGTGCCGCCGCGGCCCAAATCCGTTGACCGTAGGCCAGGAACGATGCCAACTGCGCCTCCGCGGCCGCCCCGAGGGTCGACCGGACGTTGGCCAGGGTCTGTGCCGGGTCATGAGCCACGTCCAGTACGCACCCATCCGCGTACCGGTAGCGAAAGCCCGGGTCAAGGCGGCGCAGGCCCACTACGTCGGACAGGCGCAGGCCGGCCCGAGCGAACAGTCCGGCGAAAACCTCGGGCAGGGTCAGCAGACTGGGGCCGGTTCCCACCACCACCCCGTCCACCTCAATGATCCCGGCCTTGCCACCCGGGCGTGGACCGGCCTCGAGTACCCGCACCGGCAACCCGCGGGCGCTCAGAGCAAGCGCGGCGGCCAGCCCCCCGATGCCGGCCCCGACCACCAGTACCTCGCCGCCGCGCTCAGCCACGGCGCGATCCCCGGCGCATGAACCGCGGGAGTGACCATCGGGCCGGGGGCACCAACGCGACGAAACCGGGCAGCGGGTCCCCGGGGTGGGTACGGGCCCGGCGCCCGTCAGTGGCAGCCGTGGCAGCCTCGTCAATGGCCGCCAAGCCGTCGATGATTGCCTTCTCCACCGTGGGCAGTAGCCCTTGCCCGCCCGGCCCGAGCAGGCCCGCGCCGGCGATCGGTGCAGAGAATTCGACGATCGCCGCCGGGCGGGCCCGCTCCAGGAACACGTAGTTGATGCTCACCACCACGAGGTCCACCGGATTGTGGGCGTGCATGATCCCGAGGCCGGACTTGAGGTCCAGTGGTCTCAGATGGGCAGGCCGCTGTCGACCCTGGGGGAAGACCCAGATGCCCCGACCGGGCCGGTCCAACAGGGCGGCGCAGGACTGCAGGCACTCCCGGCTGCGCTGCGCACTGCTGCGATCCAGTGGCAGGGCACCGACCCACCCCAGGAAGGGCAGCGTGCGCAGATTCCGGGAATCCATCACCGCCCAGCCGGTACCGCCCAGCGCTTCATCGAGCGGCAACAGCAGCAGCGCGTCCCACCAGGCGACATGGTTGGCGACGAAGAGCAGCGGCCGCTGCGCCAGCGCGTCGCGGGCGACGTCGAGTCCGCTCACCCACAGTCCGTCCAGTCCGCGGGACACCCGGCGGCGCGCATAGGGGCGGGCCAGCCGCAGAAAGACTGCCCGCCGGGTATCGCCGGCCCGGGCCAGCGCCCGGACCTCAGCGCCGGCGCCGGTCATGCCACCTCCCGCTGGGCGCGGGCCGGGTAGGAGCGTCCCCGCCAGCGGATGTCGCCGCGGCGGCTGCACCGGAAGCTGTCGATCAGCACGCCCATCATGAGCAACACCGCCACCGGATGCAGCGCCACGCTGATCAGAGGGTGGCCGTAGCGCAAAGCCATGATCAGGCGCAGGCTCACGTTGGCAGCCACGCCGACCGCGGCGGCGGCGGCCAAGCCCCAGGCCCCGAACAGCATCGCGACAGGCAGCGCGAGGTAGGGCACGACGAAGAACAGCAGGTGCAGGCTCAGGACGACGATCAGGGCCCCCGGATTGCCGCCGATGCCCTCGTAGAAGTTCTTGGTGAAGCCGCGCCAGAGCGAGGCCCCGTCGGAGTACATCCGACAGTCGGCCATCTGATCGCCGTCGGCGAAGACGACGCGTCCGCCGCTCTGCTTGACCACGCGACACAGCGCCATATCGTCCACCAGTGCCGCCCGCACCCGGGTCCAGCCGCCCACCGCTTCCAGCGCAGTACGCCGGATCAGCAGAAGTTGGCCGTTGGCCGCCAGCACCCGGGCATCGCGGGTCCGAGGAATCAGCGGCATGGGCAGCCAGGCGACGTAGGACAGGTGCAGCAGCGGAATCATCAGCCGTTCGATGAAGCTGCCGGTGCGCTGCCGGGGCACGGCCGTAACGATCGACGCGTCGGAACGGCCGGGTCCGCCGTCGAGTAGGGAGAGCATCCTCAGCACGCCGCCCGGGTCCAGGGTCACGTCGGCGTCGATGTTCAGCAGCAATTCGCCGCCGGCCGCCGAGCTGAGACGGTGCAGCGCGTAGGGCTTGCCGACCCAGCCGGCCGGCAGGTCTCCGCCGGTGATCACCCGCAGGCGGGGTACTTCGGCACCCAGTCTGGTGAGCACCTCCGTGGTGCCGTCAGTGGACCCGTCGTCGCAGACGATGATCTCGGTGATCGGGCCGCGGGCGTCGTCCGCCGCCCGCACACAGGCCTCGATGGTGCTCACCTCATTCCGAGCCGGAATCAAGACGCTGATCCCGCCCACCCCGACGGAGCCCCGGTCTGATTCCCCCCGGCCAGATTCCCCCCGGTCCGACACGGCGCGCCCGCGGGTCCAGAACACGGCGTTGAACGCGACCAGACTCAGCGGCAGCAGAGCGGGCAGTGCCAGGAGTGCGGCCAGCACCACAGCCCAGCGCGGTGCGGAGCCGTCGAGCAGATCAGCCGGCGACAGGTCCCGGCCCGGCCCGGCCCCGGTCATACACGCGCTCCCCCGGACCGCCCGAGCAGCCGTGACCACCGGCCGTCGGCGTCACCGGCGAACAACGGAAGCCACATCGAGTTGGGGCCGTCGGTACGGTGCACCCGCATCCGCACCAGCGGCCGCAGCCGATCGGTGTCCACCCGGTCCGGCATCAGGTTCTCCCCGATGCCGAAACCCTCGTCCGACCCGCAACGACCCCGCAGCAGATAGCGCTGGTAGAAGGGACCGTTGTCGACCACAGCGTCGACGTCGACCTGCACGGTGCGGCCGTCGGGGTCGGGGAAGGTGGCACTGCTCGGCCATCGCAGACCCCATAGATTGCGGCGTTGGTGTCCCATCTGTAGGCCGACGTACTCACGCGCGCGGCAGGTCCCATCCTCGGTGATCTCGACGACCAGATCGCGGGGAATTTTCCCGGGGTCTGACGGAACGAGCCGATAGAAGATCAGGTCGCGGCCCGGCAGGGCGAGCCGGCCCCACCACCAACTGCGGATACCCAGGGACTGCAGGGGCTGTCCGGCGCTGTTGCGGTCGTGGTAGCCCCGGCCCTCGATCCGCATCTCACCAGCCGGGGTGTCCAGTTCCAGACCACCCCGGCTGGCGGCCATCATCGGCGTCCACAGGTGCGTACACATCGGATCGACGGGGAGTCTCGAATCAGGGCGGCTCGAATCAGGAACGTCATGGCGCAGCGGACCTGACAGCCACAACTTCCCGGTGGCACGGCCGCCGGTGGGCAGGGCCAGATCGAGGGTCGCCTGCAGGGTGCGGACCGAGGCGTCGCCGGTGGGGGTGTCGGTCCAGGTGAACGAACAGTCGCCCATCCGCCAGGAGGAGCCGTCCTCCCCCCAGACGCAGTCCTCGGTGGGGAGCTCGGAGAGCAGATAGAAACGCTCGCGCCCGCCCTCGTAGACAACGAGGTTGACGCTGGGCCGTTGCAGTGGAAGGTGGGGGTGCCCGACGCGGGCCGACCGGGCGTACCCCGGCAGAAACGGCAGCCCCCAGGACCAGATGAGCGTCGCGCCCCGACCGTGGTCATCGACCAGATCGACGTAGAACCAGGTGAATCCGCCCGGGCTGCGCAGCACAGCGGGGTCTGGCGCGCGATCGGCGGAGCTTAACGTGATCAGGAGGCCTCCGGATTCCGGTTCGGGCGCGGCAATGTGCCGGGGCAATCCTAACCAGTCTGTTCACCGCCGAGTTAAATCAGGGCGATCCGGGCCCACCCAGCCACGCTGACTTTTCCGGTCAGCGCTGAATCGACTTGAGGTAGAAGAACTCCTCCAGGCCGTGCATGCCCAACTCGCGGCCGAGTCCGGAGGCGCCGACCCCGCCGAACGGAGCGTAGGGATTGAATGCGCCGCCATTGACGTCGATCTGGCCGGTGTAGATCCGGCGGGCTACCCGCATCGCCCGGTCCTCGTCACCGGACCACACCGCGCCGGACAACCCGAAGCGCGAGTCATTGGCGATGCGCACCGCATCGTCCTCGTCGTCGTAGGCGATGATGACGAGCACCGGCCCGAAGATCTCTTCCTGGGCCACTTTCATGCCACTGGTGACGTCGGACAATACCGTCGGGGCCACGAAGTAACCCTGATCCAGTCCGGTCGGGGTGTCCGGTCCGCCCGCGACCAGTCGCGCACCGTCGGCCATGGCGCTGCGGATGTGCTCGCGCACCCGGTCGCGCTGCAGCGCCGAGACCAGCGGCCCCATCAGGGTGGCCATATCGAACGGGTCGCCCATGACGTGGGCTTGGGCCACCGCGGCGGCGATCGCCTCGGCTTCGGCCAACCGGGAGCGGGGCACCACCAGACGGGTCTGCGCGATGCAGGTCTGACCGGAGTTCAGCATGCAGCGGCTGACGCCGGCGGAGATCGCCATCACCATGTCGGCGTCATCGAGCACCACGCAGGCCGACTTGCCGCCCAATTCCAGGGCCGCGGGCACCAGGTTGCGGCCAGTGACCTCACCGATGTGCCGGCCGACGCCCTCGGAGCCTGTGAAGGTGACCATGTTGACGTCGGTGTTGGTGATCATTGCTTCGCCGATGACGTTGCCCCAGCCCGTCACCATGTTGACCACTCCGGGCGGGAGGCCGACCTCGTCGAAGATCTCCATCAGCGCGAACGTCGAGAGTGGAGTGATCTCGGAGGGTTTGAGGACCACCGTGCAGCCGGCGGCCAGAGCCGGGGCGACCTTGGCGGCCATCTGGTGCAGCGGGTAGTTCCACGGCGCGATCGCCGCGACGACACCGATTGGCTCGCGAACCACCAGGGAGTTGCCGATCTCCTCCTCGAGGTGGAAGTCGTCCACCAGGCCCCGGATGGCCGAGAACGACATGGTGGGCAGCCCGACTTGAATCAGGCGGGCCAGCGTGATCGGGGTGCCGACCTCGGTGGTGATGAGGGCGGCCAACTCGTCGCCGCGGTCGGACAGCTTCGCCGCAATCGCGTCGATCATGTCGACACGATCGGCGATCGGAGTTGCCGCCCAACCGGGGAAGGCATCGCGCGCGGCGGTGACCGCGCGGTTCACGTCGGAAGCGTCGCCGACCGGGATGTTGGCGATGACCTGCTCAGTGTAGGGATTCTCGACGGGAATTGTCTCGGAGCCGCTGGCAGCGGTCCACTGACCACCGATGTAGAGACGGTCGTGGACTGGGGTCGGAATCATCGTCGTCATGGGTTCTCCTCAGGCGTTGACGGTGGACTAGGCGTTAACGGCAGGTTGGGCTTCGTTGGCGATGTTCGTGGCGGTGCGGTGCGCCAGCGACATCGCCGAGATCATCGGATTGGTGCCGCTAGCGGTCGGCATACCGCTGGCGTCGCCGATGTAGACCCCAGGGGTGTCGTGCAATTCGCCCGACGTGTTCGCCACCGAGGTTTGCGGATCGCTGCCCAGCCGGCAGCTGCTCATCTGGTGTGCCGAGAAGAGCTGCAACCCACCGGCCCGCAGCGGCACGCTCTGTATCGCCGTGATGAACGCCTCCAGGTCCTCGCCGCGGCGCCAGCGCTGGGTGATCGAACCGAACGGGATGATCTCCTCGGCGCCGGCCGCGTGGTGCAGCCGGATCTGCTTCTCGATGGAGGTGTGGGCTACCAGCAGGTCGACCTCATCGGTCATCGAGTAGTTGATCACAGCGTTGCCGAGGTCATCGACTGTGACCGTGCCGTGCCCGCGGTCGCGCGGGAATGCGACCGAAAACGCCGCATGGCCGAGTTTGGCGATGGTCTCTTTGTGCTCGGCGCCGGAGGCCCGGGCCATGCCCCCGGCGATGACCGACGGCGACCATTGCGCGTTCTGGATCAGGAAGCCGTGGCCATCTTTGATGTTGGCGAACTCGTCGACCATGGCGGTCATCGGTGCACCCCACCACGGATTGGTCTCGTCGGGGTAGATGCCGAGGAAGCCCACCACCGGATGAAGGTGCAGGTACTTGCCCACCGCCGGGCCGCCGATGCCGGAACGCAGCAGCAGCGCAGGGGATTCCAACGAGCCGCACGCGACCACCACGCGCGGAGCCTTGATGGTCAACTCCGTCGTCGCGCCGGTCGCGGGATCGGTGTAGGTAGCCTCCACACCGGCGGCGCGGCCGTTCTCCACCAGCACCCGCTTCGCCGAACAGCCGACAATCACCTTGCCGCCGGCCTCGACGGCGTCGCGCAGGTAGGTCTGGCGGACGTCGCGCTTGGAGCCGGACCGGTCGCCGAAACCGATGTGCCCGGCCGAGTCCGGCGAGTAGGTCTCCGGGTCGGCGTTGCGGGTCAGGGTCTTGAACGACCAGCCCAGGGATTCGGCGCCAGCGCGCATCCTCAGGTGCGGACCGTTCAGATCCGAGCAGTCACCATTGACGCCGAGGCGCTGCCAGACCGCGTCGATGTGCTCGTCGAAGTCGGCTGTTGCGACGTCCTTGAGTCCGAATTCCTCGGCCCAGTTGTCGCGTACCCATTCCGGCGTACGCAGGCAGTTGGACCAGTTCACGGTGGGGCCGCCGCCCAGAGTCGAGGCGGCCAGCAACGAGACGTTCATGTCGGCGGTGGCGTTGACGCCCCCGCGCCAGAACAATTGCTGGTAAGCGAGTAGCTCGTACCCCAGGAAGTCAGCCTCGTTGCGCGCCTGGCCGGCTTCCAGCACGACGACACTCAGCCCCGCCTGCGCCAGGACACCGGCGATCAGACCACCGCCGGCGCCGGAACCGACGATGCAGACGTCGGCCGCGCACGTGGATTCGGTGGGCGCGAAGGTCGCCAGCGGCTCAGGTCCCCCGGACGCCATCCGCGGCGGCCCTTCGTAGCCGTACACCTGCCAAGCCGGGTTGACCCCGGTCGTGGGGTCCGGGACGCTATATGCCATGGCGGTGGTCAGCGAGGCCAGCGCCTTCATCCCGGCAGCTGGCGCGGTGCCCATCAGCGCGACATTGCGGATCACCTGCTCGCGGGACCGCTGCGAGCCGGTGGCGAATCCGAACACGTGCATGCCGTCGAGCAGGCTGAGCAGACCATGGCGTTGGTCATCTGGCAGACCGGAGATCACCTGGGCGACGGCGATATCGGCACCCATGGCGCTGCCGCTGGCCGCCCAGAACCCGGTCGGGTCGTCGTCGCGCGGGATCGAAGGAACAATGGTGTCGGCCAAGGCGCGTAGGACAGCGCGGTGGTTGTCGGTGATTTCGGTCATGCGTCCTCCAAAAATTCGCAACCGGTCAACCGTTGTCGGTCAACACGCTCAGGACATTTCCCCCGGCCTTGCGGGCATTCAGTCACGAACCGTGGTCCTGTGACTGAGACGGTATCCTCCGGAAACGGCCGATGCCGATGATTCGGGCAAAGTCCGGACTAATCCGGTGCAAAGTCCAGTTCGGTCAGTGCAGGGGGCGGGCAATCAACCGTTCGTGCTCCTCCGGCGAGACGTCGACCGCCTCATCGACGAGCAGAACCGGGATGGCGTCCTCGATCCGGTAGGCCCGGCGCAGTCGCGGGTTGTAGAGCACCGGGTGGCCCGACGCGTCGTCGACGAGAACCAGGGGTCCGCGGTCGGCGGGACACACCAGGATGTTCAACAGGGTCGGATCGAGGACGGCCACTGGGTCTGAATTACGGCGCCGGCGCCGGTGCTGGGACCGGAACCGGTGCCGGTGCCGGGACCGGGACCGCCTGAACCGACGTCACGGTGGCACCGGACTGCCCGCCGGGGGCCGAGGTGCCGGATTGACTGCCGACCGGCATCTGCCCGGTGCTCACCATGCCCTGTTGGGACTGGGAGCCCCGAATGAGGTCGGTCTGCGCCTTGATCTTCGCCTGGTAGGCGATGGTGTCCTTCAGTGCCTCGATCAACGGGTTCTGGTTCGGGCGGTAGGTTGCCGCTTTGGTGAGCCCGTCCAGGTAGGTCTGCGATGGTTTGTAACCCATCGACCGCAGTTTCAGCGAAACCTTGAGCAGTTTGGAGAGCTGTCCGCCGCTGGCACCAATCGCGTACTGCTCGGCCAGATCGTCGAGGATATCGGCGTGCGCCGTCGCCGTGGACCCGCACACCAGACCGACCGCCAGTGCTACGCCGGCAATGCTTCGCAGCGCACCCCGGCGCCAGGCCCGAGCCACGGTGATTCCGGTCATCTGTCCCCTCCAACTGGGCGTCCGCTAACGGCGAGCCTAACAGCGTCGGCTGGTTCCAGCAGTGCCCAGCTACTCACGCTGCGCCGATCCCGCCGGCTAGCCCCGGGCCAGCGCGGCCCGGGCCGCCGCCGTCAACCTCTTGTACCTGCCCGTATCGGCGTCGAGGTACCAGCTGTTACGCCCCGCCTTGGGCAGACCTGCCTTCCGCAGCGCCGACGACACCGGCCGGTAGGACGCGCTGACCGGCAATTCCGGCACCACGTGCACGACGTCGGGCGCCAGGCCGATCGGCATCGACGCGACCGCCTCGCCCAGATCGGCGACGGTCACGCTCCGGCCCGGCCGCAGCGAGATGGCCGTGACGGCCAGGGTCCCGGACGGTGTTTGCACGCCGTAGGTCACCGCCAGGTCGACCCCGGCGATGGCACCGATCGCGTCGGTGATCGGCGCGGGAAACACCACCCCGCGCGGGGTGTGCAGGAACCTGGACCGGTTGCCCAGGAGCCAGAAGTCGCCGTCGGCGTCGCGCCAGAACACGTACTCGGTGGAGATCCAGACGTCACCGGCGGCGAACACCCCTCGTTTGATCGACGCGCTGGGGTCGATCGGCCCCCATGGCCGGGCCAGCAGGACGCCGACCTCTTCGGGGCCCGCGACCTTTACGAACCCGCGGTCATCTTCGAGGATCAGGTCTTCGTTGACGTCGTAGGCGCCCAGTTCGACCTCCCCGCCGCCGGGCAGTGGGCGCCCCTCGCTACCCACCTTGACCCCGGCGACGTTGGCCAGTACGGCCTGGCCGTCGGAGGTGGCGAAAAACTCAACGACCCTGGCCGGGGCGAAGTCGTCCACGATGCGCTGCCACATCCCGGTCGGCAGTCCCGAACCCATGAAGAGCCGGATCGGGTTGTTGCCGGCTAGTGGGTTCTGCCCCGACGGACCGAAACCCGGATCGTCGAGGATCTCGCGCAGCATCGACCACGTGTAGGTGACCACGGTGACGCCGTACTGCCGGATCTCGTCGAAGAACCGGTCCGGACGCAGCCCGCGGGACAGGGCGATCCGCGCGCCGGCCACGACGGCGCCGCCCAGGCTGACCAGCAGGCCGGATTGATGGTGCAGTGGTGTCAGGCAGTAGACGGTGTCGTTGCGGGTCAGCGCCGCCGCCGAGGCGGTGCCAAAGGCCGACAGCGCCCACCGGTAGTTGGTGATCTGCTTGGGCTCCAGCACCCCACCGCCGGTCGAGTTGAAGACCACGTACGCCACGTCGCGGGCGAATCCGGGGTTCGGTCGATACCACCCGGGCAATTCCACCGCGTCGGGGTCGATCTGCTCCATGTCGATCACGCCCCCGTGGTCGGGCAGATCGAGTTCACGGGTGTCGCCACCGCCGAGAACCAGGATCTGCACCGGCAGGGTGCCCGCCGCGGCCAAGTTGGCGGGATCGGTGATCAACTCGGTGATACCGCCGAGCCTGGTGGCTTGTGCGAGATCGCCGTCGGGCGGCATCAGCACGGCCACCCCGCCCAGCCGTGACAGCGCGGCGACGGCCACCATCGCGCTGGGCCGGGTGTCCATCAGGACACCGACCCGGGTGCCTTGGCGCACCCCGACGGCGATCAGTCCACGCACCACGTTGTCGATGCGCCGGTTAACCGCCTCGTAGGTGTGAACCCGACCGTCAAAAAGCAGAAACTCTCCATCGGGCACCGACTCGGCCTGCTCAGAGATGATGCGCCCCAACGAAATTCGAGTGTGGTCGTTGATCTGTCCCAACCTGACCAGGCGCGGCAGCGTGCGCGCGGTCTCGATGGCCAGTGTCCGGATCGACCGGTTGGCGCCGATAACGACGTCGGCCGCACTGCGAGCCAGCGACACGGCCAACTCGGAGACCTCCGCGACGCCGTGCATGACACGCGAACTCATCGCCACGCCGGTGTCGGTGGAGCCCGCTGTGGTGTCGGGCATCGGCACGATGTGGTCCGGGCGCTCACCGCCGCCGGAGAGCCACTGCACCCAGGCCGCGACGGTTGGCCAGGTGATGGTGGCCGCCTTCGAACCGACGACCAGGCCGAAATGCCCGGCCCGGATCATCACCTCGTACGCTTCGGCTTTCGGTGCGGCGCGTTTGATCCCCCGCACCGAGGCGGGTTGGCCGATGTCGTCGACCTCGCCGATGAACGCCAGCACCGGACAGGTGATGTCGGACAGCGTCACCAACTGGCCCTTGATGGCGAACCCGCCGGTCATCATCCGGTTGTGCGTCACAAACTGCTTGAGCAGTTCCGAGACCGCCGGCCCGGACCAGGCGATCCAGCCGTCGCTGTCGAGAAAGCGGCGCTGCTGTTCGCGCGGCAGCAATGCCTCCCGGTCGTGCAACTGAAACAGGAAGTCGACCTTCGACTGGACCGATTTAATCGGGTCGAGCATCTGGAATCCGGTCCGGGCCAGCCAACCAGGGATGTCGATGCGGTTGAACACGTGGTCGGCCAGGAACTCCGCGGCCACGACGCCCATGTTCGCCGGGATCCCCATCGGCAGCGCGGCCAGGGTGTCCACCGGAGAGCCGAAGGCCACCACGCTGGCAACGTCCTTGGATCGGCGGTAGGCCGCCGTCTGGTAGCTGAACATCCCGCCCTGGGAGTAGCCGAGCAGGTGAACGCTCTGACCGGTGGCGGCGGCGACGATGTCGATGGCTTCGCTGAGTGCGACGATGTGATCGGTCAGCGTGCGCTCCATGCCGCCCTCGACCCGGTCGGGCGAGCCGTAGTCGATCACCCACGGGTCCAGACCGCCGGCATGCAGGATGCCGACGGCACCGTCGTCGCGGCTGACGTCCCACATGTTCGCCGACATCATCATCGGGTGAACCATCAGCGCCGGCGGTCCCGCCGGGGCGCGGCCTGGTCGGGTGTCCGGCGGAAAGTACCGCCGGAGCTTGTACATGTTGTTGCTCTCGACGATCTGGAAGGTCGACGGCACCGCCCCGGTCTCCAGGCCGCCGAAGCGCGCCACCTCGTAGCCATTCTGGGCGGTCGAGACGAGCCGCTCCAAGGGTTTGGTGATCGCCGATAGGGGTTTGGTGATCGCCGATAAATTGAGATCCACCATCGCTTGTTCCCCGCCTCCGTCGCTGTCTACCGCACGCCTGCTGACAGCCTAGGCTCGTCGCCGTGGCACATCTGCTCGGCGGCGAAACGCTGCACCTGGCCTATCCGACGAAGGTGGTCTTCGATTCGGTGACGGTCGGTGTCAATGACGGTGACCGCATCGGGATCGTGGGACGCAACGGCGACGGTAAGTCCAGCCTACTGGGCCTGCTCACCGGACGGATCACACCCGACTCAGGCAGGGTGACCTGCCGCAGTGGGCTGCGGGTGACCGCCCTCGAGCAGGCCGACACCCTGGACGGGTCCGCCACGGTAGCCCAGACCCTCGTCGGCGATCGCCCCGAGCACGAGTGGGCGGGCGAGGCCCGGGTGCGCGACGTCGTCGCCGGCCTGGTGTCCGACATCGACTGGCAGGCCCCGATCTCCGAACTCTCCGGCGGCCAACGGCGGCGCGTGCAGTTGGCGGTCCTGCTGATCGGTGACTGGGACGTGATCGGACTCGACGAGCCCACCAACCATCTCGACATCGAGGGCATCACCTGGCTCGCGGCGCACCTGAAGTCGCGGTGGGCGCGAACGGCCGGCGGCCTGCTGGTGGTCACCCACGACCGGTGGTTCCTCGACGAGGTGGCCAACACCACCTGGGAGGTCCACGGGGTTGGCAGCCAAGGGGGCACGATAGAACCGTTCGACGGCGGCTACGCGGCCTACGTTCTGCAACGCGTCGAGCGCGACCGGGTGGCGGCCACCGCGGAAGCCAAGCGGGTCAACCTGATGCGCAAGGAACTGGCCTGGCTGCGCCGCGGCGCACCGGCGCGCACCTCCAAATCCAAGTTCCGGGTCGAGGCGGCCAACCAGTTGATCGCCGACGTGCCACCGGTGCGCGATACCGTCGAGTTGGCCAGGCTCGCGACCAACCGGCTGGGCAAGGACGTCATCGACCTCCTGGACGTTTCGGTGTCCTATCCGGGAATCGAGGCGACCGAAATACCGGTACTGCGCAACGTCGAGTGGCGTATCGCGCCCGGCGAACGTACCGGAATCGTCGGCGCCAACGGCGCGGGCAAGTCCACCCTGCTGGGCCTGATCGCCGGAACCATCACCGCTACGCACGGACGGGTCAAACGCGGCAAGACGGTGCGACTGGCCATGCTGGACCAGCAGGCCGGCGAGTTGACCGAGATCGCCGATGACCTCGTGCGTGACGTCATCGGTCGACTCAAGGCCGGCTACGAGGTCAACGGGAAGGAATTGACACCGGCACAGTTATTGGAGCGCTTGGGGTTTGGTCGCGATCAGCTCGCGACGCGGGTGGGTGAGCTCTCCGGCGGTCAGCGCCGCAGACTGCAGCTCATGCTGACCCTGTTTGCCGAGCCCAATGTCCTCATTCTCGACGAGCCCACCAACGACGTGGACATCGACATGCTCTCGGCCACCGAGGACCTGCTCGACTCCTGGCCGGGCACGCTCATCGTGGTCTCCCATGATCGCTATCTCCTGGAACGCATCACCGATCAGCAGTACGCGATCCTCGACGGGCACCTGCGTCATCTACCCGGCGGGGTCGACGAATATCTGCGGTTGACCGCACAGCGGCCGGCTGGCGCGCCGACGGCCCCGAAGGCGGCGGGACAACCACCGACGGCTGCCCTGTCCGGCGCCGAGTTACGAAATGTGCACAAGGAGATCGGGGCGCTGGAGCGCACGCTGGGCAAGCTCGACGGGCGCATCAAGGCCAAACACCTCGAGTTGGCCGCTCATGATCAATCTGATCATGCCGGCGTCACCCGACTGACCGCCCAACTGCGGGAAATCGAAGCCGAGCGCGATGACCGGGAAGTCCGATGGCTGCAGCTGTCGGAGTCGATCGAATAACGCCTGCCGGGCTCAGTTCCGCAGCCGTTCCCGCAGCTCAGCCGCGGTGGCCCACACGGTGCGCAACTGTCGGCTGACCTGTTCCGGTGCGGTGCCGCCGCGGGCGTTGCGGGCGCCGACCGAACCGGCGACCGTCAGCACCCCGCGCACCTCGGGGGTCAACTCCGGACTGATCCCGGCCAGTTCGGAATCGGTGAGATCAGCCAGGCCCACGCCGCGGGCCTCGGCCACCCGCACCGCGGCACCCGCCGCCTCGTGCGCGAGGCGGAAGGACACCCCGCGGCGCACCAGCCACTCGGCGACGTCGGTGGCCAGGGTGTAGCCGGTCGGGGCCAGAGCCGCCATCCGGTCGGTGTCGAAGACCAGGGTGGCGACCAGGCCGGCCATCGCCGGCAGCACCAACTCGAGTTGGGCCACCGAGTCGAACAGCGGCTCCTTGTCTTCCTGCAGGTCTCTGTTGTAGGCCAGCGGCTGCGCCTTGAGGGTGGCCAGCAGACCCGTGAGGTTGCCGATCAGCCGGCCGCTCTTGCCGCGCGCCAACTCGGCGATGTCCGGATTCTTCTTCTGCGGCATGATCGAGCTTCCGGTGGACCACGCGTCGTGCAGCGTCACGTACCCGAACTCGGTGGTGCTCCACAAGATGATGTCCTCGGCCAGCCGGGAGATATCGACAGCGATCATGGCCAGCACGAAGGCGGCCTCGGCGGCGAAGTCACGCGACGCCGTCGCGTCGATCGAATTGTCTGCCGCCGCAGCGAATCCCAGGCTTGCGGCGATGGCGTCGGGGTCCAGACCCAGCGACGAACCGGCCAGTGCACCGGAACCATAGGGCGACACCGCGGTGCGGTCGTCGAAGTCGGCGATCCGATCCAAATCGCGCAGCAGCGGATGGGCGTGAGCCAGCAGGTGATGGGCCAGCAGTATCGGCTGCGCGGCCTGCAGATGGGTCTTGCCGGGCATGATCGCGCTCGGGTGGGCGGCGGCCTGGGCGGTCAGCGCCTCGACCAACCCGAACACCCCGTCAGCCACCCGGCGCATGCCGTCGCGCAGCCACATCCGCAGCAGGGTGGCCACCTGATCGTTGCGGGACCGCCCGGCCCGCAATCGGCCGCCGAGGTCTGGTCCGACCCGGTCGATCAGGCCGCGCTCCAACGCCGCGTGGACGTCCTCGTCGGTGATGATCGGGACGAAACTGCCGTCGGCGATGTCGGAGCCCAGGCTGTCCAGCCCGACCAGCAGGCCGTCGCGCTGCTCATCGGTCAGCAACCCGGCCACGTGCAGCACCCTCGCGTGCGCTGCGGAAGCGGTGACGTCGTAGGGCGCCAGCGCCCAGTCGAAGTGGGTGGAGCGGCTCAGCGCCACCAGTTCCGGAGCGGGGCCGTCGGCGAACCGCCCGCCCCACAGCGAACCCTCGTTGGTGCTCACGTCAGTTCTTCCCGGCGCGAGCAGACACGAAGTCGCACAAAAGTGGGTCCCCGAGTGCGAGTTTGTGTCTGCTCGCGGAGGACGGCGGGGGCCTCATAGCGCTCGATCCCGCTGGGCGGCAATCTTCGACGACAACCCGTGCAGGTGCACGAAGCCCTTGGCCGCGGACTGGTCGAAGGTATCGCCGGCGTCATAGGTGGCCAGGTTGAAGTCATACAGCGACTCCGGGCTGCGTCGGCCGTTGACCGCGATGTGTCCGCCGTGCAGGACCATCCGGATCTCACCGGTCACCCGCTCCTGGGTCTTGGCGACGAAGGATTCCAGCGCGGTCTTCAGCGGGGAGAACCACAGGCCGTCGTAGACCAGTTCACCCCAGCGGCGGTCGGTCTGACGCTTGAACCGGCCCAGTTCGCGTTCCAGCGTCACATGCTCGAGTTCGGTGTGCGCGGTGATCAGCACCATCGCCCCGGGCGCCTCGTAGATCTCCCGGCTCTTGATGCCGACGAGGCGATCCTCGACGACGTCGAGGCGGCCGACACCCTGGGCGCCGGCCCGGCGGTTGAGTTCGACGATGGCCTCCAGCACCGAGACGGGGTTGCCGTCGATGGACACCGGCCGCCCGCTGGAGAAGCCGACGATCACCTCGTCGGGAGTGTTCCAGTTCAGCGTCGGGTCTTCGGTGTAGTCGTAGACATCCTTGGTCGGGGCGTTCCACAGGTGCTCCAGGAAGCCGGTCTCCACCGCGCGACCCCAGACGTTCTGGTCGACCGAGAACGGCGAACGCTTGCTGACGTTGATCGGGATGGCATTTTTCTCGGCGAACGCAATGGCCTTCTCCCGGGTCCAGGCATAGTCGCGCACCGGGGCCAGCACCTCAAGATCCGGTGCCAGCGTCGCGAATCCGACCTCGAAGCGGACCTGATCGTTGCCCTTGCCGGTGCACCCGTGCGCCACCACAGCGCCATCGAACTGCCGGGCGGCGGCGACCAGGTGCTTGACGATCAGCGGCCGACTCAGCGCCGACACCAGGGGGTAGCGATCCATGTAGAGCGCGTTGGACTCGATGGCGGGCAGGCAGTATTCGTTCGCGAACTCATCGCGGGCGTCGATCACCACGGCTTCGACGGCGCCGCAATCCATCGCCCGTTGGCGCACGACCTCCATGTCCTCACCACCCTGTCCAAGGTCGATGGCGACGGCCACCACCTCGCGGCCGGTCTCCCTGCCGATCCAGCTGATGGCCACCGAGGTGTCCAGGCCGCCGGAATAGGCCAGGATGACGCGCTCCGACATAAAGTTTCTCCTCGGGTGCTTAACGGATGTTCTCGAACAGGGTGGCCAGTTGCGCGCCGGTCATTGGTTCGCGGGCGATCACCAGAATGGTGTCATCCCCGGCGACCGTGCCGACCACCTCGGGCAGGCAAGCACGGTCGATGGCACTCGCCAGGTAGTGCGCCGCACCCGGCGGGGTGCGCAGTACGGCCAGGTTGGCGCTGGCGTCGGTGGACACCAGAAGTTCGCTGAGCAACCGTGACACCCGTTCGGTGCCACCGGAGACACCGCGAACCGGGCTGCCGTCCTCGGGCACCACGTATACCCCGCCGCCGCCGTCGGCGCCGCGCAACTTCACCGCACCGAGTTCCTCCAGATCGCGCGACAGGGTGGCCTGGGTGACGTCGACGCCGTCGTCGGCCAACAGTGCGGCCAGCTCACTCTGGCTGTGCACCGATCGCGACGACAGAATCGCGACGATCCGCGACTGCCGCCCGGCTCGGGTGGTCGCGACTTCCGGCGATCCGGTCATCGGGTCCCCCGGGATGACCGGCCCAGCAGCCACACCAGCAGCGCCTTCTGGGCGTGCAGCCGGTTTTCGGCCTCGTCCCACACCGCGCTGCGCGGCCCGTCGATCACCTCATCAGTGATCTCCTCGCCCCGATGCGCCGGAAGACAATGCAGCACAACGACTTCCGAATCAGCCTGAGCCAGCAGGTCGGCGTTGACCTGGTAGGGCCAGAACGGGCCGAGACGATCACGGCCGTCGCCCTCCTGACCCATCGACGTCCAGGTGTCGGTGACGAGCACGTCGGCGCCCGCCGCCGCACTGCGCGGGTCGTTGGTGATCGTGACGCTCGCCCCGGTTTCGGCGGCGCGGGCCGTCACCGCGGCGACGACGCGCGGATCCGGTTCGAAACCGGCCGGAGCGGCGATGGTGACATGCACTCCGGCGGTGACCCCGCCGAGCATCAGCGAGTTGGCCATGTTGTTGGCGCCGTCACCGAGGTAGGACAGTCGAAGACCCGACAGCGACCCCTTGCGTTCGGCGATCGTCTGCAGATCGGCGAGCACCTGACAGGGATGGAACTCATCCGAGAGCGCATTGACCACCGGAACCGTTGCCGTCGAGGCCATCTCGTCGAGTCGGTTCTGGCCGAAGGTCCGCCAGACGATCGCATCGACGAAGCGCGACAGCACCCGGCCAGTGTCTGCGAGGGTCTCATCGCGGCCGAGTTGGGTGGAGCGGCCATCGACGACGACGGCGTGCCCGCCGAGTTGGGCGATACCCATCTCGAAGGAAAACCGGGTGCGGGTGGAGTTTTTGTCAAAGATCACCGCCACGCCCCGGGGGCCTTCGAGCGGGCGCAGGCTCATTGGTTCGCGCTTCAACTCGGCCGCCAGCGCCAGCACCTCGGCCTGCTCGACCGGGCTGAGATCGTCATCGCGCAGGAAGTGCCGCGGGCCGTTCATACCCGCGCCGCCATCTCGGCGGCGTCGAGGATGCCGGGCAGTGCCGCCACGAAACCATCGATCTGGTCCGCGGTGATGATCAACGGCGGCGCGAGCCGGATCACGTCCGGCGCGGCGGCGTTGACCAGGAATCCCGCGTCCCTGGCCGCGAGCTCGACAGCCTTGGCGTGCGGCGCGGTCAGCACCACCGCGCGCAACAGGCCACGCCCCCGGACGTAGTCGACCAGCGGGTGGGCCAGTGATTCGATTTCGTGCTGCAGTTTGTTGCCCACCAAGCCGGCGTTGTCCATCAGGTTCTCCTCGTCGAGCACCCGCAGCACGGCCAGTGCGGCAGCGGCGCAGACCGGGTTGCCGCCGAAGGTGCTGCCGTGCATGCCGGGTGTCATCAACTCAGCGGCCGGGCCGATGGCCAGGCAGGCGCCGATCGGCAGTCCGCCACCGAGCCCCTTGGCGAGGGTGACGATGTCGGGCGTGATCCCGTCGTGGGAGTGAGCGAAGAACTGCCCGGTGCGGCCTACACCGGTCTGCACCTCGTCGATCGCCAGCAGCGCGCCGTGGCGGCGGGTGATCTCGCGAGCCTGGGCCAGGTAGCCGTCCGGCGGGACCACCACCCCGCCCTCCCCCAGGATCGGCTCGAGGAATACCGCGGCGGTGTCATCGCCGACGGCGTCGGCGAGCGCGTCGACATCGCCGAAGGGCACGTGGGTGACGAAGCCGGGCAACGGCTCGAACGGCTCCCGCTTGCTCTGCTGGCCGGTGAGCGCGAGTGCGCCCATGGTGCGGCCGTGGAAGGCTTTCTGTGCGGCAACGATTTTGGTGCGCCCGGTCAGCCGGGTGATCTTGAGGGCCACCTCGTTGGCCTCGGCACCGGAGTTGCAGAAGAACGCCCGGGCGGGCGCACCGAGATGTCCGACGAGCGCTTCGGCGAGTGCGACACCGGGTTCGGTGGCATAGAGGTTGGAGACATGGCCCAGGGTGTTCAACTGCGCGGTGACGGCCTCGATGATCGCCGGGTGCCGGTGGCCGAGGATGTTGACCGCGATCCCCCCGAGCAGGTCAAGATAGGTCTTGCCGTCGACGTCGGTCACCACCGCGCCCTCACCGGCGGCCAGCGCCAACGGCGGCGTGCCGTAGTTGTCCATCATGACCGAGCGCCAGCGGTCGAGCATGGTGATCACCGGACCACCGTCGTTCCGGTGCTGCCGAACAGTCCGCTGAGCACACAGTGCTCGACCCGGCCGTCGATCACATGAGCGCTCGGAACCCCGGCGGTGACCGCACGCAGGCAGGCCTCGATCTTGGGCACCATGCCCTCCTCGAGGCTGGGCAGCAGTTTGACCAGTGTGTCGGTGTCGATCTGGCTGACCAAAGAATCGCGGTCCGGCCAGCGGGTATAAAGCCCCTCGACATCAGTGAGCATCAACAGCGTCTCGGCATCGAGAGCCTCGGCGACCGCGGCGGCGGCGGTGTCGGCGTTGATGTTGTACACCGCGCCGTCGACATCCGGGGCGATGGTGGAGATCACCGGAATGCGCCCCGCCGCAATGAGATTGTGGAGCACCGCGGTGTCGATGTGCACGACGTCCCCGACCAGACCGATGTCGGTATCGACACCATCGACACGGACACTGCGCCGCACCGCGGTGAACAACCGGGCGTCCTCGCCGGTGAGGCCGACGGCGTACGAACCATGGGCGTTGATCAGGTTCACCAGTTCGCGGCCGACCTGACCGAACAGCACCATCCGCACGACGTCGAGCACCTCCGGCGTTGTCACCCGGAACCCGCCCCGGAACTCACCGGGGATGCCCAGCCGCTTGAGCATGGCGTTGATCTGCGGGCCGCCGCCGTGCACCACCACCGGATGAATACCGGCGGTGTGCAGGAACACGATGTCGGCGGCGAAGGCGGCCTGCAGGGCGGTATCGGTCATGGCGTTGCCGCCGTACTTGACCACGACGATCTTGCCGCGCAGCGGCCCGGTGTTCGGGGCATCGGTGTTCGGGGCTTGGGCGTTCGGGGTCATGAGCTGTACGCCGAGTTCTCTTCGACGTAGGCGTGCGAGAGGTCGGTGGTGCGGATGGTGGCCTGCGCGTCACCCAGATTGAGGTCGATGGTGACGTCGATCTGTGGGCCGGACAGGTCGACTCCCCGGGCGCCGGGCGCACCGGTGCCGTTGACGCACACGGCAAAACCGTTGAACGCAACCATGATCCGGTCGGCGTCGATTGGAAACGGCGACATCCCCACCGCGGCCAGCACCCGGCCCCAGTTCGGGTCGGAGCCGAACATGGCGGTCTTGACCAGGCTGTCGCGGCCGACGATCCGGGCCGCGGTGAGGGCGTCGTCCTCGGTCAGCGCGCCGGTGACGGTGATGGTGACCCGCTTGGTGACGCCCTCGGCATCGGCCTGCATCTGCGCGCACAGGTCATCGCAGACCCGCAGCACCGCGTCGTCGAGGTGGTCCTGGCTGGGCCGGATCTCGCTGGCGCCGGAGGCGAGCAGCAGCACGGTGTCGTTGGTCGAGCAACTGCCGTCGACGTCGAGGCGGTCGAAGGTGCGGGCGGTTGCGCGGCGCAAGGCGGTGTCCAGCGCGGCGGCATCGGCCACGGCGTCGGTGGTCAGCACCACCAGCATGGTGGCCAGTGACGGTGCCAGCATGCCGGCGCCCTTGGCCATCCCGCCCAGGGTCCAGTTCTCTCCGGAGTCCAGCGAATGGTGCAGTGCGACCTGTTTGGGCACGGTGTCGGTGGTCATGATCGCGTGCGCGGCGTCGGCACCACCGACCAGACCACCGGCGAGCTCGTGCACGATCTCGGTGACCCCGGCCAGCACCCGATCCATCGGCAGTCGGTCCCCGATCAGTCCGGTGGAACAGATGGCGACTTCGATCGGGCCGGTGTCGGTGCCCCAGTCCGAGAGGGTGGCCGCCACCGCCTCGGCGGTCGCGTGGCTGTCGGCGAACCCTTCCGGGCCGGTGCAGGCATTGGCGCCGCCGGAGTTCAGCAGCACCGCGCGCAATCGACCGGAGCGCAGCACCTGCGCGCTCCACAACACCGGGGCAGCCTTGACCTGATTGCGGGTGAAGACCGCGGCCGCGGCGTAGTCCGGCCCCTCGTTGAAGACCAGTGCCAGATCCGGTCGGCCTGATTTCTTGATACCGGCGGCGATCCCGGCCGCCCGGAAGCCCGCCGCCGCGGTGACGCCCTGGTTACGCAGTAGTCGGGTGGTCGTCGTCTGGTTCAGTGTCACGGCGCCACCCCGACCACCGAGAGTCCGTCGGTCTCCGGCCAGCCCAGCGCGAGGTTCATCGACTGAACCGCAGCGCCTGCGGTGCCCTTCACCAAGTTGTCGATCACGCAGACCGCAACCATCACACCGGCGTCGGCATCGAGGGCAACCGCGAGCTGGGCGGCATTGCTGCCGATCACCGAACCGGTGGTCGGCAACCGGCCATCAGGGAGCAGATAGACGAACGGCTCTGCGTCGTAGGCCTTTTCGTAGACGGCACGAATCTGCGGCAGGGACGCCGATGTCCGCGCCGTGCAGGTGGCGAGGATTCCGCGGGCGGTCGGGATCAGTACCGGGGTGAAGGACACGCTGACCTCGCGATCGGTCACCGCGCGCAGGCCCTGGGCGATCTCCGGGGTGTGCCGGTGCACGCCGGCGATGTTGTAGGCCCGGGCCGATCCGATGACCTCAGAAGCCAGCAGGTCCACCTTGGCCGCCCGGCCGGCTCCCGAGGTGCCGCTGACCGCGACCACGGTGACGGCCGGGTCGACGAGATCGGCGGCAACCGCCGGTAGCAGCGCCAGCAGTGCCGCGGTCGGGTAGCAGCCCGGTACCGCGATACGGGTGGCTCCCCGCAACCTGTCCCGGCCGCCGGGAAGTTCGGGCAGACCGTAGGGCCAGCTGCCCGCGTACGGCGTGCCGTAGAACCGGTCCCAGGCGGTCGCGTCGGTCAACCGGAAGTCCGCGCCGCAGTCGATGACGACGGTGTCCGGGCCGAGTTGCTCAGCCAGTGCGGCGGAGTGTCCGTGCGGCAGGGCCAGGAACACCACGTCGTGCCCGGTGAGTACCTCGATTTCGGTGGGTGCCAGTACCCGCTGCGCCAACGGCAGCAGATGCGGGTGATGCTCGGCCAGCGTGGTCCCGGCACTGGCGGCCGCGGTCAGGGCACCAATGGTCAGCCGAGCGACAGCGTAGCCGGGGTGGCCGAGCAGCAGGCGCAGGATCTCCCCCCCGGCGTATCCACTGGCGCCGGCAATCGCCACCGAAGTCATGAGCGCATTCTGCATTGTTATGCACAATGGTGCAAATTCATGCCCGCGCTCCTCCCCGCGGGAGGACGTCAGCCGCGCAGGACCGCGCCGAACCGCTCGCCGGCGGCGGCCACACCCGCGTCGCGGGCGGCACTGGCCTCGTCCTCGGTCAGGGTGCGGTCGGGCGCCCGGAACCGCAGTGCCAGGGTCAGTGATTTTCGGCCCTCGCCCACCTGTGGCCCGGTATAGACGTCGAACAGGGCGACGTCCTCGAGCAGATCCCCGGCCCCGGCGCGCACGGCATCGACGACACCCTGCGCCGCGACCCGGGCGTCGACGGTCAGGCTCAGATCCTGGAACACCGCCGGGAACGGCGACACCCGCGGCGACGGCAGACCGGCACCGGCGCCGAGGGCGTCGATATCCAGTTCCACCGCGCAGGTGCCGGCAGGCAGTCCGGACCGCTCGAGTGCCCCCGGATGCAGTTGGCCGGCGTGGCCGACCACCCGGCCGTCGAGAACCACCTCGGCGCACCGGCCCGGGTGCCACGGCAGATAGTGGGCCGGGCGCAGTTCGACGTCTACCCGCGCGGCGCGGGCGATCACCCGGACCGCCTCGAAGGCGTCGGCGGCAGCCACGGGCCGACCGGGCCCCCACGGGCCGCGCGGTTCACGCAGTCCGGCCAGCACCACCGAGATGTGCACCGGTTGCTTCGGCAGGGCCGCGTCGAGCAGGGCGATCTCAGCATCGGTCGGTCTGCGATCGGTGGGGATCAGTCCGATGGCGCGGGTCTGCGGGGTCGGCTGCACCACCTGGGCGATTCCGAACAGTGCGACATCGCCGAATCCGCGGGACACGTTGCGGGACAATGCTTCCAACAGTGCCGGCAGCAGCGTGGTAGCCAACTGCGGACGGTCGGCCTCCAGCGGATTGAGCACCGTGGTGGTATCGCGACGCGGATCCTCCTCGGCAAGACCCCATCGATCGAACACTCCGGCCGGCAGAAACGGGGTGGGCAGGATCTCGACGAATCCCGACAGCGCCAGTGACTTGCCGATCGCACGGCGACGTTGCTGACCCGGCGTCAGACCGCGCCCGGCCGGCGCGGTGGGCAACACCGAGGGGATGGCGTCGAGTCCTTCCAGTCGCAGCACCTCCTCGACGAGGTCGGCAGGCTCGGTGATGTCGGGCCGCCAACTGGGCGGTGTGACGGTCAGGACATTCGAGCCGGGGTCCGAAACGACTCGGGCGCCGATCTGGGTGAGGCGCCGCACCGCAGCCCCGTCGGGGTAGACCACACCGGCCATCCGGTCGGGTAGGTCAATGGCCATTTGCACCGGCGACGGTGAGTAGTCCTCCCGCGGCGGGTTACCGCGCCAGTCGGTGAGCACAGGTTGCACTGTGCCACCCGCAATCTCAGCCAAAAGTGCCGCGCACCGGTCGATGGCGGCCACCGAGACCGCCGGGTCCACCGAACGCTCGTAGCGGCGGCCGGCCTCGCTGACCAGATGCAGTCGGCGAACCGTGCGCGAGACCGCCGCGGGATCCCAGACCGCGGCTTCGAGCAGCACGTTGGTGGTGCGCGGGTCGATCTCGGTGGTGCCTGCGCCCATCACGCCGCCGATCGCCGCGACGGCGACGTCGTCCACGATCAGCACATCACCGGGTTCCAGCGCGCGTTCGACGCCGTCGAGGGTGATCACCTGCTCCCCCGGTTCGGCGAACCGGACCGCGAACTCGCCATGAATCTTGGTGCTGTCATGGGCGTGCATGGGGTGGCCTAGTTCGAGCATCACGTAGTTGGTGACGTCGACGGCCGGCGAGATCGGCCGGATGCCACTGAGCATGAGTCGGCGACGAAGCCACCACGGCGACACCGCGGCCGGGTCGATGCCGGTGACCGGACGCAGCGCGAAGCGACTGACCCCCGTGCCCGGGTCGATGGTCACCGGCAATGCCGGACCGTCGACCGGCAGTGGGGCCACGTCAGCGAGGTCGACGAAGTCAAGATCGTAGGCGCAGGCGATCTCACGGGCGATCCCGCGCACCGACAGGCAGTAGCCACGGTCCGGCGTGACGGCGAGGTCGAAGACCACGTCGTCGAGGCCCAGCACGGCGATCGCATCGGCGCCGGGCTCGGCGGTCCCGGGCGGCAGCACCAGGATGCCGGAGTGGTCGGCACCGAGACCGAGTTCGGCCGCCGAGCAGATCATGCCGTCGGAGACCCGGCCGTAGGTCGTGCGGGTGGCGATCTGGAAATCACCCGGCAGAACGGCGCCCGGAAGTGCGACGGCGACCAGATCGCCAACGGCGAAGTTCGTTGCACCGCAGACGATGTCGCGGTCAGCTCCCCCGGAGGCACCCTCGCCGACGTTCACCGTGACGGCCCGGATCGGCTTCTTAAATTCAGTGAGCTCCTCGATGGCCGTCACCCGGCCGATCACCAGCGGTCCGCTGACCGGCCCGAGGGTGCTGATGTCTTCGACCTCGTGGCCGACCCGGATCAGGGCCTGCTCGAGTTCGGACGGCGAAACGTCCCACCCGGGTGCGCCGACCGCGACGACCTCGCGCAGCCAGCTGTAGGGCAGCTTCATCAGAGCCCCGCGCCGAACGGCAGCGAGAACCGCACGTCGCCCTCAACGATGTCGCGCATATCGGGGATGCCGTTGCGGAACTGCAGGGTGCGTTCCAGGCCCATGCCAAAAGCGAAGCCCGAGAAGACCTCCGGGTCGATCCCGGCGGCGCGCAACACGTTGGGGTTGACCATGCCGCAGCCGCCCCACTCCACCCAGCCCGGTCCGCCCTTCTTGCCGGGGAAGAACACGTCCACCTCGGCCGAGGGCTCGGTGAACGGGAAGAAGTGCGGCCGCATCCGGGTGCGCGCCTGCGGCCCGAACTGGGAACGCGCGAAGGCGTCCAGGGTGCCACGCAGGTTCGCCATCGTCAGTCCGCGGTCCACCGCCAGGCCTTCCACCTGGTGGAACACCGGGGTGTGGGTGGAGTCGAGTTCATCGGTGCGGAAGGTGCGGCCGATGGAGATGATGTGGACCGGCAACGCGCGCGCCAGCAGGGTGCGGACCTGCACCGGAGAGGTGTGGGTGCGCAGCAGTTGCCGGGAGCCCTCCGGGGCGATGTGGAAGGTGTCGGACTCACTGCGGGCCGGATGATCCGGCGGGAAGTTCAACGCATCGAAGTTGAACTGCTCGCATTCCACCTCGGGGCCTTCGGCCAGTTCCCAGCCCATCGCCACGAAGGTGTCGGCGATGTTCTCGGCCAGGATCGTGATCGGGTGCCGCGCACCGAGCGGTTGACGCGTCGAGGGCAGTGTGACGTCGATGGTCTCGGCCACCAGCACCTCGTCGTCACGTTGGGCGCGCAGGACCACCAGCCGTTCGTCGAAGGCGCTCTGTGCTTCGGCGCGGGCCAGGTTGACCCGCTTGCCGGCGTCGGCGCGGTCGTCCTTGGCCAGCGCGGCCAACCCCTGGCGGGCCAGTGCGATCGGGGCACGGTCACCGAGGTGTTCAGTCTTGGCGCGGGCCAGCGCATCGAGATCGCCGGATATCAAGAAGGCTCGGCGGGCCGCGTCAACGGCGACGGTCAGCGCGTCCTGGGATATCGAATCTGGGGAAACTTCGACGGGTTGCTCACCCACGGGGCGAGATTCTCCTTAGCTGGCCTGGATTTCGCGACACGGGTGTGGCGGGAGTGCCGACCCGAAGATCATAGGTGATGCCAGAATGACGCCTCGGCAGGTATTTCGTGCAGTCGGAGGAGTGGCAGATGATCAGAGGCCTCATCATGGCCGCGCTGTGGATAGCCGCGATCGCCGTAGCCGTGGTGGCTCTCAACGTCAGTGCGGGCTGGTGGATCCTGGCCGCGGTGCTGGCGGCCCTGGCCGGCCTGGGCACCTGGGACCTGCTGCAGAAGAGCCACTCGATTCTGCGCGCCTACCCGATCCTGGGCCACGCCCGGTTCGTCGCGGAGTTGATCCGCCCGGAGATCTATCAGTATTTTATCGAGTCCAACACCGACGGCACACCGTTTAACCGGCAGAGCCGCGACGCCGTGTACCGGCGGGCTAAAGGGATTAAAGGCGACGAACCGTTCGGAACCGAGCACAATCTCAACGCCGTCGGCAATGAGTTCCTGCGGCATTCGCTGCGGGCCAGGATGGCCACCAACCTGACGCCGACGGTGCGACTGGGCGGACCAGATTGCGCCCAGCCCTACGACATCGCACTGCTCAACGTCTCGGCGATGAGCTTCGGGGCGCTGTCGGGCAACGCAATCGAAGCGCTCAACGGCGGGGCCGCAAAGGGTGGTTTCGCCCACGACACCGGCGAGGGTGCGATCAGCCCCTACCACCTCAAACACGGCGGCGATCTGATCTGGGAGATTGGTTCGGGCTATTTCGGCTGCCGCAGCGCCGAGGGACATTTCGACGCCGAGAAGTTCCGGAACAAGGCGAGCCTTCCGGAAGTCAAAGCGATTTCGATCAAGCTGTCCCAGGGCGCCAAACCCGGACTGGGGGGCGTCCTGCCCGGCTCCAAGGTCACCCCCGAGATCGCCGAGACTCGTGGCCTACCCGTCGGCCAGACGGTGGTGTCCCCACCGGCGCACACCGCGTTCGCGACCCCGCTGGAGTTGGTGCATTTCATTGCGACGCTGCGCAGCCTGTCCGGGGGAAAGCCGGTGGGCTTCAAGCTCTGCATCGGCTCCCGAACGGAGTTCCTCTCGATCTGCAAGGCGATGATCCGGACCGGCATCACGCCCGACTTCATCATCGTCGACGGGTCCGAGGGCGGCACCGGTGCGGCACCGCAGGAGTTCGAGGACCATGTCGGCATGCCGTTGACCGAAGGCTTGATGCTGGTGCGCAACTGCCTAGTCGGAACCGGGCTTCGCGAGCACATCAAAATCGGCGCCTCGGGGAAGGTCACCACCGGCTTCGACATCGTCAGCCGCATCATTCAGGGGGCGGACTTCACCCTGGCGGCCCGGGCGATGATGTTCGCAGTCGGTTGCATCCAGGCGATGAAATGCCACACCAATCGCTGCCCCTCCGGGGTCGCCACCCAGGATGCCGGATTGGCACGCGCCCTGCACGTACCGGACAAGATTGACCGGGTGGCCAATTTCCAGCGGGCGACCGTGGCCAGCGCCGCCCAGATGGTGGCCTCGATGGGACTGGATGGCTTCGCCGAACTGGAGCCCTCGATGCTCAACCGCCGCATCGACTCCTACCGCACCGGTACCTATGCCGAGATCTACGAGTGGCTGATGCCCGGCGAACTATTGGACACCCCGCCCGAGGCGTGGCTATCGGACTGGATCGAGGCCAGCGCCGACGAATTCGTCTGACCGTCGCCGCTCAGGACCCACGAGGAGCAGTATCGGTATCGGTGGCATCCGCGGCGTCCTCGGCGGGAGTCGCGGGCCGGGCCTTGAACCGGTACATCACCAGGTCGGCCGGCACGCCATGCTGGCGCGGCGCGAACATCTGGCGGCGGACCCGGGTGACGCTCACCCCGAGTGACTTGAGGTCGGCTTCGGAGATCTTGGCCAGCGTCGTCTCCGAGACGATCAGCCCGCCACGGACGGCCCGGTCCATCACCCGCGCCGCGATGTTGACGTCCACACCGAGCCAGTCCGAACCGATGCGCTGCGGCCGGCCAGTGTGGATTCCGGCGCGCATCCGCGGCGTATAGCCATCCACCTCAACAGTATTCACGGCTTCCAACGCCGCCAAAGTGGCACGGACCGCAGTGGCCGCATCGGTGAAGACCGCCATCATCCCGTCGCCCATGCGCTTGACGATGTGGCCGCCGGAATCCAGCACCGGTGGTTCGGCGGCCTGGGCGACCCGGCGCAGCAGACGCAGTGACACCTCATCGCCCACCCGCAGAGACCAGTCCGAGAAGCTGACCAGATCGGTGAAGACCAGTGTCACCTCGGAGTTGGCCGGCCGGCCGGACACCTTCTCGGTGACGGCCTGCCACACCTGCAGCGCCGCCAGGCTGGCCTCCCGGGTGGCGGCGTCGCGATCGGGCATCAACCGGTCGGCGGCTCGCGCGATCGCCTGCGGGCCGCCGTCGCCGGCAGCCGATAGCGGGTCACCGAAGTCTGGGTCGCCCGGTAGTGCGCGCCGGGCCCGCCGGATCATCGAGACCACGCCGGGGTTGCGGTTGGTGTTCCGCAGCCACTCCGGGACTTTCTGCGCGGGAGTGGGCTGATTCTGCGCGCCGCTGGGCTCATTCTGCGCGCCGCTGGGCTCATTCTGCGCGCCGCTGGGCTCATTCTGCGCGGGAGTGGGGGAATCCTCAACCGGCCCGGAGTCCACTGGGTCAGCCTAGGCGGTGCCGTCGGGCACGCGCGCTCTGGTAGAGGCAGACGGCCGCGGCGGCGGCCACATTGAGGCTCTCGGCGCCGGCCGACATCGGTATCACAATCCGGTGGTCGGCCAGGGCGGCGACGTCGTCGGGCAGGCCCTGGGACTCCGGACCGAACAGCCACGCGGTCGGCCCCGCCAGCACCGGACCGGCGTCGTCGAGACTGGTGTCACCGTCCAGTGTGGTCGCCACGATCTGTAGGCCCGAGGACCGCAGTTGCGACAGCACCCCGGCGGTGTCGGGTTCGATGATCACGGGTACCGCGAAGATGCTGCCCGCCGAGGACCTCAGGCACTTCCCGTTGTACGGGTCGACGCTGTGGCTGGCGAAGATCACCGTGTCGGCTCCCATCGCGTGAGCGATCCGGATCAGCGTTCCGGCGTTGCCCGGTTCGGAGATATCCACCGCGACGACGATGAGGGTGGGTTGGTCGGCCAGGATCGAGTCCAGACGGGGATCGGGAGTCCGGCAGACAGCCACCAGACCCGACGGAGTGACGGTGTCGGACAGGGCTTTCGCGGCCGGTTCCGTGACCAGGGTGACCGGTAGACCGCGCAGCAGTGCGTGGTGGCGGTCCGCGGCCGCGGCAGTGGCGAAGACCTCCTCGACCATGGCCCGCGCGGCGGCGGCCTCGACGAGGTTAGGACCTTCGGCCAGGAAGCGCCCAGCCCGGAGCCGCCCGGTGTGGCGCTGCAGTTTGACCGCAGCCACCACCCGGGCGGATTTCGGCGTCAGGGGTGCCATCAGGCCCGAGGAGCCAGGACCATCCGGTCCCCTCAGGCGGCCTCGCCGGACGGCGCATTGACGTCCTGCGGCAGGGCGGCCCTCGCGACGTCGACCAGTGCGGTGAACGCGGCCGGATCGCTGATCGCGATCTCCGAAAGGTTCTTGCGGTCGACCTCGACGCCGGCGGCCTTGAGGCCCTGGATCAGCCGGTTGTAGGTGATGTTGTTGGCACGAGCCGCCGCGTTGATGCGGGTGATCCACAGCTTGCGGAAATCTCCCTTGCGGGCACGCCGGTCGCGGTAGGCGTAATTCAGGGAGTGGAGTTGCTGCTCCTTGGCTTTGCGGTAAAGCCGGGACCGCTGACCGCGGTAGCCCTTGGACGCCTTGAGGAGGGTCCGCCGCTTCTTCTGGGCGTTGACTGCGCGCTTCACGCGGGCCATGGGGTGTTCCTCTTTTCGTTCGGTGAAGTGAGGGGTTCGGCGTCAGCCGTTCAGCAGCTTCTTGACGCGCTTGGTGTCATTGGCCGCCACCGTGGTGCGACCGTCGAGACGACGGGTCCGCTTGGACGACTTGTGTTCCAGCAGGTGTCGACGACCGGCCTTCTGTCGCACGATCTTCCCGGTGCCGGTCTTGCGGAACCGCTTACCTGCCCCGCTGTGGGTCTTGGCCTTGGGCATCTTTCCTCAGTTCTTCTTCATCGTTTGTACCGGGCGGTGGTCTGCATTGGGCGGTGGTCTGCACTAAGCGGTGGTCTGCATTGGGCGGTGGTCTGCACTAAGCGGTGGTCTGCTCGGTGGTGCTCGGGTCGGTGGTGCTCGGGTCGGCGGTGCTCGGGTCGGTGGTGGCTTCTTCGGTGGCGCTCTCTTCAGGCTCCGCAACCGGGGCCCCGACCACCTGCGTCGCCGCCTTGGCGCGCGTTTTCGCACCGCGGTGTGGGGCCAGCACCATCGTCATGTTGCGGCCGTCCTGCTTGGCCGAGGTCTCGATGAAGCCGTGGTCGGCGACATCGGCACCCAATCGCTGCAGCAGTCGGTAGCCCAGTTCGGGCCGGGACTGCTCGCGACCGCGGAACATGATCGTCACCTTGACCTTCGACCCCGCTTCCAGGAAGCGGATCACGTGACCCTTCTTGGTCTCGTAATCGTGTGGGTCGATTTTGGGTCGCAGTTTTTGTTCCTTGACGACGGTCTGCTGCTGGTTCTTGCGAGACTCGCGGAGTTTCTGTGCCGTCTCGTATTTGAACTTTCCGTAGTCCATGATCTTGCACACCGGGGGCCTGGCCTCGGGGGCTACTTCGACGAGATCGAGATCGGCATCCGCGGCGACGCGGAGGGCGTCTTCGATGCGCACGATGCCCACCTGCTCCCCGCCGGGTCCGATGAGTCGGACCTCAGGTACTCGGATGCGCTCGTTGACGCGGGTCTCAGTGCTGATGCGGCCTCCCTGGTTCGGTCATTTGGACCGACCGCCCGATGGCGGACCACCGGGAACAACAACGGCGCGCATCACACCACCAGCACCCTGTTCTACCGAACAGAAAGGCCCTGCTCAAAGCAGGGCCCATGCCGACCGATCGCGACGAAGTCGCCTGCGTATGCCGCAGAACGAACACCCGAGGGTGTCCGTGACCGGACCGCCTAGCCATCGGACCGAGGTCCGCAACCGGCGGTGGGAGTGGGACTCCACTTGCTGTCCCAGCGTTCACCAGGACGGTCGTGGTGGCAGTCTAGCAGCCATGATCGACAACCCGGACATCCGCGACCTGGCCGACATCCCCGCCATCGAAGTGATCAGCCGGGCGGCAGTGATGCTGATGAGTTCGGCGGCCGAGAAGATCGGTCTGTCCGCACCCGATCCCGACAACAGCGAATATCGGGACCTCGACGAGGCACGCCGGTTGATCACCGCACTGGCCGGCCTGCTGACCGCGTCGCTGGAGTTCCTCGGACCGCATGCAAAGCCGTTGAAGGACGGCTTGCGGAGCCTCCAACTCGCCTTCCGGGAGGCCAGTGCGATTCCCGACGAACCCGGATTCGGACCGGGCGAGAAGCTCACCGGACCGCTCAGTTGAGTCGCGCCGCACCAGTTGCGACGACCCGACGAGCCCGGTCGGGGTTGGGTTGGGTGCCCTCGGCGGCGGGCGCGATTCTCGGCGTGATCGCGGCCGCCTCACTGCTGTCCAGCGTCTCGACGACGATCAGGCACCTCACCCGGGCACCCCGGGAATTCATCGACGATTATCTGTTCAACTTTCCCGACACCAGTTTCGCGTGGGCGTTCGCGGTCGCCGTGATGGCCGGAGCCCTCGCCGCACGCAAGCGCATCGCGTGGTGGGTGCTGATGGCCAACCTGGTCATCGCAGTCGGCTTCGATATCGCCTCGCTGATCCAGACTGATGGCAGCCGGTTCGAAGATGTAGGCGAATTCCTGGGCCTCACGCTGCATCTCGGGGCCATCGCCATTTTGGTGGCGGCCTACGACCAGTTCTGGGCCAAGGTTCGCCGCGGCGCGTTGTTCAAGGCCGCAGCCGTGCTGGCGGCCGGGAACCTGGTGGGTATCGCGGTGGCCTGGGGTCTGCTGGAACTCTTTCCGGGGTCCCTGCAACCCGGCTACCGGCTTGCCTATGCCGCCAACCGGGTCAGCGGCTTCGTCACCGCCACCCCGGATCTGTTCGTCGGGCAACCGCACACCATTCTCAACGCACTGTTCGGCCTGTTCGGTGCGCTGGCACTGATGGCGGCGGCGGTCGTGTTGTTCCAGTCCCAGCGCGCCTCCAACGCACTCACCGGCGAGGACGAGTCCGCGATCCGCGGCCTGCTCCAGACCTACGGCAAGAACGACTCACTGGGCTATTTCGCGACCCGCCGGGACAAGTCGGTCATCTTCGCACCGAACGGACGCGCCGCGGTGACCTACCGCGTGGAGGTCGGCGTCTGCCTCGCCAGCGGCGACCCGGTGGGCGATCCGAAGTCCTGGCAGGAGGCCATCGCGGCCTGGCTTCAACTGTGTCGGGATTACGGCTGGGCGCCCGGAGTGATGGGCGCCAGTTCCACTGCCGCGCAGGCCTACCGGGAGGCCGGCCTCAACGCCCTGCAGCTCGGTGACGAGGCCATCCTGAATCCGGACCAGTACCGGCTGTCCGGGCCGGATATGAAAGCGGTGCGCCAAGCGGTGACCCGGGCCCGACGCGCTGGCCTGACCGTCCGCATGCGCCGACACCGGGACATCTCAGAAACCGAGATGGCAACGGTGATCTCCCGCGCCGACACCTGGCGCGACACCGAGACCGAACGGGGTTTCTCGATGGCGCTGGGCCGGTTGGGCGACCGTGCGGACGGCGACTGCCTGTTGGTGGAGGCGGTCGGGAGCGACGACGTCGTCGCGATGCTGTCGCTGGTCCCGTGGGGCGGCAGCGGACTGTCGCTGGATCTGATGCGGCGGTCCCCGACGTCGCCGAACGGGACCATCGAACTGATGGTCTCCGAATTGCTGCAGCAGGCCGGAACCGTGGGGGTAAACCGCGTTTCGCTGAACTTCGCGATGTTCAGGTCGGCATTCGAACAGGGCGCGCAACTCGGGGCGGGACCGGTAGCGCGATTGTGGCGCACACTGCTGGTTTTCCTCTCCCGGTGGTGGCAACTCGAGACGCTGTACCGCTCCAACATGAAATACCAGCCGCAGTGGGTGCCGCGATTCGCCTGCTACGAAGACACCCGACTCGTTCCGCGGGTGGGGGTGGCCTCGGTGATCGCCGAGGGCTTCCTGGTGCTGCCGTTCACCCGCCGGGCCGAGCAGCACACCGGCCAGCACTCCGCGGTGCCCCGCAGCGTCGCGGCGGCCGGCGGATTGCAGGCCGACGGCAGCGCGCCCGCGGCCACCTCGCGCGAGGGAGGTCCCGCCGAGATCGCGGACGACGACACGCAGAGCCGGGGACTCCCAGAGCAGGTTCGGGTTCGGCTGGCGAAGCTGAAAGCATTGCAGGACAGAGGTATTGATCCCTACCCGGTGGGTGAACCACCCAGCCACACGGTCGCGGAAGCGCTGGCCGCCGATGATGGGGCTTCCGTCACCGTGGCCGGTCGGGTGCTGCGGACCCGGGACTACGGCGGAGTCACCTTCGCCCAGTTACGGGACTGGTCCGGCGACGCGCAATTGCTACTGGAGAGGTCCCGGGTCGAACCCACGGCGGCGGATTTCGGCGACGTCGACCTCGGTGACCTGATCGAGGCGACCGGGGTGATCGGGTACAGCCGCAACGGAACCCGTTCGGTGCTCGTTCAACGATGGCGACTGCTGGGCAAATGCCTGCGGCCACTTCCGGACAAGTGGAAGGGCCTGACCGACCCCGAGGCCCGGGTGCGGGCGCGCTACGTCGACCTGGCTATCAACCCGGTTGCCCGCAATCTGATCCGGGCCCGCAGCGACATCCTGCGCTCGATCCGGGAGACGTTGTTCGCCAAGGGGTTCCTTGAGGTCGAGACGCCGATCCTGCAGCAGATCCACGGCGGCGCCAATGCCCGACCATTCCAGACCCACATCAACGCCTATGACCTTGATCTGTACCTGCGCATCGCCCCGGAGCTTTATCTCAAGCGACTCTGCGTGGGCGGAGTGGAACGCGTTTTCGAACTGGGCCGCGCGTTCCGCAACGAGGGCGTGGACTTCAGCCACAATCCAGAGTTCACGCTGCTGGAGGCCTACCAGGCGCATGCCGACTACCGGGTGTGGATCGACGGTTGTCGCGAACTGATCCAGAACGCGGCGTCCGCGGCAAACGGATCGACGGTGGTGATGCGGCCCGTCGGAGACGACAGCGGCTCCCTGGCGCCGATCGACATCTCCGGGGACTGGACGGTCAAGACCGTCCACGATGCCGTGTCGGAGGCGCTGGGCGAGCAGGTTACGCCCGACTCCGACCCGGCCGCCCTGCGCCGACTCTGCGATTCCGCCGGTATCCCCTACCTGAGCCACTGGGACGCCGGCGCGCTCGTGCTCGAGATGTACGAGCATCTCGTCGAGGATCGCACCGAGGCGCCGACGTTCTACACCGACTTCCCGACCTCGGTGTCGCCGCTGACCCGTCCCCATCGCAGCACACCCGGCGTGGCCGAACGCTGGGACCTGGTGGCCTGGGGCGTGGAGTTGGGCACCGCCTACAGCGAACTCACCGACCCGGTCGAACAGCGCCGCCGGCTGCAGCAGCAGTCCATGCTCGCCGCCGGCGGTGATCCCGAGGCCATGGAACTTGACGAGGACTTCCTGGCGGCCATGGAGTACGCCATGCCGCCGACCGGGGGCCTGGGCGTCGGCGTGGACCGGGTGGTCATGCTGATCACCGGCCGAAGTATCAGGGAGACCCTGCCCTTTCCACTGGCGAGGCCGCGCTAGCCTGCCTGCCCGTAGCGGCGAAGCCGAGGCTGGGTACGGTGAAACCCATGGCTGACGAACAGCAACCGTCTGCAGCGGAACCCGTGCCCCCGGTGCCGGAACCCGTGCCCCCCGTGCCGGAACCCGTGCCGGCCGCGACATCCCCCGTGTCATCCCCGGTGTCATCCCCCGTATCGTCCCCCGTCGTTCCGAACCTTGATACGGGCTACACCGCCGGCGGGGTACCGACGCTCGAGGGTGTCCGGGAGAAGATCGAGACGCGGTACGGGACCGCGCTGGGCGCAACCGAATTGGCGGAGGAAACCCCCGAGGGCCGCAGGGCGACAGAGCAGTACGAGGCCCAGCACAAAGCAGCAGCCGAGAAACTTGAAGAGATTCGCGCCTCGATGCGAAAGCCCGACTGACCGGACTCGCTAGTGCCGTCGGGTTTGTTGTCGGCGGAGTTTTTGGGCGAGTTTGTCAAGGTGGT
>ERZ888423.565-NODE-565-length-37359-cov-33.723032_pt1 | contig 37359 bp, 39 predicted proteins | sample MGYA00520523_ERZ888423 | MGnify/ENA primary metagenome ERZ888423 (study PRJEB32303, sample SAMEA104408611) | aquatic metagenome | biome: Brackish water; feature: Pelagic; material: water | place: Baltic Sea | collected 2014-06-08T10:24:00 | depth 30,27 m ... | reverse complement strand
CGGCCGCGGCGAATTCCGGCCAGACTTCGCTGACCGGTGTTTCGTATCCCGCCGGAAGCGCTTCGGTGGCCATCGCGAGGATCAGCGCCGCGATGCCCTTTGTGGTGGAGTAGACCGGCACGATCGTGCCCGCGTTCCAGGGCTTCGTGCCCGCCCTGTCGGCCCAGCCGCCCTGAAGGTCCACGATCACTTCGCCGTCCAGCAGCACCGCAAAGCCCGCGCCCTGTTCCTCGCCGCGCGCAAAATTGTCCGCGAAGGCGTCCTGCACGGCGTCGAAGCCGGGCGCGGTGAAGCCGCTGAAAGGCGTGTCGGGCATGGCGGACCTCGGTTGCCCGGCCGCATTGATTTCGCGCCGGAAACAGGCCACCCCTTCGCCCCTGAAGTCCGCCTCGTCAAGGAGTCCTGCCCTCATGTCCACCGCTCACCGCCCGCGCCGTTCCTGCCTCTACATGCCGGGTGCGAATGCCCGCGCCATGGAGAAAGCCCGTGAGATTCCCGCCGACACGCTGATCCTCGATCTGGAGGACGCGGTTGCCCCCGAGGCGAAAGGCGAGGCGCGCGGCGCGATTGCGGCGGCGCTGAAGGTCGGCGGATACGGCCCGCGCGAACTGGTCGTGCGGATGAACGGGCTCGATACCGAATGGGGGCATGCCGATCTCGAAATGGCGGTGGCTGCCGGCGCGCATGCGGTGCTGGCGCCGAAGGTGACCGGCGCGCGCGATATTGAACAGCTGGACGCAGCGCTGGGCAAAGCCGGGGCCGGCGCAGATTTTGCGCTCTGGGTGATGATCGAGATGCCGCTCGCCATTCTAAACATCAAGGAGATCGCTGCAGCGAAGATCGGCTCGCGCCTGACGACCTTCGTGATGGGCACCAATGACCTTGCCAAGGAATACCGTGCCCGGATGACCTCCGACCGGCTCGCCTTCCAGACCGCGCTGCAGCTCTCGGTTGCGGCCGCGCGCGCCTTCGGCCTCACGGCCATCGACGGCGTCTACAATGACATCAAGAACGAGGCGGGCTTTGCGGGCGAATGCGAACAGGGCCGCGACCTCGGCTTTGACGGCAAGACGCTGATCCACCCCTCACAGGTCGAGACGTGCAACCGCGTCTTTGCACCGTCGGCCGCCGACGTGGACCAGGCCCGCGCGGTGATCGAGGCGTTCGCGGACCCGGCGAACGCCGGCAAGGGCGTACTGAAGGTCAACGGCAAGATGACCGAGCTGCTCCACCTCGACGAAGCGCGGCGGACGGTTGCTATGGATGAGGCGATCAGGGCGTTGGCTTAGGTACTTGAGCCGCAGGACTCGACACCTCGCGGCTCGCCCCTAACTCCTCATCCAGAAAACAACGGAGCGCCCCATGACCTATATCCTCATCCACAATCCCGGTTGCGGCTCGTCCAAAAAGGGGCTGGAGCTGCTGGAGGCGAACGGGGTGACGCCGCAGGTGCGAAAGTACATGAGCGCGGCGGAGCGGCTGAGCGTTGAGGAACTCAAGGACATCGCGAAGAAGATGGGCGGGGTTTCGCCGCGCGTGTTCCTGCGGGAGGCCGACGCCAAGGCGGCCGGGCTCGCCGAGACCGCGAGCGACGACAAGGTCTACGCCGCGATGGCCGAGAATCCGAAGCTGATCCAGCGGCCGATCGGCATCAACGGTAAGAAGGCCGCGCTCGGACGGCCCAACGCCAAGCTGCTCGAGATCCTCTGAGCGCCGCGCAATTTTGTCGCAGAACGGGCCCCGTCGGGGCAGGTCGATCAAATTGCACCGATCCGGTTTGCCAGATTTCAGCCCGGGCGTGGAACACTCGTTGGATGATGATCCTCGCCCTCGTCTTCGCCGGCCTCCTGCTCGCCTTTGCGGCCTTTGCGGCCTTCGGGCTGCCCTACATGCTGATGGGCGCCCGGGCGTTCGAGGAATTCGGCGAGCGGCCGGATGCGCAGGCCATGGCCGGCGTGCTTGCGGCGGCGGCAGCCCTGATCCCGGCGCTGCCCTTTGTCGCTCCCGCCTTGATTTCGCCGGGCCTTCAGGTGCAGGAGGTCGCGGAGACCGTGCTGGGCGCGGCGTCCCCGTTCCGGAGCTGACGCACGTTTCCCGCGAACCAAGGAGACGGACGTGGCAGGCGCAGCGACGATTCAGAAAACCGGGACGTTGAAGTCGAACCCCGGAAATTTCTTCGAGGATTTCAGGCCCGGCGACACGCTGGTGCATGCCACGCCCCAGACGGTGACCGAGGGCGACCTGGCGCTTTACCGCGCCCTGAACGGCAGCCGGTTTGCGCAATACTCCTGCGCCGAGTTTGCCCGCAGTGTCGGCCTGCCGGGCCTGGGCGCCGATCCCCTGCATGCCTTCCACATCGTCTTCGGCAAGAGCGTGCCGGACATCTCCCTGAATGCCGTGGCGAACCTCGGCTATGCTGATGGCCGCTTCCTGCGCCCGGTGATGCCCGGCGACACCCTACGTGCGACCAGCGAAGTGATCGGGGTGAAGGAGAACTCCAGCGGCAAGACCGGGGTCGTCTGGGTGCGGACGAACGGGCGCAACCAGTACGGCGAAGACGTGCTGAACTATGTGCGCTGGGTGATGGTCAACAAGCGCGACGAGGCCTCGCCCGCGCCTACGCCGGTGGTGCCGGATCTGACACCAGCGGTCGCGGCCAAGGACTTGTCCGGTTTTCCCCAAATGAAACGCTGGAACATCGCCGAGTCCGGCAGCCGGCACATGTACGAAGACTACGAGATCGGCGAGAAGATCAACCACAGCGACGGCATGACGATTCAGGAGGCCGAGCACCAGATCGCGACGCGTCTCTACCAGAACACCGCCAAGGTCCACTTCGATTTCCATGGCCAGAAGGAAAGCCGGTTCGGCAAGCGCCTGATCTATGGGGGGGTGGTGATCTCGATCGCCCGCTCGCTGTCGTTCAACGGCCTCGCCAATGCCGGGCAGATGCTGGCGATCAATGCCGGCAGCCATGTCAGCCCGCTGTTTGCCTGGGACACGATCTATGCCTGGAGCGAAGTGCTGGACAAGGCGGAGCTGTCGGAGACCTGCGGCGCGCTGCGCCTGCGCCTCGTCGCGGTGAAGGACCAGCCGCCCGGCGATTTCGCCTACAAGAATGCCGACGGCAAATATGCCGACGGCGTACTGCTCGACTTCGATTATTGGGCCGCGATTCCCCGGGCCCGCTGACGTAGTCCGAAAGACGTCCTATATGGGGGCGATGGGCGGCTATCTTCCTTACGTGGATTTCACAGAGTTTGCGACGGCGCTGGCGATTTTCCTGTCGGCGCTGGTCAGCCTGATCGGCACGTCGGGGCGCAAGCGCTCGATTGCGCAGGGCGAGGCCAAGCTGTCGGATCTGGCCGAGATGACCGGCATCCTGAACCCCAAACAGCTGATGGCCGTGTTCGGCCCGCCTGGCATGGGGCGCACCTGGCCGGGCGTGACTTTGCTGGATGTGCGCCGGGCCCGCGGCCCGATGGGCTGGCTGATGTCGAGCGACCTTGTGGACTATGCCTGCATGGCGGCCGCAGCCGCCGTTCTGGTCTTCGACTACTGGCTTGTGCCGCTGGCCCTGATGTTTGCTTTGGGCGTTCAACTGGCGGGATGGGTGGTCTCCGCGCGCGTCCCGAAATGAACAGCGAAGTGAGGCTTTTGGGCCGCTTCCCGCAGACGCTGAAACCCGGTAGGACTCCTCACATGAAGCTCTGGAAGATGAACGGTGCTGGCAACGCGTTTGCCATTTTCGACGCGCGGTCCACGCCGTTCGCGCCGAGCGAGGAGCAGATCCGCCAGATTGCCGCCGACCTCAAGGCTGACCAGGTGATCGCGCTGGAGCGGGACGCGACCAAGGACGTGTTCATGCGGATCTGGAACGCCGATGGCGGCCAGGTCTATGCCTGCGGAAATGCCTCGCGCTGCGTCGGCCATCTCATCCTCGCCGAGACCGGAAAAGACCGGATCACGATCCAGACAGAAGCCGACATGCTGAAGGCTTTCCGCGCCGAGGGCGGCCTGATCACGGTGGACATGGGCTCGCCCCTGATGGGCTGGGCCGATATTCCGTTGTCGGAGAAAATGGACGTACGCGGCGTCGACCTTAAGATCGGCCCGATCGACAAGCCGATCCTGGCGCTGCCGGCGGTCGTCTCGATGGGTAATCCGCATGCGGTGTTCTTTGTCGAGGATGTCAGCGCCTATGACATCCCGAAGATCGGCCCGCTGGTGGAGAACCATCCGCTGTTCCCGCAGGGCACGAATGTCGGCTTTGCGCAGGTGATCGACAAGCAGACGATCCGGCTGCGGGTCTGGGAGCGCGGGGCCGGGCTGACCAGGGCCTGCGGCACGGGCGCCTGCGCGGCGCTGGTCTGCGCGGCCCGCGCCAGGCTGGCCGGGCGCAAGGCGCGGGTGATCGTGGACGGCGGCGACCTCTTCATCGACTGGCGCGAGAGCGACGACCACGTTTACATGACCGGGCCGGTGGAGCTGGAGTTCGAGACGGACGTTTAAGGCCGATCCGCCTGCCATTGCGAAAATCCGGCCGCTCCGCCATATTCAGGGTATGCACTATTCGTCGATCATCACGATTGAGCCGGGCAAGCGGGGCGGAAAGCCCTGCATCCGCGGCACGCGGATCAGCGTGTCCGACGTGCTCGGCTGGCTGGCCGGGGGGCAGAGCGTTGCAGAGATCATCGAGGATTTTCCTGAGCTGACCGAAGATGACATTCGGGCATGTCTCGCCTTCGGCTCGGAACTGGCCAATCGCGTGCCGGGTGACCAGGCAGCGTGAAGCTGCTCCTTGACCAGAATTTGTCCTACCGCCTCTGTCGGCCGCTTGCTCCCCATTTCGAAGAGGCCCTTCAGGTCCGGCGTCTCGGCATGCAGGAGTCGCCGGATACAGACATCTGGGGCTTCGCGCGGCGCGGCGGCTACGCCATTGTCACGCGAGATGCCGACTTCGTGGTGCTGCTGGAGCAGCGCGGCGGCCCACCAAAGGTCATCTATCTGCCACTGGGAAGCGCGCCGACGGGATACATTGAGACCTGCCTGCTGTCGGCCGTTGACCGTATCCGCGAGCTGGGCGCTTCCGAAGATGCGCACCTGCTCATACTCACCACCCCTTGATTTGCGGCGGCGCGGGGCACATTGAACACCCCAAGATGCCGGATACCGCCCCTCCTTCTGGCCCGACGGTGATTACCCTCGGATGCCGCCTCAACACCTATGAGTCCGAGGTGATGCGCCGACATGCGCTGGAGGCTGGCCTCGGCGAGGCGGTGATCATCAATACCTGCGCGGTGACGAGCGAAGCGGTGCGCGGCGCGCGCCAGGCGATCCGGCGGGCGGCGAAGGAGAACCCCGGCGCGCCGATCCTCGTCACGGGCTGCGCGGCGCAGATTGATCCGGGCGCGTTCGCAGCGATGCCGGAAGTGACGCGGGTGATCGGCAACCACGAGAAGATGCAGGCCGAGACCTGGCAGCCGCCGGACCTGCTGGGCGGCGCAGAGAAAGTGCGCGTCAACGACATCATGGGCGTGCGCGAGACGGCGGCGCATCTGATTGACGGGATGGACGGACGGGCGCGCGCCTATGTGCAGGTACAGAATGGCTGCGACCACCGCTGCACCTTCTGTATCATTCCGTACGGGCGCGGAAATTCGCGCTCTGTGCCGGCGGGGGAGGTGGTCGCGCAGGTTCGGCGTCTCGTTGAAACCGGGCATTACGAAGTGGTGCTGACCGGCGTCGACCTGACAAGCTGGGGCGCGGACCTTCCGGGCGCGCCGCAGCTCGGCAATCTGGTGCAGCGAATCCTCAAGCTGGTGCCTGAGCTCCGCCAACTGCGGATTTCCTCGATTGATGCGATCGAGATGGACGAGGCGCTGATCGCGGCGCTGGGGGAGGCGCGCGTGGCGCCATACCTGCATCTGTCATTGCAGCACGGGGACGACCTGATCCTGAAGCGCATGAAGCGCCGGCATGGGCGGGATCAGGCCATTCAGCTCACGCAGCGTCTGCGCGCCGTCCGCCCGGACATCGCGCTGGGCGCCGACATCATTGCAGGCTTTCCAACCGAGACCGAGGCCCATTTCGAAAGCTCTGTAAGGCTGGTGGAAGAGTGCGGCCTCTCCTTCCTGCACGTGTTTCCCTACAGCCCTCGTCCCGGCACGCCGGCGGCGAAGATGCCGCAAGTTGCAAAGCCCCTGATCAGGGAGCGCGCCGCGCGGCTGCGCGCGTTTGGCGAGGCGGCGCTGGCGCGGCACCTCGAGCGACATTTGGGCGAAACCCGCAGCGCGCTGCTCGAACGCGGCCTAGCTGCCCGGCTTCCGGATTTTACGCCCGTGCGCCTCACTGCTCTGGCAGGAGAGGGCGGACAGGTCCTCCCGGTACGGATTACCGGCCATGACGGCAAACAATTGCTTGGAACACATCTCCCATGATCCTCTGGTTCGGCAAGAAAAAGAAACTCGACGAGGCGAAGGCCGCCGGCGCAGCGATGCCCGCGCCGGAGCTGTCGGCCGAAGAACTCGCGGCGCAGGAAGCGGCGGCGCGCGAGAAGTCCGAAATCGAAGCGAAGGTCGCCGAGGCCAACCGCGCCTGGGAAGAGCGCCAGCGGCGCGAGGCGCAGGAGGCCGAGGACGAGGCCGTGCGCGCCAGGGCTGCGGCCGAGCTGAAACTGCTGGAAGACCGGCGCGAGCATGAGCGCCTGCGTGCCGAAGCCGAGGCGGCGGCGCGGGCTGCGGCTGAAGCCGAGGCGAACGATCCCGGCCTGCTGGGCAAGCTGGGCGAGGGCCTCGCCCGCTCCGCGGCGCGCCTGACGGAAGGCCTCGCGGCGCTGGGGCGCCGGAAGCTCGACGCGGCGGCGCTGGAAGAACTCGAAGACCTGCTGATCACGTCCGACATGGGCACCAAGGTCGCCGCGCGCGTGACCAGAGGGCTCGCCAAAGGCCGGTTCGACCGCGAGATCTCCGGCGAGGAAATCCGCAGCGTACTGGCTGAGGAGATTGAGGCGATCCTTAAGCCGCGCGAGCGAGTCGTCGATTTCTCGGATGGGCCGCGCCCGCGCGTGGTGCTGTTTGTCGGCGTCAATGGGTCCGGCAAGACGACGACGATCGGCAAGATCGCCTCGAAGCTGCAGGCGCAGGGCGCCAGGGCACTCCTCGTGGCGGGCGATACATTCCGCGCGGCGGCGGTGGAGCAGTTGAAGGTGTGGGGCGAGCGCGGCGGCATCCCGGTGATGGCGGGGGCGCACGGCGCCGATGCGGCCGGGCTCGTCTATGGCGCCGTGGAGCGCGCGCAGGCAGAGGACCTGGACCTCGTGCTGGTCGATACCGCGGGCCGCCTGCAGAACAAGGCCGAGCTGATGGCAGAGCTCGGCAAGGTCGTCCGGGTGCTGAGGAAGCTCGATCCCGAGGCGCCGCATGACGTGATCCTCGTGCTGGATGCAACCGTGGGCCAGAACGCCCTCGCGCAGGTCGAGGCCTTCCGGCACACGGCGGGCGTCACCGGCCTCGTGATGACCAAGCTCGATGGCACGGCCAAGGGCGGCGTGCTGGTGGCCATCGCCGAAGCGCACGACCTGCCGATCCACTTCATCGGCATCGGCGAAAAGGCCGAAGACTTGCGGCCGTTCAGTGCGGCGGCATTTGCGAAGGCGCTGGTTGGCTTTAAGGGCTAGAAAGCCGCCTCACCCTTCTCCCGGCGGAGCGGGCGCCTTCAGCTTACTCGGCCGCTACGGCAGACACTGGCGCTGCCTGCGCGCCGCGCACGAGGCGTCCCGGCTTTGCGCCCGTCGGTGTGCCGTCGCGGTGGGTGATCCGGCCCTTGAGGATGGTGGCGGTGTAGCCGGAGGCGCGTTGCATCAGGCGGCGCCCGCCAGCGGGCAGGTCGCGTATGACTTCCGGCAGGTGGAGTTTCAGGTTCGTGAGGTCGATCACGTTCAGGTCGGCGCGCATGCCAGGCGCGATCAGGCCCCGGTCCCGGAGGCCGATCCATTCGGCGGTGGCGCGAGACTGTTTGTGAACGAGGAGTTCGGGGCTGAGCTTCGGGCCGCGGGTGCGGTCGCGGATCCAGTGAGTCAGCATCGTTGTGGTGAAGGAGCCGTCGCAGATCATGCCAACATGCGCGCCGCCGTCCGAGAGGCCGGGGAGCGTCGCGGGGCTCTGCATCATCTCTGAGATCGGGTCGAGGCTGCCTTGCGCGTAGTTGAGGAAGGGCAGGTAGAGCATACCCTGGCCATCCCGTTCCAGCATCAGGTCAAGGGCGACTTCCTCGGGGCTGACGCCGCGCCGGGCCGCGATGGCCGCCAGCGTGCGCTCGGGGCCGGGTTCGTAGTCGACGGGATCTGACAGCTGGAAGATTTTTCCGAAGCTGCGCAGCATTACTTTCAGGAACGGGTTGTCCGTGTTCGGCTGATCTGCCAGCAGGCGGGCGCGGAAGTCCGGATGGCTTAGCGTGCGCACACGTTCGGTATGCGCAAGGTCCGCGATCTCGCGGTAGACCGGGTGGGCGCTGAACGGGTTCAGCGTCAGGTCCAGGCCGAGCAGCACGCCGACGGGGCGCGGGGCGACCTGCGCGCGGATCGGCAGGCCTTCGGCGGCGGCCGTCTCGATGGCGCCGAGCAGCAGACGCCAGCCTTCGGGCGCCACATCCGCCTGCGCCAGGGAGACCGAGAGCGGCCGGCCCGAGACTTCAACGAGGCGGCGCAGCATCGCGGCCTCTTTCTGCGGATCGTTGAAATCCGAGACGAACTGCAACACCCCGCGCCCTGCCTCGGCGAGGCCCATGGCGATGCCGGTGAGTTCTTCCTGAGAGGCGGTGAGGGTCGGCGTTGGCTGGCCGTCGGAGGTACGGTGGTTCAGCGTGCGAGAGGTGGAAAAGCCCATCGCGCCGGCCATCACGGCGTCCTTGGCGAGCTGTTTCATGGCCGCGATGTCGGCGGGCGTCGCATCCTCGCGGTTGGCGCCCCGGTCGCCCATAACAAAGACGCGCAGGGCGGCGTGGGGCAGCTGGGCGCAGATGTCGGTGTCGAATGCCCGGCCTGAGAGGAAATCGAGATAGTCCGGGAAGCTTTCCCACTTCCAGGGCAGGCCCTCCTCCAGAACAGGGTAGGGGATGTCCTCCACGCCTTCCATGAGGCGGATCAGGCGGCCGTGGTCTTCCGGCCTGCACGGCGCGAAGCCGACGCCGCAATTGCCCATCACGGCGGTGGTGATGCCGTGCAGCGAGGAGGGGCTGATGGCCTCGGCCCAGGCGGCCTGGCCGTCATAATGGGTGTGCAGGTCCACGAAGCCGGGCGTGACGACCTGTCCGCGCGCGTCGATTTCCTCGAGACCCTTGCCGCCCACCTTGCCGATGCCCGTGATCACGCCGCCGGAGACGGCGACGTCGCCTTCGAAGGCCGGCGCGCCGGAGCCGTCGATGATTGTGCCGCCGCGGATGATCAGGTCATGTGTCGCCATGGGGAAACCTCCAGCCTGGCAGGATGCCTTAAGGGGAGGGGGTGTCAAACCCTGACGCTGCTTCCCCCTCGCGCAAAACCCCCTTATGCGCAGGCCATGGGGCCAGAATTCCTTCCTGTCGCGCTTTGCCTGATGTCGGCCCTGACGGTTGCGATCACCAATGTCATGGTAAAACGCGGCGGGGACGTGCTCACCACGCGGGCTATTGTGGCGCTGGCGATGGGGCTGACGGTGTTGCCGTTTGCGCCCTTCGTGCCGCTGCCGCCGCCGGGGACCTGGGGGCTGATCTTCCTGTCCATGGCGGTGCACTGGTTCTACCAGTTCTGCGCTATCCGAGCGCTGCACCGGGGCGCGCTGTCGCTGGTCTTCCCGGTGATGCGCGGCCTTGGCCCCCTGGCGACCGCGGTGCTGGCGTTCTTCTGGCTGCAGGAGGACCTGTCCTTCCTGCAGACAGCCGGGTTGATGGTCGCGAGCCTCTCGATCCTTGTCTTTGCGCTGCCGACGTCCGGCACACCTGACGGGCGCCGGCTCGACCGGTCAGCACTGTTCTGGGCGATGATGACGGCGGTGGGGGTCGGCCTCTATGCCGTGGCCGATACGCGCGCGGCGCGGGCAATGGAGACGCCGTTCACTTTCATCGTCTGGCTGTTCCTGCTGGACTGGATCGGCGTGACGGCCGTGCTGCTGTGGCAGCGAAAGGGCAGGGTGATCGCGAGCCTGAAGCCGGAACTTCGCAATGGCCTCATCGGCGGTGTAGCCGGGTCCATCTCCTACGGCCTTGCCATCTATGCCTACACCCTGACGGACGCAGCGATGGTCACCGCGCTGCGGGAAACCTCGGTCGTGTTTGCCGCCGCCTTCGGGGCCTGGCTGCTGAAGGAAGGCTTCGGGCGGCGGCGGATCATGGCGGCGTCCTCGCTGGCAGCAGGCCTCGTTCTGATGCAGGCGGCGGGGTGACGCGCGGCTCTGGAACGCCGCGCGCATCCGTGAGAGACAGGCGCGGTTGAACCAGCGGGCCCTCAACTGCGTAGGAAGTGGCATGAACGATACAGCGAAATCTGAAAACGGCATCGGCACGGCCGCAGGCAAGGCGAACCAGCTCTGGGCGGACTTTGTGCCGGTGATCGCCTTTGTGCTGGTCTACAACATTTTCCGGCGCGTCGAACTGCTGGACGGCCTGATCAACAAGGACACGGCGATTTTCTGGGCGACTGGCGTACTGCTCGGGCTGATGCTGGTCTTCCTGGCGCGGCAACTGATCCGGCGTGAGCCGGTCTCGCAGATGATGCTGTTCTCGTCTGCCATTGTCGGCGGCTTCGGCCTGATCGGCATCCTGCTCCAGGAGAAGGCCTTCATCTATGTGAAGCCCACGATCCAGCAGCTGTTCATGGCGAGCATCATTTTCATTCCCCTGATGTTCGGGCGGAATGTATGGAAGTCGCTGTTCGCCAAAGTGTTCGACCTGCCGGATTTCGCCTGGCGAACCCTGGCGATCCGCTGGGGATTTTTCTTCGTCGCGATGGCGTTGTGGAACGAATATCTCTGGCGCACCTATGCGCCGGGCTTCGACGTGCCGCTCGTGATGGCAGGCATCGCCGTCGCGCCCGCTGGCACGTACGAATTCCTCGGGCTGACATTTGGCGCGAAGGACGCAGAAGATGTCTGGGCCAACTGGAAGCTTGGCAACATGCTGATCGTGCTGATCTTCGGCGCAGCAAATACGCCGTACACGTTGAAATACCTGCGCGATCCAGAGGCGGAAACAGCGCCGGCTTAGCTTCCTCAACATGCGCCTCGTCCAGAACGAAGTCGAAGGATAGACCACAGAAGAGCGCGGATTTGCTGGCGACCACCCTTCGGCTTCTCTCTGGATGGGTTTATGCTATTTGGCGTGGGTCAGCGCGTCAGCTTGTCTGTGCCGGGCGGATTGGCGAACGGCGCAAACGCATCCTTTTCCCGCGTTTCGGCGAAATGAGTCAGCGCCCAGACAACCGTCGGGAACGCAAGTTCTGACCACGGAATATCTCTCCAGTGGACGAGCTTTACAGCTTCGCTCTCCGGGCCCGGAGCAATGTCCGACATCAGCGTTGCTCGGAACATGATCTGCACCTGCGCAATACGGGGTACAGAGTAAATCGCCAGAATGCGGTCAATCCGAATGTCCGCGCACGCCTCTTCTCTTGCTTCGCGCCGGGCGCCCTCCTCGACGCTTTCCCCCTCCTCCATGAAACCTGCCGGCAGGGTCCAGAAGCCCTTGCGGGGCTCAATGGCGCGCTTGCAGAGGAGGATGAGTTCACCTTGCGTCACCACGGAGCCTGTGACGATCTTCGGATTTACGTAATCCACGAAGTTGCAGCGGTTGCAGATGCGCCGTACCCTGTCATCTCCTTCTGGAGTGGCCAGCCTAAAATCTTCGCTCTGGAAAGAAGTTGGCAATTGATCAGTCATCCAATCTTTATCCTGTCGCCTGTATGGGGAATGAGTTTGATCCGTCTACGTGGTTCATATTTAACGCCACGGCAACGGATCGGCCCAGTCCAGTCAAGTCAAGTCCAGTCCATCTCATTTCTTCCCTCACCCCACCTTCAGCAAACGGAAACATCACCATGGCCTTCAATCTCAACGCCTCGCCCAGCCACCTCCTGCACCGCGCCCAGCAGATCGCCGCCAACCACTCGGCCGCTGCGCTGAGATCGGCCGGGCTCACGCTGCGCCAGTTCTCTGTCCTCGCGGCCCTCTCGGGCAACGAAGGTGTCAGCCAGTCTGATCTTGTCAATGCTACCGGCATCGACCGCTCCACCCTCGCCGACATGGTCGCCCGCATGGAAGCCGGCGGCATGATCAAGCGTTCGGATTCCAAAACCGACGCGCGCGCCAAGTCGGTGTCGCTGACCCCTAAAGGCAAGAAAGCCCATGACAAGGCCCTCCCGGCCGTCATGAAAGCGGACGCTGCCCTCTTCGCCACCCTGGCAAAAGCCAAGCAGGAAGCACTGATCCAGGGCCTCACCGGCCTCGTCGACGACGCCGACAGGAAAGAGGCTGCGCCGGCTCCGAAAACCAGGAAAGCACCTGTTGCTGTCAAGAAAGCCCCTGCGAAAAAAGCACCGGCCAAGAAAAAGAAATAAGCTCCGTTTCGGGACGAAGCACAGTTACGAGCGAGGCGCCCCAAGCGCCTCGCTTATTTTTTTCAGAGAGGTTTCGTCCAGCGGCCCGGCGATGTGCAGCAGGATCTCTCCCTCGCCCGAGATGACAAATGTCTCCGGCACACCCGTCAGGCCAAAGTCCAGGCCTCCCTTGCCGTCCGGATCGAGGGCGATCTTTGCGAACGGATTGCCGAGGCGGTCCAGGAAGGCGTCGCCGTTCTCCGGCTTGTCCTTGTAGAGGATCCCCGTAAGCTGCTCCGGGTGCGTCTGGCTGAGCTGCATCAGGTATTTGTGCTCCGCCTCGCAAGGCGCGCACCAGCTGGCAAAGAGGTTCACGGCCACCGGCTGGCCATCGGCCGGCGGGGCAAAGGAAATCTCGCCGCCCTCCCTCAGCTCAAAGATAAATTCCGGCGCGGCGCGGGAGACGCGTTCGAACTCGCCCTTGGCCGGATAAAGCATCCGCCATGCGCCGAGCAATCCGAACAGCATCAGAGCTGCGGCCGGCAGGGCGAAGATCCAGCGGCTCATGTCAGGCGCCGTCCGTGTCGTTGCCGGCCAGCTGCGCGAGGCGTTTGCGCGCGGCGCGGGCAGCCAGGATCACCTGCAGGGTCGTGCCCAGGATCAGCAGCGCGCCGAGCCCGTAGCAGGCCCAGATATAGGCGGCGTTCTTGTCGAACTCGGGCATGTGTCAGAGGGCCTCCAGTTCACGCGAGTGCAAGCGCGCGATGCGCCGCTGGCGGATTTCCGTCCGCATGCGGGTCATTACCAGACCGCCGAACAGCAGCGAGTGGCCGATGGCGCTCACCAGCAGGGGCGTGAGGTACACGGCGGCCATCTTCGGGCCGTCCGCGGTGATCACACTCGCGTCCTGGTGCAGCGAGGTGAACAGGTCGACGGAGAACTTGATCAGCGGGATGTTTACGGCGCCGACCATGGCGAGGATCGCGCCGGCCCGGGCCGCCTTCTGGCGGCTGTCCATCGCGGCGCGCAGCGCCATGTATCCGAGAAAGAGGAAGAACAGGAACAGCACGGACATCATCCGCGCATCATCCCACTGCCACCAGGTGCCCCAGGTCGGTTTGCCCCAGATTGACCCGGTCGAGAGGCACATTGCTGTCCACACCGCGCCGATCGGGGCGATGGCCTTGGCCGCGATGTCGGCGAGTTCATGGCGCCAGACAAACCAGACGAAGCTGGCGATCGCCAGGGCTGAGTAACTCGCCATCGCAAGCCAGGCCGCCGGCACGTGCACAAACATCACACGCATGATGTCGCCGCCCTGATATTCGTCCTTTGGCACGACCCAGAGTCCCTGCCAGAGGCCATAGGCGATACAGGCGGCGCCAAGCGCATAGAAAGCCGGCGCCAGCCAGTCCGACAGGCGCAGGAACTTGTGGGGGTTGGCGAAGTAGGACCACATGGCAACTGACCTAGCGCTCCCTCAGTCTGCCGCCAAGCGGAGCGCTGCCGCCATCGCATAGGGCGCAACAGCGCAGGCGAAGAGAGTGGACGCAGCCAGGAACAGGGGCGCGCCGGCAGACCCCGGCCCGCCCGACATCGCGAGGGCGCCAAAAATCGCTGTCGGGACATACAGGGGCAGGGCGATCAGCGAGATCAGCAGGCCGCCCCGGCGCACGGTCGCCGAGAGCGCCGCGCCGACCCCGCCCCAGAAGAAGAAGGCGAGGCTGCCGATGGCGTACAGGCCCGCATTGACCAGCAGGGCGGTGTTCGCTTCGGCCTGGAACATGAGGGCGAGCAGGGGAGAGAAGAGGGCAAGGGGAAGGCCGGCAGACAGCCAGTGCGCCAGCGTCTTGGCTGCGGCGATGGCTGAAACCGGCGCGCCCGTCTGCAGCCAGAGGTCCAGCGTGCCATCTTCGGCGTCGGACTGGAAGATGCGCTCAAGCGTCACGAGGCTTGCGAGCGCGAGGGCAACCCAGATGATTCCGGGCCCCACGGCCTTGAGCATCTCGCCGTCACTGCCGATGCCGAGGGGTACGAGCACGGCGGCCCCGCCCAGAAACCCCAGCGGCAACAGCGCGCCCGCGCCCCTGGCCCAGGCTTCGACGAGAGACTGGCGGAAGGCCGCAAGGATCGGGGCGGCGCTCACAGAGTGAGGTCTCCGTTTGCCGCAAATCCCGCTTCGCCATGAATCGCGGCGATGACGGCGCCGCCCATGGCCCGGTGCGCCGCGATCAGGTCGTCCACCAGCTTCCGGCCGTCGGCATCCAGCGCCGTGTAAGGTTCATCCAGCAGCCAGACCGGGCGGTCCTCCAGCAGCAGGCGGGCGAGGGCGGTGCGGCGGCGCTGGCCGGCGGAAAGGTACCGGCCCGCAACATCAGCCGGGCGGGTAAGACCCATCCGGGTCAGGACCGGATCAGTTTCGGCGCCGGAGCCCCAGGCCTGCGTCCAGAGCTTCAGATGCTCGCGCGGCGTCTCCTGCGGTTTCAGCCCTTCGCGGTGGCCGACCCAATGATGCGCAGCCGCGCGGGTCACGCGGCCCGCTTCGGGCCGGGTCAGTCCTGCAAGAACGCGCAGCAGGGTTGTCTTTCCGGCGCCGTTCGCCCCGCGCAGCAGCAGCGCGTCGCCCGCGTGCACAACGACGCAAACCTCCCGGAACAGCACACGCTCACCCCGGATCATGCCGAGACCTGCGCCGGTCAGAAGGGAGGGAGCCTGCGAATTCATCCGGGCAGGGATACCCTGTTCCGGCCGGCCCGCAAACGCGTCCTTGTCGCGCGCACGTTACAGGGCACCCGATTGCGCCCGCTGGATCGGCCCTATAAGGGAACGGCTGCATATAAAGGCGGACCCGCCCGACCCAGCCTCGGGCGGCCGCGTGACAGGAGGCACTGCCCACACATGCCGTCAAAAGACAGCTTCAAATCGAAAAGCACGCTCACGGCCGGTGGCAGGAGCTACACGTATTACTCGATCGCCGCGGCGGCCAAGAACGCCGGGCTGGGCGACGTGTCCCGGCTGCCGGCGGCGCTGAAAGTGCTGCTCGAGAACATGCTGCGCTTCGAGGATGGCCTGACGGTGGTCGAAGACGATATCCGCGCCTTCGGTGCGTGGGCCGACCAGGGCGGCCAGAACCCCCGCGAAATCGCCTATCGTCCGGCCCGCGTGCTGATGCAGGACTTCACCGGCGTGCCTGCCGTGGTCGACCTCGCCGCGATGCGGGACGGCATCAAGGCTCTCGGCGGGAACGCCAAGAAGATCAACCCGCTGGTGCCGGTCGATCTCGTGATCGACCACTCGGTGATGATCGACGAGTTCGGCACACCCCGCGCCTTCCAGGCCAACGTGGACCTCGAATACGAGCGCAACATGGAGCGCTACACCTTCCTCAAATGGGGCCAGAAGGCGTTCAACAATTTCCGCGTCGTGCCGCCCGGCACCGGCATCTGCCACCAGGTGAACCTCGAGTATCTCGCCCAGACGGTCTGGACCGCGCCGGATGAAGCGGGCGAACTCGTTGCCTATCCGGACACACTGGTCGGCACTGATTCGCACACGACCATGGTCAACGGCCTCGCTGTTCTGGGTTGGGGCGTCGGCGGGATCGAAGCCGAGGCGGCAATGCTTGGCCAACCGGTCTCGATGCTGATCCCGGAAGTCGTCGGATTCAAGATCACCGGCGCGCTGAAGGAAGGCGTCACAGCAACCGACCTGGTGCTGAAAGTCGTGCAGATGCTGCGCAAGCACGGCGTCGTGAACAAGTTTGTCGAATTCTTCGGTCCCGGCCTCGACAATATGCCGCTCGCCGACCGCGCCACCATCGCCAACATGGCGCCGGAATATGGCGCCACCTGCGGCTTCTTCCCGATCGATGACGAGACGCTGCGTTACCTGCGCCAGACCGGCCGCGACGAAGACCGCATCGCGCTCGTCGAGGCCTATGCCAAGCAGAACGGCTTCTGGCGCGGCAATGACTATGCGCCGGTCTACACCTCGACACTGCACCTCGATCTCGGCGATGTCGTCCCGGCTATTTCCGGCCCTAAACGCCCGCAGGACCACGTCGCGCTCGACGTAGCTTCGAAGGTGTTCGGCGAGTACATTCTCGGCCTGCGCAAGCCGGCTATGGCCACCGCGATGCAGAAGTCGGAAATGGTGGAAGAGGGCGGCAATCCGGCCCCGGCGCATCTGCCCGGCAGCGCCGACGGCTTCACCCTTGCGCCCGTAGAGGGGCGTGACTGGCCACTGCGCGATGGCTCGGTCGTGATCGCATCCATCACGTCCTGCACAAACACCTCGAACCCCTATGTCCTGATTGCCGCCGGTCTCGTTGCCCGCAAGGCGCGCGCCCTCGGCCTGACCCGCAAGCCCTGGGTCAAGACGTCGCTGGCGCCCGGATCGCAGGTCGTCTCGGAGTACCTCAACGCCGCCGGCTTGCAGGAAGACCTTGATGCGCTCGGTTTCAACCTCGTCGGCTACGGCTGCACCACCTGTATCGGCAACTCCGGACCTCTGGCGCCGGAGATCTCGAAATCCATTAACGACAACGACATCGTCGCGGTCTCGGTTCTCTCGGGCAACCGTAATTTCGAGGGCCGGATCAGCCCCGACGTGCGGGCGAACTATCTCGCCTCGCCGCCTCTGGTCGTCGCCTACGCGATCGCGGGGGACATGAACATCGATGTCGCGAAGGACCCGATCGCGGTCTCCAGGGATGGCCAGCAGGTCTACCTCAAGGACATCTGGCCAACGACCAGGGAAATCGCCGATATGGTCCACCGGGTCGTGACCCGCGAAATGTTCATTTCGAAGTATGCGGACGTCTTCAAGGGCGACAGCAAATGGCAGGGCGTGAAGACGACCGATGCCGAAACCTATGACTGGCCGGTCTCCTCCACCTATATCCGGAACCCGCCCTACTTCCAGGGCATGTCGCGGGAGAAGGGGGACATCAACCCGATCAAGGGCGCGCGCGTGCTCGCGGTGCTGGGCGACATGATCACCACCGACCACATCTCCCCGGCCGGCTCCTTCCGCGCCACCAGCCCGGCGGGGAAGTACCTGACCGAGCGCCAGGTCCCGGTGAAGGATTTCAACTCCTACGGCTCGCGCCGCGGCAACCATGAAATCATGATGCGCGGCACCTTCGCGAACATCCGCATCAGGAACGAAATGCTGGACGGCGTCGAAGGCGGTTACACGATCGGCCCGGACGGCCAGCAGACCTCGATCTATGACGCAGCGATGGCCTGGATCGACAAGGGCGTGCCGCTGGTCATCTTCGGCGGCATCGAGTACGGCGCCGGATCATCGCGCGACTGGGCCGCCAAGGGTACGAACCTCCTCGGCGTGAAAGCCGTGATCGCCGAAAGCTTCGAGCGCATCCACCGCTCGAACCTGGTCGGCATGGGCGTCATCCCGTTCGAGTTCATGCCCGGTGAGACCCGCAAGACGCTTGGTCTCAAGGGTAGCGAGACGATCGATATCGAAGGCCTCGGCAACGATATCCGGCCGCTTTCGGCGGTCCCTTGCAAAATTACCTATGCCGACGGCACGCAGCGCTCCATCCTCATCAAGTGCCGGATCGATACCGAAATCGAGGTCGATTACGTCAAGCATGGCGGCGTGCTGCACTATGTGCTGCGCGACCTGGCGAAATCCGGCGCCTGACGCTACGTAAACTTTGCCAAGCCCGCTGCGCCGGAAGGCTGCGGCGGGCTTTTTCTCCGTCTCTCACGTGGCTGTGACTGTGCGGGGCGGCCCGGAGCACATATAATTCCTGATGATGACCCGGCTTCTTGTTTTCCTCGCGCTTCTGTTCGGCTTCGCGCTACCCGCCCAGGCGGAAGGCCCGATGCTGGTAGAACTGTTCGCCTCGAAGAACTGCCGCGCCTGTCCTGCGGCGTATAAGACGCTGAAACAGGTCGAGGCCAAGCGCGGCGACAGCGTCATGGTGCTGACCTGGGCGGTCGATTACTGGGACTATCTCGGCGGCAAGGAAAAGATGGCACTGCCTGAATCGAAAGAGCGCCAGCGCGCCTATGTCGAGCACTTCTCGCTGCGTGGTCCATATACCCCCCAGTCTGTCTATAATGGGATCGAACAGGCCGCCGGCAACAAGCCGACCAAGGTCGGCGCGGCGATAATGAAGGCGGAAATGGCCGAGCCTGCGAATGTCCGCCTGCAGAGCACAGGCAAGAAGGTCGTGCTCACGGGCCAGCCGGACGGTCTCGCCGATATCTGGTGGGTCGCCTATCTCGACGCGGACGACAACGAGACCAGGATGCCTAACCCGGTGACCAGCGTGCGCCAGATCGGCCCCTGGCTTGGTGGCAAGGCCGAGATTGACCTGCCCGCCTGTGCCTCCGGTTGCGCGCTGATTGTGCAGGAAGCCGGCATGGGCCGTGTCCTCGCCACGATGCGGGCGAACTGACGTCAGCCAGGCGGCCGGACGATCGTCGCGACGAGCGGCGTATAATCTGCCCAGTCCGTCGCCGTCAGCTCGAACGCCCAGCCAGCCGCACGTTCATTGATTGCCGCGCCGCGCGTGGCGCCCTCGCCCGCTTCGACCGCGCGCATCGTGATGAAGAAGCCGTCCGCTTCGCGGTAAGCGCGCACGTCGACTTCCAGCCCGTCATGGGTCTGCGTGATGTGGCGGGCGAGCGCCTTCGTGCGCAGCGCCGAGGCTGGCTTGACACCAATCGGCAGGAAACGGGTCAGAGCCAGCGCGGGTCCTGTCACGGCAAGCCGGCTCGTCAGGCGGTAATTCTGGTAAGGCGGGGCCGGGCGGAAGGCGCGGTCGCTGGAGCCGACTTCGCGTTGCAGGAAGAGGCTTTCGCCGCTGCTGTCGGCCAGGCGGACGGCGGAGACCGCGTCCTCGTGGATTTCCAGAAAGCCGAGATCCAGCCAGGCTTCGGAACTGTAGAGCGGCGGCAGATTGCCGGTTACACGAAACGCCAGCGTCTCGTCCGGCCGGCGCGCGTAGATATACTCGCCCTTGCGCCCGGTGATCAGCGCGGCGCCGGCCCTTCCGTCCGGGCCGATCACTTCCAGCAGTGCGCCTGTGCCGCTTTCGCGCGGATCGCCAAGGCCGATCCGGCTAAGTTTCTCGGGGTCATCCGTGCGCGGCGTATCCCAGACAAGGCTTTCAAGTCCCACGGCGAGCTGCGTCAGCCGATCCTGCCGGACCGGGTAGCCTTCGCGCGAGCCGAGCCGCCAGCCGTCGCTGGCAGCGACCAGCATATAGGTTTCGTCCGCCAAAGTTATGCGGATGGCGCTCGCCTCGGCGCGCTGCGCCGAGAAATCCGGGAACACCGGCTCACCGGTCCGCTCGCTTGTCCGGACCGGTGAGCCGCTGCCGAGATGGGCGGCGATGGCCAAAAGGCTCAGCGCGGCGGCAAGGCCCGCCATGACCAGCGTTCGGCGTGTGCGTTGCTTGTCGCGCAGCGTGCTCATGCGCCGGCCTTTCGCGGTCGCTTCTGCCGGCGCCAGACGATCAGCCCGGCGAGCGCCACCAGGACGGGCCCGCCCCAGATATTGAGCGCCTTGAGGCTGCTTTCGAGCCGGTCGATGCCGCGCCGGTAATCGCGTTCCGTCTCGCGCAATCGGGCGCGGAGATCCAGGATATCCCGGCGCAGCAGGGAGAGTTCGGCGCGCTCCGGCTCGCTGAGTTCGGCCTCTGGGTCGCCGGAGAAGAAGCTGTCGCCTTCGCCGGTGTCCTGCAGCTCGGCAAGACGGGTCTGTGCGGCGGCGAGGCGCGATTCCAGTTCGGACTGCTGCCGGAAATACTGGGCCTCCGCCTCGCTCCGCATACGGTCGATCCGTGTCATCGGGCGCAGCGCGGGCGCGCGCGAGCGCAGACGCGATAGCTCGCCGCCGCCGGCCAGCGCATCGAGCGCGTTCAGGACAAGGGCGCCATTGTCGGCAACAGCGACCCCGCCGCCTTCGACGATGTAGAACTCATCGGCAATGAAATCGGCGTCGGCAATCAGGATGATCTCGGCGGAGCGCTCGCCCGCGCGGATATGCGGGGGCAGGGCGGCTGCAGCAGCACGCGCCGCCTCCGCCGCTGCCGGATCACGCGGCGCATCGATCGCCGGCGCGCCGGATGGAAATGCACTGACCAGCAGGCCTGACACGCGCACGGCGAGGGCGAGAGGCGAGGGCAGGCTCTCATAAGCCTCCAACACGGCGCCCGGCTGCATGTCGCGCGCCGCTTCGCCGGCATTGATGAAAGACGGGCTGGGCCCGGTGGTGATCAGCGGCGTGATCGTCACGCCGTCTGGCGGTGATCCCGCCAGCAGGGCGCCCGGCGCACCGAAGTTCACGACGCGCATCAGGTCTGCCGTGATCGGATCGTCCCGGTTCATAGCCTCGGCCGGCACACCGAGGAAAAGGGGATGCGCCAGCTCCTCGACGGTGCCGCGTCCTGTTTGCACTGGCACCGGCAGCGCAAAGGCGGCGTCGGCCACCGCGTCCGGGGCCATCTCCAAGCCCCAGGCGCGGCCCAGCCGGCCAAGGCCGGAGCGGGCAAGCTCGCTGCTGGTGCCGAACACGTCCCCGGTCACGGCGGTCTTTGCCGCCGGGTCGATAAGGAAAACGGCCTGCCCGCCGCGCAGCAGGTACTGGTCGATAAGCCATTCCTGACGGCTCGACAGCGGCGGCGGATGCGCCAGAAGCAGCACGTCCGTATCCTCTGGAATAAGGCTGAAATCTTCCGCCAGCGGATCGATCTCGAAGCTGCGGGCGATATCCTGCAGCAGAACGTATCCGCCTGCCGGATCCGGCGCCGTCATGCCGGGCAGGGAGGACAGAATGGCGATACGCGGCGGTTCGGGATGGTTCAGCCGCGCGATCATCCGCGTCAGGTCATACTCCAGCGTCAGGTCCTGCTCCGGCGCGAGGAACGGCAGGATGCGCACATCGTCGATCGTATTGCGCCCGATGATGCCGAAATAGAGCGGATCATTGCCGCCCGCCGGCACCGCCGGTATCCCGGCTGCCAGCGCTTTGTCCTCGGCTTCGGAGAACGGCGCCGGATCGATCTCGCGCACGCGGATATTGCCGCCGGAGGCTGCCTGGTAGGTGGAGAGCAGTTCGCGCACGCGCGCCGCATGCGCCTGGACAGCGGGAAAATCCTGCCCGACGCGGCGGGAGTAAACGAAAGTCAGGTCCACCGGTTCACTGATCTCGTCCAGTGTCGTGCGGGTTGCGTGCGACAGCGTATAGAGCCCGCCTTCGGTGAAATCGATGCGCGCGCCGGCCAGCAGTTTCTGAGCGGCTATGTTGCCCGCCAGCAGGATCACACCGGCCAGCAAGGTAGAGAAAACAAGGTACCGGCGCGCGTTCATCTGGCTTTTCACCCCAGCCTCTGGCGCGAGGCCCAGAGGCAATTGAGGAAGACGAAAGTCGCCGTGAAACCCAGGAAATAGGCGACGGCGCGCAGCTCGAGCACGCCGCGCTGCGCGCCTTCAAACTGGGTGATGAAGGAAAAACGCGCCACAATATCTGCAAAGCCGGTGCCCAGCAGGCTCTGGACCGTAGAGAGCACAACTGGCCAGCCGGCCGCAGTGAACACGAACGCGATCACCACACTGATCACGAATGAGGTAACCTGACTGCCGGTCAGCGCCGAGACGGCGGCGCCAATCGAAAGGTAGGCCCCGGCCATCAGCAGGCTGACGAAATAAGCGAGCGCGATGGCGGTGTTGTCCGGGCTGCCGAGGAAGTTCACTGAGGCCCACATCGGCAGGGTCAGCAGCAGGCCGGCCGCGGCCACGGTCCAGGCCGCCATCAGCTTGCCGAGCACGAGGCCCGGAATGCCGATCGGCAGGGAAAGCAGCAGCTCATCGGTTCCGCTGGCCTTCTCGTCGGCCCAGAGCCGCATGGCGAGCGCCGGCAGGAAGATCATGTATAGCCATGGATGCCAGACGAAGAAGGGCTGCAGGTCCGCCACGCCCGTGTCGAAGAACCGGCCCGCCTCCCAGGTGAACAGGCCGAGTGCCAGCAGGAATACCGCAAGGAAGACATACGCCATCGGCGTCGCGAAATACGCGCCCAGCTCACGCCGGTAGGTCGAGGAAAAGCCACTCATCTGGCGCATCAGGTAGCCGCTCACAGGTTTTCGTCCTCGACCTGGTCGGTGAGGCGGGAAAACGCCGATTCAAGTGTTCCGTCCTCGGAGCGCCGCGCAAGGCGGGCCGGCGTGTCGTCTGCGATTATGCGGCCCCGGTCGATCAGTACGGCGCGGTGACACATGGCCGGCACTTCGGTCAGCGTGTGGGTGGAAATGATGATCGCCTTGGTCGGCGCCATCCGGGCGATCAGTGCGCGCACGGCGCGTTTCTGGTTGGGATCGAGACCGTCCGTCGGCTCGTCCAGCACCAGCACCGGCGGGTCATGCAGGATCGCGCCCGCAAGGCCCACCCGGCGGCGGTAGCCCTTTGAGAGATCGCCGATCCGCTGATGGCTGACGCTCAGGATGCGCGCGTCGGCAATCGCCCTGTCTACCGCGTCCCGGCGCGACTTGAGGGGCAGGGCGCGCGCCTCGGCGAGGAAGCGCAGGAATTCCGGCGGCGTCATGTCCTCGTAGAGCGGGGCGCCTTCCGGCAGGTATCCGAGCGAGGCCTGCGCCGCGCGTCGGTCAGAGATGATGGATTTACCATCGACCAGCGCATCCCCTGAGTCGGGCTCCAGCACCCCGGAGATCATCCGCATCGTCGTGGACTTGCCCGCGCCATTCGGCCCGAGGAAGCCCAGCACGGTGCCCTTTTCCACGGCGAACGACACGCCGCGCACGGCGTGCCTGGATCCGTAGGATTTCTCGAGCGCTTTGACTTCCAGCATGCCTAGCGGGGTGCCTCAACTTCTGCCCCAAGCTGATAGACCGCTTGGCCCCACGCTTCCAGTGCGCAGGCTGACAGATTACGCCGGATTTAGGAGCCGAAGCGCGTCACTTCTTCGATCAGGCATTTCGCCGCCACGTCGACGATCTTGCCGCCATCCGCCGCGTTCGAAAGGGTCGGGTCCGACCCAATGCGGCCATCCGGGAAGTCGCGGCGATAGCGCACCGCGTCACTGATTGTGCCGGTGGGCGCAATCTTCGGGCTCATCGGCGTGTGCTGGCGCTCGCGTTCCGGATAGGCCCAGTAGGTGACAGAGACTTCCGAGGCTGTGGCGTGGCTGCCATGGCCTACGGGATAGAGCTGGTTGCAGACGTTCATCACCTCCCGGTAGTCCCACCAGTCGCGCCGTTTCAGCGCCAGGTCCGGCCGGTTGTCGGCGCCCTTCGGATCATAGCTGCGCCGGGCGTGGATCTCGGCAAAGGCCGCCTCGATGGTCGAGATGTTGCCCCCATGCCCGTTGAACCACAGCACCCGCTCGAACCCGTGGCGCACCAGGCTCTCTGTCCAGTCCGCCATCGCCGCCATCATTGTCGAAGGACGCAGCGTGATCGTGCCCGGAAAGCCGAGATGGTGCTGCGCGCAGCCGACATTGAAAGTCGGCCCGACAAGGATGTCGTCCGGCGCGAGGCTCTCGGCATGGTTGGCGATGATCTCCGGGCAAAGCGCATCCGTGCCGATGAAGCCGTTCGGCCCATGCTGCTCGAACGATCCGATCGGGATCACAATGGTCTTTGACTTCTTCAGCCAGGCTTCGATGTCCGGCCAGGTCGAGACGGGAAGGCGCATGGGATCAGTCCTTTCGGGGGCCGAGGCGGCGCGTGATGTGGCCCATCTTCCGGCCGGGCCGGGCTTCGCGCTTGCCATAGAGGGTCAGCGTGTCACTGGGCCCGAGGCTCGCCGGGCTGACAAGCCCTGCGTCGCCGATCAGGTTGATCATCTCGGCATCGAACAGACGATGGGTATCGCCCAGCGGCCAGCCGGCGACGCAGCGTATATGCTGCTCGAACTGGCCGGTCTGGCAGGCCTCCGGCGTCCAGTGGCCGGAATTGTGCACGCGCGGCGCAAACTCGTTGGCAAGCAGGGTGGCGTCCGGCAGCACGAAGAATTCCAGCGCCAGCACGCCAACATGGCCCAGCGCCTCTGCCAGCGTCACCGCTTTGGCCCGGGCCTCGTCCTCGATCGCTTTCGGCAGGCCGGACGGGACGGTCGAGACTGACAGGATGCCGTCCTTGTGCAGATTGCGCGGCGGTGCCCAGGTGCGCGTCTCCCCACCCGGCGCGCGCGCCACGATCACGGAAATCTCGCACTGGAAGGCGATGGCGGCTTCAAGGATCGCCGGGGCCTCGCCGATCCGGTTCCAGGCCGCTTCGGCCTCGCCGGGAGACCGGATCCAGGCCTGGCCCTTGCCGTCATAGCCTTCGCGCCGCGTCTTCAGGACACCCTTGCCGCCCAGTGTTTCCAGCGCAGCCGTGATGTCGCCCGGTCCGTCCACCGGCTCGAACGGCGCCGTGGCGATGCCCTGCGCCTTGAGGAAAGTCTTCTCGGTAAAGCGGTCCTGCGAAACGGTCAGCGAAGCTGCGCGCGGACGTACCGGTGTGCCGGCGGCTTCCACCGCCTCGATCGTCAGCACCGGGACATTCTCGAACTCCAGCGTCACAGCATCACAGGCGGTCGCGAATTCGGTCAGTGCGTCGATATCGTCCCAGGCCGCCGACCAGGCGCCTGCCGCAACTCGTCCCGCCGGCGGATTGTCTTCCGGCGAATAGATCAACATGTCGAATCCGAGCTGCGCGCCGGCGCTCGCCAGCATCCGGCCGAGCTGTCCGCCGCCGAGAATGCCGATGGTCGCGCCGGTCCGCAGCGGCGTCATCCTTCGGGGGCCTCTTTCACGCTCTCGGTCTGCGCCGCACGGAAGGCGTCCAGCTTTGCGGCAACGCCCGGATCTTCCAGGGCGATGATCGAGGCCGCCAGGATACCGGCATTCGCCGCGCCCGCCTCGCCGATGGCCAGCGTGCCCACCGGAATGCCCTTCGGCATCTGCACGATGGACAGGAGGCTATCGAGGCCTTTCAGCGCCTTGGACTGCACGGGCACGCCCAGTACGGGCAGGGGGGTCATCGCGGCAGCCATGCCCGGCAGGTGGGCAGCGCCGCCCGCGCCCGCGATGATCACCTTGAGGCCGCGGCCCTTCGCCGATCTGGCGTACTCCACCAGCCGGTCCGGCGTGCGGTGCGCAGAGACGATTCGCGCTTCATACGCCACGCCCAGCGTCTCCAGCATCCGCGCGGCTTCCTGCATGACCGGCCAGTCGGACTGGCTGCCCATGATAATGCCCACTACCGGGGTCTTGCCCGCTGCCATTGCCCCGCCTCGCTGCCGGAAAGCGCGCACCTTAAGTGTGCCGGGGCGCGGGTCAACTGTTCGTAAGCCAACCTTGCGTGCAGGCCCCGCTCGCGCGTCGGGCGAAATGCAACCGGGTCTCTACAGGCCGCCCATTCGGCGCTATCTTGCCGCCATGGCAAAAGACTTCCCCCCCTTTGCTTCAGCTGAACGGCGCGCCCTGCTGGACGCGCTCGGGCTGGACCTGAAGCAGCTCGACCGGCGCACCCGCGCCGCAATTGAGGCGCTGAGCGAGGAAGTGCTTGCCCTGCGCGACGGGTCGGCCGCGCTCGAGGCGGCGCTCGCCGACGCCGAACTGCTCGCCGATAATGACGCGCTGGTGCCGATCTTCAACCGCCGCGCCTTCGAGCGCGAGGTTCGCCGCGAGATTGCCCTGTCCGGCCGGTTCCAGACACCCCTGTCGCTGATCTTCATCGATCTGGACAATTTCAAGCTGGTCAATGACACCTACGGCCATGCGGCGGGTGACAGCGTGCTCCTCAAGGTCGCCGGCATCCTGCAGGACATGACCCGCGAAACCGATATCGTCGGCCGCCTCGGGGGGGACGAATTCGGCGTCGTGCTGGCTCACGCCACCTATCACGATACCCTGCGCAAGGCGGCCCAGCTCGCCCAGGCCATCGATGCGCTGGAAGTGCGCGACGAGGCCAGCCCCGCCACCCCGGTCGTCCGGATCGGCGCCAGCTGCGGCGTTGTCGAATGGCGCACCGGCCAGAGCGCTGCTGCCCTGATTGCACGGGCAGATCAGGCCATGTTTGTGGAAAAGTCCCGGCGCAAGGCAGCCGGGCGGGCAGCCCGCTGACCACATGTCGGAAAGTTAACAGAAACAGGGTCCGTATGGCATGACTCCGGGCCCCTGTTTGTGGCATGTTGAGGAAACGGCCCCATAAGTGCCGTGCTGAAAAACAGGAGACTGCCCATGTCGCTCAATGGTCGGATCAGTGAGCTCGCCGCAAAGCATCGCCACCTGGACGAACAGATAGCCGCCGAACAGAAGCGCCCCTCCAGCGATGATCTGACGGTGAAGGATTTGAAGCGACAGAAATTGAAGATTAAGGAGCAGCTGCGACAGTTGAAAGCCAGCTGACGCCGTTCCCCTTGGCCCGCATCTTGCGGACCGGCCGGGACACATAAGTGGCCTCAGCCATCCGGAGACATCGGCTCATGAAACCTTGCCAATCCCCGCGCGCCGCGCAGCAACCCGCGGTGCGCGCCGATGGGTGAGCCAGTGACCCTCGTGCTCGGGCTGGGCCGTGAAGTCGGAGACGCCGTTGCGCGCACCTTCCAGAAAGACGGTCACCGCGTCCTCGTCGCCGACGCCTCTGCCGAGCGCCTCGAATCGGCGCGTGACGCGCTGGAGGAAGGCGCCGCCACCTACCACGGCGAGCTTCATACCCGTCTCGGCCTGCGCAATGCCATCACAGCTGCCCTCGAAGCCTTCGGCCGTATCGACAATGCCGTGATCATTCCGGAAATCGAGGAAGGCGACCACCTGCTCGATTTCGCCCAGGAAAAATTCGAAAAGGCGCTCGCCCGCTCCGCCCGCGGCGCCGCCCTCGCGCTGCGCGTGATCTCTGAGCGCCTGCTCGAGCAGGAAGACCTGCCGCAGGCCGGCGTCCAGCGCATCCCGCAGAAGGGCACGATCACTTTCGTCCTCGGCTACGCCGCCATCGCCTCGATGCCCGGCCGGTTCACCGAAAGCGTCGGCCAGCATGCGATCCTCGGCGTCATGAAGGCCGGCGCGCTTGAGCTCGCCGAGCATGCGATCCGCGTCAACGCCGTCATCGCCATCCGTCCGCGTGAGGAGCGTTCCGAAACCTGGACCGCGCGCCGCGTGCCTCTGGGCCGCGCCGCCCTCGCCGACGAAATCGCCGAGGCCGCGCGCTATATCGCGTCGCCCCAGGCCGCCTACCTCACCGGTCAAAGCCTGATACTCGACGGCGGCCGCTCCACCCTGTCGGGCCTGCTGGACTAAGCGGGTGACAGTTGCGTCACGCCGCCCTTGGCATAGGCGGCCTTGAAGCTCGCCGCCGTCTCGGCGGTGTAGTCGGGCGCATACACGGTCGACACCTTGCGGAAGGTCGCCTGAACTTCGCCCGGGGATAGCGTCACCAGCGTGTAGCCATGGCCGAACGGGTCGTGCCAGATGATCTCGTCGTTCGCATCGGCAATCTGCTGGCCAAGGTCCGGCATCGCCTTCACATAGGTGCCCATGCCGGGCGAGCTGATCGAGGTGCAGCCGAACTCCACGCCGCGCCGGATGCCGCCCGCATCGAACAGTTCGTTGGCGTAGGCTGAATGCGTATCGCCTGCGAGGGTAACGAGCGACGCGCCGGCCTCGGCCACGCTCGAATAAAGCCGTTCGCGCGCGGCGGGATAGCCGTCCCAGGCATCGAGGTTCCAGGGAAGGCCCAGCGCCGTGAACGGCAGGAAGGCGACGACTTCCGGACGGTCCTGCGCGGCGACCTGTTCGGGCGTCATGATCTTGGTGAAATCCGGCAGCTTGTTCCTGGCCATGATAACCTGGTTGGCGAGCACCTGCCAGGCCGCGCCGGACTGGACGGAGGCTTTCAGCTCCGCCGCCAGCCAGGCTTCCTGCTCGGCGCCCAGCATCGTGCGCGAAGGGTCGGCCACCGCCATCATCGTCTTCATCACCCGCGCGCCGATCTCTTCCTGCGTCGCCGCGCCGGCCAGGGCCGAACCCCACTCGAGTGGCTCCGAACGCCCGGTCAGGCGCGAGTCGAGGGCATGCACGGTCGCGACATTGCCAAAGCGGAACGTGCGCCAGACCGCCGAGGTGAATTCGCCGGGCTTCGCCTCGCGGATCGGCATCCATTCGAAATAGGCCTGCAGCGCGCGCATCTTGCGCTCGCTCCACTCGCCTTCCGTTTCCGGACTGTGGTTCTCGGCGCCCGTCCGGTAGGAATCGTTGGCGCTCTCATGGTCGTCCCAGGTGCAGATCCAGGGCGCAGCGGCATGGGCGGCCTGCAGGCCGGGATCGGTCTTGTACTGCGCATGCCGGCGGCGATAGTCCGACAACGAAATAATCTCCGTAGGCGGATCGTGCGGCCGGCCCAGCTGCGCGGCGACATCGCCGCCATACCCGTCGGTGCCATACTCGTAGATATAGTCGCCAAGGTGCACGATGGCGTCGAGGCCCGCTTCCTGGGACAGTTCGCTGTAGGCTGTGAACAGGCCGAACTGGTAGTTCGAGCAGGACACCACGCCCAGTGTCACAGGCGCGGTGCCATCAGCAGCCGTTGTCCGTGTACGCCCCGAAGGCGAGATCACGTCCCCGTCCGATGCCCTGGCGCGGAAGCGGAAGGTGTATTCCGTGGCCGGCTTCAGCCCTGAAGCGTCGGCCTTGACGGTGTAGTCGCGCGCCTCTGACGTGACGACTTCCCCGGTCGCCGCCGGCGCCGAGGCGCCTGCTTGCGTCACTTCCCAGGTCACCGTCACCGGGCCCGTGCCCGCCAGCGGCGTCACGCGGGTCCACAGGATCACGCTGCCGGGCAGGGGGTCGCCGGAAGCTACGCCGTGCAGGAAGGCCAACTCGCCCTCGAATCCTTCGGCCGCTTTCGGCGCCGTCTGGCAGGCCGCCAGGCCGATCGTGCCGAGGGCCGCGCCGCCCATAAGCCCGCGCCGTGTTACCTGTGTCATGCCGTATCTCCCCGCAGTTGGCGCCTTATGGCGCAGTCATGTGAAGCCAGCATGACGCAGGCCGCATCCCTCGTCTATAAGCCGCGCCATGAGCCAGATCGAAATCATCGCCGCACCCGAAGACGCAGGCCAGCGCCTCGATGCCTTCCTTGCCGCAAAGGCGGGCGAGATCTCGCGCACCCGCGCCAAGGCGCTGATCGAGGAAGGCGCGGTCACCGTTGATGGCCGCCCCGAAGCCAGCCCCCGCGCCGCCATCAAGGCCGGCAGCGTTTATATCGTCGCGCTGCCCGCCCCGGTTGCCGCTGAGCCGCAGGCCGAGGACATCCCCCTCGACATCCTGTTCGAGGACGCCCACCTGATCATCCTCAACAAGGCCGCTGGCATGGCCGTCCACCCGGCGCCCGGCAGCGAGGACGCCACCCTCGTCAATGCGCTGCTGCACCATTGCCAGGGTCAGCTCTCCGGCATTGGCGGCGTTGAGCGCCCCGGCATCGTCCACCGGCTCGACAAGCTGACCAGCGGTGTGATGGTCGCGGCGAAAACCGAGGTTGCCCATACCGGCCTCGCGGCCCTGTTCGAACGCCACGACATCGAACGCATGTACCTTGCGGTCACGCGCGGCGCCCCGCGCCCGCTGGTGGGCACGGTTGACGCGGCCATTGCCCGCTCGCAGACCGACCGCAAGAAAATGTCCGTGCACAGAAACCCGGACAGCCCCGCCGCCCGGCGCGCCGTCACCCATTACAAGGCGATCGAAACCTTCGGGGAGCGCGACAGGCACACCCACGCGCCTGCCGCCGCGCTTCTGGAATGCCGTCTCGAAACCGGCCGCACCCACCAGATCCGCGTCCATATGGCGCATATCGGCGCGCCGATCCTCGGTGATCCCGTCTATGGCCGCCAGATGCACCTGACGGCTCTCGGCTCAGGCGCAGGACACGACGCCGCCATCGCCGCCGCAAAGGCCATGGACCGCCAGGCCCTGCACGCCGCTGTTCTCGGCTTCGAGCATCCCGTCACCGGCAAGTCCCTGCGCTTCGCGGCGCCGGTCCCGGCCGATATGGCCGGATTGATCGCCGCGCTGAAGCGGTTGCCGAAGGACTAACGCCCGCCGCCTGCGCTCGTCCCCGTCGACGCCGTCACCAGCGGCTCGAACCGCAGCGTCCGCGCCGTCAGCGTGACCTTGCCGATCCTGTCTGTATCCGCGACGATCTTCACCGGCACGTGCGAGCCGTTTTCCAGAGGCGCGAGATACATCCGCAGCGGCCCCGAAATCCCGGTCAGCGTGTCATTGTTGGACTCGCCCTTCTTGTAGCCGGCAATCTTGTCCATCGTGACATGGCACTCGATGGCCTGGCCGTTCCAGGCCGGCGTCTTCAGTTTCACAAGGTTCGCATTGCCGCGCTTCAGGTGGAGGTAGGTCAGTTGGCGTCCGTCGAACACCTTGATCGGACCGCCGCACGGGTCGGCGCCTGCCGCGCGCGGCTCCAGCGCAAAGGTGATCAGCGCTGTCAGCGGATCGTTCGCGAGGATCGCCTGCTCAGCGGTCGCCGCCGGATCGCCCAGGTTCCCGAATTTCGGCTTCGCCGTCATCGTGAAGCCGGTATTGGTCATGTTGATCTCGACGCGGCGGTTCTTCTTCCCGTCATCGTTCTGAGACACGTACTTCGTCGTCTTGAGGCCGGTCGCGCTGGTCTTGCCGGTCGCGTTGAGGTTCATGTTATAGTTGACGAACACATCGGCGAGGCCGGTCGTGCGCACCCGCGACTTGATCGCATAGGAATCGGGCTTCATGTCCACCGTGAAGGTGGCCCGGCCTGTCGCCGGGATGATGAACACCATCGCGCGGGCGTCGAGCTCGTACACCATGCGCGTCGGCGTGCCGGTCTTGATGCTGGCGAGAAAGGCGGGAGAGCTCGCGGCCGGCCCGGTCTGGGCGGCGGAGGCGCCAAGAAGGGCAAGCGAGGCGGCGGCAAAAAGGAGGCTGCGCTTCATCGGGTCCTGTAGTCCTTTTCGGTCAAGCGGGCAGGCTTTGCCCGTCTTCTAGATCGCCCCTTCCCAACAAGGCCTGAACAGCCATGCGGCAAGCATGCCTTATCTGGCCCACCCCGCCCACTGACATAAGATGACACGGCGTGACAGTCAGCCCGGTTGTGGCAGCGCGCCGGTCGATGCCCTGCCGCCTGAATCGCCCCGGTTGACAGGAGGCGCCCCCAGCCTGTAGGAGCGCGCCTTCAGATCAAATATAGCCCCTTTTCCCCGGAGCGAGGCCCATGTCCCGCGAATGTGAACTTACTGGCACGAAGCCGATGGTCGGCCATATCGTCAGCCACTCCCAGATCAAGACCAAACGCCGCTACCTGCCGAATCTCGTGCAGGTCACGCTGCACTCGGAAGTGCTGGACCAGAATTTCAAGCTCCGCATCGCGGCAAAAGCCCTCCGCACAGTCGACAAGCTCGGCGGCCTCGACGCTTTCCTCGCCAAGGCGAAGGATGACGCGCTCTCCGACAAGGCGCTGAAGATCAAGCGCGATATCGCGAAAAAAGCCGTCCCCGCCTGAACGAGCGGCCCTGATCAAATCTTCGAAACGCCGGGCCCTCGGGTCCGGCGTTTTGCATTTCGGGCCAGGTTTGCCGCGTTTCCCAAAGCGTGCGATTGCTGGCGTGTCCAGACCCGGAGCCTTTCATGCGTCTCGCCCTCCTGTGCGCCGCCGGCCTCCTGCTTGCCGCCTGCGCGCCCGCCCTGCCGACCGGGACAGAGGCGACCGAACAGGTCACCGTCTTCACCAACGGCACGATCTATACCGGTCTCACCGACGCGGCAGGGGCGGCGCAAACCGTCAACGGTGTCGTCGTCGGCGAAGATGGCCGTATCCTCGCCACCATCCCCCCGATGTCGGAAGACTGGAACGAGGACGAGATCAACCTGATCGATCTCGGCGGCGCCTTCCTCTATCCCGGATTCACCGATGCCCACATTCACCTGCAAGGCGTCGGCGAGCGCGAACTCACGCTCAACCTAGAAGGTACCGCTTCGGTTGCCGAACTCGTCACCCGCGTCGAAGCTGAACTGGCAGGCAAGCCCGAAGGTTCCGTCCTCGTCGGGCGCGGCTGGATCGAGACCGGCTGGCCGGAAGGCCGCATGCCGATGGCCTCGGATCTCGACCCCGTTTCCGGCAGCCACAAGGTCATCCTCGGCCGCTCGGACGGTCACGCCCTCGTCGCCAACACCGCTGCGCTGGGCGCAGCCGGGATCACGGACGAAACGGCCGACCCCTCAGGCGGCAGGATCGAACGCGATGCCGGCGGCAAGGCCTCCGGCATCCTGATCGACGCCGCCATGGGCCTTGTCCAGCCGCTGATCGCCGGGCCGGACGACGCGGCTGTCTCCCTCGCGCTCGAAACCGGCGCCAGGCTTTACGCGTCGCGCGGCTGGACAGGCGCCCACAACATGAGCGTCACCGCCCGTGAAGCGCCATTAATGGCCGCGCTGGACGGGGAAGGGCGCCTGCCGCTGCGCCTCTACAACGCCTTCGATTCCAGCGCTTTCGCGATTGCTGAAACCCGTCTGCACGAGACCGGCACGATCACCAACCGCGCCGTCAAACTCTACATGGACGGCGCCCTCGGCAGCCGCGGCGCGCAGCTGATCCAGCCCTATGCCGATCGTCCGGACACGTCCGGTCTCTCCCTGCTCGACGATGAAGGCCTCGCCGCCTTCATGGCGCAGGCTAAGGCCGCGAATGTCCAGCTCGCCATCCATGCCATCGGCGATCTCGCAAACCGCCGCATCCTCGAGGCCTACGAGACTGGCGGCTATGACAAGTCGCTGCGCTGGCGTATCGAACATGCGCAGGTCATCCACCCGGACGATCTCGCCCGCGTTACCTCCGGCGGCCTGATCGCGTCGATGCAGCCGAGCCATGCTATCGGTGACCTCTTCTTCGCCCCCGCCCGCCTCGGCATGGACCGCCTGCGCGGCGCTTATGCCTGGGCGACGCTCCTTGACCTCGGCACCGTCATCGCCGGCGGCTCCGACGCGCCGGTCGAAGTCGGCTCGCCCACCATCGAGTTCTACGCTGCCGTCGCCCGCAAGGACCTGAAGGGCTTCTCCGCCGAAGGCTGGCATCCGGAAGAGGCCGTCTCCCGCACCCGCGCGCTCGCCCTCTTCACCACCGGCCCTGCCTTCGCCAGCTTCCGCGAAGCCGATCTCGGCACCATCGAGCCGGGCAAGCTGGCCGACTTCACGGTCTTTGACCGCGACCTGATGACGGTGCCTGAAGGTGACATCCTGAAGGCCGAGCCGGTCATGACCGTTATCGGCGGCGAAGTCGTCTGGCACCGCTAGGTCCGGCTATTTCCCCTACGTCGCACTAGGCGCGGGCCTATCGCGTGCTAGAACGCTTGTTTCCGATATCCCCCTCCCCTGACGAGCCCCGCATAGCCATGACTTCAATGACGTCCACCGATACGCTCGAAGGCCTGAAGCCCACCGAGAAGCTGAACCTCAAGAAGCTGTTCGGCCTCGACACGGCCATGGTCGTGCACGGCTTCAAGACGCGCACTGAATACGTGCCGGAAATCGATCCGTCCTACCGGTTCGATCCCCAGACCACGCTCGCCATCCTCGCGGGCTTCGAGCACAACCGCCGCGTCATGGTGCAGGGCTATCACGGCACCGGAAAATCCACCCACATCGAACAGGTCGCCGCCCGCCTCAACTGGCCGATGATCCGCGTCAACCTCGACAGCCATGTCAGCCGCATCGACATGGTCGGCAAGGACGCCATCGTCCTGAAGGATGGCAAGCAGGTCACTGAATTCCGCGAAGGCATCCTGCCGTGGGCCCTGCAGCGCCCGGTCGCCATCGTGTTCGACGAATACGATGCCGGCCGCCCGGACGTTATGTTCGTGATCCAGCGCGTCCTCGAAAGCTCGGGCAAGCTCACCCTGCTCGACCAGAACCGCGTGATTTCGCCTAACCCCTATTTCCGCCTCTTCTCGACCACCAACACGGTCGGCCTCGGCGACACGACCGGTCTCTATCACGGCACCCAGCAGCTCAACCAGGGCCAGATGGACCGCTGGAGCATCGTGACGACCCTGAACTATCTCGCCCACGACGCCGAGGTCGAGATTATCAAATCGAAAGCGACGGGTACGGACGAAGGGCTGATTTCGAAGATGGTCACCCTCGCCGATCTCACACGTAACGCCTTTATGGCCGGCGACCTGTCCACCGTCATGAGCCCGCGAACCGTCATCACCTGGGCTGAGAACTTCGCCATCTTCGGCGATATCGGCCACGCCTTCCGCATGACCTTCCTCAACAAGTGCGACGAACTTGAACGCCCCCTTGTTGCCGAGATGTACCAGCGCTGCTTTGGGACCGAGCTGCCTGAGAGCGCCCTTATGGTGAAGGTGGCGTAGGGCAGGCGCCCACGCACGGCGGATGGCAAAGGACACCACACCCCAGGAGCTCTTCAAGGCCGCGCTCGCTGTCACCACCAAGGCGATGAGCGCGGAGCGCGAGATCGAGGTCGGTTTTGGCAATGATGCCGGCGATCAGGGCGACCGGATCGTACTGCGCCAGCCGCCAATCGAGATCAGCGCCGAACTCGCCGCCCGCATCCGCGGCGAGGCCGACGCCATGGCGCTCCGCCGCGCGCACCACAATCCCGCCGCCCACCTCGCCCACCGACCGCAGGGCGATCTCGCCCGCCGCGTCTATGAAGGCGCCGAGACCGCGCGCATCGAAAGCCTCGGCGCCAATGCCATGCTCGGTACCGCCGGCAATCTCGACGCCGCGCTCGACCATCGCTGCAAGTCCACCAATTTCGGCGCTGGCTCCGAAGATCCTGAGGCTATCCTCGCGCCCGCCCTCGAATTCCTGCTGCGCGAAAAGCTCACGGGCCGCGAACTGCCGGAAAGCGCCCGCCGTGTCGCCGATGTCTGGCGCGAAAAGGTCGAAACGCGCGCCGGCAAGGCCATCGACGGCCTGATGGACCAGCTGCACGATCAGGCCCGGTTCTCCAGGACTATCCGCTCGATCATCCGTGACTTGACGGCCTCGGACGTGCCCGGCGAGGATGTAGAGGCCGACCAGCAGGAAAACGCCGAGCAGCAGGAAGACACCGAGACGCAGACCGGTGACGATGATACGTCTACGGAAGAGCAGATGGGCGCCTCCGCCGAGCAGATGGAGGCGGGCGAGACAGAAGACATAGACGGCGAAGAAGCCAACGTCTCCGTCGACCAGGACGCCGATCTCGACGCCGACGACTCGCCAGACGAAGAAGACGACGGCTCCAAGCCACTGCGCCCGAATTACCAGCAGGGCGACGAGCGTGACCGGTTCGTCTATTCCGTCTTCACCCGCGCCCATGACGAGACCGCGCAGGCGCAGGACCTCTGCGATGGCGAGGAACTGACCCGGCTGCGCGCCTATCTGGACCACCAGCTGCAGGGCCTGCAGGGCGCTGTCGCCAAGCTTGCTAACAAGCTGCAGCGCCGCCTGATGGCGCAGCAGAACCGCTCCTGGTCGTTCGATCTCGAGGAAGGCGTACTCGACACCGCCCGCCTCACGCGCGTTATCACCGACCCCACCGCGCCGCTCTCCTTCAAGCAGGAAGACGACACCAAGTTCCGCGACACGATCGTCACGCTGCTGCTGGACAATTCCGGCTCCATGCGCGGCCGCCCTATCATGGTGGCGGCTCTTTGCGCGGACATTCTCGCCCGCACGCTGGAGCGCTGCGCGGTGAAAACCGAAATCCTCGGTTTCACGACCAAGGCCTGGAAAGGCGGCATGAGCCGGGAGGACTGGATCAAGGCCGGAAAACCAAGCGGCCCGGGCCGCCTCAATGATATCCGCCACATCATCTACAAGTCCGCCGATATGCCGTGGCGCCGCGCGCGCCGCAATCTCGGGCTGATGATGCGCGAAGGCCTTCTGAAAGAGAATATTGATGGCGAAGCGCTACTCTGGGCGCACGACCGGATGCTGGCGCGCCCCGAGCAACGCAAGATCCTGATGGTGATCTCGGACGGCGCGCCGGTCGACGATTCCACTCTAAACGTCAACATCGGCAACTATCTTGAACGCCACCTCCGGCAGGTGATCGACGAGATCGAGAACCGCTCACCGGTCGAACTCATCGCCATCGGTATCGGTCATGACGTGACGCGCTATTACAAGCGCGCTGTCACTATCGTCGACGCCGAACAGCTCGGCGGCGCGATGACGGAGCAGCTCGCCTCCCTCTTTGATGAACACCCGATCAACCCCGCCGCCATGGCTATCGTTCCGCTCACGGACAGAACTACACGCGGCGCCGTCTCTGGCGCCTCTGCCGGCGCCCCCAGCTACGGCAAGAAAGTCGGCACGGGCCGCGATGTGAAAACCACGACGCTGCAAGCTGTGAAGCCGCCCGGCAGGAAGTGACTTCTCTTCGGGTTTGAGAGTTCCGGAAGTAAAGACATCTTCTGCATGCGGCTGGCGCAGGCAGAGGTGTTGCGTAAGGGCCGGGCGGGCGTTTTGTAGAGGCCTGATCAGGATGGGTTACATTTTTCCAGGGCGCGCTTGCCGCGGGTGCAAGTCTGGCCTTTTGCCTCTCAGGGTGGCCGCATCCCGCGTTGCAATCCGTGCACGTCGTGTCGTCTGGTTCTCGTCTGCTCTCGGGGTGATCGGACTTTGGCCTCTATCCGGCCTGTGCGGCGCGGGGTGAGGCTGAGTTTAACTCCGGCCGGAGGGGTGTAGCGTAAGGCTCGCAGCCGCTTGGCCAATGACGTGCTGCTTACCCGGCTCGAAGCTGCCGCGCGGCCGGAGGCCTG
>ERZ888423.564-NODE-564-length-37371-cov-10.001929_pt1 | contig 37371 bp, 34 predicted proteins | sample MGYA00520523_ERZ888423 | MGnify/ENA primary metagenome ERZ888423 (study PRJEB32303, sample SAMEA104408611) | aquatic metagenome | biome: Brackish water; feature: Pelagic; material: water | place: Baltic Sea | collected 2014-06-08T10:24:00 | depth 30,27 m ... | reverse complement strand
GCGTTAAAGCGCACACCGTATTCCGGAATCCATGGCCCGTAGACGCGGTATCCATAACGTTGCCCCGGCCGAACACCTGCAAGGTATCCATGCCAGATAGGTCCATTGCGGTGGGACATAGCAAAGCGGGTTTCTGCCAACTTGCCATTGACCTCATTAAAGAGGCATAACTCCACAGCATCGGCGGCGTTGCTCCAGATTGCAAAGTTGGTTCCGCCATCTGTGACGGTGGAGCCAAGGGTGCGCGGATCTGCAGGAAGCATGGTGGGTATCTTGCCGTGGATAGGGGCAAAAGGAGGGGGTTTTGACTGTGATTGAGGTAGCCAATTAGGGTTACTCACCAGTAACCTTTGGCTATGAAAATCGCCGTTTGCGTCAAGCAGGTCCCAGATTCATGGGCTGAAAAGAAGATGGTCAATGGAGTTCTTGATCGCGAAAATGTTGATGCGGTTCTCAATGATCTGGATGAGTACGCAGTTGAAGAAGCGCTGCGAATTGCAGAGGCTCATGGTGGAAATGAAGAGGGTGGTCCACATACCGTGACCGTCATTTCAATGGGACCAGAGCGTGCAACAGAGGCGGTTCGCAAAGCTTTATCAATGGGTGCCAATGATGCGATTTTGATAACTGATTCAAAGATTGCAGGAGCAGATGCGCTCGCAACATCTGCAGTACTTGCCGCGGTCATCCAAAAGGGTGGATTTGATTTAGTTATCTGCGGAACAGAGTCAACAGATGCGCGAATGAGCGTTGTTCCTGCGATGCTTGCAGAGCGCTTAAGCGCCGCACAGTTGACCTTTGCCTCAAAGGTGGAGGTTGATCCATCTGCTCAAAAGGTTTCAATCACACGTGTTACAGAAGCTGGCGTTGAAGAGATGAACGCTAGCTTCCCATGTGTTATCTCAGTTGTTGAAAAGATTAATGAGCCTCGTTACCCATCCTTTAAGGGAATCATGGCCGCAAAGAAGAAGGTCATTGAAAGCCGGGATTTATCTGCAGTTGGCGTAGCGGTGGATTCTGCATGGTCATTAGTTGCAGATTCATCACCTCGTCCACCACGTGCAGCAGGAATCAAAGTCAGTGATGACAACGCTGCAGATCAAATGGTTTCATTTCTAGCAGAAAAGAAGTTGATATGAGCAATGTATTGATTTTGGCTGACTTTGTAAGCTCAAAGGCGACAAAGACAAACGCTGAATTAGCTACCGTTGGTGCACGTATTGGTGAGGTAACCGCTGTCGTTCTTGCACCTTCTGGTAAAGGCGCAGCAATGGCCGCCGAGATTAATAAGGGCCCAGTATCTAAGGTTGTTCTTGTTGAATCAGATGCATTTGTTAACAATGGTGTTGCAGCGGTTGCAGATGTGCTTGCGCAAATCATCGCGGCACACTCTCCGGCTGCCGTCCTAATCGCATCACATGCATTTGGCAAAGAGGTTGCCGCTCGTACCGCAGTAAAGAGCGGCTCCGGAATCATCACAGATGCCGTTGATGTATCTGCAGATGTAATCGCGACCCAACTTGTTTTTGGTGGATCTACGACTGTTCACTCAAAGGTTTCTCACGGAACTCCAATTATTACCGTGCGTCCTAATTCAATTGATGCAAATGTTGCCGCGGCTACACCCGCGGTTGAAACACTTTCACTACAAGTTTCAGATGCATCTAAAAAGGCAACTGTTACATCAACACAACCTCCGGTTCAAGGTGGACGTCCAGAGCTGACTGAGGCAGATATTGTTGTTTCAGGTGGACGTGGAACAAATGGAGATTTCTCTGCCGTTGAAGGCTTTGCTGATTCATTAGGCGCAGCTGTTGGTGCATCACGTGCTGCAACAGATGCTGGCTGGTACCCACATTCATATCAAGTGGGACAGACGGGCAAAACCGTTAGCCCTCAACTTTATGTAGCGTGTGGAATTTCTGGCGCGATCCAACATCGTGCAGGAATGCAGACAAGTAAGACAATCGTTGTGATCAACAAAGATCCTGAAGCGCCCCTCTTTGAAATCGCAGATTTCGGCGTCGTAGGAGACCTGTTTGCTGTGCTGCCTAAGGCAACGGAAGGCGTTAAAGCCCGCAAGTCATAGACTTAGGCCCGTGCCTTCGATCTATGTAGACCATGCTGCAACGACACCACTGTCGCCTGCAGCTTTTAAGGCTATCTCCTCTCAACTTCAGCAACTTGGTAATCCCTCAAGCCTGCATACACATGGGCGTGCAACCCGAAAAGTTTTGGAGGATGCACGGGAGTCGATTGCCCGTGAAGTTGGATCACTTCCATCAGAAGTAATTTTCACCGCATCCGGTACTGAAGCAAACAACATCGCACTCAAAGGTTTGTGGTGGAGTCGAAAGGCTCAGGGTAAAAGCGTTGTTGTTATCTCAGCGATCGAACACCATGCGATATTAGATCCTGCACACTGGCTAGAAACCCATGAAGGTGCAGAGGTCATTCATATCCCGGTTGATGTTCATGGGGTGATCAAGCTTGACTTCTTTAAGAATTTGATCGCTCAGCGTGGTGATGAGATCGCAGTCATTTCAATTATGCACTCCAACAATGAAACCGGTGTTATTCAACCGATTCAAGAGCTCGTATCTCTTGCTGGAGATATTCCGGTTCATACCGATGCGGTTCAAAGTTTTAAGAAGGTGCCACTTTCTTATAAAGATCTTGGAGTAACCGCCTTAACTTTAAGTGCTCACAAAGTTGGTGGCCCACTAGGTATTGGCGTATTGATTTTGCAACGTGCATACGAGATACCTGCGCTGTTGCACGGAGGGGGACAAGAACGAGAAATTCGCAGCGGAACCTTAAATGCACCAAGCATCGTTGCCTTCTCAGCGGCTGCGTCGGAGGAATATCCAAGCTCTGATGTTCAAAGACTTCGTGACAATTTCATTAGCGCGGTACATGCTGCAATTCCAGATGCATATATCAATGGAGAAGTCAGTCAGCGTTTGCCCGGCATAGTAAACATCACATTTCCCGGCACCCAAAGCGATACCTTGTTACTTCTGCTGGATAACGCACATGTGTCGGCATCAACTGGATCTGCATGTAGTGCCGGTGTTCATGAAGCAAGCCATGTGCTGCTTGCGATGGGTCACACCGAAGCGACCGCCCAATCCTCACTTCGCTTCTCCTTTGGGGCCGCTTCTACGCAGGCAGATGTTGATTTTGTAATGTCGGTGCTGCCCGATGTAATTGCCACAGGACGGGCGGCACACCTTAAATGAAGTTAATTGCAGCGATGAGCGGTGGAGTTGATTCAGCGGTAGCTGCTGCCCGCGCAGTTGAAGCAGGGCATGAGGTAATCGGTGTTCACTTAGCATTGGCGGCAAATCCTCAAAAGTATCGTTCAGGTGCACGTGGTTGTTGCACCATCGAAGATTCACATGATGCTAGGCGTGCAGCAGATGTCATCGGTATTCCTTTTTATATTTGGGATATGGCTGAAGAGTTTCATGATGGTGTCGTCGAAGATTTCCTGGCTGAATACTCAGCGGGCCGAACACCTAATCCATGTTTGCGATGCAATGAAAAGATTAAGTTTGCTGCCGTTCTAGATCGTGCACGAGCAATGGGATATGACGGAGTTGTCACTGGACATTATGCAAGGACACAAATTGGTCCAGATGGAAAGACGCTGCATCGCGCCGTCGATCACTCAAAGGATCAATCCTATGTTTTATCAGTTCTAACTATTGAGCAGATTAATGGTGCAATCTTTCCTCTGGGGGATACAACCAAGGTAGATATCCGAGCTGAAGCAGAACGTCGTGGATTAGCTGTTGCACAAAAACCTGATAGCCATGACATTTGCTTTGTTCCATCTGGTGACAACGCCGGGTGGCTGCGTGATCGACTCGGTAGCGAGGTTGGTCCCATTGTTGATCAAGATGGAAATAAAATTGGCGAGCACAAAGGTGCTTATACCTACACAATCGGTCAGCGAAAGGGATTGGGGTTAACTGTCCCAACCGCTGATGGTTCTCCGAGATTTGTTTTAAAGATTGAACCCGTTTCAAACACTGTAGTTGTTGGTGCTCGCGAGGATTTGGCGATTACAACGATGCGCGGTGAACGCCCAGTGTGGTGTGGGCCAGCGGTTGGTTCAGAGGTTAAGAGTGGATTTGTTCAAATTCGCGCCCACGGCGCAGCGCTGCCATGTACATATTCCTTCGATGGAAACTTGTTAGTTGCAACCTTGGAAGAGCCACTATTGGGGCTGGCAACTGGCCAAGCTATGGTTATTTACGATGGTGATCGCGTCGTAGGGTCGGCAACTGTTTGCGAGACCCAATGAGCAATAAATCCCGTCATCGGATGACCGAACTGATCAATGAGATCCGCGATCACCAATTTAAATATTACGTTCTTGATCAACCAACAATCACCGATGCACAGTTTGATGCCTTGTTGCGGGAGCTACAGATATTAGAAGATAAGAATCCCGAGCTGCGTGAGGCAGATTCTCCAACTCAACATGTGGGTGGTGGGTTTTCTACCCAGTTTGAACAGCGTGATCACATCGAAAAGATGATGAGTCTGGACAATGTCTTTGATACCGATGAGTTAGCTCAATGGTTTGATCGCATTGAGAAGGAGATCGCACAACCACAGTATTTGTGCGAGGTAAAGGTTGATGGGTTAGCTATCAACTTAACCTATGAAAAGGGAGTACTAGTTCGTGGTTTGACCCGTGGAAATGGTGTCACCGGAGAAGATGTAACACTCAATGTAAAAACAATTAAAAATCTTCCGCATCAATTAAAGGGCGACACCGCACCCTCGCTAATAGAAGTTCGCGGCGAAGTCTTTTTTCCAATCCAAGCATTTAATGAACTCAACGAATCTCTAGAAGAAGCAGGTAAGCAGCTCTTTGCTAATCCTCGCAATGGTGCAGCTGGCTCTTTGCGTCAAAAGGATCCCCGCGTAACCGCGTCTCGTCCATTGTCAGTTGTAGTACACGGTGTCGGTGCCCGAGAAGGTATTGATTTTGACTCACAAAGTTCAGCCTACGAAAAATTAAAGTCTCTAGGTTTACCGACAAGTGATCGATTCAAAGTGTGTGACACACGTGCAGAGGTTGAAAAATTTATTCAGTTCTATTCAGATCATCGCCATGATGTTGAACACGAGATCGATGGCGTAGTTATAAAGGTTGATTCCTTGTCGCAGCAACAGCAGTTGGGTTTTACCTCGCGCGCACCTAAATGGGCTATTGCGTATAAGTACCCACCTGAAGAGGTCACCACGGTGTTGCTTGATATCAAGGTCAGCGTGGGCAGAACCGGAAGAGTGACCCCCTTTGCATACATGGAGCCGGTCAAGGTAGCTGGTTCAACGGTAACAAATGCGACCTTACATAACGCTGAAGAAATTGTCCGTAAAGGTGTATTAATCGGAGACACAATTGTTATTCGTAAAGCCGGAGATGTAATTCCAGAGGTTTTGGGTCCTGTTCTTGAAAAGCGCAAGGGATCAGAGCGTGCATTTGTTATGCCAACACAATGTCCCGAATGTGGCTCTGAACTTCGCGCTATGAGCCAAGGCGATGTTGATATTCGTTGTCCCAATACGCAAAGTTGCCCAGCACAACTTCGTGAGCGAATTTATTACATCGGTTCACGTGCCGCCTTGGATATCGATGTTTTGGGGTATGAAGCCGCATCTGCTTTATTAGATGCAAAGATTATTAAGGATGAATCTGATCTCTTTAACTTAACGGCAGCTGCACTTGTTACCTCCGATTTTTTTGTTAAGAAGGATGGAAAGCCAGCTGCAAATGTAGATAAGTTGTTAGCTGCGCTGGATGAGGCAAAAACTCGCCCGCTGTGGCGAACCTTGGTTGCGCTATCAATTCGTCACGTTGGCCCAACCGCTGCACAAGGGTTGGCAGCTGCTCTTGGTTCAGTCAAAGCTATCTCGGAAGCAACGGCACAAGAGTTAGCAGATATTGATGGAGTCGGAGAAATCATCGCCGAGTCGATCATCGAGTGGTTTGCTGTTGGGTGGCATCAAGAGATTATTTCAAAGTGGGAAAAAGCTGGGGTCTGTATGGTAAATACTCAAGGTGATCAACTTCCACAAACCTTGGCTGGCCTTACCTTTGTAGTAACTGGTGGCCTCGATTCATTTTCTCGAGATGGGATCTCTGAAACTATTGCAGCCCATGGGGGAAAGGCCTCATCATCGGTATCGAAGAAGACTGATTACCTCTTGGCAGGAAGGGATCCAGGTTCAAAGTTGGCTAAGGCTCAGGAATTAGGGGTTCCGGTAATCGACGAAGCGAGATTTAAAGAGCTATTGGCGGGCAAGTAGTAGTATTTCAACCATGATGACTCTTGCTAGCGAGATTACTCGCGAACTTCCTGCCTCACCATTGTTTTTTGGAGTGTTTACATTTGTAGTGATGTCACTCTTTCTATACTTAGCACTTCGCCTAGACCGAGATTAATTTGTCCCGAGTAGGTATTTACGGCGGAACATTTGACCCGATTCATCTAGGTCATCTGCATGTCATTACCCAGTTAATTGAAAAAAACTTAGTAGACCAACTCTTGGTTATTCCCGCAGGTGAGCCACTACTTCGTGACAACGCCCCAATTGCAACTGCGCAACAACGCCGTGCAATGTGCCAATTAGCGCTTGCGGATTTGCCACAAGGGATTGCATCCAAAGTTCAGGTTAATCCCATCGAAGTACTTCGAACCGGTCCTAGTTATGCCATCGATACCGTTGAGGCGGTTGCGCAAAACTATCCAGAACAGACCATTGTTTTAATCATCGGTCAAGATGCTGCAGAAAAACTAGATCAATGGCATCGCATTGAAGAGCTGCGTGGAATGGTCGAGTTTTTAGTAATAGGTAGACCAGGATTTGCAGGAAATGGCCTAGATATCGGGGCTTTAAATGTTGCCGCCACCACAATTCGCCAAGGTTTGAGCGCAGATGTCTCGTCATCGGTAGCTACATTTATACGAGAGAATAACCTTTATGACAATTAGCAGCAGAACGCTCGAGATCACCCAAGTTGCCGCCAAAGCTGCAATCGACAAGATTGCCGTAGATGTAGTTGCCTTGGATCTATCTGATCAACTTGTTCTCAGCGAGGTCTTCTTGATCGCAACAGGTCAAAATGAAGCGCAGGTTGATTCGATCGCAGATGAGGTTGAACGACAGCTTGCAGCTATCGGAGACAAACCTGTTCGCCGTGAGCATGGTGCTGAATGGATCTTGTTAGATTATTCAGATCTGGTTGTGCATGTGCAAAGCGCCGAACTGCGTAAGTACTACATGCTCGATCGCTTATGGAATGACTGTCCGACAATTGAATTAGAAGCGGTGAGGGAGGCGGCTGTAAATGGCCGCTAATCGAGTTGTACTGTGGCGTCATGGCCAAACTGATTGGAATGTAGCCAATCGTTTTCAAGGCCATTCAGATATTGAACTTAATGAGGTCGGACGTTTTCAAGCGCGCCATGCTGCCCAAATTCTTGCGGGCATGAAGCCAACGATGATTATTTCAAGTGATCTTGGTCGGGCCCGCGATACCGCTCAGACACTTGCCGATTTAACAGGTCTTACCGTTGGAATTGATGAAAATCTTCGTGAAACAAATGGTGGTTTATGGGAGGGAAAAACCGGTGCTGAAAATCGCGCCGAAGATTTCCAAAACTTTATTCGCTGGATTGATGGCGAAGATAACCCCGCAGGTACGACTGGAGAACGGCGCAGTGAGGTTGCAGATCGAGCAGTTAATGCAATTAAAAATGCGCTAGGAGATAAGACGGATCAGTTATTAGTTGTCACTACACATGGAGGTACAGCACGTTGCATCTTGGGTTCAATGCTTCAACTTCCAATGTCCCACTGGGGTGTTATCGGGGGCCTTTCAAATGCATCATGGTCAATCTTGCAACGCAACCCTCGTCAATGGAATTTAGTCGAACATAACGCCGCCTCGATTCCAGAGCCTGTTTACGGTGCAGAAAGTGGTGAAACTCCGGTTTAAGGCCCGCCGTGGTAAATGCGGTAAGGTCTGCACTCGCACAAAAAACGGGGCTATAGCGCAGCTGGTAGCGCACCTGCATGGCATGCAGGGGGTCAGGGGTTCAAATCCCCTTAGCTCCACATATGAATAACAAGGTGAATGATGAGCGCGAGCACGCGGCATATGACTTTGCCTACGTGCAGGAAAAGTGGCTGCCAGTTTGGGATCAACTACAACCATTTAAATCAGGTCGCGCAGATGACACACGTGAAAAGAAGTATGTGTTGGATATGTTTCCTTATCCATCGGGAGATCTGCACATGGGTCACGCCGAGGCCTACGCCCTTGGAGATGTGATCGCTCGTTACTGGGCACAAAAGGGTTTCAATGTTATGCACCCAATTGGCTGGGATGCCTTTGGTTTACCCGCTGAAAACGCTGCAATTAAGCGCAATTCAGATCCACGTATATGGACCTATGAAAATATCGCTGTGCAAAAGGCATCGATGCGACGTTATGCATGTTCATTTGATTGGGATCGAGTATTCAACACCTGCGATCCCGAATACTACAAATGGAATCAATGGTTGTTCCTTAAGTTTTATGAGCGTGGTTTGGCATACCGAAAAGATTCAGCGGTTAACTGGTGTCCAGGGTGCCAGACAGTTCTAGCCAATGAACAGGTTGTTGCAGGTCTGTGTGAGCGATGTGATTCAACTGTTACAAAGAAGAAGTTGAATCAGTGGTACTTCAAAATCACAGATTATGCAGATCGTTTGCTAGATGACATGGCTCAGCTTGAAGGCAAGTGGCCTGACAAGGTTTTAACGATGCAGCGCAACTGGATCGGTAGATCAACTGGCGCAAATGTACAGTTTGAAATCCAAGGTCGATCTGAGCCTGTAACTATTTATACAACCCGTCCCGACACATTATTTGGTGCGACATTTATGGTTGTTGCTGTCGATAGTGAGTTAGCTACTGAACTTGTTCAGGGAACTGGTGTTGAGGCTGAGTTCGCAAAGTATTTAGAAACAATTAAGGCTGCAAGTGATATCGATCGCCTGGCAACAGATCGTCCAAAAAGCGGTGTTTTCTTAAATCGTTTCGCAATCAACCCCGCTAATGGTGAAAAACTTCCTATATGGGCCAGTGATTACGTGCTTGCTGATTACGGAACCGGTGCGATTATGGCGGTTCCAGCCCATGATCAACGTGACTTAGATTTTGCTCGCGCGATGAAGTTACCGGTTCGTGTTGTTGTTGAAACAGGCGAAGAGGATCCAAATACATCAGGTGTTGCAACCGTTGGCGATGGAAAGTTGGTTAACTCAGAGATTTTAAATGGCCTCAATAAGGCTGATGCAATTGCAGCGATTAACAAAAAGCTTGAGGCCGATGGTAAGGGCGTTGCTGCTCGTAACTATCGCCTCCGCGATTGGCTAGTTTCACGTCAGCGTTATTGGGGTACACCGATTCCAATCATTCACTGTCCCTCATGTGGTGAAGTTCCAGTACCTGCAGATCAGCTGCCCTTGACCCTGCCAGATGCTGAAGGGTTAGACCTTAAGCCCAAGGGAACATCACCACTGGGTGCTGCATCTGATTGGGTAAATGTAAAGTGCCCTCAGTGTTCAGCTGATGCAAAGCGCGATACAGACACGATGGATACATTTGTAGATTCCTCTTGGTACTACCTGCGGTATGCAGATCCAACAAATGCAACAGAGCCTTTCTCGAAAAAAGATGTTGATACCTGGCTACCTGTTGATCAATATGTCGGTGGAGTCACTCATGCGATTTTGCATTTGCTCTACAGTCGATTCTTTACCAAGGTTTTGAATGATATGGGAATGGTTGATTTTAATGAACCATTTACACGTTTGCTCAACCAGGGAATGGTTGTCATGGATGGCTCTGCGATGTCGAAGAGCCGCGGAAACCTTGTTCGCTTATCTGATGAGTTAGAAAATCACGGAGTTGATGCTATTCGCCTGTCTATGGTTTTTGCCGGGCCTCCAGAAGATGATGTGGATTGGTCAGATGTTTCACCATCGGGTTCAGTGAAGTTTTTAACACGCGCATGGAGATTGTCTGGGGATGTAACAAGTGCTCCAGGAGTCGATTTCAGCACCGGTGATCTTGCTTTACGTAAGGCGACCCACAAAGCGCTACATGATGCGGGTTTTGCAATTGAATCATTCCGCTTCAACGTTGCAGTCGCTCGTGTGATGGAGCTTGTAAACGCCACCCGTAAAGCGGTTGATTCTGGTTGCGGAGCTGCAGATCCTGCGGTGCGTGAAGCTGTGGAGGCGATCGCAATCATGTTGTCTCTTGTTGCACCATTTACCGCCGAAGAGATGTGGGAGCGCCTTGGACACAAGCCATGTGTGGCACTTGCTGGCTGGCCCGCCGTTGATGAGAAGTTATTAGTTGCAGATGCGGTCACCGTTGTTATTCAAATTAATGGAAAGATCAAAGATCGTATCGATGTAGCGCCAACAATGACCGATGCCGATCTTGAGGCCGCCGCACTTGCTCTGCCGAGCATCGTTGAAGCACTTGCTGGTGCCAGTATCAACAAGATTATTACCCGTGCTCCAAAGCTTGTAAATATCGTTATCAACAACTAGAACTGCTTAGCCATTACTGCAGGTGTGGGCTAATCACACTTGGCAAATGGAACAACTTCGTACAGCCTTCGAATCATTTTCCCAGTGGTGGTTTGATCTTCATTTCTCCCGTAATCAAAAGAGAGCACTTGCTGCTATTGCAGCGATTGTGCTTGTAATATCTATATTTATAGTTGCTCGAGGAAACTCAGAGATGCAGGCAGCACCTGAAATTGTTCCAGTCGTCATCGCTGAACCTGAAATATTTGTGGATGTAGCAGGTGCGGTCAATAATCCTGGTGTTTATACCTTGGCTGGAAAATCAAGAGTTATTGATGCGATCAAGGCGGCTGGAGATAGCGCACCTGGTGCGGATTTGAGCACCATCAATCTAGCTCGCGTTCTCAATGATGGTGAACAGATTTATGTTGACTCCACAGTTGTAAATACTTCAGGTAAGAGGCTGAGTAAAAAAGCGCCATCAGGGCCGATTAATATAAATCGCGCAACCGCCCGCCAATTAGATGCGTTAGATGGGATTGGTCCTGTGATCGCTGGTCGAATCGTTGAGTATCGACGGGTACATGGCTCCTTTTTAACCGTTGATGATCTTCAAAAGGTAAGCGGAATTGGTCCAGCAAAATTCGCGCAGCTAAAGTCAAAAGTCAGGATTTAATTGATTACAGGGCGTTAGCCCTGGGTGGTGGACTTTGGGCTGGTGCTTTGATTCAAAGCGCTGTTTCACCATGGAGAGTTGCCGGTATTGCCTCATTGGTAACCCTCTTTGCTGTTGCACGAAAAAAGGCACGATTATTGGTGATCTTTACCGCCATCCTTATTGGTGCAACCGCCATGTCTATGCGACAGGTCTCTTTAGAACGATCAGCGATTGCGCAACATGTGGGTTCGACCATTACCTTTCAGGCTCAGGTAAAAACCGACCCAAGTAAAACAGCATCAGGAAATTACAGCTTCACCGCACGGTTGCTGCAATTTTCAATCGATGAACAAAGTTATTGGCTGCGAGTTCCAGTCAGAATCCTGGTTAAAGAAAGGATTGATTTACTACCGGGACAGCAAGTATCAGGATCTGCATCGGTGATAGCAACCAAGGAGGCAAGGGTTGCTGCTCTGTTGATTAGCAATGATGCGATCACACAAGTAACCCAGCCCTCGGGATGGGCATTGGGGTTGGGTGCAATTCGCCAAGGGTTACGGGATAACTCAGGTAGCGGTGATGCAGGTGCATTAATTCCCGGAATGGTTTTGGGGGATACATCCAAGCAATCCCCTGAATTTAAAGAGGCGATGCAACGATCTGGATTAGCCCACTTAGTTGCGGTAAGTGGTGCAAACTTTGCAATTGTTTCGACCTTTGTTTTGTGGTGCATGCAGTTTGTAATTCGAAGAAAAAAACTGCGAGTACTTGCGACCGCGGTAGCCCTTGTGTGCTTTATCGCATTGGTTCGACCTTCTCCATCTGTGTTGCGGGCTGCGGCTATGGCGGCGGTTTTGCTCTCTGCTCAATTTGGTAAACGCAGCTCTGACTCTCTGCCCGCATTGGGATTTGCAATCTGTGCGGTGGTTTTAGGTGATCCCTGGCAATCACGTGATGCCGGTTTTGCGCTATCGGTTCTGGCAACGGCCGGACTTCTTCTGCTAGCTCCTCGTATTCAAGAGCGGTTGCCTACCCACAAAAAATTTGCGGGCGCACTTGCTCCGCCAATTGCCGCCATGGTGTTTTGTTCGCCAATCCTTGTTTCACTATCAGGGTATTTATCGCCCATGAGTATCGTGGCCAACTTTCTAGCAGCACCTGCCGTTGCACCTATAACGGTCCTTGGATTTATAGCCGCTTTAATCTCACCCATTGCTCCTTGGTTAGCCGAGGTAATCATCTTTTTGATTCGCTTTCCTGCTGGGTTTATAACTGGGGTCGCTCATTGGATTGCAGCTTTTCCAGTACTAACTATCCATAATGGATTGATTGGCTTTTCTCTGGTGGCCTTGATTCTTACTGTAATAATCCTGTTTAGAAAAAACTGGAAGCAGACAACGGCGGTACTTTTAATCCTTGTCATCTCTTTAGGATGGCTACAACGCTGGCCGGCCGGAGATTGGCATATTGCTCAATGTGATGTTGGGCAGGGGGATTCTCTTGTAATTAATCTCGGTCACCATCGCGCCATAGTTATTGATGTAGGTCCAGACTCCACCGCAGCGGATAAGTGCCTGCGAGATTTGAAGATCAAAGAGATTTCCTTACTGATCCTGTCCCACTTTCATGCAGATCATGTTGGTGGATTATCAGCGGTATTACATGGAAGAAAGGTGGGACAGGTTTGGATTAGCAATAATCTCCAGCCAGAGATTGAAAGCAGATCAGCCCTTGATGCGCTTAACGCTTCGCAGATAGCTACAGTTCAAAAAGGTTTAGTGACACAAATCGGTCAGGTTAATCTCAAGGTTTTGTGGCCCGAAGCATCGGTTCGAAGTTTTGAAGAGTTACCTGGTGAGGGATCGATGATCAATAACTCAAGTATCGCTGTTCTTTTAACAACAGCGGATTGGAGTTTGTTTTCAGCGGGAGATCTTGAACCTCCTGCACAGCGCGAGTTGGTAAATTTGGTGAGCCCGGTAGATATTTACAAGGTCTCTCATCATGGCTCTAAGTATCAAGATGAGGCTTTAGCTAAGGCGCTGTCTCCTCAAATCGGGCTAATCAGTGTGGGAGCAAAAAATCCATACGGCCACCCCGCCCCAGAAAGTATTGACTCCTTGACTAGACTCGGCACACAAGTTCTTCGGACAGATAGAGATGGTGCGGTGGCTATTACAGCTTCAAACCATCACTTAAAGGTTCACAGGAGCAAGGGCAGAGTTAAGTTATTTTACTGGAGCTAGGAGGGCATGGGATGAACTCTTTTTACTTAATCCTTGGCTCTGAATCAGCTCTGGCAGATCGAGCCTTAACAAAGCTCAACGCACAACTCAAAGAGGAAAGGTGCGAAGTAACTACCTTGTTTGCAGCAGAGACAATTGTTGGAGATATCGCCGACGCTCTTGCTCCATCATTATTTTCTGAAAGACGCGCACTGATAATTCGTGATCTGCAAGACTTACCTGAAGATAACCGAGATGAGATTACCCGCTACATAGAGCAGCCAGATCCTTCGACAACTGTAATTTTTGTTCACAAAGGTGGAGTCAAAGGAAAAGCACTTCTTGATGCGATTAAAAAGATAAAGCCTGAATTAATCCCTTGTGATCCCTTAAAAAAAGAGGCTGAAAAAGAGGAGTTTGTTAAATCTCTCTTTCTAGATCTTGGTCGTAAAGCATCTTCGGGTGCAGTCTCGGCATTGGTTGGCGCGCTCGGAAATGATCTGCGAGAACTTCAAGGTGCGGTAGGACAGATTGCAGCCGATGCTCCTTCAGGATTAATTGATGAAGCGATGGTTGATAAGTATCACCAAGGTCGAGTAGAGACAACAGGATTTGATGTGGCAGATGCAACCCTTGATGGCAATCTATCGGCGGCGCTTATTTCACTACGCAGCGCGTTAGAAACTGGAACCGATCCGGTAATGATCACCAGTGCGATCGCATCTTCACTGCGATCTTTAGCAAAGGTGGCAGGAACAAATCGCAATCAAAAATCCTTTGAATTGGCTGGTCAATTAGGAATGGCTCCATGGCAGATTGATAAGGCTCGCAGACAGCTGGCTCGATGGAGCCCTGCCCAAATAGCTGATGCGGTTGGGGCGATCGCTCAGGCAGATGCTGAAGTAAAGGGCGCGGCCAGCGACCCTATTTATGCGCTGGAAAAGGCTGTGACCAGGATCGTCTCATCGCAATTTGACCGCTGAGCACACGCTTGCGTACCCTTACCCTCTGCGCATAGAACCCACGATGGGCTCCATGCATGAGGCTCTTAGCCTAGAAAATGAACTGGAGTAACACGTGTACGCAATCGTTAAAGCTGGCGGACGCCAGGAGAAGGTCGCAGTTGGCGACACAGTAATCGTTGATCGTATCGACGCTGCTGCTGGTGCAACTGTTTCATTCCCTGCCTTGCTGGTAGTAGATGGTGCAGCTGTTACAACAGATCCAAAGGTTTTGTCTGGCGTAAAGGTAACTGGTGAGGTTCTTGAAGAGCTCAAGGGACCAAAGATCGATATCTTGCGTTACAAGAACAAGACAGGTCACCGTCGTCGCCAGGGATTCCGGGCGCAACTGACTCGTGTAAAAATTACCGCCATCAACGGCGCGAAGTAAGGGAGACGAAGTAAATGGCAAGTAAGAAGGGTGTCTCCTCGACACGAAACGGTCGCGATTCCAATCCACAGTACCTAGGAATCAAGCGTTTCGGCGGACAAGAAGTTAATGCAGGCGAAATTCTAGTTCGCCAGCGCGGAACACATTTTCACCCAGGCAAGAATGTAGGTCGCGGTAAGGATGACACCTTGTTTGCACTAGCTGCAGGTGTTGTTGAATTCGGTCGCGCTCGCGGACGCCGTGTAGTGAATGTGGCTCCGGTAGCTTAATTTTAGGTTTCTTGTAAAAGAGCGAGCCGTAATCATGCGGCTCGCTTTTTTCATTCAACGACATTGTAAGAAGCGAAGGGATTTCATAAGTGACAACATTTGTTGATCGTGTAACTCTCTACGCTACTGCCGGAAAAGGTGGCGATGGTTGTGTTTCGGTAAAGCGTGAAAAGTTCAAGCCACTGGGTGGACCAGATGGCGGTAACGGTGGACGTGGCGGAGATGTCATTCTTATTGTTGATCCAAATGTGACAACACTTTTGGATTTCCACCATTCCCCTCATCGCAAAGCAACATCTGGGCACCAAGGTTATGGTGATCGTAAAGATGGGCACCAAGGAGAAGATTTAATCCTTGGAGTTCCAAATGGAACGGTTATCTATGACAAAAGTGGTGAACAAATCGCAGATTTGATAGGTAATGGAACAACTTTTGTAGCAGCCCAAGGTGGCTTTGGTGGTTTAGGAAACCTTGCGCTTTCATCCTCAAAACGACGTGCTCCAGGTTTTGCATTACTAGGTGAGCCAGGAGAAGAGCGCACCTTAATTTTAGAGTTAAAGAGTGTTGCAGATATTGCTTTGGTTGGATTTCCAAGTGCTGGAAAATCCTCTTTAATTGCAGCGGTTTCTGCCGCTCGTCCAAAGATCGCTGATTATCCATTCACGACCTTGGTGCCAAACCTTGGTGTTGTGCAAGCTGGCGAAACACGTTTTACAGTTGCAGATGTTCCAGGTCTTATTCCGGGTGCATCACAAGGAAAGGGATTAGGTCTTGAATTCCTTCGTCACGTCGAACGGTGCGTTGCCTTAGTACATGTTTTGGATTGCGGAACATTGGAAACAGATCGCAACCCTGTCGCAGATCTTGAAGCGATTGAAAATGAGTTAGCGCTATACGGGGGTCTTGAGGATCGTGTCCGTATCGTTGCCTTAAACAAGATTGATCTACCTGATGGCAAAGCTATGGCCGATATGGTTGAACAAGAGCTGCGCGACAAGGGGTACGAGGTGTACGCGGTTTCTGCAGCATCACGAGAAGGTCTGCAGGATCTCATATACGCAATGGGCCGCTTAGTTCACAAAAATCGGGTCGAGGCGGCGATCCCAGAGCGCACACGAATTATTTTGCGACCAGTTGCAGTTGATGATTCTGGATTTTTTGTCCATGCAAACGCTGATGAATCCTTCACGATTCGCGGCAAAAAGGTTGAACGTTGGGTTCGTCAAACTAACTTTAAAAATGCCGAGGCGATCGGATACCTTGCAGATCGTTTGGCACAACTTGGAGTTGAGAAAGAGTTGTACAAAAAGGGCGCTGTTGCCGGCAGTGAAGTTCGTATCGGCGATGGTGACACCGAGGTTATATTTGATTGGGAGCCAACTATTGAAGCTGGCGCAGAACAGCTTGCCGGTCACCTACATCGCCGCGGTGAAGACTCACGTCTTGAATCAACATGGAATATGCCTGAGCGTGTTGAGGATATTTTGAGTGATGATGAGATCGCAAAGCAGTGGGAATACAACGTAGTTGACCCCCACACGCCTAAACTTTCTGCACCTATTACCGATGTTAATGCCGTAGGGGAAAATCAAGAGGATGGAGATGACAAGTGAGCCGAGAACAGATCACCTCTGCAAAACGCATCGTCATCAAGATTGGATCATCCTCTCTTACTGGTAAAGCCGGATCAGCTCTCGATGCCACCGCAGTAAACAAACTTGTAGATGTGGTTGCCGCCTGCAAAAAGCGTGGAGCCGAAGTTGTAGTGGTTTCCTCTGGTGCAATTGCAGCAGGACTCGCACCACTTGGCTTAACAACCCGCCCTAAGGATTTAGCAACACAGCAAGCAGCTGCATCTGTGGGTCAAGGATTACTAGTTGCTCAATACACCCAAAGTTTTGCCCGCCATGTAATTACAGCATCACAAGTTTTGTTAACAACTGAAGATGTGGTTCGTCGATCCCATTATCAAAACGCTCAGCGCACCTTGTATAAGTTACTGCAGTTAGGTGTTGTGCCAATTATTAATGAAAATGACTCTGTTGGAACACAAGAGATTCGTTTTGGCGATAATGATCGTTTAGCCGCTCTCGTTGCGCTATTGATTGGCGCAGATTTATTGGTCCTTATCTCAGATATTGATGCGCTGTATGACGCACCTCCATCACAAGGAGGAGCACAAAAAATTTATGAGGTGGCATCTGTTGCAAATATTGAGGGAATAACTCTGGGTGGTGCAGGTACCGCCGGAGTCGGAAGTGGAGGAATGGTGACAAAAGTTGAGGCTGCCCGAATTGCAACCTCTGCTGGCATTCCAATGTTGCTAACTTCACTACAGGATTCAGGTAAATCACTAGCTGGAGAAAAAATTGGAACCCATTTTCATGCTCAAGCTAGCAAGACAACCTCACGTCTTTTGTGGTTAGCACATGCGACAAACTCACATGGAAAGTTGATTTTGGATGCTGGTGCGGTAACCGCAATTTTAGAACGTGGAGTTTCTTTACTTCCTGCGGGAGTAACTGCTGTTGAAGGTGAGTTCATTGCAGGAGATGCTGTAGAACTAGTAGGTCCAGATGGTGCTGTTATCGCACGCGGTCTCGTTGCATTTGATTCCACAGATTTGCCACAGATGTTGGGCAGATCAACAAAGGAGCTCGCTGCAGTCTTAGGTGCAGAGTATGAACGTGAATTAGTCCACAGAGATGATTTGGTGTTGATCTAAATGAGTGCACAGCAATTGATTTCACAGCTTGCAGACTCTGCACGTATCGCTGGAAAAACCTTGAGTATTTCCACTGGAGCACAACGTAAAGCGGCTCTGAATGTAATCGCCGATGCGATCGAAGCCAGAAGTGGCAATATCCTTGCCGCTAATGAAAAGGATATGGAAGCAGGTCGCGCCGCTGGCCTGAACTCCTCGCTGTTAGATCGTCTTTTGTTAACCCCCGAACGTATTAAAGGGATTGCAGGGGGAGCACGCCAAGTAAGTGAGCTTGAAGATCCGCTCGGCAAAACTCTGCGTAAATCAACTTTGCCTAATGGAATTGAATTAGAGCAAATCTCCGTTCCATTTGGAGTAATTGGAATGGTGTACGAGGCACGTCCCAATGTCACTGTAGATGCTGCGGTAATTTTATTGATGTCTGGCAACGCAGCTCTCCTGCGCGGTTCATCAAGTGCAGCGCACAGCAATGAGGTTTTAGTACGCGTTATGCGGGATGCGTTGGCCTCAACCTCAATTTCACCAGATGTGATTCAACTGGTGCCATCAGAGGATCGTGAAACCGTCAAGGCGCTACTTAATGCTCGTGGAAAGGTAGATCTAGTAATTCCTCGCGGAAGCGCAGCGCTGATTCGAATGGTGGTCGATGAGTCATCGGTTCCAACCATTGAAACCGGTGCCGGTGTTTGCCATGTCTACATCGATGAGTTTGCCGATTTAAGCAAGGCTGTTCCCATTATTATTAACTCAAAGGTTCAGCGACCAAGTGTGTGCAACGCTGCAGAGACCTTATTAGTCCATTCAGCAATCGCCGATTCATTTATGCCAACTGCGCTCAAAGCACTTCATGAAGCGGGCGTGATTGTGCATTGTGACGAGGCTTCTTTAGCAATTGCCAAGAGTGCAAATATCCCAGCCACCTTGGCAACCGAAGAGAACTTCTGCACTGAATACGGCACGCTAGAGATGAACGTTGCAATCGTTGATTCTGTCGATGCGGCAAGTGCGCACATTGCAAAATACGGCACTCAGCACACTGAAGCCATACTTTCTGAGAACAAAGAAAATGTGAAGAGATTTATTGCTCTGGCAGATTGTGCAGCGGTGATGGTTAATACATCCACCAGATTTACAGATGGCGAGCAGATGGGGTTTGGGGCTGAAATCGGTATCTCAAATCAAAAATTGCATGCCAGAGGTCCGATGGGGCTAGAGGCGATGACAACGACTACATGGATTGTTACTGGAAATGGGCAGATTCGCAGTTAGGGCTTAATTTAATTAGACTTAAGCCCATGAGCAGCCTTTCCCGCGATGATGTCGCCAAGCTTGCAGGCCTAGCCCGCATTGAAATGAGCGAAGAAGAGTTAGTCAATCTCTCCCAGGAGTTCACCGTAATTTTGGATGCCGTTGCTCGTGTGCAGGAAGTTGCCGGAGCAGATGTTGAACCAACCTCACACCCGTTGCCTCTTCGCAATGTTTTCCGTGCAGATGTAGTTGTCCCAAGTCTTACTCCCGAAGAAGCACTCTCTGGTGCACCTGCTCAAGAGGAACAACGTTTCCGCGTTCCGCAGATTTTGGGTGAAGAGTGATTCGTAACTCTGCAGCTGAAATGGCAGCAAAACTTGTTGCCGGTGAGACAACATCTGTTGCTTTAACTCAAGCGCACTTAGATCGTATTGCTGCAGTTGATACCGATGTGCATGCATTTTTGTATGTAGATACCGAGGGTGCGTTGGCCCAAGCCACCGCAGTTGATGCAAAGCGCGCAAAGGGTGAAAAGTTGTCACCACTTGCAGGCGTCCCACTTGCACTTAAAGATGTCATGGCGCAAAAAGGTGTTCCAACTACATGTGGTTCAAAGATTCTTGAAGGCTGGCGACCACCCTATGACTCAACTGTTGTAGCAAATCTGAAGAAAAATGACATAGTTATTTTGGGTAAGACCAATATGGATGAGTTTGCGATGGGTTCATCAACTGAAAACTCTGCATATGGTCCAACACATAACCCTTGGGATTTAAGCCGTATTCCTGGTGGTTCTGGTGGCGGTTCATCTGCCGCACTTGCCGCCTTTGAAGCACCACTTGCAATTGGAACCGATACTGGTGGATCAATTCGCCAACCTGCAGCTGTAACTGGAACTGTGGGAGTTAAGCCAACGTATGGCGGCGTTTCACGATTTGGTTTGGTCGCTTTCTCATCTTCACTTGATCAAGCAGGCCCATGCGCGCGCACAGTTTTGGATACTGCCCTATTGCATGAAGCAATTGCAGGACATGATCCAAAGGATGCAACAAGCATCAACGCACCAGTTCCTCAAGTAGTTGCCGCCGCAAAATCTGGCGATGTAAAGGGAATGAAAATTGGTGTTGTTAAGGAACTCAATGGCGATGGATATCAACCAGGAGTTCGCGCCCGCTTTGAAGAATCTCTTGAGCTTCTTGCAAAAGCTGGAGCTGAAATTGTTGAAGTATCTGCGCCAAACTTTGAATACGCCCTTGCTGCATATTATTTAATCGCACCATCTGAGTGTTCATCTAACTTAGCCCGCTTTGATGCGATGCGTTACGGCTTGCGCGTAGGTGATATAGATGGTGCTTCTGCTGAATCTGTCATGAACTTGACCCGCGAAGTAGGTTTTGGCAAAGAGGTAAAGCGTCGCATTATTTTGGGTACTTACGCCTTGTCATCTGGTTATTACGATGCTTATTACGGAAGTGCTCAAAAGGTGCGCACTCTGATTACGCAAGATTTCATCAAAGCGTTTGAAAAAGCCGATGTATTGGTTTCACCAACCTGCCCAACCACAGCATTTAAAATTGGCGAGAAAGCTAATGATCCATTGGCTATGTACCTCAATGACATCGCAACTATCCCAGTAAACATGGCTGGAATCGGTGGAATGTCTCTGCCATCAGGTTTAGCAGATGAGGATGGCTTGCCTGTAGGTTTCCAAATCATGTCTCCTGTAATGAAAGATGAACGTATGTACTCAGTGGGCGCAGCTCTTGAAGCAGCACTTCTCACTCAGTGGGGTGCGCCTTTACTGGATAAGGCACCAATTATGGGAGGTGCACGATGACACTTTCTTATGATGATGTAGTTGCTAAGTACGAACCAGTATTGGGTCTTGAAGTACACGTTGAGCTCAACACAAACTCAAAGATGTTTTGTGGTTGCAGCACTGTTTTCGGTGCTGAACCAAATACGCAAACATGCCCAGTGTGCCTGGCTTTGCCTGGTGCTTTGCCTGTGGTTAATGAAAAGGCAATCGAGTCAACGATCAAGATTGGTCTAGCGCTGAACTGCTCTATCGCGCCATTTTCACGTTTTGCTCGTAAGAACTACTTCTATCCAGATATGCCAAAGAACTTCCAGATTTCTCAGTATGACGAACCGATCTGCGTTGATGGATATGTAGATGTAGAAATTGAAACTGATGAGGGTCCCAAGAAATTCCGCGTAGAGGTCGAGCGCGTTCACATGGAAGAAGACACCGGAAAGTCGTTGCACGTAGGTGGCGCAACTGGTCGTATTCATGGCGCTGAATACTCATTGCTTGATTACAACCGTGCCGGAATTCCATTAGTCGAAATCGTGACAAAGATTGTTCCTGGCACAGGAAAGTACGCACCAGAGGTTGCCAAAGCATATGTTGCCGAACTCCGCGACATTCTGCGTGCACTGGGTGTGAGCGATGTAAAGATGGAGCAAGGATCATTGCGTTGTGATGCAAACGTCTCATTACGTTTGATTGGTGCTGAAAAGTTAGGCACACGAAGTGAAACCAAAAATGTTAACTCGTTGCGTTCAGTAGAGCGTGCGGTTCGTGGCGAAATGATCCGCCATGCAGAGCTACTCAACGCTGGTGGGCGCGTTGTTCAAGAGACCCGCCACTTCCAAGAGGACACAGGACTTACTCGTTCTGGGCGTTCAAAGGAACAAGCCGAGGATTACCGTTACTTCCCTGAACCAGATCTAGTGCCAGTTGCACCAGATGCTGCCTGGATTGAAGAGCTACGTGCAACTTTGCCAGAGCGTCCATCGATTCGTCGCAAGCGTTTGCAGGAGGTATGGGCGGTTCCTGATAAGGAAATGTCTGCGATGATCAACGCAGATGTTCTCGATATTGTCGAAGCAACTGTTTTACTAGGTTCTGATCCAACGAAGGCGCGCAGTTGGTGGCTGGGTGAGATCTCGCGCATTGCAAATGATAAAAATATTGCCATCGCAAATTTAGCGATCACTCCGCAGGATGTAGCAGAGATTGTGGCACTTGTTAATGCCGGTGAATTGACAGACAAACTTGCTCGCCAAGTGGTTGAGGGTGTTATCGCTGGAGAAGGACAGCCAGCCGACGTTGTTGCAAAGCGTGGAATCAAAGTTGTAAACGATGATGGTGCATTGATGGCAGCAATTGAAAAGGTCTGCGCTGAACAAACAGAAACTGCTGAAAAAGTTCGCAATGGACACTTACCTGCAGCTGGAGCATTAATTGGTGCGGTCATGAAAGAGACAAAGGGCCAAGCAGATGCTGCTCGAGTTCGAGAGCTTCTACTTGGCCACTTAGGTCAAGCGACTAGTTAGTGAAGGCCAGCGCCTTCTGTTTCAACCAATGAATCTTTACCAACATTGATGAAGAAGAACAACACAATCGCACCAACAAATAGCAACCCTGCGCTGAACTTAAATGCCACTGTAAAGCCATGAGTCATAGCAAATGGCATTAACTTCTCACCCAATTGAGCATTTGCTGTTGCATATGTAGTCGTTGCTGTTGCGGCAACGGTGTTAAGAAGTGCCACACCCAGTGAACCGCCTACTTGCTGGCTGGTATTGAGCATAGCACTTGCAACACCTGTGTCATGAGGTGAAACAGCGTGAAGGGCCGTAGAAGTCAGTGGAATGAAGACAAGTGCCATTCCGCTAGAAATAATCAAAAGTGCGGGTAGAACATGTGTTGAATAAGAAGTTTCTGGGGTAATTCGAGCAATCATCAACATTCCGACACTTGCGGCTATCAATCCTGGAACCATCAAAGCTCGCGGACCAAACTTTGGAAGCAGTTGAGATGCAACTCCGGCAAAGACAATTATTCCAAAAGTAAATGGCAAAAACGCAAAGCCAGAACGCAGTGGCGTGTAACCAAGGACTACCTGTAGATAGAGCCCTAAGAATAAAAACATTGAGAATAAGCCAGCACCAACAACCAAGGAACCTAAGTAGGAACCTCCTCGGTTTCGATCGGTAACAACGCGCAGTGGCATCAATGGGTTCTTAACACGCTTCTCGATAAGTACAAAAGTTCCTAGTAGGAATATCGCTGCCATTAAGAAACCAATAGTTAAGGTGTCACTCCATCCGCTGACAGCCGCCTCGTGGAATCCATACGTTAATGCGAATAATCCTGCTGTCGCCGCGAATACACCAGGGATGTCATAAGAGTTATCACCTTGAGCCTTAGATTCCTTGACGAACTTAATGGCAAGGATTGCAGCAAAGATTGCAATTGGAGTGTTCACTCCTAGGCACCAACGCCATGAGAAGTACTCAGTTAACGCGCCACCCAGAATCAAGCCAATTGCTGCGCCGCCTCCTGAGATTGCACCGATTACACCAAAAGCTTTTGCGCGCTCTTTTGGAACTGTAAAAGTCACCGAGATGATTGCCAAAGCTGCGGGTGCAAGCAGAGCTGCAAATACACCCTGAAGTGCACGTGAGGCATAAAGCATGCCCTCATTTGGAGCGACTCCACCAAGTGCAGATGCTGCAGCAAATCCCACCAAACCAATGAGAAATATTCTCTTGCGTCCCATGTAGTCACCTATACGGCCACCTAAGAGGAGCAGGGAACCAAAGGCCAATGTGTAGGCGGTAATTACCCATTGCTGATTAGCATCGGAGATACCCAGCTCCAATTTTGCGCTAGGGATCGCAATATTCATGATTGAACTATCAAGAACGATCATTAATTGAGCGATTGCAACTACAAATAAGGTACGCCATCTTGTTGGGTCTAGGATTTTTGTTGGGTCTAGGATTTGGATCGGTGAGGTCTGTGACACGTTATTGCTCCAATTATTCGACTGATAAATGAGTTAGCTAGAGGGTAGAATTCTCTCATGCCTAACATGAAGCCGCGCTCCAATGTAGTTACCGATGGACTCGAAAGAGCACCAGCGCGCGGAATGTTGCGAGCCGTTGGTATGGGTGATGATGATTGGGTAAAACCACAGATCGGTATTGCATCATCATGGAATGAAATCACACCATGCAACCTTTCATTAGATCGTTTAGCAAAGGCTTCAAAGCAGGGCGTTATCGATGCAGGCGGCTTTCCAATGCAGTTTGGAACAATTTCAGTTTCCGATGGAATTTCAATGGGCCATGAAGGTATGCATTTTTCTCTTGTATCTCGAGAAGTAATTGCAGACTCAGTTGAATGTGTGATGCAAGCAGAACGTCTAGATGGCATGGTTACCTTTGCAGGGTGTGATAAATCACTTCCAGGAATGATGATGGCTGCAGCACGAATCGATGTCGCAAGTGTTTTTGTTTATGCAGGATCAACTCTTCCTGGTCAGGTTGATGGAAAAGATGTCACGATCATCGATGCATTTGAGGCGGTTGGTGCTTGTGCACGTGGCTTAATTACTCAAGATCGTGTCGATCAAATTGAACGTGCGATCTGCCCCGGTGAAGGTGCTTGTGGAGGTATGTACACCGCCAACACAATGGCAAGTATTGGTGAGGCGATTGGTCTTTCGCTTCCAGGATCGGCGGCACCTCCTGCCGTTGATCGTCGCAGAGATACCTATGCAATCGCTTCGGGTGCGGCGGTGGTTGAGCTTATTCGCCAAGGAATCACTACACGCGATATTTTAACTAAGCCTGCCTTTGAAAATGCAATCACTATTTTGATGGCGTTAGGTGGTTCTACAAACGCAGTTCTTCACTTATTAGCTATTGCAAATGAAGCTCATGTTGATCTTTCACTCGATGATTTCCATCGGATTGGTTCAAAGGTCCCATTGCTTGGAGATCTCAAGCCATTTGGAAAGTTTGTAATGAGTGATGTAGATAAGGTCGGCGGAATCCCAGTTGTTCTCAAGGGATTACTCGATGCCGGATTACTTCACGGAGATGTATTAACTGTCACCGGAAAGACCATGGCGGAAAATCTCAAGGAGATCGCACCACCAGATCCAGATGGACAGATTCTCAAAGCCGTTTCCTCACCAATGTCTACCGATGTTGGAATCACAATTCTTGGCGGAACCCTTGCAACAGAAGGTGCCGTGTGTAAGACAGCAGGAATTGGAATTGAAAGTTTTGAAGGACCAGCACGAGTGTTTGAACGTGAACAAGCTGCGATGGAAGCACTTGAAAACGGAACGATTCAAGCCGGCGATGTTGTTGTAATTCGCTATGAAGGTCCTAAGGGCGGACCAGGAATGCGCGAAATGTTAATGATTACCGGCGCTATTAAGGGTGCAGGATTAGGTAAATCAACCCTGCTCTTAACTGATGGACGTTTCTCTGGAGGATCAACTGGTTTATGTGTTGGTCATGTTGCCCCTGAAGCAGTTGATGGGGGACCGATCGCATTTATTAAAGATGGCGATTTTGTGCGCATCGATATCACTAATCGCACCCTTGATTTATTGGTAGATCCGGCAGAGTTAGAAGCGCGAAAAGTTGGCTGGAAGCCATTGGGACATAAGTACTCACGTGGCGTTTTGGCCAAGTATTCAAAGTTGGTGGGCTCTGCATCCAAGGGCGCGGTCTGCGATTAAGCAGGATTGCCCAAATTATGAGATCCCCATCTCATCTCTTGACCTTGAGCCTGCTTCATTGGAGAATAAGCGCGTGAGCACAACATTTGTGGTGGTGATTTAAGAGCGCCTGATCGATTTTTGATCATGCGCCACCCTCAGTTATCTGGGGGTTTTTTCATTTAGAGATTTGAAAGGAGATGGATATGAGCAGGAAGATGAGTGGAGCTAGTTCACTCGTGCAATCTTTGGAGTCTGCCGGCGTCGATGTGATGTTTGGAATTCCAGGTGGTGCAATTCTTCCTGCCTACGATCCAATCTTTGATAGCAGTATCCGACATATCTTGGTTCGACATGAACAAGGTGCCGGACATGCAGCAACTGGTTATGCGCAAGTAACAGGACGTGTAGGCGTTTGTATTGCAACATCTGGCCCGGGTGCAACAAACCTGGTTACACCGCTTGCAGATGCTGCAATGGATTCAGTTCCTTTGGTTGCGATCACTGGCCAAGTTCCCTCAGCGGCAATCGGAACAGATGCATTTCAAGAGGCAGATATTCGTGGTATCACGATGCCATTTACAAAGCACAACTATTTGATTACCGATCCTAATGATATTCCTCGTGCAATCGCTGAAGCTTTTTACATCGCTGGCACTGGCCGGCCAGGCCCGGTGTTGGTTGATATCGCAAAGGATGCGCTGCAGAAAGAAACTGATTTTGTGTGGCCAAGCCAACTTTCTCTGCCTGGTTACCATCCCCAGCTTGAACCTGAAAATCAGGCGATTAAAGATGCTGCAGCGTTAATCGCTCAATCCTCAAAACCAGTTCTTTACGTTGGCGGAGGAGTCATCAAGGCAAATGCATCTAAAGAGTTAATGCAGCTTGCAGAGTTAGTTGGAGCACCAGTTGTTACAACTTTGATGGCGCTTGGATCATTTCCAGATAGCCATCCTCAACACTTTGGTATGCCCGGCATGCATGGAACGGTTGGAGCGGTAACCGCACTTCAAAAGGCTGACTTGCTTATAACTTTAGGTGCACGATTTGATGATCGTGTAACCGGAAAGCTTTCAACATTTGCAGTTAATGCAAAGGTTATTCATGCAGATATCGACCCTGCCGAAATCGGAAAGAATCGATTTGCAGATGTTCCTGTAGTCGGCGATCTGAAGCACACCATTTCAGCATTAATTCCCGCCATAAAGGCGGAGTTTGCAAAGGGGCGTGCCGATCTTGCTCCGTGGCTAGCTTCCATGAACAAACTACGTGCTACTTATCCACTGGGGTATGACGCTCCTAAAGATGGCTCCTTGTCTCCGCAATATGTCATTGAACGGATCAGTGCACTTACTGGGCCAGAGGCGATCTATGTTGCAGGTGTTGGTCAACATCAGATGTGGGCGGCTCAATTTGTTAAGTATGAAAACCCACGTACATGGCTCAACTCTGGTGGCCTTGGAACTATGGGTTACGCCGTTCCTGCTGCCATGGGTGCAAAGGTTGGTGCACCTGATGCAACGGTATGGGCGATCGATGGTGATGGATGTTTCCAGATGACAAATCAAGAGCTTGTCACTTGTGCGCTAAACAACATTCCAATCAAGGTTGCAATTATCAATAATGAATCCCTGGGCATGGTTCGTCAGTGGCAAACCTTGTTCTACGAAGGTCGATACTCAAACACTAATTTGGAATCAAAGAGAGTCCCAGATTTTGTTAAGTTAGCTGATGCAATGGGTTGCGTGGGATTGACTTGTGATCGTCCAGAAGATGTTGATGCAATCATTAAGAAAGCTAATGCAATTAATGATCAACCAGTAGTAGTTGATTTCCGGGTATTCCGCGATGCAATGGTGTGGCCAATGGTTGCCGCGGGTACATCAAATGATGACATTAAAATTGCGCGCGAAATGGCGCCTGACTGGGATTCACAGGAGCTCTAATGAGTACACATACACTTTCAGTTCTGGTTGAAAACTCACCAGGTGTACTTGCTCGCGTAGCTGGCCTTTTCTCACGACGTGCCTACAACATTGATTCACTGGCTGTCGGTCCAACAGAAAACCCTGATATTTCCAGAATGACAATTGTAATCAACGTAGAAAGTCACTCTTTAGAGCAGGTAATTCGCCAACTTGATAAGTTGGTTAATGTTATTCATATCGCCGAACTAAAACTGAGTGATTCAGTCCAGGCTGAACTTCTACTGGTAAAGATCTCCGCCACATCAAAGAATCGATTTGATGTTGATGCGGTGCTAGATACTTATGGGGCGGCAATCGTTGATGAGGATGCTGACTCAATGACCATCGAGGCAACTGGTGATGCCGCCAAGATCAGTGACCTACTTAACGCTCTTGAGCGATTTGGTATCCGCGAGTTAGCTCAATCAGGCTTAGTAGCGATCGAGCGTGGCAGCGGCTCGCTGGCAGACCGTACCCTTAGCACCCAAAGTATTCCTACCGCTGATAGCGGGCAGGCTGATTACCAAAACTAAAACTAACAAAGGACGATGAGGAGAAATACCGTGGCAGCAACGATGTATCACGAAGAGGATGCTGATCTATCGATCATCCAAGGTCGCAAGGTCGCGATCATCGGTTACGGCTCACAAGGACATGCTCACGCACTTAACCTGCGTGATAGCGGTGTCGATGTTCGAGTTGGTCTTAAGGATGGTTCACCATCTCGTGCAAAGGCAGAGGCTGAAGGTCTGCGTGTAACAACCGTTGCTGAAGCGGTTAAAGAGTCAACTGTCATCATGATCTTGGCCCCAGATCACTTGCAGCGTCACATTTACACCGAATCAATTTTGCCTAACCTCAAAGATGGCGATGCGTTGTTCTTTGGACATGGTTTCAATATTCGCTTTGGTTACATCAAGCCAACCGCATCAGTTGATGTCTGTATGGTTGCGCCAAAGGGTCCAGGACACCTTGTGCGTCGCGAGTACGCAGCAGGTCGTGGAGTTCCAGTAATTGTTGCAGTTGAACAGGATTCAACGGCAAGTGCATGGCCGTTGACACTGTCTTATGCCAAGGCGATCGGTGGACTCCGAGCTGGTGGAATCCTTACAACATTTACGGAAGAGACCGAGACCGATCTATTCGGAGAACAATCTGTTCTGTGTGGCGGCGCATCACAGCTAGTTATGTATGGCTTTGAAGTTCTAACAGAAGCGGGATACCAGCCAGAGGTTGCATACTTCGAGTGCTTGCATGAATTAAAGTTGATCGTTGACCTTATGTACGAGGGCGGAATCGCAAAGCAGCGTTGGTCAGTTTCTGACACAGCAGAGTTTGGTGATTATGTCTCGGGTCCACGTGTGATTGATCCACGTGTGAAGGAGAACATGAAGGCGGTTCTTGCAGATATCCAAAGTGGAGCATTTGCAAAGCGCTTCATCGATGATCAAGAGGCTGGTGGAGTTGAATTTAAGGCACTTCGCACAAAGGGTGAGACTCACCCAATTGAGGCTGTTGGCCGCGAACTTCGCAAGATGTTTTCATGGATGAAGCAGTCAAAGGGTGACGATTACAAGGAAGGCAGCGCAGCGCGTGGCTAAACCTATTGTTTTAATCGCTGAAGAGCTCAGCCCTGCAACACTTGAAGCGCTCGGTCCTGATTTTGAGGTTGTTAACTGCGACGGTGCAAACCGCGCAGAACTTCTTGCAGCGCTAGCTAAGGGTGTTGATGCGGTTTTGATCCGTTCTGCCACCAAGATGGATGCAGAAGCGATCGCAGCGGCTAAGGGTTTAAAGGTAATTGCACGTGCAGGTGTTGGCCTTGATAACGTAGATATTCCTGCGGCAACAGCGGCAGGTGTCATGGTTGTTAACGCACCAACATCAAATATTGTTTCAGCGGCAGAGTTAGCAATTGCGCTACTGATGTCATCTGCGCGGTTTGTTTCACCAGCTCATGCAGCTTTGCGTAACGGCAAGTGGGCGCGTTCAAAATACACAGGCGCAGAGATCTTTGAAAAGACACTTGGAATTGTTGGCTTTGGACGTATCGGTCAATTAGTTGCACACCGTATGCAGGCATTTGGAATGGATGTAGTTGCCTACGATCCATATCTACAGCCAGCACGTGCGGCGCAACTTGGTGTTCGCTTAGTTGAATTAGATGAACTTCTCAAAGTTTCTGATTTCATCACTATTCACCTTCCAAAGACAAAGGAAACTGCTAACTTAATTGGCGTAGAAGCGCTGAAAAAGGTTAAGCCAACTGTACGCATCATTAACGCTGCTCGTGGCGGGGTACTAGATGAGGCTGCATTATTTGATGCGATCACCGAAGGTCGTGTGGCCGGTGCTGGTCTTGATGTGTTCTCAACAGAGCCATGCACAGACTCACCACTATTTACTTTGGATCAAGTAGTTGCAACACCTCACTTAGGTGCTTCAACTGATGAGGCCCAAGAGCGCGCAGGCATCGCCGTTGCAGTTTCAGTGCGTAAAGCACTTGCAGGCGAACTAGTTCCTGATGCGGTCAATGTAAAGGGTGGAGCGATTCATGAAGAGATTCGCCCAAGTCTGCCTTTGGTTGAAAAGATGGCTCAGATCGCAACGGCAATTGCAGGAGAAGCTCCAGTAAGTATGGATTTGATTGTTAAGGGCGATATCTCTGGGCATGACTCTTCAATCCTTGCAACTAGCGCACTGAAGGGTGCATTACTTGGATGCGGATTATCAGATGTCACCTACGTTAATGCACCAGCACTTTCTGCAGAGCGCGGATTAACCTCATCTGTATCAACAGATCCTGAAAGCCCTGAATTCCGCAGCATGATCTCACTTCGCGCAGCACTTGCCGATGGCAGGATTGTTACAGTCGATGGAACTTTGATGGGAATTCGCAAAGTTGAAAAGATCATTGCAATTGATGGCTTTGATCTAGATCTTCCACCCACTGAAAATCTCTTGTTCCTTCGTTACTCAGATAAGCCAGGTGTTGTTGGCGCTGTTGGTAACGCCCTTGGAAAAGCTGGCATCAATATCGCAGGTATGCAGGTTGCGCGTAGCGCAGCGGGCGGAGATGCATTGATGGCCCTTACCGTTGATTCACAGATTAATGAGGAGCTACTTATCTCTGTTAAGAAGGACATAGGAGCAGAAGTTGTTCGCTCCGTAACTTTGGTGGGGTAATGAGAACAATTAATTTAGCTGTTATCGCTGGCGATGGAATCGGCCCTGAGGTAGTGCATGAAGGACTCAAGGTTCTAGATATTGTCGCAAAGAGGTATTCGGTTGAGTTTAAGAAAACCTCCTATGATCTTGGCGCAGCCTTTTGGCATCGCACCGGCGAGGTCTTGCCAGATGCCACCTTGGCAGAGCTTGCAAAGGCGGATGTAATTTTGCTTGGCGCGGTGGGAGATCCAACTGTTCCAAGTGGCGTTCTAGAGCGTGGTCTTTTGTTAAAACTTCGCTTCGCCTTTGATCATTACATCAACCTACGTCCGGCGCGCTTAATGCCTGGTGTCACAGGTCCTCTTGCAACCAAAGCTCCTATTGATTTTGTTGTTGTTCGCGAAGGCACAGAAGGCCCATATGTTGGCGCGGGCGGGGTACTTGCAGAAGGCACAGCTGCCGAGATTGCAACTGAGGAAAGCCTTAATACCCGACGTGGTGCAGAACGTGTTATCCGTGATGCATTTGAGCGTGCCTCACAGCGCGAACGTAAGAAGCTAACACTTGTACACAAAAACAATGTTTTGACCCGTGCAGGTGGTTTGTGGACTCGTACCTTTAACGAGGTTGCAAAGGAGTACCCAGCGATCACAACTGATTATCTACATGTAGATGCAGCATCAATGTTCTTTGTTACAAATCCAGAGCGATTTGATGTTGTTGTCACAGATAACTTATTTGGAGACATCCTGACTGATATCGCCGCAGCGATCTGTGGTGGAATTGGACTTGCCGCATCTGGAAATATCAACCCAACTGGAAAGTTCCCCTCAATGTTTGAGCCTGTTCATGGCTCAGCACCAGATATAGCCGGAAAGAACTTAGCTGATCCAACAGCAACGGTTATGTCAGTTGCCATGATGCTTGATCACCTAGGACTTAATGATGCTGCTCGCGATGTTGAAACGGTGGTTGCTGCAGATCTGTTGTCACGTGGAGATAAGAAGCGCAGTACAACAGAGATTGGGGATGCGCTAGCAAGCGCACTGTAATCATGAAGATCACTCTCAATCCCAACGCTAAAGATGCAGCAACGCGTGATGCATTGGTTGCCGAAGGTGGCTTTGGTAAGTACTACACAGATCACATGGTGATGTGTGAGTGGAGTGAAAAGGATGGTTGGGGAGAACCTCATCTCATGCCATACGGACCAATCTCTTTGGATCCAGCAACAGCGGTTTTTCACTACGGACAAGAGATCTTTGAGGGCATGAAGGCCTATCGCCAACCAGATGGTTCTATTGCACTGTTTCGTCCAACTGCAAATGCACAAAGATTTATTAACTCTGCACGACGATTGGCACTGCCTGAGATGCCGGTAGAATTATTTATGGAAACCGTTGAAGCCCTTGTTGCTCAAGATGCGGGCTGGGTTCCAAGCAAGGTGGGTGAATCCCTTTATATCCGTCCATTTATGATCGCAACTGAGGTTGGTCTTGGTGTACGTCCATCTAACAAGGCAAGTTACATACTTATTGCAACCCCAGCAGGTGCCTACTTTGATCCATCAAAGGCGGTCTCTGTGTGGATTTCAACTGAGTATGTACGTGCTGCTCAAGGCGGAACGGGCGAGGCGAAGTGCGGCGGAAATTACGCAGCATCTCTTGTTGCGCAAAGGGCTGCAGCTAAAGAGGGATGCGATCAGGTTGTGTGGATCGATGCAAAAGAGCGTAAATGGGTTGAGGAGATGGGCGGCATGAACCTTTACTTTGTTAAGGGCAAAGGTGCAGAAGCAACAGTTATTACTCCAAAACTTACGGGAACTTTGTTGCCAGGTATTACTCGCGATTCAATTTTGTCAGTTGCTGCAGACCTTGGATACAAGGTCGATGAGGTAATGCTCTCAGTTGATGATTGGCGCAATGGTGTTACATCTGGTGAGATCACTGAAATCTTTGCTTGCGGAACCGCTGCCGTTGTCTCACCCGTTGGCCAAGCAAAGAGTGCGATGGGTACCTGGGTCACGGGCGATGGTCAACCAGGAACAATCACGATGCAGATTCGCAACCATCTACTTGCTATCCAGCATGGCACAATCGCAGATAAGCACAACTGGATGAGTGCGGTTAAGTAATGCCAGTCAATGACTCATTCCATATCTATGACACAACCCTTCGCGATGGAGCACAGCAAGAGGGTTTAAATCTTTCTGTTCATGACAAGATGAACATTGCTCGCCACCTTGATGATTTAGGTGTTGGATTTATTGAAGGTGGTTGGCCTGGAGCCAACCCCAAGGACACTGAATTCTTTGCTTTAGCTAAAAAAGAGTTAAAGCTCAAGAACGCAACCTTTGTAGCTTTTGGTGCGACACGTCGCCCCAATGCCAAAGCTGCAGATGATGTTTTGCTTGGCGCACTTCGAGACAGCGGAGCTCCTGCCGTAACCCTTGTCGCAAAGGCCTTTGATCGCCATGTAGATCTTGCACTTAAGACAACTTTGGATGAAAACCTTGCGATGATTCGCGACTCTGTCACCCACTTGATCCAAGAAGGCCAGCGTGTATTCCTTGATGCCGAGCACTTCTTTGATGGATACCGCAGCAATCGCGCCTACGCACTTGAGGTTGTACGTGTTGCAGCTGAAGCTGGCGCAGATGTTATTGCTCTGTGTGATACCAACGGTGGAATGTTGCCCGATGAGTTATCACAAGTTGTGCATGATGTTTTAACGGCAAGCTCTGCTCGCCTGGGTATTCATTGCCACAATGACACGGGGTGTGCGGTTGCAAACTCAATGGCAGCTGTTGCGGCAGGTGCCACACATGTTCAGGGCACATTAAATGGATACGGTGAGCGAACAGGTAACGCTGACCTTGTCACAATCATTGCAAACCTAGAGTTAAAGAAGAATCAATTAGTTCTTCCACCCAACGCTCTGCAGGAGGCTTTTAGAATTTCACATGCCGTTGCTGAAGTAACAAATGTGGCCCCTAGTAGCCGCCAACCATATGTCGGAGTATCAGCATTTGCTCATAAGGCAGGACTACATGCAAGCGCTATCAAGGTAGATCCATCGCTGTATCAACATGAGGATCCATCATCTGTCGGAAATGACATGCGCATGCTTGTTTCAGATATGGCGGGGCGTGCATCTATTGAATTGAAGTCACAAGAGCTCGGTGTTGATCTTGGTGGTGATAAGGAACTTATTGGACGGATTGTAGATCGTGTTAAGGAGATGGAGTCCCGCGGATTTACCTTTGAAGCCGCTGATGCCTCATTTGAGTTATTGGTACATGAAGAGATCGCAGGTAAGCGTCCATCATTTTTCACCATAAATCACTGGGTGACATCGGTTGAACGCGCAGCAGATCAATCAATTACTACAAAGGCTGAAGTAACTGTCACCGCAAAGGGTGAAGAGATCACCTGCAGCGGCGAAGGTAATGGACCGGTTAACGCCTTTGATAATGCGCTACGAACCGGCCTGATCGCTTTGTATCCAGAACTTTCAACGTTAGAACTTACCGATTACAAGGTTCGTATCCTTGAAGGCCGACTAGGAACTGGTGCGATTACGCGAGTATTGGTTGAAACCAGTGATGGCAAGGGTGAATGGAACACAGTGGGTGTTCATGAGAACGTTATTGCAGCATCTGCCATGGCCCTTGAAGATGCTGTGACCTTCGGCCTTATGCGTCAGGGACGTAAGCCTGAGTAAACTGTCGATGTGAGCGAGAATTATCAAAAGCTGATCGCCGCTTTTACTCGCCATCTAGAGGTTGAACGCTCACTTTCTATTCATACAATCCGTGCCTACCTGGGCGATCTTGAGTCACTACTTACCCATTTAGAGGCAATAGGTGTTTCAGATATCTCGCAGTTAGAGCTGGTGCATTTGCGTTCATGGCTTGCTAATCAACAGATTAAAGGGGGAGCACGAACAACCCTTTCCCGCCGAGCGGTATCGGTTCGTCTATTTACAAAGTGGGCGGTCAAAAACAAGTATTTAGCTAAGGATGTTGCAGCGACCCTTGCAACACCTAAAGGACATCGGACACTGCCTGAAGTTCTCGAGATTGCCGATGCAAAGACCGCAATGGATTCACTTGCCACCCGTGCTGCAGAGGAAGAAACCCCTATTTCATTGCGCGATGTTGCGATGGTCGAACTTTTGTATGCAACCGGTGCTCGTGTTGCAGAGCTATGCGGCTTAGATATCAGTGATATCGATTATGACCGTCAAACAATTCGAGTATTGGGTAAAGGAAATAAAGAGCGCACGATTCCATTAGGAAATCCGGCGATGAAGGCGTTGAATGCCTGGTTAAAGGATGGAAGAGATTTAATCAAGAACTCTGTGTCAGGTAATGCTGTCTTTCTTGGTGCTCGTGGAAAGCGAATTGATCAACGCGCAGTGCGCACCGTTGTATACAAAGCACTGGAGGCGATTGAAGGAATCGAACGTATGGGCCCACATGCACTGCGACACTCAGCCGCAACGCACTTATTAGAAGGCGGTGCAGATTTGCGCACAGTCCAGGAAATTTTGGGGCATGCTTCTTTAGCCACAACTCAGATTTACACCCATGTATCTACGGAACGTTTGCAAAAAGCCTTCAAGCAGGCACATCCACGCGCATGAGATCTGCACTAGTAGTTATACCAACCTATAACGAGGCTGAAAGTATTGGCCAGATTCTGGCGGGGCTTAAGGTTTTGGATTGCGATGTACTTGTTATCGATGATGGATCACCTGATGGCACCGCAAAGATTGTCCGTGGGCTTGGTGTTGAGGTAATTGAGCGAGCAGGCAAACTTGGTTTGGGTAGCGCATACCGCGCAGGCTTTACTTTAGCTTTAGATCGTGGCTATACCTACATCATTCAAATGGATGCAGATGGTTCACACCAGGTTGCCGATCTAGCGAGAATGATGGAATGGATTGAAAGTGCGGATTTATTGATTGGATCACGTTGGGTTAAAGATGGTGCAATTGATAACTGGAGCAGGTTCCGTGAGTACCTTTCAAAATCTGCCAACACCTATGCAAATCTTCTACTTTCTTTAGGGGTAAAAGACACCACATCGGGATTTCGAATTTATACATCAGCGCTTGTGAAAAAGATGGAGATCTCAACAATTCGAAGTGAGGGGTACTGCTTCCAAATCGAGATGACCCGGAGAGCAATTTCACGCGGGGGATCTGTTGCTGAGATTCCGATTACCTTTGTTGAAAGAGCCCATGGGGTTAGCAAAATGTCGCTTGGGATCGCCCTTGAAGCGGTTGTTCGCATCAGCGCATGGGGGGCTTTGCGCTTAATCGGGCGGTAATTTGCGCAGCTGCGCTCAGGTAAGATTTAGCCTGCATCGATCTTCGGATCGGTGACATCTCAGCACTCACCGACCCGGTTGGTTTTAACTAATTGGGTCGGCATAACCACCTCGGTCCACAAGAAATTGTGGTCGGTGACTTCGAGTGCGACGGGCTTAACAAATTGTTGGGCCATAAACCGAGCGGGTTTTCTTCTGCATGCGTGCGATGAAAACCTAAGAAGGAGTATGCCGTCATGGCAGTTGTAACAATGCGAGAGCTCCTCGACAGCGGAGTCCACTTCGGACACCAGACTCGTCGATGGAACCCAAAGATGAAGCGCTTTATTTTCACAGAGCGCAATGGCATCTACATTATCGACATCCAGCAATCACTTGCACTTATCGATTCAGCGTATGAGTTTGTTAAGGACACTGTTGCTAAGGGTGGCCATATTTTGTTCGTTGGAACAAAGAAGCAAGCACACATGCCAATCATCAACCACGCAGCACGTGTTGGAATGCCAACGGTGACTGAGCGTTGGTTAGGCGGAATGCTTACTAACTTTCCAACTGTGTACAAGCGTATTCAGCGCCTCAAGGAGCTTGAAGCCCTTGAAGAGAAGAATGATCTACTTCTAACAAAGAAGGAGCTTCTTGTTCTACGTCGCGAACGCGAAAAACTATTTAAGAACCTCGATGGTATCCGCAACATGACCAAGCTGCCTTCAGCGATTTGGGTTGTAGATACAAAGAAGGAGCATCTAGCGGTTCAGGAAGCTAAGAAGCTTGGTATTCCAGTTATCGCAATCTTGGATACAAACTGTGATCCAGATGAGGTTGATTACAAGATTCCAGGTAATGATGATGCCATCCGCTCAATCGATCTGCTGACACGCGTTATCACCGATGCAATTGCAGCTGGCCTTAAGGCACGTTCTGCAAATGTAAAGGAAGAAGCAAAGTCGGATGCACCAGCAGCTGTTGCTGCGGGCGAGCCATTGGCTGATTGGGAGAAGGAAATTCTCGACGCACCAGTTGCGCCTGCCGTAACCGACGCACCAACAACACCGGAGGCATAAATTGGCTAACTACACAGCTGAAGATGTAAAGAAGCTTCGCGAAGCAACCGCTGCAGGAATGCTCGATTGCAAGAAGGCTTTAGATGAGGCAGATGGCGATTACAACAAGGCGCTAGACATCATTCGCGTTAAGGGGCTCAAGGGAGTCACAAAGCGTGAGGGTCGTCTAACCTCAAAT
>ERZ888423.563-NODE-563-length-37378-cov-42.891166_pt1 | contig 37378 bp, 49 predicted proteins | sample MGYA00520523_ERZ888423 | MGnify/ENA primary metagenome ERZ888423 (study PRJEB32303, sample SAMEA104408611) | aquatic metagenome | biome: Brackish water; feature: Pelagic; material: water | place: Baltic Sea | collected 2014-06-08T10:24:00 | depth 30,27 m ... | reverse complement strand
CGAAGGCGGCCGTACTGTCGGCGCCGGTGTGGTCGCGAAGATCCTGAAGTAAGGCGCTCGGCGCCCTTCCGGATCCCATTCACTTCCAGGATAACCAAAGAAAATGGCCAACCAGAACATCCGCATCAGGCTCAAGGCTTTCGACCACCGCCTGATCGACACCTCCGCACGCGAGATCGTCGAGACGGCGAAGCGCACCGGTGCCACCGTCAAGGGCCCGGTGCCGCTGCCGACCAAGATGGAGCGTTACACGCTGCTGGTCAGCCCGCACGGCGACAAGGACGCCCGCGACCAGTTCGAGCTGCGTACCCACAAGCGAGTGATGGACATCCTCAACCCGACCGACAAGACCGTGGACGCGCTGATGCGTCTCGAGTTGCCGGCCGGGGTGGATGTGCAGATCAAGCTGAACTGACGATCGACGGCCCGCGTGGCCCCGGGGACGGGGCCGCAAGGGCCGGGGTCAGAACGGGGTCAGCGATGACGCTTGCATCCCGCGCGCGGCCCGATTAAGATTCGTCCCCCTATTTTGACCCCGGGATCTTTTCTGGGGGCGGGCCGCCGGATTCGGCGGATTCGGGCGAGGTTGGCGGAGTGCCCCCAAGGCAAGCCGTCAAGACCACTCGAGGCAGCCAGCGACTTTCTGTCGCCGGCCACTTCAAGTCGTCTTTCTCTGCTCCCGGGCGACCGGGAACGGTATTTTTTTGCGCACACCAATCGAAGTGTGCGCAGGAGTGATTGGCACATGACTATCGGTCTTGTTGGCCGCAAGTGCGGCATGACCCGGGTGTTCACCGAGGCGGGAGAATCCGTTCCGGTGACCGTCATCGAGGTCCTCCCGAACCGTGTCACGCAGGTCAAGACCGCCGCAAAGGACGGTTACCGCGCGATCCAGGTCACCTACGGCTCCCGTCGACCGCAGTTGGTGGGTAAGGCGCTCGCAGGGCATTTCGCCAAGGCCGGTACCGCGCCGGGCAAGGCGCTGCTCGAGTTCCGCCTCGCCGACAAGGAAGGCGACGACCTCGCGGTCGGCGCTGAGCTCAAGGCCGACCTCTTCAAGGCGGGCCAAGTGGTCGATGTCACCGGGACCACCATCGGCAAGGGCTTCGCCGGCACCATGAAGCGGCACAACTTCTCCGGCCACAACGCCTCGCACGGTGTGTCGGTCTCGCACCGTACGCCGGGCTCGATCGGTCAGCGTCAGACGCCGGGCCGCGTTTTCCAAGGCAAGCGCATGTCGGGCCACATGGGCGTCGTACGCCGCACCACCGAGAACCTGAAGGTCGTCGAGGTGGATGCCGAGCGGAACCTCGTGCTGGTGCGTGGCGCCGTGCCGGGTTCGGAGGGCGGCCAAGTCGTCATCCGTCCGTCCCTGAAGGCGGCCCGTCTCGCCAAGCGCAACAAGATCATCCCCACCAAGGCGGCCGCGACGGCCAAGCCTGGCAAGAAGTGACCCGGAGCTAGCAGGTCATGAAGATCAAAATCGCAGGCGGCTCCAACGAGCTGCAACTCTCCGAAGCCGCTTTCGGCCACGAGTACAACGAAGCGCTGGTCCATCAGGTCGTCACCGCCTACCGCAATGCCGGTCGCGCCGGGACCAAGGCCCAGTTGACCAAGGCCGAAGTGCGTGGTGGCGGCAAGAAGCCCCACAGCCAGAAGGGCACCGGTCAGGCGCGTGCCGGCTCGAGCCGCAGCCCGATCTGGGTGGGCGGTGGTCGCGCGTTCGCCGCCAAGCCCCGGGATTTCGCACAGAAGGTCAACCGCAAGATGTATCGCGGCGCGCTGCGCTCGATGCTCTCGGAACTCGTGCGCCAGGACCGGCTCATCGTGACGCAGGGCATCGACCTCGAAGCCCCGAAGACCCGCCTGCTCGCCGCGCAACTGAAGTCCATGGCACTCACCCATGTGCTGATCGTCGTCGAGGCCATCGACGAGAAGTTGTTCCTCGCCGCGCGCAACCTTCCGCATGTCGAGGTGCTGCCCGTCACCGCACTGAACCCGCTCGCGCTCGTCAGCTACGACAAGGTGCTGATGACCGTCGGCGCCGTCAAACTCATCGAGGAGCGCCTGCAATGAGCGCCGTCGTTTCCACCCTCAGCCCTGAGCGTCTGATGAATGTGCTGGTCGCCCCGCACATCACCGAGAAGACCGCGCTCGCCATGCAGAACGCGAACCAGTACACGTTCCGCGTCCGGCGTGATGCGTCGAAGCCGGACATCAAGGCCGCCGTCGAACTCATGTTCGAGGTGAAGGTCGCTGCCGTGAATGTGGTCAATGAATCGGGCAAGACCCGCCGGTTCGGCAAGACGCCGGGCCGCACCCAAGATTGGAAAAAGGCCTACGTGAGCCTCGCGCCGGGCCAGACCATCGACTACGAATCGAGGAAGGGCTGATGCCGCTCATCAAGATGAAACCGACGTCGCCGGGTACCCGGTTCGTCGTCAAGGTCGACAAGTCGCATCTGTGGAAGGGTGGGCCGTACGAGCCGCTCACCACCAGCCAGAGCAAGACCGGTGGTCGCAACAGCTATGGTCGTATCACCACCCGCCACAAGGGCGGCGGTGCACACCAGAAGTACCGCATCATCGACTTCAAGCGCGACAAAGACGGCGTCAAGGGGACGGTCGAGCGTATCGAGCACGACCCGAACCGCACCGGGCACATCGCCCTCATCAAGTACGCCGACGGTGAGCGTCGCTACATCCTCGCCCCCAAAGGCGTGGTGCCGGGCGACGAAGTCCGCTCGGGCGCCGACTCGCCGATCAAGCCTGGCAATGCGATGCAGCTGCGCCATGTCCCGGTCGGCTCGACGGTGCACAACGTCGAGATGAAGCCCGGCAAGGGCGGGCAGTTGGCGCGCAGCGCCGGCAATTCGGTGCAGTACACCGCCCGTGAAGGCATCCATGCGTACATCCGCCTGAAGTCCGGTGAGACCCGCAAGGTCCACATCGACTGCCGGGCCACCATCGGCGAGATGAGCAACGGCGAGCACAACCTGCGCAGCTACGGCAAGGCCGGTGCAAAGCGTTGGCTCGGCATCCGCCCGACGGTGCGTGGTCTCGCGATGAACCCCGTCGATCACCCGCACGGTGGTGGTGAGGGCAAGTCCGGCCAAGGAAATCCCCATCCGGTCTCACCTTGGGGTTGGAACACCAAGGGCAAGAAGACCCGCACCAACAAGCGCACGACCAACATGATCGTGCAGCGCCGCCAGAACAAGATCCGCTGAGCGGATCCAGGATTTAGGAGCACACCGTGCCGCGTTCACTCAAAAAAGGCCCGTTCGTCGACCTGCACCTCGAGAAGAAGGTCGCGGTCGCCGTCGCCAAGAACGATCGCAAGCCCATCAAGACATGGTCGCGCCGTTCGATGGTGCTGCCTGAGATGGTGGGTCTCACCATCGCCGTGCACAACGGCAAGCAGCACATCCCGGTGCTCATCACCGAGAACATGGTCGGGCACAAGCTCGGCGAGTTCTCCCCCACCCGCACCTTCAAGTCGCACTCCGGCGACAAGAAGGTCTCGGCCTGAGCCGGGGAGAGATGCAGATGGAAGTCACCGCCAAACTCAAGCACGCGCGTATCTCGCCGCAGAAGTGCCGCCTCGTCGCCGACCAGGTGCGTGGCAAGGCCGTGGGCAATGCGCTCGCGACCCTGCGTTTCATGCCCAAGAAGGGCGCTGAGATCATCCTCAAGGTGCTGCAGTCGGCCATCGCCAACGCCGAGAACAACAACGGCGCCGACATCGACGAACTCAAGGTCTACCGGATCATGGTCGACACCGCACCGGTGCTGAAGCGCTTCGCCGCTCGCGCCAAAGGCCGCGGTGCTCGCATCGTGAAGCGCAACAGCCACATCACCGTCGTGGTCAGCGACGGCAGGAAGGACTGATCCATGGGCCAGAAAGTCAATCCGATCGGCATCCGCCTCGGCATCACACGCGATTGGACCTCGAAGTGGTACGCCTCGAAGCGCCAGTTCCCGCTGCATGTCCACACGGACTTCCGCATCCGCGAGTTCCTGCGCAAGAAGCTGGCTGAGGCTTCGGTGTCCACGATCCAGATCGAGCGCGCCGCCAACAAGGTCAGCATCACCATCCAGACGGCGCGTCCCGGCATCGTCATCGGCAAGAAGGGTGAGGACATCGACAAGCTGCGCCAAGAGACGGCGAAGCTGCTCGGCCGGCCGGTCTCCGACATCCGCATCAACATCGCGGAGATCCGCAAGCCCGAGCTCGACGCGAAGCTCGTCGCCGACGGTATCGCGCAGCAGATCGAGAAGCGCGTGATGTTCCGTCGTGCCATGAAGCGCGCCGTGATGAGCACGATGCGCAGCGGTGCGCTCGGCGTGAAGGTGCGCCTCTCGGGTCGCCTGAACGGGTCCGAGATCGCCCGCACCGAAAGTTCCCGTGAAGGCCGCGTGCCGCTGCACACCTTCCGTGCCGACATCGACTACGGTCTCGGTGAGGCGCGCACGACCTATGGCGTCATCGGCGTCAAGGTCTGGATCTTCAAGGGCGAGGTCTTCGAGAAGGAAGACATGTCGAAGGCCGCCCCGGAAGCCGAGGTCGCCGCGGCGGATGCTGTTGTCGCCACGCCGCCCGCTGCGGCACCGGCGGCCTGAGGAGCACTGCAGCCATGATGCAACCCAAGCGAACCAAGTACCGCAAGCAGTTCAAGGGCGACAACGCCGGGCTTGCGCAGCGCGGAAACTCCGTCGCGTTCGGCCAATTCGGCCTCAAGGCCACCGAGCGCGCGCGTATGACGGCACGCGAGATCGAAGCTGCCCGTCGCGCCATGGCCCGTGCCGTGAAGCGCGGTGGCCAGATCTGGATCCGCGTCTTCCCCGATGTGCCGGTCTCCAAGAAGCCCCTCGAGGTCCGCATGGGCGCGGGTAAGGGCAACGTGGAGTACTGGATCGCCAAGGTGAAGCCCGGGAAGATCCTCTTCGAGATGGAAGGGGTCGACGAGAAGACCGCACGCGAGGCGTTCCGGTTGGCCGGCGCCAAGCTCTCGGTCACCACATCTTTCGTGAAGCGGCAGGTGCGCTGACATGAACGCCAAAGAACTGCGCGCCAAGAACTCGCGCGATCTCAACCAGGACCTGCTCAAGGCACGCCGCGAGCAGTTCTCACTGCGGATGCAGCGCGCCACCGGGCAGGCCGTCAAGCCGCACGACTTCGGTCGGGTACGCAAGGACATCGCACGCCTGAAGACGGTGCTCGCCGAGAAGGCCGCGAAGGAGTCGGGGAAGTAAGTCATGACCGAAACGACCAACATCACTACACAGCGCACCCTCACGGGTCGCGTGGTCAGCAACAAGATGGACAAGACCATCGCCGTCGAGGTCCAGCGCCTCGTCAAGCATCCGCGTTACGGCAAGTTCATCCGCCGTACCACGAAGCTGCTCGCGCACGACGAGTCGAACGAGTCGCGCACCGGTGACACCGTGACCATCGCCGAGTGCCGCCCGCTGTCGCGCCGCAAGAGTTGGCGGCTGGTGTCGGTGCTGGAGCGGGCATCATGATCCAGCTCCAGAGCATGCTCGCTGCAGCCGACAACAGCGGCGCCAAGACCCTGATGTGCATCAAGGTCATGGGTGGCACGCGCCGTCGTTATGCCGCCGTCGGAGACCTCATCAAGGTCAGCGTCAAGGACGCCATCCCGCGTGGCAAGGTCAAGAAAGGCGAGGTCTACGACGCTGTCGTGGTGCGGACGCGCCATGGTGTGCGTCGGCCGGACGGCTCGCTCATCAAGTTCGATGGCAACGCTGCCGTGCTGTTGTCGAGCAAGCTGGAACCGATCGGTACGCGCATCTTCGGGCCCGTGACCCGTGAGCTGCGTACCGCCCAATTCATGAAGATCATCTCGCTGGCACCGGAAGTGCTCTGAGGCGCGCCATGAGGAAGATCCGCAAAGGTGACAACGTCATCGTCATTTCGGGCCGCGATAAGGGTCGCAAGGGTGCGGTCGTGTCCGTGCTCGACGACGGTAAGCTGCTCGTAGAGAACATCAACCGGGTGAAGCGGCATACCCGCGGCAACCCGCAACAGAACAAGGCTGGCGGCATCATCGAGAAGGAAGCTCCGCTGCACGCCTCGAAGGTCGCGCTGTTCAACCCCGCCACGCAGAAGGCCGACCGTGTCGGCATCAAGGCGCTGGCGGACGGCAAGCGCGTGCGTTTCTTCAAGTCCAACGGAGAAGTCGTCGACGCCTGAGGCGTCGCGACACGGGTACCTGCACATGGCAAGGCTACAACAGTTCTACCGCGATACCGTCGTCCCGCAGCTGCGCAAGGACCTCGGCATCACCAACGCGATGGAAGTGCCGAAGATCACCAAGATCACGGTCAACATGGGCGTCGGCGAGGCGGTCGCAGACAAGAAGGTCGTCGAGGCTGCGGCAGGGGATCTCGCGAAGATCACCGGCCAGAAGCCCGTGATGTGCCAGTCGCGCAAGTCCATCGCGTCCTTCAAGCTGCGCGAAGGTCTCGCGATCGGCTGTAAGGTGACGCTGCGTGGGCCCCGCATGTACGAGTTCCTCGACCGCTTGATCTCGGTCGCGATGCCCCGTATCCGTGACTTCCGCGGCGTCTCCGCCAGGTCCTTCGATGGCCGTGGCAACTACAACATGGGCGTCAAGGAACAGATCATCTTCCCGGAGATCCAGTACGACCAGATCGACCAGCTCCGGGGCATGGATATCACCATCACCACCACGGCGAAGGACGACAAGGCGGGACGGGCTCTGCTCGAAGCCTTCAGTTTCCCCTTCCGCAAGTAACAGGGCAGACAAGAACATGGCCAAGACCAGCATGGTCGAACGCGAGAAGCGTCGCACCGCGACCGTGAAGAAGTACGCTGTCAAGCGCGCCGCCCTGAAGGCGGCGATCCGCAGCCCGAAGTCCTCGGCGGATGAACGCGCAGCCGCGGTCGCGTCGTTGCAGAAGTTGCCGCGTGACGCGAGCCCGAGCCGTGGACGCCGTCGCTGCGCCATCACCGGCCGGCCCCGCGGCGTGTATCGCAAGTTCGGATTGGCCCGCGTGAAGATCCGCGAGGCCGTGAACCGGGGCGAGCTCCCCGGCGTGTCCAAGGCGAGCTGGTAGGAGCGCACGCCACATGAGCATGACCGATCCCATCGCCGACCTGTTGACCCGCATCCGTAACGCGCAGCTCGCCCGTAAGAGCGAGGTGAGCCTCGGTTCGTCGCGTCTGAAGCAGGCGGTCGTCAAGGTCCTGAAGGATGAGGGCTATGTCGCCGACTTCCGCGTCGCTGCGGATGGCGCCAAGAGCACCCTCACCATCGCCCTCAAGTATTACGAAGGCCGCCCGGTCATCGACCGCATCGAGCGTGTGTCGCGACCCGGTCTGCGCATCTACCGCGGCAAGGACGAACTGCCGAAGGTCCAGAGCGGCATGGGCACCGTGATCGTCTCGACCCCGAAGGGCGTGATGACCGACAAGCAGGCGCGGGCGATCGGCCAGGGCGGCGAAGTCCTGTGCATCGTGGCCTGACGCAGCCGACCGGAGAACCAGAATGAGCCGTGTAGCCAAGCAACCCGTTCCGCTGCCCCAGGGCGTGACGGCCACCATCACCGACGAACTCGTCACCGTGCAGGGCGCCAAAGGCAGCCTGAAGGTGGCGCTGACCGGTGGCGTGAAGGTCGTGCAGGCCGATAAGCAGCTTGAACTGCGATACGACGCCAGCAACCGCATGCAGGCCGGCGCGGTGCGCGCGCATCTCGCCAACGTCGTGACCGGTGTGAGCAAGGGCTTTGAGCGCAAGCTCGAGCTCGTGGGTGTCGGCTTCCGTGCGGCGGTGCAGGGCAAGACCCTGAACCTCACGCTCGGTTTCTCGCATCCCATCGCGATGGACATGCCCGAGGGCATCACGGTCGAGGCGCCGAGCCAGACCGAGATCCTGCTCAAGGGCAGCGACAAGCAGAGCATCGGCCAGGTGGCCGCCAAGATCCGCGGACTGCGTCCGCCTGAGCCCTACAAGGGCAAGGGTGTGCGTTACGCCGGCGAGAAGATCGTGCTCAAGGAAGGCAAGAAGAAGTGACCGGCCGGTACGGCTGAGGAACGAACGATGCAGATTTCAAAGAAAGACCGTCGTCAAAGACGCGCTGTGCGCACCCGGGCTCGCATCCGCGAGCTGGGCACGCCTCGGCTGACCGTGCACCGCACGCCCCGTCATATCTATGCACAGGTGTTCGATGCGGGCGGCGCGCAGGTCATCGCGACCGCTTCCACCGTGCAGGACGCGGTGGTCGAGGGTCTCAAGGGCACCGGCAACGTCGAGGCCGCCAAGGCCGTCGGCCGCGCCATCGCCGAGCGTGCGAAGGCCGCGGGCATCGACAAAGTGGCGTTCGACCGCGCCGGTTTCATGTATCACGGCCGCATCAAGGCGTTGGCTGAAGCCGCGCGTGAAGCTGGTCTAGAGTTCTAAGGTAGGGCATCTCCAATGGCACGACCCGAAAGATCCCAGGCGACCGACGACTTCCTCGAGAAGCTGGTCGCGGTCAACCGCACCTCGAAGACCGTGAAGGGTGGACGCCAGTTCGGCTTCACAGCCCTGACCGTGGTCGGTGACGGCGCCGGCCGAGTCGGCTTCGGCTTCGGCAAGGCGCGCGAGGTGCCGGTGGCCATCTCGAAGGCGATGGCTGCGGCCCGCAAGAACATGGTCAATGTCGCGCTGCGCAACGAGACCCTGCATTACTCGGTGAGAGGCAGCCATGGCGCGACCCGCGTCCTGATGCAGCCGGCATCCGATGGTACGGGTGTCATCGCAGGCGGTGGCATGCGCGCGGTGCTCGAATGCGCCGGCGTGCGCAACGTCCTCGCGAAGAGCTATGGGTCGCGCAATGCCATCAATGTCGTGCGCGCGACCGTCAACGCCCTCGCTGCGGTGCGCTCGCCCGAGAACATCGCTGCGAAGCGCGGTAAGTCCCTCGAAGAGATCATGGGTTAAGGACATGACTTCCAAGCAGCTCAAGGTCACTTTGAACAGAAGCATCCACGGGCAGATCGCCAACATCGCCCAGTCGGTGCGTGGGCTCGGCCTGCGCCGCCGCCACCAGACGGTGACCGTGGCCGATACGCCAGAGAACCGCGGCCTCATCCGCACGGCACGGCACCTGCTCGTCGTCGCGGAAGCCTAAGGAGTCAACTGACATGCGCATCAACACCATCAAGCCGGCACCGGGATCCAAGCGGCCGCGGCTGCGCGTCGGACGCGGCGCCTCGGCAGGCCAGGGCAAGACCTGCGGTCGCGGCGTCAAGGGCCAGCGTGCACGCAAGGGCGGCTACCACAAGGTCGGCTTCGAAGGCGGCCAGATGCCGCTGCAGCGCCGGATGCCGAAGGTCGGCTTCCGTTCGGCGATGAAGGCCACCCGCGCCGAGGTCCGCCTCGACGAACTCGCCAAGGTGAAGGCCGATGTCATCGACCTCGCCGCGCTCAAGGCCGCCAACGTGGTCCCGATGCACACCGAAGTCGCGAAAGTCGTCCTCTCGGGCAGCATCAGCCGGGCAGTGACCCTCAAGGGTGTCGGCGCCACCAAGGGCGCCAAGGCGGCCATCGAGGCCGCTGGCGGCCAGATCGAGGCCTGAGGGAACTCCATTGGCGAACATTGCAGGCAATGCAGCAGCGACTCTCGCGGACGCCACCCGCTTCGGCGAGGTGCGCACGCGGCTGCTGTTCCTGCTCGGCGCCCTGATCGTCTATCGCATCGGCACTTTCATCCCGGTTCCGGGGATCGACCCGGCCGAGATGGCGCGTTTCTTCGAAGACAACGCCGGCACCTTGCTCGGCATGGCCAACATGTTCTCGGGCGGCGCCCTCGAGCGCTTGTCGATCTTTGCGATGGGCGTCATGCCCTACATCTCCGCCTCGATCATCGTGCAGATGGTCTCGATGGTGTATCCGCCTTGGGAGGAGTACCGCAAGGAAGGCGAGGCCGGCCGGCGCAAGCTCACCCAGATCACACGCTACGGTACGGTTTTCCTCGCGGTGTTCCAGTCGTTGGGTGCCGCCACCGCGTTGCAGAACGGCGGCATGGTCAATCAGCCCGGTTGGGCGTTCCTGTTCATCGCCACCATCACCATGACCACCGGGACCATGTTCCTGATGTGGCTTGGGGAGCAGGTGACCGAGCGCGGCATCGGCAACGGGATCTCCATGCTCATCCTTGCGGGCATCATCGCCGGACTGCCGGGCGCGGTCGGCCGTACCGTCGAGGCGGTCAACACCGGTGAGATGTCCGGCATCCAGGCCATCGTCCTGCTTGTATTGGTGCTCGGCGTGACGGCGATCGTCGTCTATGTGGAGCGCGCGCAGCGCCGCATCGCGGTGCACTATGCGAAGCGGCAGGTGGGCCGGCGCGTCATGGCCGGGCAGACCAGCCACCTGCCCTTCAAGCTCAACATGGCGGGCGTGATCCCGGCGATCTTCGCCTCGAGCCTGCTGTTGGTGCCCGCGACCATCGCCCAGTTCTTCGGCACCGGTGAGGGGCCTGTCGCCGCAGCGCTGCAGACCTTCTCCGCCACGCTCGGCTACGGTCAGCCCTTGCATCTGCTGCTCTACGGCTCCTTGATCATGTTCTTCTGCTTCTTCTATACGGCGCTCGTGTTCAATGCGCGCGAGACCTCCGACAACCTCAAGAAGTCCGGCGCCTTCATCCCCGGGATCCGTCCTGGCCAGCAGACCGGCGAGTACATCGACAAAGTGCTGACGCGGCTGACCTTGTGGGGCGCCATCTACGTCGCCAGCGTCTGCTTGCTGCCGGAACTCCTGATATCGCAGACCCGCCTCGGCGGCGGCGATCTGCTGCTCGTGTTCGGCGGCACCTCGCTGCTGATCGTGGTGGTGGTCGCCATGGACTTCCTGTCGCAGCTGCAAGCCCATCTGATGTCCCACCAGTATCCGGGGCTGCTGAAGCAGGCCAACCTCATGGGTTATGGCCGCTCTGGCGCTCCGCAGTGAGTGAAAGGTAACCGAAATGAAAGTTCGTCCATCCGTCAAGAAAATCTGCAAGGACTGCAAGATCGTGCGGCGCCGCGGCGTCGTCTACGTGATCTGCAAGGAACCGCGGCACAAGCAGCGGCAGGGTTGAGAATCAAGGTTTTTCCATTAGAATGCCGCGCGTTCAGGCGGCTTCGGGGCAAGGAAACATGGCACGTATCGCCGGCATAAACATCCCGATGAACAAGCATGTGGTCATCGGACTCACGCACATCTTCGGTGTCGGGCGCACGCGCTCGCGCGCTGTCTGCGAGGCGGCGGGCGTAGACCCGACCACCAAGGTCAAAGATCTCACTGACGCTGAGGTGGGTGCGATCCGCGCCCAGCTCGCCAAGGGGCTGGTGGAAGGCGATCTGCGGCGTGAGGTGTCGATGAACATCAAGCGGCTCATGGACCTCGGCACCTACCGTGGCTTGCGCCACCGCAAGGGGTTGCCGATCCGTGGCCAGCGCACGCGCACCAATGCGCGCACGCGAAAGGGCCCGCGCAAGCAGGCAGTCAAGCTCAACGCGCCCCCGGGCAAGGCATAAGGCAGCAGGCAAGATATGGCAGACAACAAGCAGCAGGGCGCCGGCGGCGCCAAGAAGCCGAAGAAGGCGCGCAAGAACGTGCTCGACGGAATCGCGCATGTGCATGCGTCCTTCAACAACACGATCATCACGATCACCGACCGCCAGGGCAACACGCTCTCGTGGGCGACCTCGGGTGGTTGTGGCTTCCGCGGCTCACGCAAGTCGACGCCGTTCGCTGCGCAGGTGGCCGCTGAGAAAGCCGGGAACGCCGCGCAAGAGCACGGGCTGCGCAACGTCGAAGTCCGGGTCGCGGGTCCGGGACCGGGTCGCGAGTCGGCGGTCCGGGCGCTCAACAACTGCGGACTGAAGATCACCAGCATCGCGGATGTCACGCCGATCCCTCACAACGGCTGCCGGCCGCCCAAGAAACGCCGCGTCTGACGCCGCGAACCGAACCCCTCCAGAGGCATATCGAATGGCCCGTTATATTGGACCCAAGTGCAAGCTCGCGCGCCGCGAGGGCACCGACCTTTTCCTGAAGAGTGGCGTCAAGCCGCTCGAATCGAAGTGCAAGCTGCAGGTGCCGCCCGGCGGCGTCAAGAGCGAGCGCAAGAGCCGTCTGTCCGAGTACGGCAGCCAGCTGCGTGAGAAGCAGAAGCTGCGCCGTATGTACGGCGTGCTCGAGCGGCAGTTCGCGAACTACTACACCGAGGCGGCCCGTCGCACCGGCTCGACCGGTGAGAACCTGTTGAAGCTGCTCGAGTGCCGTCTCGACAACGTGGTGTACCGCATGGGATTCGCGGCCACGCGCTCCGAGGCCCGCCAGCTCGTCAGCCACAAAGGCGTGCAGGTGAACGGCAACGTCGTCACCATCGCATCCTGCCAACTGCGCGCGGGTGACATCGTCCAGATCCGCGAGAAGGCCCGCAAGCAGCTGCGCATCCAGAGCGCGATGCAGATCGCCTCGCAGGTCGGTTTGCCCGAGTGGGTGCAGGTGGACGACAAGGAGATGAAAGGCGTCTTCAAGCAGGTGCCGGCGCGGGACGAGATCCTGCCCGACATCAACGAGAACCTGGTCATCGAGTTGTACTCGAAGTAATCGCCTGGTTCGCCAGAGCAGAGGCACCGAATATGCAAGGATCTGTCAACGAATTCCTCAAGCCCCGCGTGGTCAAGGTGAGCCCGCTCGCCCCGCGTCAGGCCCGGGTGGTCATAGAGCCGTTCGAGCGTGGTTTCGGCCATACGCTCGGCAATGCGCTGCGCCGCGTACTGCTTTCTTCGATGCCCGGAGCGGCCATCACGGAAGCGGAGATCGAGGGCGTGCTGCACGAGTACACCTCCATCGAAGGCGTCCAGGAGGATGTGGTCGATATCCTCCTCAACCTCAAGCAGGTCGCCATCCGCATGCATTCGCGCGACTCGGCCGAGCTGCGCCTCTCCAAGAAGGGTCCGGGGCCGGTGACCGCGGGGGACATCCAGCTCGACCATGACATCGAGGTCGTCAATCCGGATCTCGTGATCGCCAACCTCACCAAGGCGGGCGAGCTCACCATGGTCCTGCGGATCGAGCGTGGACGCGGGTATCGCCCGGCGTCGCAACGCGCGGTGTTCGAGGAAGCGACGCGGCCGATCGGCCGTCTGCAGCTCGATGCGTCGTTCAGCCCGGTCCGCCGAGTGACCTATGCGGTCGAGGCCGCCCGTGTCGAGCAGCGCACCGATCTCGACAAGCTCATCATCGACATCGAGACCAACGGCACGATCGACTCGGAAGAGGCGATCCGTCGCGCCGGCAGCATCCTGAAGGACCAGCTGTCGGTGTTCGTCGATCTGCAGGGCGAAGAAGACGCCAGCGGCAAGTCCGAGTCCGCGCAGTTCGATCCGATCCTGCTGCGTCCGGTCGATGAGCTCGAGCTCACGGTCCGCAGCGCGAACTGCCTGAAGGCCGAGAACATCCACTACATCGGTGATCTCGTGCAGCGCACCGAAGTCGAGCTGCTGCGCACGCCCAACTTGGGCAAGAAGTCGCTCACGGAGATCAAGGAAGTCCTGCAGAGCCACGGGCTCATGCTCGGTATGCGTCTGGATGGTTGGCCGCCGGCTGGCCTGCGCCACGACGACGAGCGCGCCGGGCTCATGTAACGGGTAGGCGCGGCCGCCAAGGCCGTGCTGCCATGCTGATTTATCGAGGTTCGATATGCGTCATAGACTCATCGGGCGACAGTTGTCGCGTAACGCTCCGCATCGCCGCGCGCTGCTGCGGAATCTCAGCGTTGCGCTGCTGCGTCACGAAACCATCCGTACCACCCTGGCCAAGGCCAAGGAATTGCGCCGTGTCGTCGAGCCGCTGATCACGCTCGGCAAGACGGACACCGAGTCCCGTCGGCGGTTGGCGTTCGCCCGCCTGCGCGACATGCCGGTGGTCGAGAAGCTCTTCGACGACCTGGGGCCGCGGTTCCAGGCCCGTGCGGGCGGTTATACCCGCATCCTGCACATGATGCCGCGCCCGGGCGACTCCGCCGAGATGGCCCTGATGCAGCTCGTCGATCGCGCTGCGCCCGCAACTGAGGATACGCTCAGCGAGGCCGGTGCTACCAAGGGCAAGGGCAAGGCTAAGGCCAAGGCCAAGAAGGCCAAGACGGCGAAACCCGCCGCGGGTGGCAACACGCCGAAGGGCGTCAAGCCGCGGGTCCGTAAGGCTGCCGCAGCCATCGGCTGAACACCGCCTCCGCAGGGGGGCGGGTCACCGTCGATCGGGATACCGTCGATCGGGGGACGGTTGGTCAGTTCTGGGCCGGCGTATCCGCAAGGGACGCCGGCCTTCTGCTATCTAGGGGCCGCCAGTCGAGCCTCCACCCCCCCCCTCATCTAGTGCCTTGGTCCAGTAGTGCCTTGGTACGACTGCCGCGGGCGGGCCCACCGGCTACACTTGCGATCGAGGCGGGCCGATTGAGCCCGCGACCACAACAGGGGGAGGATCCAGACATGAGTATCGCAAAAGAATTCCGTGAGTTCGCCATGCGCGGCAATGTCATCGACCTTGCGGTCGGTGTCGTGATCGGCGGTGCGTTCGGCAAGATCGTGTCGTCATTCGTCGGCGATGTCGTGATGCCGGTGCTCGGCAAGGCCGTGGGCGGCGTTTCGTTCAACGAGCTCGGAACATCGCTCGGTACCGGCGCTGACGGCGCCGATGTCGTGCTGAAGTGGGGCGCTTTCCTTCAGACGGTCTTCGATTTCACGATCATCGCGCTGGCGCTGTTCGTCGCCATCAAGGCCATCAACCGCCTGAAGCGCGAGCCTGCACCGGCTGAAGCGCCGCCGCCGCCGCGCAGCGAAGTGCTCCTCGAGGAGATCCGCGACGCGCTCAGGAAAGGCTGAACGCCTCACGGGTGAGGTTGTCGCAACCCTCGGCGGTGATGGCGAGGTCATCCTCGATCCGGATGCCGCCGAAGGGTTGCAGCGCCGCCACGCGCGCCCAGTCGATATGCGCTGCGAGCGGGCCGGAGCGCGCCGGAGCTAACCGTGCCTCGATGAAGTAGAGGCCGGGTTCCATCGTGACCACGAATCCCGGCTCTAAGAGGCGGGTCAGGCGCAGCGCGGGATCCTGTCTCGGGCGCGGAAGCGAGGTGGTGCCGCTTTCATCCTCCATGAAGCCGCCGACATCGTGCACCTGCAGGCCAAGCATATGCCCGATGCCATGCGGGAAAAAAAGGCGGGCCACACCGTTGTCGAGCGACTCCTCCACTCCGCAGCGGATCACCCCCGCGTCGCGCAGCAGAGTCGCGATGCGTTCAACCGCCGACAGATGGATGTCCCGCCAATCGACCCCCGGTGCCGCCATGGCGCACAGACCGCGCTGAAGCGCGTCCATCTCCCCCACCAAGGCGGCGAAGTCCGGATCCGAGTGTGACCAGGTACGGGTGATATCGCTGCCGTAGCCGGCGTAGCTCGCCCCGGCATCGAGCAACAACGAGCGGGGCGGGGCGGGGCGGTCACGACGCAGCACCTGGTAATGCAGCACGGCGGCGGCTTCGTTGAGCGCAACGATGGCGTTGTAGGGCAGTTCATGCTCGCGTTGGCCGCAGGCCGTGGCGAAGGCTTGGTGGATCTCGTACTCGCTGCCGCCGCTGCGGAAACAGGTCTCGGCGGCGCGATGGCCGCGCGCGCCGATGCGGTTCGCCTCGCGCAGGCAAGCGATCTCGTAGGGGGTCTTGCGTCCCCTGGCATGGTCCAGCCGGCGCATCAGTTCCGCCGGGTTGATCGCCCCGGGCGCGAGGGTGCTGAGCGAGGGAGCCGGATCGCCGATCCAAGCGAAACGGCTGAGGTCCGCCGGCAGCGCGGCACGGACCTCCTCGGCCGAGTGGACGGTGACCACCTCGAACGACTCCGGCCAACCCCGCGCGGGCAGCGTCGCCGGTTGGTACCAGAAGTCGGTCTCTACCCGGAACAACAGCCTCGGCGGATGCCCTGGCCGGACGACCACCATCGACCCTGGCGCATCCAGCAGCGGCGCCCACCATCGGAAGGGGGCATGGGCTTTGAAGGGGTAGTTATGGTCGTCGAGGAAGATCTCGATGGCCTCCCCGGCATGCAGGATGAGCCCGTCGAACTTGCAGGCCTGCAAGGCTGCCGCGGTCCGTTCGCCGATCGTGGCGAGGTGGGCGTTGAAGAGGAGGGTTGGGGTGTCGGCGTTCGGCATGGGGGGCCTGCTTGGGGGGGCGGATGCCCGCCGCAGTGTTGAGATGGGGTGACATTCTAGGCTATCTGCCCGGCTGGCCGGCCAGCCACCCCCACCCTCCCCACCCCTCCGGACGCTGTTGCGCCGGACTGACAGCGGCTATAGCCGGTATATTCGTTCCAAATCCCCGTAAAAACCTGTAGCATTCGCGCGCGACTTGAGTCGCCAGACAAACTAGCTAGGTTGTTTGATTTCCACTTGTCCACTCTATTTTTGGGGAAATTTCACAATGAAGACGAAGCTCGCTCTCGCCGCGGTTCTCGCGGCGCTCGCCCTGACCGCTTGCGCGAAGAAGGAAGAGGCTGCTGCCGTTGTTGACGCAGCCGCCACCGAAGCCGCTGCTGCTGCGACCGACGCCGCTGCCGCTGCGACCGACGCTGCTGCCGCTGCGACCGACGCTGCGGGCGCCGCTGTCGACGCGACCGCCGATGCCGTGACGGAGGCCGCTGACGCGACCGTCGATGCTGCGACGGCCGTTGTCGAAGAGGCCAAGCAGTAATTCTCTGAAGAGGATTGCTCCTTGAAAGGGCCACCAGGCCCTGCGACGGGCCCGGGCTGGTGGTGACACCTCCCGGGCCTGTTTTTTTTGGGTGACCGCGGAGAGCCGATCGATGCCTGTGGGTCTGCGGGATGCGCGCGAACGCATCGAAGATCGTCGATGGTTCATCGCAGCCTATGCCCGTTGGCTGCGTGAATTCGCAGGTGAGGCGGCCGTGATGGCGGTCGCCGACCACGGTGATGGTGCTCCGGGCGCGCTCGATCTGTCGGCGCTCGAAGAGGCGCGGCATTGGATCACCGCGAGGGACGCCGATGTGATCCTGTTGCTGCGTGACGGGCAGCCGGCGGGTTTTTCTTTGATTCGACGGGAATCGCCGTCGTCACGCAGTGTGGCCGAATACTATGTCGAGCCGGATCAGCGCGGCCGCGGAGTGGGGCGGGCGGCCGCGATGTTGTTGTTCGACCGGTTCGGCGGCGAATGGCGGACCGCAGCCTTGCAACGCCACGCACCCGCTGTGAAGTTCTGGCGCGGCACGGTACGCCGCTACACCGAGGGCCGCCATCAAGAGACGCTCGTCGATGGCGAAGTGCGTCAGCGTTTCTTCGCTCGCACCGCTCTGGCGCCGGATCTCGCGACGGACGGCGCGGCCCCGGACGGACGGAGCAGCGGCGCAAGATAGCGTCCGGTGTGCGAGGTCGGCACAAGCGCCACCGCCTCAGGTGTGCCGGTCGCGACCAACTCACCCCCACCCGAGCCGCCCTCCGGACCCAGGTCGATGAGCCAGTCCGCCGCCTTGATCACATCGAGGTTGTGCTCGATCACCACCACGGTGTTGCCCTCGTCGCGCAACCGTTGCAGCACCCGGAGCAACTGCGCCACATCGTGGAAATGCAGCCCGGTGGTGGGCTCATCGAGCACATACAGCGTGCGCCCGGTGGCGCGCTTGGAGAGCTCGCGCGCGAGTTTGACGCGCTGCGCTTCACCGCCGGAGAGGGTGGTCGCGTTCTGTCCGAGTTTCAGGTACCCGAGTCCGACATCGATCAGCGTCTGCAGCTTCGGATGCACGGCAGGGATGTTGCGGAAGAACGGCGACGCATCCTCCACGGTCATCTCGAGCACTTCGTGGATGTTGCGGCCGCGATAGCGGATCTCCAGCGTCTCGCGGTTGTAGCGCCGACCACCGCAGGTGTCGCAGGGCACGTAGACATCGGGCAGGAAGTGCATCTCGATGCGCATCACGCCATCGCCTTGGCAGGCCTCGCATCGACCCCCTTTTACATTGAAGCTGAAGCGTCCCACGTCGTAGCCGCGGCTGCGTGCTTCGGGCACTTGGGAGAAGAGTTCCCGCAGACCCGCGAACAGTCCGGTGTAGGTGGCAGGGTTCGAGCGCGGCGTGCGACCGAGCGGGTCCTGGTCGATCTCGATCACGCGATCGATATGACCGAGGCCCTCGAGACCGCGACAGGGCGCTGCATCGGACGGCCCGCCGCCGAGTTGGGCGAGCGCACGGCGCAGCAGCGTATCGTTGACGAGTGTGCTCTTGCCCGAACCGGAGACCCCGGTGACACAGGTGAAGAGACCGAGCGGGAAGCCGACCGTGACATCCCTGAGATTGTTTCCGGTCGCGCCGATCACCCGGAGCTCACGCCCCGGTTGCGGCGGAGTGCGGACCGCGGGCACCTCGATGCGCTCCGTACCGGCCAGGTATCGCCCGGTCAGGGAATGCGGGTCCGCTTTGATCTGCGCCGGCGTGCCAGAGGCGACCACCGCGCCACCGTGCGCTCCCGCGCCGGGTCCGAGATCGATCACATGGTCTGCGGCGAGGATCGCCTCCTCGTCATGTTCGACGACGATCACGGTGTTGCCGAGGTCGCGCAAGCGGCGCAGCGTCGCCAGCAGCCGGCCGTTGTCGCGTTGATGCAGGCCTATGGAAGGTTCATCAAGGATGTACATGACGCCGGTGAGACCCGAGCCGACCTGGCTGGCGAGCCGGATGCGCTGCGCCTCCCCGCCCGAGAGGCTGTCCGCCGCACGGTCGAGGGTCAGGTACTCGAGTCCGACATCGACCAGGAAGCGAAGCCGTTCGGAGATCTCATGGACCACCTTGCTGGCGACTTCGCCGCGCCAACCGGGCAGCCGCAGCGCCGTGTGCAGCGCCGCCGCCTCGCTTACCGCGAGACGGGTGATCTCGGGGAGGGTCCGCCCGCCGACCCTGACATGGCGGGCATCGCGGTTGAGCCGACTGCCACCGCAGTCGGGGCAGGGGCGCAGGCCGCGGTAGCGGGCGAGTTCCTCGCGCACCGTCGGCGATTCGGTGTCGTTCCAGCGACGCTCGATGTTGCGAAGCATGCCCTCGAAAGGATGCCGCCGTTCGGTGCTGCTGCCGCGGGCAGCTGCGTAGGTGAAGGTGATGAGTTCATCGCCGCTGCCGTTGAGCAGCACCTCTCGCACCCGTTCCGGCAGTTCCTGCCAAGGCTCCTCGATGTCGAAACCGTAGTGGGTGGCCAGCGTGCTGATGACTTGCAGGTAATGCGGGTTGTGGCGGTCCCAGCCGCGCACCGCGCCGCCCGCGAGCGACAGGTGCGGGAAGGCGACGAGCCGCGCAGGGTCGAAGAAAGGCTGCTCACCCAGACCGTCGCAGGTCGGGCAGGCGCCGGCGGGGCTGTTGAAGGAGAACATCTTCGGTTCGAGTGTCGGCACGGCGTGGCCGCAGACCGTGCAGGCGTGGCGATTGGAGAACAGCAGTCCCGCACCGCCCGCATCCTGTTCCTCGAGCGTCACCACCCGCGCCGTGCCACCGGAGAGCCGCAGCGCGGTCTCGAAGGACTCGGCGAGGCGCTGCGCGGCGTCGGGACGCAGCCGCAGGCGGTCGATCACCGCATCGATGCTGTGCTTGCGCCTTGCATCGAGTTCCGGCGCGGCATCGAGTTCGTGCACTTGGCCGTCGATGCGGGCGCGCACGAAGCCTTGCGACTGGAGGTCGCGCAGGGTCGTCTCGTGGCTGCCCTTGCGATCCTGCACCAGGGGTGCAAGCAGCAGCACGGCGGTCCCCTCGGTCATCTGCAGCACCTGATCCACCATCTGGCTCACGGTCTGGGCTTCGAGCGGCAGACCGTGGTCGGGGCAGTGGGGTACGCCCGCCCGCGCGTAGAGCAGACGCAGGTAGTCGTGGATCTCGGTGACCGTACCGACGGTGGAGCGCGGGTTGTGGGAGGCGGCCTTCTGCTCGATGGCGATGGCGGGCGAGAGGCCCTCGATGTGGTCCACATCGGGTTTGTCCATCACGGAGAGGAATTGCCGGGCGTAGGCCGACAGCGACTCGACGTAGCGGCGTTGTCCCTCGGCATAGAGGGTGTCGAAGGCGAGCGAGGACTTGCCCGAACCTGACAGCCCGGTCACCACGACCAGGCGGTCGCGGGGGATGTCGAGGTCTAGATTGCGCAGGTTGTGGGTGCGCGCGCCCCGGATCCGGATCGGCTGCATGGTGGGGAGGGGTGACGACCGATGTCCAAGGGAAACAGCCGGTCAGTCTACCTTGCCCGCACGGCAAGCGCCCAAATCGGCGTGATTTGCCCGGATATTGGCGGTGCAGGCAAGGCGGGGGGCGACTAGAATCTCCCCATGCGGCGGTTCATGTTTGGCCCGCCGCCCGACGCCGGCGCAGGGCCGTCGGCACCACCCCGAACACAGGACTTACCCATGGCGCGCGGCATCAACAAAGTCATCCTCGTCGGCAATCTTGGTCAGGATCCAGAAACCAAAGCCATGCCCTCCGGCATGACGGTCTGCAATCTTCGTATCGCCACCTCCGAGTCCTGGAAGGACAAGACGACCGGCGAGATGAAAGAGCAGACCGAATGGCATAGCGTCGCGATGTTCGGCCGCTTGGCCGAGATCTCCGGCGAGTACCTGCGCAAAGGTTCGCAGGTCTATATCGAAGGCCGCCTGCGTACCCGTAAGTGGCAGGACAAGGCCGGCAACGACCGCTACACCACCGAGATCGTCGCCAACGAGATGCAGATGCTCGGCAGCCGCGGCGGCATGGGCGGCGAGGGTCGCGGCGAGGGCCGAGGCGAGGCCCGCGCCTCCTCCGGTAGCGGCGGTCGTGGTGGCGATGCGGGCGGCTACGAGGGTCCGCGTGCCGACGACAAGGAAAGTTTCGACGATGACATCCCGTTCTGAGCGCATGCCAGGCCGCTATTTCATCAAGTCCTTCGGCTGCCAGATGAACGAGTACGACTCTGCCCGCATGGGCGACGTGCTCGCCTCGGCAGAGGGCCTCGAGCCTACCGACGATCCGGAGCAGGCCGATGTCCTGATCATGAACACCTGCTCGGTGCGCGAGAAGGCGCAGGACAAGGTGTTTTCGTTGCTCGGTGAATGGCGCGCGATCAAGGCGCGCCGGCCGGAAGTGGTCATCGGGGTCGGGGGTTGCGTCGCGAGCCAAGAAGGCGCAGCGATCACGGCGCGCGCCCCGCAGGTCGACCTCGTGTTCGGCCCGCAGACCTTGCATCGTTTGCCGGAGATGCTCGCCGAGCTGCGCAGCCACGGTCGCGCCGTCGTCGACATCAGCTTCCCCGAGATCGAGAAGTTCGACCACCTGCCCGCGCCGCGCGCGGAAGGCGCCTCGGCGTTCGTCTCCATCATGGAAGGCTGCAGCAAGTACTGCAGTTTCTGTGTCGTCCCGTATACGCGGGGCGAGGAGATCAGTCGCCCGTTCGAGTCCGTGATGGATGAAGTGCGGTCGCTCGTCGCGCAGGGCGTGCGCGAGGTCACGCTGCTCGGCCAGAATGTCAACGCGTACCGTGGTCCGATGGATGATGGCTTCGAGGCCGACCTCGCCACGCTCGTACACCATGTGGCAGCCCTGCCGGGCGTCGGCCGCATCCGCTTCACCACCTCGCATCCGCTCGAGTTCGACGAGAGCCTCATCGAGGCTTACGCCAGCGTGCCGAAGCTTGCGGCACATCTGCACTTGCCGGTGCAGTCGGGTTCTGACCGCATCTTATCGCTCATGAAACGCGGTTATACGGCGCTCGAATTCAAGGACCGCATCCGTCGGCTGCGCGCCGTGCGGCCCGGGATCGCCGTGTCCTCCGATTTCATCGTCGGCTTTCCCGGTGAGACCGAGCGTGACTTCGAAGCGACGCTGCGTCTGGTGCGCGATCTGGACATCGACCAATCCTTCAGTTTCCTCTACAGCCGTCGGCCGGGGACGCCTGCCGCCTCGCTGCCCGACGAAGTCTCGCCCGAGGAGAAGCAGGCGCGGCTGGTGCGCCTGCAGGCGCTGCTCGATGAACAGGCCCACGCCCGCAGCCTTGCGATGGTGGGTAGCCGTCAGCGGGTGTTGGTCGCCAAGCCCTCGCGTCGCGATGTCACCGAACTCGCGGGACGGACCGAGGACAACCGCTGGGTCAATTTCCCGGGACCCTCTGCGTTGGTCGGCCGTTTCGTCGATGTCGAGATCACCGAGGCCCGTTCGCATTCGCTGCGCGGCCGGATCCTTGCAGCCGAGGTGGCCCATGCCTGAGCGTTCCGCGGAGCCCCCCCAGCGCCAAGAGTTCGAACTGGCCACAGCCGACAACACGATGCTTGCCGCGCTCTGCGGTCCACTCGATGCGAACCTGCGGCTCATCGAAGCGCGGCTCGGCGTGGAGCTGCGCCGTCGCGGCAATGCTTTCGTCGCGATCGGCGCGGGCGCGGCGTCGGCTGAGCCGTTGCTGCGCGAACTTGCGTCGCTGGCGCACACCGAGGACATCACGCCCGAAGCGGTGCATCTGGCGTTGCGTGACCACGCGGATCGCGGCGTGGATGCCCCGGCTGACGCGGCCGAGCAGGAGGACGAGCCGACCGTGCGCACGCTGCGCGGGACGCTGCGGCCGAGGGGCGCCAACCAGCGGGAGTACATGCGCTGCATCCGTCGCCAAGACCTCACCTTCGGGATCGGCCCTGCGGGCACCGGCAAGACCTATCTCGCCGTCGCGTGCGCGGTGGAGGCGCTGCAGTCCGACCGGGTCCGCCGGATCGTGCTGGTACGGCCCGCAGTCGAGGCGGGCGAGCGTCTGGGGTTCCTGCCAGGCGATCTCACTCAGAAGGTCGATCCCTATCTGCGGCCCATGTACGACGCGCTCTACGAGATGATGGGCTTCGAGCGGGTCGCCAAGCTCATCGAACGCAACATCATCGAGGTCGCGCCGCTCGCTTTCATGCGTGGTCGCTCTCTGAACGACTCGTTCATCATCCTCGATGAGGCACAGAACACCACCGTCGAGCAGATGAAGATGTTCCTGACCCGCATGGGGTTCGGCTCCCGCGCCGTGGTGACGGGCGATGTCACGCAGACCGACCTGCCGCCTGGACGGATGTCCGGGCTGCGCCATGTGCTCGGTGTGCTGCGCGGCGTACACGGCATCGGCTTCCAGTTCTTCGAGGCGCGCGATGTCGTGCGCCATCCATTGGTGCAGCGCATCGTGCAGGCTTACGAAGCCCAGCCGAACGCAGGTGATCCGCCTCGATGAGCCGACCAGCCCCCTCACGGCCACCGCTCGCCGTCGATCTTCAGAGCAGCGTGCGCAGCGCCTTGCCGGCCGCTGCACGCTTCACGACCTGGGCGCGCGCTGCCGCCGGGTCGCGGGGCGACGGCGCCGAGGTCGCCGTGCGGGTGGTGGGACTGGCTGAGGGGCGGAAGCTCAATCTCGTCTGGCGCGGGCGGGATTACGCCACCAACGTCCTCTCGTTCCCGGTGCCGACCGGCGCTCCCGCAGCCACGGGCGCTGCCAGACGACGCACCCGGCCGCTCGGAGACATCGTGCTCTGCGCGCCGGTGGTGGCGCGCGAGGCGGCACGGCAGGGCAAGCCGCCCATCGCGCATTGGGCACACTTGGTGGTCCACGGTTGCCTGCATCTGCTCGGCTACGACCACGAGCGTACGATCGACGCTCGGCGCATGGAGCGCCGTGAACGACGGGTGCTTGCAGCCCTCGGTTTTTCTGACCCTTATGCGCCCCCCGAAGGCGAGGAACATGACCAATACAGGTAGCGGTGCGATGAACTGGATGCGCAAACTCGGTCGGGCATTGTCCGGCGAAGCGGACGATCGTGAAGATCTCTCGCTGCAACTGCGTCAGGCGGCCGACAGCGGGCTGATCGATGCGGACGCCCTGCGGATGCTGGAAGGTGTGCTCGGCGTCGCGGAGTTGCAGGTGCGCGACATCATGGTGCCCCGCGCGCAGATGGTGGTGGTACGCCGCGACGATCCGCCCTCCAAGCTGCTGCCGGTGCTGGTCGAGTCGGGCCACTCACGCTTCCCGGTGATGGATGACGACCGTGACGACATCGTCGGCATCCTGCTCGCCAAAGATGTGCTGCGGGTGTTCGCCTCAGGCGACGCCGAAGATTTCGACATCCGCGAGTGCACGCGTCCGGCGGTCGTAGTGCCGGAATCCAAGCGGGTCAACGTCCTCCTCAAAGAGTTCCGCCGCAACCGAAACCATATGGCCATCGTGATCGACGAGTACGGCGGGGTCGCCGGGCTCGTCACGATCGAGGACGCCATCGAGCAGATCGTGGGTGACATCGACGACGAGTTCGATGTCGACGAGGAACACGACATCCGTCGCGAGTCCGAGGGTCAATACTTGGTGCGTGGCGCCACACCGATCGACAGCTTCAACGAATTCTTCGGTACCGACCTCTCGGATGAGGCTTTCGACACCGTTGCCGGGCTCGTCATGCAGAAGCTCGGGCGGATGCCGCGTCGTGGTGAGGTGCTGCAGGTGGGCGAACTCGAACTACGGGTGCTGCGCGTCGATCGTCGGCGTGTGGAGGCGATCAAGGTCACCGCGCCGCGTGATTTACTGCCGCTCGAGGAGCGTGGGAGCAGCGACTGAACGCTGCAGAGCCCTCGCTGCCGGCGCCGGTGTTGCCTCAACGCTGGGCGCCCCTTCTGGTGCTGTCCGCCGGCGCGTTGCTCACGCTCGCATTCGCGCCCACCGGTCTCTGGCCTTTGGCGGTGGCGGCGCCGGCGCTCTTGTTCCTCGCGTTGGAGGGCGTTGCACCACGCCGCGCAGCCTGGCTCGGGTTCTGTTTCGGGGTCGGCATGTTCGCCGCCGGGACCTGGTGGCTTTATCTCAGCATCCAGGGTTTCGGCAAGGCGCCGGTCTGGCTCGCGGTGTCGCTGGTAGCGGCCTTGGTCGCCTTGATGGCCGGCTATCACGCGCTGCTGGGTTATCTCGCGGCGCGCTGGCTGCCTGTGACGGGTCCGTGGCGCTGGCTCGCCGGACTGCCGGCGCTGTGGTGGCTGCTCGAGTGGCTGCGGGGTTGGTTCCTCTCGGGCTTCGGCTGGTTGTCGCTCGGCTACACGCAGACCGATACCTGGCTTGCGGGCTACGCGCCGATCGGCGGCGCGCACCTCATCTCCCTTGTGTTGGTCACGATGGCCGGTGCGCTCGTCATGCTGCAGCGCGAGTGGGCGACGGGCGATCTGCCACGGTCGTTCCTGCCACGGTCGTTCCTGCCGCGGTCGTTCCTGCCGTGGGCGCTGCTGATCGTGCCGTGGCCGCTCGGTGCGGCGCTCGATCGCATCGATTGGACCCGTCCAGCCGGCGCGCCGGTACAGGTGGCGGTCATCCAGGGCGCCATCCCGCAGGACCAGAAGTGGGTCGCGGAGAACCTCGAGGTCACCATCACCCGCTATCGTGACCTCACCCTCCGATCGCTCGGTGTGCCGTTGATCGTGTGGCCAGAGGCTGCGATCCCCGACCTCGCCAACAACCACATCCCGTTGCTGCGGTCTTTGGCGCAGCAGACCGAGGTGCATGGCAGCAGCCTGCTGATGGGCTTGATCCGCTCGGAGGTGCTCGAGAAGGGCGCTGAGCCGCTCTATTTCAACTCCATCCTCGCGTTCGGTGAGGATCCGCAGTTCTACGACAAGCACCATCTCGTGCCATTCGCCGAGTTCTTCCCGGTGCCGGCGCCGGTGCGTCGGTGGCTGCGCCTGATGAGCCTGCCTTACTCCGACTTCACCGCGGGCGCGGCGCGGCAGTCGCCGTTGCGCATCGCCGGGCTCGTGCTCGAGGCCAGCATCTGCTACGAGGACGGTTATGCGTCTTCGCGGTTGCCGGCGCTCGAGGAGGCGACCGCGCTCGTCAATGTCACCAACGACGCCTGGTTCGGGCGTTCGCCCGCCCGCTATCAACACCTGCAGATCTCGCGGATGCGGGCCCAGGAAGCGCGGCGGTTCATGATCCGTGCCGCCAACGACGGCGTTTCGGCGGTGATCGGCCCGCGGGGCGAACTGGTCGCAACGGCACCGGAGTACCGAGCGGCGGTGCTGCGGGCGGCCGTCGAACCCCGGAGTGGCTTGCCGCCCTACGCGCGAACAGGCAATCTGCCCCTCATCGTATCCGCGCTGGCCTTGCTTGCCGCCGCGTTATGGCGCGCTCGACGGCGCGCGCTGGTGGGGGACGCCGTCCGCCCGCCGGCGTGAACTTTTCCCTCTGCGCCATGGTCTAGGATGAGGTCACCATGAACCGGGTACTGTCCATGCTTCAGCGTCCCTTCGTGCGTCGCAGCCTCGCTGCGGTGTCAGCCGTGCTGGTCTTCACCGCCTGTCAGCCGCAGGCCTCCACCGCCTCCTCCTCCGGTGTCGCCCAAGCCTCCGGTGTCGCCCAAGCGGCCACACCCTCGGATGTCGCCGCGGCGCGCACGCCGGCGACGCCTGCCGTCCAAGGCCGCATGATGTTGCCCGACTTCGCTTCTTTGGTGCAGCAGCACGGTCCAGCCGTGGTCAACATCTCCACCAAGGGCAAGCGGGTGCCGTTGCGCGGTCGCGGTATGGCGCCGGACGACCCGATGTTCGAGTTCTTCCGTCGCTTCGGTCTGCCCGGGATGCCGGGTGCGCCGGGTGGGCGGGATCCGCGCGGCGGTCCGCCCTCGTCGCAGGACGACGGTGAGGATGGCCCCTCGATGCGCCAGCCGGGCGGCAAGGGTTCGGGCTTCATCATCAGCCCGGACGGGCTGCTCCTGACCAACGCGCATGTGGTCGACGAGGCCGACGAGATCATCGTCCGGCTGACCGACCGCCGCGAGTTCAAGGCGGAGCTGGTCGGGCTCGACAAGGCGACTGATGTCGCCGTGCTGCGCATCGAGGCCAAGGGATTGCCTTCGGTACGCCTCGGTGACCCGAAGAAGCTGCGTCCCGGCGAATGGGTGTTCGCGATCGGTTCGCCGTTCGGTTTCGAGAACAGCGTCACGGCGGGCGTCGTCAGTTCGACCGGTCGCGGGCTCGGCGGCCAGGAATCGCGCTTCGTCAACTTCATTCAGACCGATGTCGCGGTGAATCCCGGCAATTCAGGTGGTCCGCTCTTCAACCTCGACGGTGAAGTGGTCGGTATCAACTCCCAGATCTACAGCCAGTCGGGCGGCTACATGGGCATCTCGTTCGCGATCCCCATCGATCTCGCCACCGACATCCAGCGCCAGCTCGTGGCGAACGGCCGCGTCGCACGCGGCAAGATCGGCGTCGCCATCGGCGTGGTCAACTCCGACATCGCTGAGGGCTTCGGTCTCGACCGACCGCGTGGTGCATTGGTGAACAGCGTCGAGCCGGGTGGGCCCGCGGCAAAAGCCGGTCTGCGTGAGGGCGACATCATCCTCGCGGCCAATGGGCGGCTCATCGAGCGCTCGGAGGAACTGCCGACGGTGATCGGCCTGATCCGGCCGGGCACCGAGGCACCGCTTGAGATCTGGCGCGATCGCGCCACCAAGCGCCTGTCGGTGCGCATCGGCGAGCTCGATCCGCCGGCGGCGACGGTGGCCGATGTGGGCAAGTCGGCGGCACCGGTCAACGTGGCGGATCGACTCGGTCTCGTGGTACGCGAACTCACGAGCGAGGAGCGCGCACGGCGCGCCACGGACGGTGCAGCGGCGGACGGCATGCTGCTCGTAGAGCGTGCCCAGGGCGCCGCCGGGGAGTCGGGCATCCAGCGGGGCGATCTGATCCTCGGTGTGAACGGCAAACGCACCCGCTCGCTCAAGGAATTCCGCGACGCCGTCTCGCAGGCCGGCAAGGTGGTCGCTTTGCTCGTGCAGCGTGGTGACCAGCAGATGTTCATCCCGGTCCGCCCCGGCTGACCCGTCCTCTACATGGCCGGTCGCGCAGCGGTGCAGCCGGTCGTGTATCCTCCCGGATTGCATTTTTATCCGGGAATTGCGCGGTTTTGCCATGGAAGAACGATACGACCCGGCCGCCGTGGAGCGTGCCGCACAGCAGCACTGGGCCGATCACCGCAGCTTCGCGGGTCTAGATCCTGCACCGGACGCGGGTCCCTCAGCCCGCGGCGAGAAGTTCTACTGTCTCTCCATGTTCCCGTATCCCTCCGGGCGGTTGCACATGGGTCATGTGCGCAACTACGCCATCGGCGATGCGCTGTCGCGCTTCATGCGCATGCAGGGCCGCAATGTGATGCAGCCGATGGGTTGGGATGCGTTCGGTCTGCCCGCGGAGAACGCCGCGATGGCCAACGGCGTCGCGCCCGCCAAATGGACCCGCGACAACATCGCGTACATGAAGAAGCAGTTGCAGGCGCTCGGGTTCGCGCTCGACTGGGAGCGTGAGTTCGCGACCTGCGACCCGTCCTATTACCGCTGGAATCAATGGCTGTTCCTGCGGATGCGCGAAAAAGGCATCGCGTATAAAAAGACCGGCGCCGTGAACTGGGATCCGCTCGACCAGACCGTGCTCGCCAACGAGCAGGTGATCGACGGTCGTGGCTGGCGCACCGGCGCGCTCGTCGAGAAGCGCGAGATCCCGATGTACTACCTCAACATCACGGCCTACGCCGATGAGCTGCTCGGTGCGCTCAAGGGTCTCGATGGCTGGCCCGAGCGCGTGCGCACGATGCAGGCCAACTGGATCGGCCGCAGCGAGGGGGCGGAGGTGTCCTTCCCGCTGGCCGACGATGCGCGTGCCGCGCTCGACGCGACGGCGGTGGACCTGCCCGCGCTCAAGGTGTTCACCACCCGTGTCGACACGCTGTTCGGCGTGACCTTCATGGCCGTCGCTGCCGAGCATCCGCTCGCGCTCGCCGCGGGCGCGCGCGACCCCGCGCTGCAGGCCTTCATCGACGAGTGCCGCCGCGGCAGCACCATGGAGGCGGATGTCGCCACCATGGAGAAGAAGGGTCGGCCGACCGGGCTGCATGTGCGGCATCCCTTCACCGGCAAGCCGATCGAGGTCTGGGTCGCCAACTATGTGCTGATGGGCTACGGCGAGGGTGCGGTGATGGGCGTGCCCGCGCACGACGAACGCGATTTCGAGTTCGCCTCGCAGAACGGCATCGCGATCCGCACCGTCGTGCGGCCCGAGGGCGTCGAGTGGCAGACGGTCGAAGCGCCATGGCAACCGTCCTACGGCGAGCACGGACTGACGATCGATTCCGGCGAGTTCACAGGGCTCGGCTTCCAGGCCGCGGTCGACTCCATCACGGCGGCGCTCGAAGAGCGCAGCCTCGGCCGCAAGCGTGTGCAGTTCCGGCTGCGCGACTGGGGCATCTCGCGGCAACGCTACTGGGGCTGTCCGATCCCCTTGATCCATTGCGATCATTGCGGCGAGGTCCCGGTGCCGGACGCGCAGTTGCCGGTGGTGCTGCCGGAGGACCTTGTGCCCGATGGCAGCGGCAATCCGCTCGGCAAGACGCCCGCTTTCTTCAAGGTCGATTGCCCCGCGTGCGGCCGGTCGGCGCGGCGCGAGACCGACACCATGGACACCTTCGTGGATTCGTCCTGGTATTTCCTGCGTTTCGCCTCGCCGGACAACGCACGATCGATGGTGGATGAACGCGCGCGTTATTGGCTGCCGGTGGACCAGTACATCGGCGGCATCGAGCACGCGATCCTGCACCTGCTCTATGCGCGCTTCTGGACCAAGGTGATGCGCGACCTCGGCCTCGTCGACCTCGATGAACCGTTCGCCAACCTCTTCACGCAGGGTATGGTGCTGAACCATATCTACTCGCAGCAGCCCGCCACCGGCCGGCGCAGCTTCTTCAATCCCGCCGATGTGGATGTCGTCGACGAAGCTGGCGAGAAGCGCTACATCGCCACTCGTCCTGATGGCAGCACGCTCGAGGTGCGCTACGACGGTCTCGGCACCATGTCGAAGTCCAAGAACAACGGGGTCGATCCGCAGAGCCTCGTCGAGAAGTTCGGCGCCGATACGGCGCGGCTCTTCATGATGTTCGCCTCGCCGCCCGAGCAGACACTCGAGTGGTCGGACGAGGGCGTGCAGGGATCGTTCCGTTTCCTGCGCCGTCTCTGGAAGGCGGTGCACGAGCATGTCTCTGCCGGGCCTGCACCCGCGATCGGCGAGGCGCTCGCATCCGGTCCGTTGGCGGCCCCGCAGAAGGCGCTGCGTCGCGCCGCCCACCAGACCCTCGCCAAGGTCACCGACGACATCGGGCGGCGCCGCACCTTCAACACGGCCGTGGCGGCGGTGATGGAACTGCTCAACGCGATCAGCCGCTTCGAGGACCGCTCGGCCACCGGTCGTGCCGTGGTCCAGGAGGCGCTGGAGATCGCTGTCATCGCGCTCTCGCCGATGGTGCCGCACATCACCCACGCGCTCTGGGCAGCGCTCGGCCACGACACCGCGCTGGTCGATGTGCGCTGGCCGTCCGCCGACGCACAGGCGTTGGTGCAGGATGAGATCACGCTCGCGGTGCAGGTCAACGGCAAACTGCGCAGCCAGATCTCCGTGTCGGTCGATGCGGACGAGGCCGCCGTGCGCGCCCTCGCGCTCGCCGACGACATGGTGCGGCGATTCGTCGGCGAGGCGACCCCGAAGAGGGTGATCGTGGTGCCGCGCAAGCTCGTGAATGTGGTGGTGTGATGGCGTGCGGTCCGCGTGAGGCCCAGTTCATCCCGCGCGCCGCGCTCGTGGTGTGCCTGGCGCTCACCGGCGGCTGCGGTTTCGTGCTGCAAGGTGCCGCGCCGCTGCCGCGCGAGGTGTCGGTGGTGCGGATCGACACCGCTGAACCGCGCACCGCCTTCGCCGATGCGTTGCAGCGTCGGCTGCGTGCGGCGGGCGTGACGCTCGCGACCTCGGCCGTGCCGACCTCGCCGGACGCCCCGAGCACAGCGGTCCTGCGCATCGAGCGCGACGAGTTCTTGGAGCGTGTGGCCGCTTTGTCGGCACGCAATGTGCCGCGTGAGTACGAGTACACCTATGTGGTCCATTGGTCGCTCGAGAGCGCCGGGGTGCGCCGTGTCGAGACCTCTGAGCTCACCGCTTCGCGCAACCTGACCTTCGACGAGCGGCGCGTGCTCGCCAAGCAGCGCGAGCGCGAGCAGTTGCGGGAAGCGCTCGCCGAGGAGCTGGTCGGCGTGGTGCTGCAGCGGATCTCGGGCCTGCGCTGAGGGCTGTCGTGCAGCGTATCGACGAGCCGATGCTTGCCGCACTGCGAGCGCTGCTCGGGCCGTCCGGTCTGCGACTGCACCGCGTGCCTCCCGACGCCGAGATCCCCGGTTCTTATTGGGGCGGCGCCGAAGCGGGGCTCATCGGCGATACGCTCTTCTGGCGCGCGGACACGCCGCTGCATTCGGTGCTGCACGAGGCGGCGCACTGGGTCTGCATGACCCCGCCACGCAGGGCGACGCTCGAGCGCGACGCGGGCGGCGATGAGGCCGAGGAGAGCGCGGTCTGCTACCTGCAGATCCTGTGGGCGGATGTCCTGCCCGGGACGAGCGCCGCACGGGTGATGTCGGACATGGACGCTTGGGGCTACAGTTTCAGGCTCGGGTCCGCCGCGCGTTGGTTCCACGAGGATGCCGATGATGCGCGGCAGTGGCTCGCCGCAGGGGGGCTGCTGCCGGCGTGTTCCGCTCAGCGGTCGGCGTAGCGATCGGTGGCGGCGACCAACTCGGCGAGGATGCCGGGTTCGAACGCGGAGTGTCCGGCATCCGGTACGACGCGCAGCTCGGCTTCCGGCCAGGCGCAGTGCAGATCCCACGCGCTCTTCATCGGGCAGACGATGTCATAGCGGCCTTGCACGATCACCGCCGGGATATGGCGGATCTTCGGCACCCCATCGAGGAGCTGGTTGGGGTCGTGCAGGAAGCCGCCGTTGATGAAGTAATGGCACTCGATGCGTGCGAACGCGTCGGCGAATTCGGCATCGTCGAACGTGGCGATGTAGCCGGGGTCGAGGCGCAGGAAGCTCGTGGCGCCCTCCCATTTCGACCAGCGACGGGCGGCTTCGCCGCGCACGGCGGCATCGTCGCTGGTGAGACGGCGATAGTAGGCCGTCATCACCTCGCTGCGCTCGGCTGGCGTGAGCAGCCCGACGAACTCGGCATAGAGATCGGGGTACAGCGCGCCGGTGCCGTCCGGTGTGCCGTAGAACCAATCGAACTCCCAAGGGCGCACCAGGAAGATCCCCCGCAGCACGAGCTCGGTGACCCGCGTCGGATGGGTCTGCGCGTAGGCGAGCGCCAGCGTCGAACCCCAAGAACCGCCGAAGAGCTGCCAGCGCTCGATGCCGAGGTGGACGCGCAGTCGCTCCATGTCCTCGACGAGGTGCCAGGTGGTGTTGTCGACCAAGCTCGCATGGGGGCGGCTCTGGCCGCAGCCGCGTTGGTCGAACAGCACGATGCGGTAGCGCGCAGGGTCGAAGAACCGGCGTTGGCGCGGATCGGTGCCGCCGCCCGGGCCACCGTGCAGGAACACCACCGGTTTGCCGGTCGGGTTGCCGCTCTCTTCCCAATAGATCTCGTGCAGATCGGAGACACGCAGCCAGCCGCTGCGGTGGGCTTCGATCGGCGGATAAAGGTTGCGGCTCATGGGCGGATCACCTCGCGCTGATCATCGGGCCGAGCGGTGCGCCGCCGACCAGATGGACGTGCAGGTGGTAGACCTCCTGCCCGCCGTGTTCACGACAGTTGATGATGAGGCGGTAGCCGTTCGCTGCGATGCCTTCGCGGCGCGCCAGGTCGCGTGCGACGGTGAACATGTGCCCGACGAGGGCTTCGTCGCTGTCATCGATGTCGTCGGCGGTCGCGATGGGCTTGTTGGGGACGACGAGGATGTGCACCGGCGCGCGAGGATGGATGTCGCGGAAGGCCGTCACGCGATCGTCCTGATGGACGATATCGGCAGGCAACTCGCGGGCGACGATGCGCTCGAACAGCGTGGGCATGGCCGATCCCTCAGTACTTGTAGATCTCGACATTGGAGGCGGCCAATTGGTAGGCCGAGGCACCGAGGCGGGTCGACTTGTTCACCACCTTCATGCGACCGGTGATCCAGTACGCTTCGTAGATGGAGTCGAGGGCGATGCCCTTGCTGATGCGTACATGCACGATCTGGTTGGGCGGCGGCGGCGGCACATGGATGCAGGCGCCGAAGTAGGGCACGAGGAAGAAGTCCGTGACCAGACCGTCCTTGCCGACATCGAGCGGTACGATGAACCCCGGGATCTTGATCAGCGCGCCGTCGAGCGCTTTGTTGACCGAGAAATCCATCATCTGCTGCGCGGCGAGTCCGCCCTCGCCCAAGGTGTCGTGGGTCGGGGGCGGTGGTCCGCCCGAGAAGCGCGCACGGGCATCCTGCGGCAGCAGTTCGTCCCAGTCGAGTTCACGCGCGGCGCCCGCGGGCACCTTGGGGCCGGGTTTGACGACCGGCGCCGGGGTGCCGACCGGTGGCGGGGTGATGCTCTGGGCGACGGCGCTGCACAGCGAGACGACGAGCAGGGCGCTGAGCGTGACGAGGCGGAGACGTTTCGTGTGCATGATCAGACCCGCAAGGTGAGGCCGTCGGAGAGGGTGTTGCGATAGGCCCGCCACGCGGGCAGCGCGCCCATCAGCAGCGCGGCGAGGATGATCGCGCCGAGCAGCGCCATATCGTAACCGGTCAGGCCGCCCGGTTCGAGGAAGATGCCGAAGCGACGCTCGAGCAGGGGGCGCGCTGCGGCGATCAGTCCGTAGCAGAGCGCGACACCGGCTGCGACCCCGCCCGTCGCGAGCAGCCCGGCTTCGGTGATCAAAAGCGTGAAGACATGCCGCGGCTGCGCGCCGACCGAGCGCAGGATCGCCATCTCGCGCCGCCGTTCGTTGAGGCTGGTGAGGATGGCGGTGAGCATGCCGAGCAGGCCTGCGAGCACCACGAAGGCGGCGATGATCATGAGCGCTGTGTCGGCGATGCCGACCAGGTTCCAGAGCTGTGTGAGCGCGACCCCGGGGATGATGGCGAGCAGCGCCTCCTGGCGGTAATCATTGACGGCACGCTGCAGCCCGAAGGTCATGACGCGGTTCTCCATGCCCACCATGAAGGCGGTGATGGAGGTGGGCGTCAACGCCATCGTCCGCGCCGTCTCGGCATCGACGCGTGCGCCGGGCAGTGCGCGCATGCCGGATTGCCAGTCGATGTGGATGGCGGTGAGCGCCTCGAGGCTCACATGCACGGTCCGATCGACCGGTGTGCCGGTGCGCGCAAGGATGCCGACGACCCGGAACGGCTTGTCCTCGTGGTTGGCGAAGCTGACCTTGCCGAGACCGTGGGCGATGACGATGGGGTCGCCGAGCCGGTAGCCGAGCTGCTGCGCCACCTCGGCGCCGAGCACGGTGTCGTAGAGGTCGGCGAAAGGCTGGCCTGTCTTGAAGGTGAGTTCCCGCCCGCCCGCGAAGCGGTAGTGGCGGAAATAGTCGAGGTTGGTACCGAGCACGCGGAAGCCACGATGCGAGTCGCCGAGTGAGAGCGGGATGGTCCAGGCGACATCGCTGCGGCCTGCGACTTTTTGGTAGGTCTCCCAACTGACGTTGGCGGTGGCGTCGCCGACCCGGAACACGGAATAGAGCAGCAGGTTGAGCTGACCGGAGCGTGCGCCGACGATGAGGTCGACCCCCGAGACGGTGTTGGCGAAGCCTTCACGGGCGGCGGTGCGTGTCTTCTGCACGCCCAGCAGCAGCGCGACGCTGACCGCGATGGCGGCGAGCGTCAGCAGCGCCGTGGTACGGCGGTTGCGCAGCGACCGAAACGCGAGCGTGAGGGTCTTCAAGCCGCCGCTCCGGCGTCGATCGCACGGTTGAGATCGGCGAGCGAGAGCACGCGGTCGAACAGACCGCCGAGCGAGGTGTCGTGGCTGACGAAGAGCAGCGTCGTGCCCTGCGCGCGGCATTCATCCATCAGCAACTGCAGGAACTGGCCGCGTGCATCGTGGTCGAGCGCCGAGGTCGGCTCATCGGCGACCAGGATCTCAGGCCGACCGAGCAAGGCGCGGGCCGCAGCGACCCGTTGTTGCTGCCCGATGGAGAGCTCGGTCACCGGGCGTGCCAGCAGGTCCGCAGAGCCCAACCCGAGCGCGCCGAGCAGTCGCCGCCCTTCGGCTGCAAGATCGCGACCGGGCACCCGTGCGGCACGGGCCGGGGAGAACTGCGCCGGCAGGATCACGTTCTCGAGCACGCTGAGATAGGGGATGAGATTGAACATCTGGAAGATGAAGCCGAGATGTTCGCCGCGGAAACGGTCGCGGGCGCTCGGCGAGAGTGACGCAAGGTCGGTCCCGAGCAGCTGCACACTGCCGCGTTGCGGTACCAGCACGCCACCGATGAGACCGAGCAGCGTGCTCTTGCCGCTGCCGCTCGGGCCACGCAGGAACACGCGTTCACCTCGCGCCACGACCATCGCAGGCACTTCGAGCAACGGCGGCTTCCGCGGCCAACTGAAGAGCAGATCACGGACATCGATCGCCGCACCCTGCGTGCTGGGCGGGGCGGGGGCCGCAGGGTCTGCGGCAGGAGGGTCAGCGTCGGGACGGGTAGGCCGGTTCACCCCAATATTTTACCGCAAGGCGATGCGGCCGGCGGTTTCCCGGAGGATCTCCTGACGCTGCACGCCCGGTGCGATGATGTTGACCTCGGTCTTCTCGACACCCTGCATGCGCCGCAGCGCCCAAGGTTCAGCCCAAGCCAGCGCAGCCGGGTCGGCACAGGTGAAGGTGTAGCGCCCGCGGAAATCGACATGTCCGCTGCCGATCTTTGGCGGCGTGAAGGCGCTGGCGGTGAGACGGCAGCCGGCGGCGGTCGGTACACCGATCATCTCGCGCCCGCTGCGGAACCAGACCTCGGCGGCCGCCACGGCCGCGCGCTCGGCCGTATCGCGCGGCGCCCGCTCAAAGCCGAGCACCTGTGCGCCGGTGGCCTCGATCTCGGCGATGAGCGTGACGCCCTCGAGCGCGAGGTTCACGGTCACCTCACCATGCACATGCTTGCCGTGGTGGTGCATCTCGTCGGCGGTGGCGAGGGTGAGACCGAGCAGTGGCAGGCTCGACAGCAGCGCGGCGCGTAAGGGGTAGCGGCTCATCGGCGGACCTCCATCAGCATCGACCGTCAGTATCGACGGTCAGTGGTCAGAACTCGAGGCGCAGTCCGCCCGAGATGGCGCGGCCTGCCAGCGGAGCATAATCCTTCAGCGGTGAGACGTGGCGGCGTGCCTCCTCGTCGAGCAGGTTGCTGCCTCGCAGGAACACCGACAACCCGGCGGCGCCCACGGGCTGCCGCCAGGACGCCTCGAGGTTCAGCAGGGTGTAGCCCTCGGTGCGGCGCTCGCCGTCGGCGATACGGTCCTGGCTGTCGTGCCAGATGGCCTCGAGGCCGAGGCGCAGCCGCGTCCCGGTGAGCGAGGCCTCGGTGCCGAGGCGCAGCGGTGGGATCTGCGGCAGCGGCGTGCCGGCGCCGTCCTCGGCACGCACGAGATCGCCGAACAGGCGCAGACCGAGCGCACCGATGCCGGTCGTCGCGAGGGCGTCATGGCCGATCTCGAACTCCGCGCCCGTGAAGCGCGCGTCGCGCGACTCGAATTCGATCACCGGCAACTCGTCGTCGATCTCGCCGGTCGGCTGCGCGACGATGTAGCGATCGTAGTCGCCGACGAAGACGCCGACGCTGCCGCGCCAGCCAGCGTCTCCGCTGAAGCGCAGCGCGAGGTCGGCGGTGAGGCCGCGCTCCGTATCGAGGTCGGCATCGCCGATCTCGTAGCGGCCCACGGCGAGGTGTGGCCCGTCGGCGTAGAGCTCGGTGGCGGTCGGGTGTCGCTCTGAGCGCGTCAGTTGCAGCGCCAGCGTCGCGCCGGGGCGCAGCGCCCAGAGCGCGCCCAGTGAACCGCCGAGCGTGCTGCCTTGGTAGTCGGGAAGCGTGTCGGGATCGGCGGTACGGATATGCTGTTTCTCGTAGCGCGCGCCGACCTCGAGGGTGACCGCGCCCAAGCGGTGTTCCTGGAACGCGAAGAACCCGGTGTTACGGGTCACCGACGGCGGCAGGAACGCCTCCTCGCCTTCTGCGTCGAACTCGAGTTTTCTGACCTGCATGCCGAACACGCCACGCCCGGTGCCGACCGAATGATCGGCACTGAGGCGGACCTCGTCGCCGACCTGCGCATAGCGGGTGCCGATCTCGCCGTTGCCTTCGATCTCGACATGCTCATAATCGTTGCGGGCGGCGCGCAGGCGCAGCGCGTCCACCGCGCCGGAGGAGGGCGACCATTCCGCCACGGCATCGTAACGACGCTGCGTCATGTCGAGGCGCACATCGGGCGGCTCGTATCCGTGCTCGTCGTCGTGGTGGTC
>ERZ888423.559-NODE-559-length-37508-cov-11.585454_pt1 | contig 37508 bp, 32 predicted proteins | sample MGYA00520523_ERZ888423 | MGnify/ENA primary metagenome ERZ888423 (study PRJEB32303, sample SAMEA104408611) | aquatic metagenome | biome: Brackish water; feature: Pelagic; material: water | place: Baltic Sea | collected 2014-06-08T10:24:00 | depth 30,27 m ... | reverse complement strand
CCAGCCCGAAATAGGCGACTCCGGACAGCAGGAAGGATCGCCGGTCGACAATCAGCGCCAGCGCGGCCATCACGAAGAACGCCAGCGTCGCCGCGAGATATCCGACCGCGCCGCCGACATTGTAAAGCGTCAGGCAAATCGTGTTGACCAGCGCCGGGGCCGCAAGCACATGCAGCCAGAATGCCGTGGCGGAGTACCGGGACAGGCGGTAGGGATCCTTCAAATCGAACCAGATCGCAGCCGCGAAGGCGAGCAGGCCGAAGATCAGCATCGCCGCCGCGGGTCCAGGCGACTGCGCCAGATCGAACACCACGGTCGCCGGATCGTCGAGCACATCGTTAAACTCGGTCAGGTTCAAAGACGCCGCCAGGATGAAAGCGAAAACGAACAGCCCGAGCGGCAGCATCGTGAACGGCACGCGGAATGCCAGGTAATAGACCGCCATGCCGGCCGCGGCTGCCAGGCAGGCAGCCAAGCCGCCGAAACGCTTGATATCCTGAATTTGCCAATCGAAGGACAGGAACCCGACCACCACCAGACTTGCCAGAAAATAGGCAAACCAACTCGTCAGCACGATGCTGGGCAGGGACATCCGACGCCGGCGCGCGAAATAGCCTGTGAGAGCGACGGATAGGCCGAGGCCGATCGCCATCACGACGCCATAGCCCAAGCCGCCGCCGGTCAGCGTGTCGACTGGTGCCAACGTGGCGACCGCTCCGAGGAGCAGCATGAGACCGACGGAGATAAAAATTTCGCCGAAGCCGCGAAAAAACTCAAAGGGCTCGTCATCCTTCGGCATCTGCTCCCGAAAGCCGGCGCGGGCGTCGGCGAAGGCCTTCAGGCGGGCGGCTTGCCGCTCGTCGAGCACGCCGCTCGCGACCGCGGCCTGCATGTCTTCTTCGCTGACATCCGCCATCGTGCTGGCTCCTACCGACCTTGAAACGAGGGCTTGCGCTTCTCCATAAACGCTTTTTGCCCTTCGGCGTAATCATGGGAATCCGCCGCCTGGGCGCGGAGCGCCTCATACTGCTTCGCCACGTCGGCGATCGCGCCGGCCGCGATGGCGTTGATGGCGAGCTTGGCGCCCCGGACGGAGAGCGGCGCCCGCTCGGCGATATGGCTCGCATAGGCGACGGCGGCGGCCATCGGATCCTCGACAATCTCATCCAGCATGCCGAGCCGCTTGGCGCCGTCCGCATCGAAATAGTCGCCGGAATACAGCACGCGCTTGGCGTTCCTCGGGCCGACGACCTCCGCCAGCATCTGCGTTTCCTTCAAGGAATAGACGACCGACAGGCGGGCGGCGGGGATGCCCATCCGCGTCCGCTCGTCGCCAAGGCGGAAATCGCACGCGAGCGCCAGGCCGCACCCGCCGCCGATGGCGGGACCGCGGATCGCCGCGATCACGGGCTTCGGCATGTCGTGGATCGCGGTTTCGGCCGCGTCGACATCGGCGGAATAGGAAGCGGCGGCCGCGGCATTGTTGCGGGCCGTCTTGAACTCGCTGATATCCGCGCCCGCGCAGAACGTATCGCCGGCCCCGGTCAGAATGACCGCCCGCGCCGTGGGATCGCTCGCAAGCGCCGTGAAGGTTTTCCCAAGCGCCTGCCACATCGCCTGGGTGCAAGCGTTCTTGCGCTCGGGATGCGAAATCGTGACGACGGCGACGCCATCGGGGCGGAGATCGGTCAGAATGTCGGGCATGGGTCGCGCGGATCCTCTATTGTGACGGCGGCTCGGTTGCCAATCGGGGTACAGGCTTGCCACCATAGCGGCAATTTCCAGGGGAGGCAGCAGGATGCCAGGCGCGCTTGACGGTTTGACCGTCATCGACTTCACCAATCACCTATCCGGCCCGTATTGCGCCATGATCCTGGCCGACCAGGGCGCCGACGTGATCAAGGTAGAGCGCACGGGCAAGGGCGACGATTTGCGCGCCAGCCCGCCGCACGTCGCGGGCGAAGGCGCGCCGTTCATGCTGTGGAACCGCAACAAACGCTCGATCGCGCTTGACCTCAAGAACCCGGACGATCTGGCGACGGCGATCGCCCTGGTCGAAAGGGCGGATGTGATGATCGAGAATTTCCGCCCTGGCGTCGCCGCGCGCATCGGCATCGGCTATGCCGATATGGCGGCGCGCAATCCCGGCCTGATCTATTGCTCGATCTCCGGCTTCGGCCAGACGGGGCCTTACAGCCCGCGCGGCGGCTTCGATCTGGTCGCGCAGGCGATGTCCGGCCTGATGACGATCAATGGCCCGCCCGAGGGCGGCCCCTACCGGTTGCCGATCGCGATCTCCGACGTCGCGGCAGGCATGAACGGCGCCATCGGCGTCCTGACGGCGCTGCAGCACCGGGCCAAGACCGGCGAAGGCCAGCAAGTGGACGTCTCGCTGCTGGATTCGGCGCTCTCGATGTGCGTGTACGAGGCCGCGAACGTGTTCGCGACCGGCCAGCAGCCCGAGCGGCTTGGACAGGGGCATCGCGGCAGCGCGCCCTACCAGATCTTCCCGACGGCCGACGGCTGGTTCGCCCTCGGGGCATCCCAGCAACGGTTCTGGGAGGAAACCTGCCGGATCATCGGCGCCGAGCATCTCCTGGCCGACCCGCGCTTCACGGAAAAGAAGGACAGGGTCGCCCGCCAGCAGGAACTAGCCGCGCTGCTGGCGCCCTACTTTGAGACGCAGCCGACCGATCACTGGTTCCGGCTCTTCGACGCCAAGAACATCCCCTGCGGCCCGGTCATGAACCATCTGGAGACGCTAGCGGACCCGCATATCCTGGCCCGCGACATGGTGGCGGCCGTCGATCATCCGAAAGCCGGTCCCGGCAAGACGCTTGGGACGCCAATCAAGCTCTCGAAGACGCCGGGCGGCGTCCGGCGCGCGGCGCCCACGCTTGGCCAGCATCAGGATGAGGTGCTCGCCGAACTTGCCGCCAAACGCCGGAGCGCCGCCGAATGAGCTTGACCGACGATCTCGCCCAACTCGAAACGCCTTGCCTGCTGCTGGATATCGACCGGCTGCAGCGTAACATCGACCGATTCAACGCCATCGCCGCCCGCCATGGCGTTACGCTTCGCCCGCATTTGAAAACCCTGAAATGCGTCGAGGCGGCGCGCATGACTGTCGGCGCGAGCGGCCCGATCACGGTCTCGACCCTGGCCGAGGCGGAGCATTTCGCCAGGGCCGGCTACAGGGATATCCTCTATGCCGTCGGGATGGCCCCGGCGAAACTCGCCCGCGCCCGCCGCATTCGCCAGGAGCTTGGCGCCGATCTGCTGCTTTTGACGGATTCCACCCGGCTCGCCGAAGCCGCCGCCGGCATGGACCTGGATTTTCTGATTGAGGTGGATTGCGGCGACGCCCGTGGCGGATTGCCGGCCGCGAGCCCGCACCTTCTGGCCGTCGCGGCGGCGATCGAGGCGGGCGGCAACCGCGTGCGCGGCGTGCTGACTCACGCCGGCCACAGCTACGGCGCCAAGGATCCGGCGGACGTCCGGCCGATCGCCGCGACCGAACGGGATACCGCCGTCGCCGCCGCCAGGAGACTGCGGGAAGCGGGCTATGCCGCGGATATCGTCAGCATCGGCTCGACGCCGACAGTCGCCTTCGCGGAGGACCTGACGGGCGTCACCGAAGTGCGCGCCGGCGTCTACATGCCCTTTGACCTGGACCAGATGTCCCGCGGCGTCTGCCAGCCGGAAGACCTTGCGCTTTCGGTGCTCGCGACCGTCATCGGCCACAACCGCGAGGCTGGCCGCATCCTGATCGACGCTGGCGGTCTGGCGCTATCGAAGGATATCAGCGCCCATGCCCATCTTCCGAACGTCGGCTACGGCCTCGTCGTCGATCCGGAGACAGCGGCGCCGCTCGAAGGGCTTGCGGTCAACGGCGCGAGCCAGGAACACGGCAAGATCGATATCGCCGATCCGGAATGGTATGCCCGGCTCCCGGTCGGCGCCCAGGTCCGGGTGTTGCCAAACCACGCCTGTTTCACCGCCGCCGCGTATCCCGGCTACCGCTTGCTGCAAGACGGCCGCTTGAACGGTCAATGGACCCGAGTCAACGGCTGGTAACGCCCTACAAGCGCACGCGGAAGTCGTTCTCCCCGGACTGATCCCGGCCGCGCATAAGGAACGTGGTGCGGTCGGTGTGGTCCGTCACGCCCTTCTCATCGGCCAGACGCTTCGCCATCGCCCGGTCGAAAACCGAGGTCGTGGGCATGTACCGCAGCGTCATGCCGCGCCGGGACTTCGGCGACAGGTTGGCTTCCGATCCGTGATAGAGGAAGACATCGTGCAGCGAAAACTGCCCGGCCTTCAGCACAAGATCGACCGCCTGATTTTCGTCGAATTCCTCCGCCGCCAGTTCCTGATGCAGCGTCAGGTTCTCCGCCGGATTGGTCGTGTGCCGGGCCAGGCGCCTGGCCTTGTGCGAGCCCCTGATCATGCGGAGGCAGCCATTTTCCGGGGTCGCGTCGTCGATCGCGATCCAGACCGTACAAGTCGCGAGCGGGCGGATCGGCCAGTATTCGCCGTCCTGATGCCAGGGCGTTTTCTGGCCGTCATGAGCGGGCTTCGCGAAAAAGCTGGAATTCCAGAGCGCAATATCGGGGCCGAGCACCTGCTCGACGCAATCCAGGATCATCGGCTCACGCGCGACGTTCAGGAATGCCAAGTCATATGCCAGGAGATGGGAACAGTAATTCCGGAATTTCGGATGGCGCGCCACCAACCGGTCATGGGCCGCGCGGATATCAGCCAGAAGCTCGTCCGAGAGGCGCGCGTCCGGCGTGACATAGCCGTCAGCATGATACTGCTCCAGTTCCGCCGCCGTCAGTCCGCCCATGTCCTGCCCATCCTCGTTCACGGCGCCAATGCTCCGAACGGTATCAGTCCGGCCTGTCCTGCGGAATCGCCGCACTGTGGATAAGTCGATCGCTCGCGATCAACGGGAATACCGGCCGCCGCGGAGCGCGACGGTCGCGACAAGACCGACTGCGGACAGCAACGCCATCAGGACGAAGGCCGATTGATAGTTCCCCTGGGCGTCAAAGATCATCGCGCCCAGAAGCGCGCCGAGGCCGCCGGCGCCATGATGCGTCATCGTCACGAGGCCGGATATCAGGCCAAGGTTCTTCTCGCCGAAGCGGTCGCGGACGAAGATGACCGTCAAGGGCGCGGTCGCCCAGTAGGTGACGCCGTATAGCAGCGCGAACAGCGCTATCGCCGTCGCGTCAGTCGCCGTCATGATCAGGCCGAAGATCGCCAGCCGCAGCACGAAGCAGGCGGCCGTCGGCCAGACTGGACCGGCGCGGTCCGACCAGGCGCCGGCGGCGATCACGCCCGCGAGGCCGGCAAGACCCATGAACGCCAGCAGATTTCCGGCGAATACCGACGCCAGGCCATTGTCGAGGGCGATCGCGACCACATGGGTCGAGACGAAGAAATCCTGAAAGCCGCAGACCGCATAGACCAGCATCAACGCCCAGAACGCCTTCGTGCCCGCCGCCTGACGCACGGTCATCCCGTCATACGCCGGCCGCGCCGCCCGCCGGGCCGCGGCGTCGGAACGCCTGAGGCCCAGCAGCAACAAGGGCGCGGCCAGGCCATTGAAGACGCCGAGCCAAAGGAACACGTCCCGCCAGCCGTCGGCCGCCAGCACCTGGACGAGGCCTGCGAGGATCGCCAACTGCCCGATGCCCATGCCGCCGATCGCGATCGCGTTCGCCAGCCCGGCTTGCCGCCCGAACGTGCGCGTCAGCATCACGCCGACCGGCGTGATCGAGACCGCGCCATTTCCGACGGCGAAGGTGACCCCATAGAGCAGCATGACCTGAAAGGCGGTTTCTGCGAACGCCATGCCGCCGATCCCGACGGCGCTGATAACGAACCCGCCAGAGAGGATCAAGCCGGGCGGAAAGCGATCCGCCAGCCGTCCGACTGCCGCCATGGTGAGCGCCGTCACGACCATGAACAGCGCCACCACTGCGCCAAGCTGCGTTCGGTCCCAGCCAAGGCCGTCGACCATGGGCTTCAGCACAAGGCCAATGGCATGACGGCTGCCGCCGCCGACAAACAACGTCAGGAACGCCAGCGTCAGGACAAGTCCGCCGGCGCGCCAAAGGGTGCTGATCGACATATGCGCCAGCCTCTTAAATTGGCTGGTTGAGTTGGGTCGATATCAGGAACGGATCATTGCGCAGCGGAGATATGAGGCCGGCCGCCGGCGCGTCCAAATGGCGGATGCGCCAGCTCATTCCCCCTCTTCCGCGATCAGCCGACGTTCGCCAGAATAAAGTCGGAGGCGTCAAGCGCGCTTGCCGGAACGCCGACTAGCGTGATGATGTCGTTTGTGCTGATCGTGATCGTGGCATTGCCATTAACTTCGGAAATTGTCTGCGCGACGGCCGCAAAACTCGGGAAACGACCAGTTTGATCGTTGATGCCCCGGAAGTCGATTTGATCTTCGCCGTCGATGAAGCCGAAGATCGTGTCGATGCCGCTGTTCGCCGCAATCAGGAAGCGGTCCGTCGCCCCATCGCTGAGGTTCACATCCTCGCCGTTCCCATTTGCGAACATCACATCATCTCCGAGCCCGCCATTCAGCCGATCGGCCCCGTTGCCGCCAATCAGAGTGTCATCGCCAGCTTGCCCGTTCAGCCGGTTGAAGCCGCTGATGCCGATCAGCGCATCGTTCCCCGCGCCGCCCAGGAGAATGTCATCGCCGGCGCCGGCGCTAAGCGTGTCATTGCCAGCCTCGCCGCGCAGAAGGTCGTTGCCTTCGCCGCCCTGGAGGATGTCATCGCCATTGCCGCCGAGCAGCAAGTCGTCGCCGCTGAAGCCGTTCAAACTATCGTGGCTGTCGCCGCCAATCAGCGTATCGTTAAAATTGTCCAACCCGTTGAGAAACCCGGTCGTCCCCGCGCTGAAGTCCAGAATATAAACTTCGACATTGGCGACGGCGCCGAAAAACCCAGTGCCTTGCTGGATAACGACCTTGTCAAAGCCCTCGTCAGCGCCTTCGATGACGACGTCAGAGCTTTCATCGACAAAATAGATATCGTCCCCAGCGCCGCCGGCCATCGTATCGACGCCGAATCCGCCGTTCAGGCGATCGGCGCCGTCGCCGCCGTTCAACGTGTCCGCGCCGCTATTCCCGAACAAGACGTCGTCGCCGGAGCCGCCATTCAGGATATCGTTTCCGGTTAGTCCGACGATCCGGTCGGCCCCGGCGTCGCCGCTCAACGTATTCGAGGAGGTGGAGCCGACGATGGAATCGCCGAAGATCGAGCCCGCAACATCTTCGATGCTGATCAGGGTATCCCGGCCATCGCCGCCCTTGTCGGCGACCCGGAGCGCAAGATTGACGTCAACTGCCCGGGATAGGCCAGCATAGGATGCAAGATCGTCGCCGCCGCGGCCGTTGATAACATCGTCGCCCTGCAAGCTTTCGAAAAAATTGTCCCCGACATCGCCAGACAATCGATCATCGAAGAATGATCCGCGAACGCCTTCAATCCCGCTGAAGGTGTCGGTCGCCCCGAACCCGTCTTCGGCAGTCCCTGCCGTCAGGTCGACGACGACCCCGCCGGGCGAGGTCGAATAGCTAAGGCGGTCCAACCCGCCGCCGCCATCAATGGCGTCGTCGCCATCTTCGCCGATAAAGCTTTCAAACCCTGCCTCAGGGTTCAGGTCCGAGCCCGTTAGGATGTCGTTATGGCGCGACCCGCGCACTTCGAACACCCCGGTAAATGTATCGATCCCGATTGCGGCGTTTACATGCATATCGGTTGCCTGGCCTTGACCAAGGGCAAGACTGACCGTCACGCCGCTGGTCGCATCAATGTATTCCAGACGGGTTACGCCGTTGCCGGTGATATCGTCGTCGCCATCGCCGCCACGGAACGCATTGAACTGCCGACGCGCCGCACTGTCCGATGCGCTGCCGTTGTCGAATGCAAGATCGGCGATGAATATATCGTTGAAGCGCGAGCCCAGCACGCGCTCGACGCCGACCAGCGTATCGGTCCCGACCCCGCCTTCATCGAATCCGATGCTTGGCCCCGAGACTTCAGCCCCTTCGTCGACGCTCAATGTTGCGACCGTCGCCGTAGCGCTAAGTTCGACAGAGATTCCCGCTGTGGCGTCGGCGCGATAATCCGCGGTATCGAAACCATCTCGACCGATCAGCTGGTCATTCCCCGCCAGCCCGCGGAAGGTGTTGTCCGCGGCATCGCCCGCAAGCGTATCCGCTTGGGACGAGCCGCGGACATCCTCAATATTAAACAGGAAGTCGACTGTGCCGAAGCCGTCTTGCGCCAGATTTTCCGCCAGATCGACAATCACGCCATTGGGAGAATTTGAAAAATCCGCCCGGTCATCGACGCCGCCCGCCCCATCGATAAAATCGTTGCCAGCGAGGCCGCGAAAGTTCTCGAATGCATCGGAGTCCGACCCAAGCAGAATATCATCGAACTGGGAGCCGTTGACGGACGATACGCCGGAGAAGCTGTCAACGCCCACGCCCGCGTCGCCCGCAATGCCTTGGGCGCTGCCTTGCACAAAATCGACAATGACGCCGCCGGTCGCCCGCGTATATGAAATACGGGTGTCGCCATTGCCAAAAATCTCGTCGTCGCCCTCAAGGCCTTCGAACTGATTGAATGGCGAGCCGTCATCGCCGACGAATGCAGCGTCTGCGTTGTACGTATCCGCCAGACGCGACCCCACAACGGCGTCGATGCTGATCAGCGTGTCGATTTCGCCGCCGATCTTTGCTTGCGCGGTCGGCGCCACGTTCATGAAGAAAGTAAAGCCCGTATCCGAGCGGTCGGCGAATGACGCAAAATCGAAACCATCGCCGCCAAGCAGCACATCCGAGCCAAGACCGCCTTCGAGGAAATCGTTGCCCGCTTGCCCAGAGATCTCGTCATCGCCATCGCCGCCAAGTACGCGATCATTGCCATCGCCGGCAAAAATTTGATCGTCGCCTCCGAGGCCGCGAAAGTTCTCGAATGCATCGGAGTCCGACCCAAGCAGAATATCATCGAACTGGGAGCCGTTGACGGACGATACGCCGGAGAAGCTGTCAACGCCCACGCCCGCGTCGCCCGCAATGCCTTGGGCGCTGCCTTGCACAAAATCGACAATGACGCCGCCGGTCGCCCGCGTATATGAAATACGGGTGTCGCCATTGCCAAAAATCTCGTCGTCGCCCTCAAGGCCTTCGAACTGATTGAATGGCGAGCCGTCATCGCCGACGAATGCAGCGTCTGCGTTGTACGTATCCGCCAGACGCGACCCCACAACGGCGTCGATGCTGATCAGCGTGTCGATTTCGCCGCCGATCTTTGCTTGCGCGGTCGGCGCCACGTTCATGAAGAAAGTAAAGCCCGTATCCGAGCGGTCGGCGAATGACGCAAAATCGAAACCATCGCCGCCAAGCAGCACATCCGAGCCAAGACCGCCTTCGAGGAAATCGTTGCCCGCTTGCCCAGAGATCTCGTCATCGCCATCGCCGCCAAGTACGCGATCATTGCCATCGCCGGCAAAAATTTGATCGTCGCCTCCGAGGCCGTCGATATCGTCGGCATCGTCCGTTCCGTTGAGTTCGTCGCCGCAGTGGGTGCCGACTACTACTGCCATCATCTTTCCTCCGCGCCTGCCGTCAGGCGCCTGTGACTGCTTGCGTCAAAGCCGCAATCGCGGCCAGCGCTGCCTTGGTCAAACTCAAAGAATGAAGTCGCCATTGAAGAAATCGGCCGATGAAACGCCGGCCACAAGATAGCTGACGCCCTCGGAGACAAAGCGCGTGCCCCCTTCTTGGTCGGTGAACAGCGCCAACGCCTCGAAATCATTCGCGAAGCCGAATTCGCTGAAGTCGATCCGATCCGTGCCCGAAACAAAATCTTGGATGACGTTTCCGCTCCCGCCCTCAAACTCGATCACAAAAATGTCCTGGCCGGCGTCCCCGCGCATTGAGTCCGCTTCCGAACCGCCGATGAGAATGTCATCGCCATTCCCGCCAATTAGCTCATCATCGCCAGCGCCGCCGTTAAGGATGTCGTCGCCGCCCAGCCCTGCGAGCACGTTGTTGTCGCCATTGCCGGCGATCGTATTGTCATTGCCGTTGCCGGTTCCATTGATCCCGACCACCGAAGCCCTGCCGAGAAGGAGGTTATCCACCGCCGCCGGCAACACGAACGTCACCGTCGATATAACGATGTTGGTATCGACGCCGCCGTTGGCCATTTCGACAATCACGTCGTCCGCGTTGTCCACGAAGTAGATATCGCTGCCCCGTTCGCCTTCCATGCGGTCGGCGCCGAACCCGCCATTCAGCCGGTCGTCGCCATTGCCGCCGATCAGGACATCGTCGCCGCTGTTGCCGAACAGCACATCGTCGCCCTCATTCCCGTCCAGTTCGTCAGCGCCAGACAGGCCGACAATCCGGTCGTCCCCGTCATCCCCTTCGACATTGTTGTCGCCGCCGGTCCCGACAATGTCGTCATCGCCTTTGCCCGCCCGCACCTGTTCAATGTCTTCGACCACCTGCCGGTCGCCATTCGTGTGAATTACGGTGCCGAGACGCAGATCGACGCTGATCTTCGACAGGATCAAACCATAATCGATCGTGTCGAACCCCTCGCGGCCATCGATAAAGTCCGAGCCCAATTGCGGCTCGAACCTGTTATTGCCGTCATCGCCGATCAACGTGTCCGTAAAATTGCTGCCGCGGACATTCTCGATGTTGAACAGCGTATCCCGCTGGCCGAAGCCGTTGTTCAGTGCGATGTCAGCGGAAAGATCGACGCTGACGCCGCCCGGCGCATTGAAGTAATTCACCCGGTCAATGCCGCCGCGCCCGTCAATCAAGTTATTGCCGCCAAGACCATTGAAACTTTCAAAGTCTTCTTCGCCATCCGGCGCATTGTCCGAACCGAAGAGCCGATCGTCGAAGGCGGTGCCCTTCACTTCGAAAATGCCGGAAACCGTATCGACGCCGACGCTCGCATCGCCCCGCACGAGACCGGCCCGCAGATCGGCGAAAATCCCGGCTGTCGGGCTACGGTCATATTCAATCCGGGTAAAACCATTGCCGATGATCACATCGTCGCCGGCCAGGCCTTCGAAGATATTGAACTGTCCGAAGGAAGCATCGAAATCGGCGCGCGCCTCGAAACGGTCGTCGCCGGATGTGCCGACGACGCTTTCGATATCGATTAACTGATCCGTGCCGACATTGACGTCGCCAGAGACGGTCGAAACCGCGCTCAACAAGACGTTGATCGGACTGGCCGTGTCGAACTGATAGCTGACCGTATCGACTTCGTCCCGGCCGTTCAAAATGTCGTCGCCGCCGAGCGGCTGAAAGAAGTTGCTGCCCGCGTTCCCGGAGATTGTGTCCGCGTTCGACGATCCGCGAATATTCTCGATATTCCGGAAGAAGTCGCGGAAGCCGAAGCCGTCCTGAAGCGTTATGCCCGTCGCCATATCGACCGTGACGCCGAGCGGCGCGTTGAGGTAGTCCAACCGGTCCTGGCCGCCGCGCCCGTCGATAAAATCGTTGCCGCCTTCTGGCCGGAAACTTTCCTGGATAGCTGAATTCGAGCCCAGAAGCTGATCGCCGAAGTTGGACCCGCGCACTTGCAACACCTGGAACAAGGCGTCGACGCCGACGCCTGCCAAATCGTTTGCCTGAGCGCTGCGCGCGCTCCCCGCCTGGAGGTCGACGAGGACGCCGGCATTTGCATTGCGATAATCAGCCCGCACGATGACATCGCCGAGATTGCCAAGCGCATTGATCGTGTCATTGCCGCCCAAGCCACGGATACTGATGAAATTTCCTGCATCCGCACTGAACGTCGAGGCGATGTTGAAGGTGTCGCCGCTGTTTGTCCCGACCACCTGTTCCACGTTCTGCGCCTGGCCGATTACCAGCCCGGTCGCGCCGTCCAACGACGCCTCATCGAACGCACTCCAAAGGCCGCCGTCGATCTCAAAGCGGATTGGGCCGGTCCGGTCGGCGAACACAGCGGTGTCGAAATTTGCGCCGCCGTCGAGAAAATCGACGCCAGCATCCGCGATTAGCGCGTCCTCGCCATCGCCGCCATTGAGTTGGTCCGCGCCGTCGCCGCCGATGAGCAAGTCGTTCCCGCCCAGCCCACTCAGGACATCATCGCCTTGCGCCCCGTTAATCGTATCGTCTTCTTCCAACCCGGCGATTGTATTGTCGCCTTCGTCGCCGGTGAAAATCGCCATGACTTGCCTGCCTCCGTCTTAACACGAGCCGCTGTCAGTCGAGGGCGAACATGACCGATATGACGCAGCGCTATCAGAATCCAACCATCGACCCGCCAACGGGTAGTACGTTTTCGCCTGTATTTCTACAGCATAAAGCCACAGAACGCAATGGTGACAAACCCAACAGGCAAATGCATGCTGCGCGACGGAGGGTCCCAAAATGTTGCAGAATGAGCGTATCGCGCAGGCAAAGCGGCTTATGGGTTACATTGAGGCCGGGACAACATCGCACGCACAGGATGTATACCGTAATCCCGTTGACGATTATATCTCGCCAAAACAAGCCGACGCCGAACGTCAGTCGCTATTTCAGGATCGCCCCCTCGTCCTCGCTGCATCTGCGCAACTCCCGGGGCCGAATACCTTTCTCGCCCACGATCTTTTCGACTTGCCAATCCTGTTGACGCGGGATGGCGAAGGCGTCGTCCGTGCATTTTTGAATGTCTGCCGGCACCGGGGCGCGCGCGTCGCGGAAGGCTGTGGAGAGGCCCGGGGGTTTGTCTGTCCGTATCATGCCTGGGTCTACGGCATTGACGGCAAGCTGGCGCGCCGGCCGGACGACGCCGCATTCGACGGCGTCGACAAAGCGACCCATGGCCTGACTAAGCTGCCGGCCATCGAACGCTACGGCCTGATCTTCGTCCGGCCGACGCCCGGACCCGCCTTCGATGTCGACGCGGCGCTCGGCGGCCTCGCGCCAGAGCTTGCCGCATTCGACCTCGCAGGGTTCACGCACTTCAAGAGTTATGATTCCGAATGGCGGCTGAACTGGAAACTCGGGATCGACACTTTCCTGGAATCCTATCATTTCAGCGTGCTGCACAATCAGACCATTCACCCGATTTTTCACCCAAATCTAGGGGCCTTCGACGCCTACGGGGAAAATTTGCGGCTGATGTTTGCGCGGCGGACATTGCCCGAACTCAAAACCACGCCAGAAGCTGAGTGGAACCTGCCCCGCCATGTCGCCGCCGTCTACATCCTGTTCCCAAACACGGTGTTGGTCTGGCAAGGCGAACATGTGGAACTTTGGCACGTTTTCCCAAAGGGAACCGACGCCGTTCAATTTCGCGTCACCCTTTTGATCCCGAGGCCGGCGGATACGCCTGAGTCAGAAGCCCACTGGGACCGCAACCTCGCCTTGCTGCTGAAGACCGTTGAGGAAGAAGATTTTCCCGTCGGCGAAGGCATTCAACAAAGCTTTCGATCCGGCGCGCAAAGCCATATTGTTTTTGGGCGCAATGAACCGGCTCTACAGCATTTTCACCGTATGATCCGTGCGGCGCTAGCGCTGCCGCCCGTTGATGGAGAGATTTCAGTATGAGCCGCCCCCGCCTCGCCTTGCTGGAGCCAGATACATGGCCCGACGACATGAAGGCGCTGGCCGAGGGCCCACTCGGCGCCTTGAATGTCATGAAGGTTCTAATGCACCACCCGGATCTTTTCCGGCGCTGGTCGGTTTTCGCCAATCATTTCCTGTTCAAGGGCGCGCTGCCGGCCCGGGCGCGCGAAATCTTGATTTTGCGCGTCGCGTGGCAGACCGCCTGTGAATATGAATGGTCGCAACATGTGGTTATGTCGGCAAAGGAGTGCGAGTTTGCCGAGGCCGAGTTCGCGGCCATTCAAGCCGGTCCGACCGCGCCCTTGTGGAACCCGGCGGAGCGGGCGCTGCTGCGCGTCGCCGACACGTTGATCGCCGGCCCGAACGTCGGCGACCGCGACTGGGACAAATTGCGCGATCATTGGGATGCGCCCCAGGCGATCGAAACGCTGGCGCTCGTCGGCAACTACGTGATGCTGGCGATGGCCCTGAATGCGCTGGCGGTGCCGCCTGACCCCGGCTATCCCGGCTTCGGCGCGAACCCGCCGCCCACGCCCACGCCGAACGTCACCCAGTCATCGCCTTTGGCGCCGCGCCCGCCCCCCCGGATCGAACCGTTGAGCAATGCAGAGGCCGACCGGCAAACGCGGGAGATCCTTGCGAAAGCTCGCGGCCAGTTCCCGACGGTCAACATCATCGATACGCTGGCCCATCACCCGAACCTGCTTCGGCGCTGGCTGCCGTTCTTCAACCACTGCCTGCACAAGCAGACGCTGGACCCGAGGCAGCGCGAGCTCGTCATCCTGAGGACCGGTTGGCTTGCAGGCTCCGCCTACGAATGGGCTCAGCATGTGCCGATCGCGCTCACCCGGGGCGTCACGCCGGATGAGGTGGAAGCGATCCAGCCGGGCTCGGCCGACGATCGATGGCGCGGCGCCGACAAGGCGATCCTTGAGAGCGTCGAGGCGCTCATGGCCCGATTTACGCTGACAGATACGGAATGGCGCCGCATTGCGACGCAGGTTACCCCGCCAAAAGCGATCGACCTGATGTTCATCGTCGGTCAGTACCGCCTGGTCGCAGGCCTGCTCAAGGGGCTGAACGTACAGTTCGACGCCTACTTGCGGTTTCCGCCGCTGCTGCCCTGAGCGACAAGCGGGGCCGGATGCAGCTTCATCCAGTGCCGGGCGATCTCGACCCGGGGCGCGATCCAGACATCCGGTTTTGACTGCACGTAGTCGAGGAACCGCTTCAACCCGGCCGCGCGCGCCGGCTGGCCGACAATCCGCATATGCAGGCCGACGTTCATAAGCTTCGGGCTGGTTTCGCCTTCTTCATAGAGAATATCGAAAGCATCCTTGAGGAACTCGAAGAATTGCCCGCCGGTGCCGATCCGCCCGCGCGTCATCTGGCCGTCATTGTTCGCGAGCCCATAGGGCACGACCAGATGGTCCTGACCGAGGACAGTCGTCCAATAGGGCAGGTCGTCATTATAAGCATCGGAATCGTAGAGAAACCCGCCATGCTCGACGACCAGCCGGCGCGTATTTTCGCTTGGCCCGTAGCGGCAATACCAACCGTCCGGCTTCTTGCCGAGCGTTTGCTCCAACGAGACGACGGCACGGCGGATGTGCTCGCGCTCCTCGGCCTCGGTCAGCTTGAAATGCTCGATCCAGCGCCAGCCGTGGCAGCAGACATCCAGGCCCGCCTCGCGGATCGCCTGGGCGGCCGGCGGGTTGCGCTCGATCGCCATGGCGCACGCAAAGACGGTGTAGGGCATATCCCGCGTCTGGAACATCCGGTGGATCCGCCAGAACCCGACCCTGGAGCCATATTCGAACATGCTCTCCGCGGCGAGGTCGCGGCGGTCGAGCGGCACCGGCGAAGCCGGCGATTCCGTATGCCCGACTTCCGTATAGCCGTCGCCGTCCAACTGGTTCGGCTCGGAGCCTTCCTCGAAATTCAGGACAAAATTCAATGCAAGGCGGGCGCCGCCCGGCCATTGGGCATTCGGCGGATTGCCGCCATAGCCAACGAAGTCGCGCGGTCGGTCCGTCATCGCTGTCGCCCCTGCTTGCCTGCCGCCCCTATCATAGTGGAGCAAGCCGGTTGCCGGAACCGTCCAAAGCCGCGCACACTCCCCCATCCAGTTGACCCCTGCCCATTGGAGCGTCGATCGATCATGCGACTAGGCCTGTTCGCGATGCCGCTGCATCGCCCCGAGAAACCCTACGCCCAGGCGCTTGCGGAAGACCGCGAGATGATCCTGCTGGCCGACCGGCTCGGCTTCGACGAAGCCTGGATCGGCGAGCATTTCACCTCGAAGGTCGAGCAGATCCCATCGGCGATGCTGTTCTTCGCGAGCCTGATTTCCGAAACCAGCCAGATCCGGTTCGGCACCGGCGTCGTCAACCTGCCCCATCACCATCCCGGCATCGTCGCGGCCGAAGCTGCAATGTTCGACCAATTATCCGGCGGACGGCTGATGCTCGGCGTCGGACCGGGCGGTTTGATCTCCGATGCCGAGTTCTTCGGCGAAACCGACATGGCGGCGCGCAACCGGATCGCCCTGGCGCATGTCCAGGCGGTGAAAGCGCTCTGGGCGGCCGACGGCGTTTTCGAGATCGAGTCAAACGGCCTGACCATGACCAACGCCTCGACCCATTGGCCGCGTCATGGCCTCGGCCTCCTGCCCAAGCCGATGCAGCAGCCGCATCCGCCATTCGCAATGGCGATGGTCTCCGCCCGCTCCGGCGCGGCGGCGGTCTGCGCGGAACATGATTTCCTCCCGATCTCCGCCAATTTCATTTCGGAAGCCGATGTCATCGAGCAATGGCGGACCTATGCCGAAGCGCGGAGCGCGCTCGGCAAACCGGCCGACCCAGCGGTCTGGCGCCTCGCCAGGAACATCCTCGTGACCGAGACGGACGGGGAAGCCCAGGCCATCATCGACGATCCCGATGGGGACTTCGCCTTCTATTTCCGCTATCTCCGCTCGCTCCGGAACATGGATGAACTGGAGGCGATGCGCGACGAGCCCGCCGCCGCCATGAATGCGCGTCTCGGCGTCGCTGACGCGATCCGCGACTGCGTCATCGCCGGGTCCGCCAGCACGGTGCTGGCCCGCCTGATCGATCTGGCGGACCGCGCCGGTCCCTTCGGAACGCTGTTGATGGCGGGCCAGGATTGGGACGGCGGCGACCGCTGGCAATCCTCCATGCAGCGCCTGGCGGAGGTCGTCGCGCCCAAGCTCAGCCAGCATCTTGAAACCCTGCCGCGACCGGCATGATGCGCGACGCTGCCTGGGCATTCGCCGAACACGCCGCGACGACCCGCCTCGACCAGATGCCGGCGGCGGCGATCGCGCGGGCGAAGGTATTCCTGCTGGACAGTCTGGGGGTCGGCATCGTCGGGTCCGCCGCGCCCTGGGTCGAGGAACTGCTCGACGCTCAGGCGAGTTTCGGCGTCGATCCGAGCTGCGGCGCCGCGCGGGTTCTCGCCAGCGGCCGGGTGTTGCCAGGGCCCGCCGCGGCGCTCGCAAACGCCTATCAGATCCACAATTCGGAGTTCGATTGCGTCCATGAGCAAGCCGTCGTCCATCCGATGGCCGTGCTGCTGGGCGCCATGAGCGCCTACGCCGATATGCGGGGCGGCATATCGGGCGAGGCGTTCCTGACGGCGCTGATCCTGGGCGTCGATATCGCCGCCGGCCTGGGGGTCGCATCGAAAGCGCCGCTGACCTTCTTCCGCCCGGCGACCGCCGGCGGTTTTGGGGCGGCCGCCGCCCTGGCGCGCCTGCGCGGCCTGGATACGACGGGCGTCCTCGCCGCCATGAGCATCGCCTATGGCCAGATGGGCGGGACGATGCAGGCGCATACCGAAGGCAAGGCTCTGCTCGCCATGCAGGCCGGCTTCAACGCCCGCAATGCCGTGCTGGCGGTCGAGCTGGCCGCCCGCGGCATGGAGGCGCCGGAGCATATTCTGGAAGGCCCCTACGGCTACTTTGCCAATTTCGAAGGCGACCACGATGTTCAAGCCGTGGCCGCGACCCTGGGTAAGACCTGGCGCATAACGGAAGTCGCGCACAAACCGTTCCCGTCCGGACGGGCGACGCATGGGCTCGTCGATGCGGCTTTGCAATTGGCCCGGCGTCACGGCTTTACAGCCGCCGAGATCGATCGGGTCGACTGCCGGACGCCCAGCTTGACGCAGCGCCTGATCGGCCGGCCGGCGCACGACCGGATGACGCCGAATTACGCGCGGCTCTCCGGCCAATATGTCGTCGCGACCGCTTTCCTCCGGAACGATGTCGGCGTCGAGGACTTCAGCCCCGCCGCGATCGCCGCGCCCGAGCGGCTGGGGCTGGCGGGCCGCATCCATATCGCAGCCGATGATAACCCCGATCCGAACGCCATGTCGCCGATCGCCATGAAAGTGCGCCTCGCATCCGGCGCCCGTCATGAAATCCGCCTGGAAGCGATCTACGGCGCGCCTGCCAATCCGATGCCGCCGGAAGCGCATCTTGCGAAGTTCTACAAGAACTGCGCCAACGCGGCGCCGGTCGTTCCAGGCGCCCAGGCGGCCCGACTGGAAGCCGCGGTCGCCGGCATCGAGGGGCTCGCCGATATCCGCGATCTCATCGACCTCTGCATCGCGCCGGCGCCGTAGCGCCTGGCCGCCAGCCGCTTAGACCGGGTCGCCCGCAGGCAGAGCGCCTCCCAGGGGCCGTCGCCGGCCGCCTGGATGCAGACCTAGCCTTGCGGGCTGGTCGTCAGCGCCGCCAGGATCAGAACGGACCCGAAGAGCGCCAGCCAGATCATGCGAGGATCGAGCCCCATCACTTGGCCCTCCCTTGCAGCTTCTCGAAGGTCCGGAAACCGCCGAGGCCGAGCAGCGCCATCAGGATGGTGATCAGATGCTCCATCGCCAGTTCCGGCGGCGCGGCCGCGGTCGAGCCTGCGACCGCAAGCGCCCAGGCCAGCAGGTCCCTGGCGACGAAGGAATAGGCGAGCGCGCAACCGCAGACCCAGCCGATAAACGGCCGCCACCCGGCGACGAAGACCGAGCGGTGCTGCGCCTCCACCTTGTTGATTTCCGCCTGGACCAGCGCCGGGCGCTGCGCCAGCCGCAGCAACGCTTCCTGCTTGTCCAGCCGTTCTTCGTCGGACGTGAAAAGGTCGTCCAGGATCGTGGCCACAGCGCGCACCGGCTCCGCGACGCCGGCCCCGAGAATCGTGCCCAGAAGGCTCATCGAATGTCTCCTGACTGGCTCATACGGCGATGGCATAGGGGCCTGCGTCGAGCAGTTCGAAATGCGGCAGATCATGGAAGGATTGGTTCCGCCAGTTGAAATCCCCGTCCCAGTCGCCGCCCCATCGGAGCCGGACGCCCATGGCGAGGGCGGTCGCGAGCACATAGCCCGCGAACAGATGGAAGCGCCGGACATCGCTCCAGTCGATCGGATAGGGGCAGACGTCGACGGCGAGGGCGGGCGATCGGTTGTGCATGGATTGCGGGAACTTCAGCTTGGATTTCCCGGCGTGGAACGCCGCGTCCTGCTCGGCCTTGCCGCGATAGCCCTCGATGACGACGTGATCGAACCGCTTGATGACTTCGCTGAAAACGGCCTTGAGCGCCGGATGGGCTTCGGAAAGATTGGCCAGGCTGCGCTGGCTATGGCGGGGCATGATATGTCTCCTGCTGTGTCAGCGGCGGCGATGGCCGACGGACGCGCCGTGGCGGCGCCAGTCAGCGCTGCGCCGGGTCCAGGCGGGTTCTGTCGGCGATCCGGGTCAACCGGTCGATGGATCGGGTCAGCGCTTCCAGGCGAGCGTTGACGCCGGCGAGTTCGGCGCGGAAGGCGTTCAGCCCTTCGCCCTGGGCGTTCACCCGGTCCCAGAGCCGGATGCGCTGCTCGATATGAAACAAGCGGTTCTCGACCGTGGTCTCAGCCAGGCTGAGGTGGCGCTGTTCCAGGATTTCGATCCGGCTATCCATCTTCGATGCGAACCAGGTCGCGATGGCGAGCTGGCCGACGATGGCCGCGACCAGGGTCAACGAAAACTTGCGGTCCAGATGCCAGTCGGACGGCAATGGCCCAGACTGCGGCGCGGGCGCTCCGGGATCCTCTGCGGGCATGGCCTAGCGCCCGACCCGGATCGCGAGCACGACGTCGATATCCTGGCCGCCGCCGCCGCCCGTCGTCGCCGGCCGCGCCAGCACGGGGCGCGCCTCAGGCTGCGCGAACCCGCCTGCGGTCAGCGCGATCGCAGCGCCGGCGCTGTCCGTCAACGGCGCCCAGGCGACGCCGTCATTCGATCCTTCGAGAGCCAGCGTCGCGCCGTCGAACGCGCCGCTCGCCTGGAACACGCAATCGGCGATTCGGCCATTGATTTCGACGCCGCCGCCGACGGCGTTCGCGGCCGTCAGCGCCGTCCAGGTCACGGTTTGCACGACGCCTTCGCCGATGGAGGGGTCCGGCAGCGGCCGCGATTGAAGTGTGGGATTGATCGTCGCCATGGGGCGCTCCTTGGTCAAATGGCGTGGGCAGGATGGGTTGGCGAATTGCGCCGGGGCCGAGCCCGGCTACAGCAGCGTCGCCAGCGCCGACATCATGAAGGCGTAGAGTTCGGCGTAGCGCACGCCCTGCATCTCCTTGAGAACCCGGCCCTCGCCGGGCGCATCGTAAAGCGCGCCCTCCGCGTCCTCGTACCAGGCGTCGAAGCACCAGACGCCGTAGGCGGCGGCGTCCAGCCCCTCCGCGGCGAAGGCGGCGGCGACGTCCTGGGCAAGCACGCCCGCATGCAGGCGCGCGCCGGCGCCTTTCTCGGCGACGGCCGAGACAAAGCGGAAGATCCGCGCCAGATCGCATAGCCGCAGGGCGACCGCGGCTTCGGCGGCCGTCAGGGCGCGGACGTCCTGTTTCAGGCCGGCGTCCGACGTGTCGATCGCGCCGGTCGCGGCGAACACCGTGCTCCAGCGTCTGGATGCAAGACCGAGGTCCTGGGATCCGTTCAGGCCCGGATAAAAGCCGCCGGCGGTCGAGAGCGTGACATTCTTGCCGCCGTTGTCGGAGCGCATCTGCAGGCCCTTGCCGGACGCCGCCGATACCCGTGCGTCGCCGCTGAATTCGCTGATCCGGACCAGCTCGCCGCCCGCCTTGTTATAGAACGAGTGTGCGTCCAGGTTGTTGCTGAAGCCGTAGACGATCTTGGCGCCGATCTTCAATTGAATGAAGCCGTCGGCGTTCCGGTTCTCCAGGCTGACGATATTCGCCGCCTTCCGCAGCATGCCCGCGTCATCGTCGCTTTCGTCGAAGCTTTCCTTGATCAGGAACTGATCCCGGACAGCTGTATTCTTGGGGAGGAAGGCGTCGATCTGGTTCGTTTCGGCGATGCTGCCGTCATCGGCGAAGTCGAACAGGATCGTCGCGTCCGTCCGGCTGGAGAACCCCACCATGGCGTTTTCCGTCGCATCGGCGCCGAAGCTGACCGCGTGCTCATGGATCTGAAAGTAGGCGTCTGCGATCAGACAGCGACGCGCATGATTGAAATCGACGCCGACCCGGCCGCCGCCGAAGGCGCAGGAGAAAAAGCCGATCCGTTGCGCGCCCCGGCACAAGCGAACGCAAGCCGGGACATTCGGATCGATCCAGCGCGCCCGCAGGTTGAGATCCGCGACCGCGATCGCGGCGCTCGCCGCCGGCGCTGCCGTGAACTCGATGGCGTTGGCGAGCGTGACGCTATGGGCGCCGCTTCCGGCGTCGGTCAGGTCGATCACCGTCGGCGTCGCCGCGATCGCGTCGGCATATGTGGCCGCAAGCTTGAAGGCGCCCGTCGCGATATCGATCGCGGTCGCATAATAGTCGGTCGCGACGACAAGCCCCGCCGGGAGGGCGTCGGTCGTCGTCAGCCGGACGATCCGACCGGTCGCGGCATTGCCCTCGGCGTCCAGGAACTCCAGGATACCGGTCGCGCCGACGGTCAGGGTGTCGTTCGCGGCCGAGCCTGTGAACGTGAATGTCCGGTTGTTCTCGTCGACGACATAGTAGGCGGCGCCTGGCGTCTGTGCGACGCCCGCCACGCGCGCGACGACCGAGCGGCCGCCGACCGACGCGGGATATGAGGGCCGCGCGCCCAGGCGAAACGCCTTCGTCACGCCGTCGCCCGTCGCGCTCAGGAGCGGGACCGCGGCTGGCGCGCCCAGGGGCGCGGAGCCGCCCGCGAAATCGAAGCTTGGCGTGTTCGTGCCGGCGCCGCTCAGCGCGTACTCGACCCCGGCGGTCAGTCGGTCGCGCGCGCCGCCGGCCGTCGCGACATGGTCGAGCTGCATATGCGCCGCGTCGGTCAACACCTTCGTGACCGCGAAGCCTTCCAGGATCGCGCCATAGGCAAGGTCGGTCTCGGCGCCATCGCCTTCGAAGAGCTTCGCCTGGGTCGAGATTTCGCCATAGAACCGGCAATTGTGAAACGAGACGCCATCGGCGCCTCCGGTCCCGTTTTGTTCTGATTTAAACGCCACCAGATCCTGGGGATAGGCATTGTTCGGGTTGAACTGCGGCTTGGCGGTATCGATTTGCAGCAGGCAATCGACGAACTTGCCGTCGCCGACTCCGAAGGCGCCGTTCGGTCCCGTGCGGCCGTCGATGACGACGGCATTGGTGAAGCCCCGCACTTCACAGCGATCGACCAGGAACCGGACCGCGCGCTCGATATTCAGGCCGATATGATCGTCGCCGTCGAGCGCCGTATCGTCATTCCCGACAAACAGGATATTGTGGATTTCCCAATCGCCGGTATGGCCCGGACCGCCGCCCGCGCTTGGGCTGTCGGCCATGACGACGCCGTGCGTCCGGTCGGCGATGACGCGGGTATGCACCCGATTGCCGCCCCGCAGGATCGTCCCGTCATAGATGTCGATCGGGCTGGCGATCCGATATCCGACCGCCGGTTTGCTGGCGCGGACTTCCAGGCCGTTGGCCTTTGCATGCGCCATGCAGGCGTTGATCGCAGGCGCATCGTCCGCGACGCCGTCCCCGACCGCGCCGAACTGTTTCCAGGTCACGAACTCGGCGGCGCCCTCAGCCAGCACGCCTGCGGGTCCGTAGGTGGGTGAACTCATGGGTCAAGTCTCCAATGGTTATGCAGCGCGACGCCCGCGCCGCCCGTCCAGCTAGCGAACCAGGAAGCCGGAGAAAAAAGTCTCCGAGGGCAAGCCCCCGATCAGGCTGGCGACATCCCCGGCGCCGCCGGACGCCACAATCGCAGCGCTGGCGACGTCGCCCGCCGCCATCGGCGCCAGCTGGCTGATCCGCAATGTGGCGGCGGCCGGCGCCGGATCGGCGAACGCCGACCGTGCGACGAACGCCAGGCCGCCGGCGGTCAGGGTCAGCGCAATGTCTGTCATCGCCGGCGTCAGTCCGCTTAGCCCGACCGACAGGTTAAACTGGTAGAGACCGGTCGTCGGCGCGGTGAAGAGGCCGGCGACCGGATCATAGACCGCCCCTTCGTCGGCGAACTCCGTATCGCAGATCACGGCTGCGACCAGCCCTGCGCCCGTCGCATTCGCCGACGATGACGCCAATCGGGCGCTGAAGGCGGCCGGCTGCAATTCATAGATGGGCGCGAGGCTGTGGGCCGAGACGACATCGCCGGCGTTGAGGCCATGCGCGAAGACGACCGTCGCGCCGTCCGCCGCCACATAGTCCGCCGAGTCCTGGATCACGCCATTGACCGCGAAGAGCGCAGCGCCGCTCCGGTAGGCGAGCGCGAAGCTGCTCTGGCCCGCGGTCGCGACCGCGCTCGCGGCGGTCATGCCCGCCTCGCTTATGCATGACGGTCGCATGGCGTTCGAATGCGAGCGCCGTCAGGCCCGGCGTCACCGGTCCATCGGCCGCCGCCACGTATTCCTTGCCGCCGTTCAACGCGCCGCCCGCCACAAAGACGCGCGTGCCGGAGACGACATCGCGGTTGTCATTGAAATCCGGCGCCCGCGCCCAGGCGCTCGGCCCGGCAAGATAGACGCCGTTCTGCTTCGGGTCGGCCTGACCCATGACCAGCACGCGGTCGCCGCTGGCGAGCGCCACGGCGTCGATCGATTGCAGGCCGGCGAGCGTCACCGGCGCTGTCGCCGCCGCCCGGACGGGCGCCTTGACCGCAAGCGCTGCGGCGACGCCGAAACGGCGATCGGTCGATAAGTTCGGCATGAGGCGGATCTCCAAACGTGAAGGGGCCGCCCAGCGGACGGCCCTTGAGCATGACGCGCTCGGGCGGACGCAAGTCCGCGAACGCCTATGTGGGGTTATTTGCGGAAATCGCAATAACGGATCGAGAAAAATTTCGCGGCCCGGCGCCCGTCAGGCAGCGGCGGCGGCAAGCGCTTTCGGCAAGGCGGCCTGGAAGGCATCCAGGTCCGCGGTCTTGCCGGCGGAGATGCGGATGCACCTGTCCTGGGGCGCCGCGAAGGGCATCCGGACGAACACGCCCTCCGCGACGAGCCCTTGCAGGATCGCCCTTGCATAGGCGCCGTCGCGGCCGCAATCGATCGCGACGAAGTTGGCGGCGCTGGCCAATGGCTGAAGGCCATGTTGGCGGGCGATATCGCCGATCCGCATGCGCGCGGCCGCGACCTGGCGGCGGACATCCGCCAGATAGGCCTGGTCTTCCAGCGCGGCGAGCGCGCCCGCCAACGCGATCCGGTTGACGCCGAAATGGTTGCGCACCTTGTTGAACGCCAGCGCCAGTCCCGCTTCCGCAATGGCATAGCCGATCCGCGCGCCCGCCATGCCATAGGCCTTCGAGAAGGTCCGCATCCGAATGACTTTCGGATTGCCGACATCCAGGGGCGGCGCTGCGCCATCGGCCGCGAACTCGATATAAGCTTCGTCGAGACACAGAATCGCGCCATCGGGCGTCGCGTCGATCATGGCCTGGACGTCGTCGGCCGGCCAGAAACTCCCCATGGGGTTATCCGGATTGGCGAAATAGATCAGCGGCGCCTTGAGCGCGGCCGCCCGTGCGATCAACGCCGGGCCGTCTTCCCGGTCGTCCCGGTAAGGCGTCAGGTCCAGGCGCCCGCCGAACCCGGCGACGTGATAGTTGAAGGTCGGATAAGCCCCGGCGGACGTCACGACCGGCGTGCCCGGATCGACGACCATGCGAACCAGATAGCCCAACAGGCAGTCGATGCCTTCGCCGACGACGATGTTTTCCGGGCGCACGCCATGGAACGCGGCCAGCGCCTGTTTCAGGTCATGATTCTCGGGATCGCCATATTTCCAGACCTCCGCCGCCGCGGCCGCCATGGCGGCAATCGCCCTGGGGGATGGCCCGAACACGCTTTCATTGGCGCCGATCCGCGCCGTGAAGGGCGCGCCGCGCTGCCGCTCCTGCGTTTCGGGACCGACGAACGGAACCGTCTCGGGCAGCGAACCCACATGCGGCGTAAACGGATATCGGGACATGGCGGTCAATCCGGAAAACAAAGCTGAAGGCCGCGCCACAACAGCGCCCGATCTTCATTAGCGGCATCGCCCGCAAACGCAAAGCCCATAAGGGTTAGCGGCCCGCGCGCCTTATCTGGGCGGCGCGGTCCGCTTCGCCTGTCCGGGCTGCGGTTGCGCAAACTTCGCGGCGAACGAGGTCGCGTCGGAGATCGCATCCAGAACGGCCTTCTGGTATCGAACCTTGCCTTCGAACCTGGCGGCGTCGCCGGCGAAATCATGGCTCTGCGCCCGGAATTCGCCATTGGCGAGCAAGTTGAGCGCATTCAGCGCGCCCTCGCCCTGGATACGCGCCAGGACCGTGCGCGTCGTCGGGTCGCCGCCCCCGCCGCCCGCGGCGGCGAGCGCGCGAAACCGCGAACGGGCGAGCGCGGATTTTGTCGCTGCGTCCTGCGCCTCGCGCTGGCTCAAGGCGCGCCTGTGGTTTGCCCGCTTGTGCAATTCGGCAGCTTGCGCCTTCGCCATCTGATTGGCGCTCTTCGCCGCGCGCAAGTTCGAGACGATTGAAATCGCGGGACCGATCGCGCTGCCGGCCGCCATCAACGGATTGCCCATGCTCTCTCTCCTGTTCCGCCTTCGCCAGGCCGTTCCAGCCCGCCAAACGGCTCAATTGCTGTATTGAGCGCCCACATTTCGCCTGCGCCCTCGCCTGAGATTTTCTCGAAGCCGAAATGCGCCAGCAGGTTGGCGCTGGCCGGCCAATCCGCCTCACGGCAGGCCAGCACCGGCCGGCCCATGGCCCGCGCCGTCTGCATCACCTGACGGCCCGCCCGGATCAGGACCCGCTTGTGGCGTGCCGGGTCGACCCCCGTCGCGACATCCATGAAGACCGTCAAGCCATGGGGCTGCAAGCTGAACCCGCCAAGGCCGATCAACCGGCTGGCAGCGTCCGTGACGGCGAGCGCCCGGGCCCGCCAGGGCAGACGACGGCCATAGAAGGCCAGGATGTCTTCGGCGCTCGCGGGCCTTATCCGGTCACCGTTCGACGGTTTCAAGATCGACCGCCATCGCCAGCACCGTGACCGGCTTCGGCGCCGCCGCTTCGAGGCAGACCCGGGCATCCGTCGTCCAGACTCCGGGAAACTGCGCGCCGTCGAAGTCGTAATGGCGGTGCACTTTATCCGGATCGATCGGCTTGAAGGCCGGCAACGCCGGCAGCGGCGTCAGCGCCTCATAGGAGGGGCCGAACCGCAGGCCGGACGCATGCACGTCCGCCAGAATGAACGACAGCCGATTGATCCGTTTTGGCTGCATCAAGGCCGTGCCCTTCTGCGCGCCGTGCGCCAGCTTCACGCTGCGATAACGGGCGCGGTAGCCGAGCCCGACCGTCGCCGATGTCGCCGGCGCGCCGGAAATCGCGACAGCGCCGCCGGCGACGACTGCCGACGCCCGCGCCGCGCCGTCCGCCCAGATCACGACGGGCTTGCCTTCCAGATGGGCCAGCCCCGATACGGTCGCCGTCGCCGGCCCCGCATAGCAGACATGGCTGTCGGCCAGGCGATTGACCGTCCCGCCCCTGCAGGCGCTCTCCGGCGCCCACCGCTCGTGATAGCGCCGCGTCTGGCCGCCGATCGTGCGCTTGATCGTGTAATAGACCGCATCTTCAAGCGCCGACGGCATCACGGTCACGTCTTCGATTTCGCCATCGGTTTCGATCTCGATCCAGCAACGCACGTTTTCGGCGGGGTCCGTTATCAGGCAGGCGGCCGTGCCGTCGGCGCGGAGGGCATGGACCCGGACGTCCGGCTGGTGCTGCACCGCAAGCTTGCGGAAGCCGCCGCCGCCCAGTTCCGGCACCAGCGCCGTCAGCCGCAGCGTCTGCATGACGGCGCGGTCGCCCAGACTGGCTTCCATCACCTCCTGCCCCGCCCGTTCGACGAACAGCACCCGATCGTCGATGACGACCGCCGGCATTGACGCGACGCCCGTCGTCGCGAACCGCTTCAAGTGGCAGTTCGTCGGGGTCAGCGGCTCATCCAGAGACGACGACCTGGCTTCGAGCGCGCCGCCGACCGCGCCCAGGGTCAGGCGCTGGCCGACGGCGATCCAGGAGATGACATCGGACGGACCATCGGTGATGGTCTTGGCGATCGGTCCGGCGTCGCCGTCGAAGCCAGCGTCGAAGCTTGCGAACGCATCGGAGACCGAGCCCCAGAGCCGCCCGCGCCCGGCCCACCAGAGGCGGCCCTGGAACAACGCCGTCGCCGTCGGCCAGCCCCGTGCGTCGGACCATTCGCCCTCGGCCCAGATCTCCGTCGGTTCGGTTTCGCCAAAGGGCTTCAGCGCGACCGCCGCCGCAAGCCGCGGGCCGAAGACCGAGGTAATCCGCGCGACGCCGTCGATCGCGCCGCGCGCGAAGCTCAAGCTGAGATCGACCGGACCGTCCGCCCCGAACCCGGCCGCCTTGACGCCGATCCGGTAGAAGATGATCTGGTTGTCGAGGCCGTCGTCGATCGTGGTTCCGGCCCCGACCGGGATCGTCTGCACGTCCTCCCAATCGCCTTCGACGCCGACGGACCGTTGCAGCGTCGCCACATGGTCGGCGCCGCCGGCGCGGGTCGCGGTGAAAGCGCGGGTCTGGCCGACGCCCGTCACCCGGATCGACCCCGAGAACACGTCCGCCGCCGGATCGGGCAAAGCAGCGGTCACGGCCACGCGCTGGCCGGAACTCGTCAGTTGAAACAGGGCGCCGACATGGCCCGCCTGAAACACGTCCGCCGAGGCGGTCAAGGTCACGTCGCCGGAAAGCGCGGACGCCTGCAAGGTCGTCCGGCCAAGGTTCTCGTCCCGAAACGGGCCGTCGTCGGCTTCATAGCGGACGACGGACCAGGACCGGGGTCCGCGCCGCTCGATCCGGCGCTGCTGATAACCGTCGCAGGCCAGGAAGATCACGTCCCGCGATTGGGTCCAGCGCAGCTTGGCCAGATCGGCGGCGGCATAGGGCGTCGGCACATCCATCGGCCCGCCGCCTTCAATATCGACGCGGGCGAGCGCGACCGTGAAATCGCCGCTATGGGAGACTTCGACATGCACGTCGGCGGCGCTCGCCGTGAAGCTCAGGGAATGCCAGCCCGGCGCCAGCGCCGTCGCGCCGATCAGATCGTCCAGGCCTTCGCCCGTTCCGACTTTGAGGATGACAGGGCCGCGCCGCACTTCGATCCGAACGGCGTGCTCCAGGCCGATCTCGCCCAGGGCGACTGTCGCGGCCTGGCGTCGGCGGGCGGGATTGACGCCGTCGCCCTTCAGCCGGAGCTCGCCGGCGGCCCAGGTCGATGCGGCGGCGCCCTCGTCGGCCGCCGTCCAGTAGGTCAGCCCGACGGAGAAATCCGGGTTCAGCAAACGGGTCGCCACCGGGGGCCGCGTCAGCACGGCGTCATCGATCCACGGCCGCATGTAGCCCGGCGTGCACTCGAGCCGCGCCTGGTCGTCGACCTCGAACACGAACGGGATCGTGACGGCGGCGGCATGGTTCCGGACGGGGCCCAGATATTCGAAGCCCGGCCGCAGCATCATCGAACCGAGCGCCCGCGGCATCCAGTTGGTTTGCTCCTCGGCGGAGAGTTGCAGTTGCGCAAGGTCCATGCGCGCCAGACCGAGCGGCGACAAGAGCCCGCGATTGAACGCGAGCAGCGCCGGCGTCACCCGCATCGGCTGTGGGGATCCCGCCCCTGCCCGCCGAAGCCCCGCCGCGCCGTGGTCCAGCGGCCGGCAGGCGGAAACCGCGTCGGCTGGTTCATGGCGTCGCGGCTGCGGGCGACCGTGAAGGCGCGCTCGGCCGCCAGCTCCATCCGCTGGATCTGCGCCTCGGCCTTGTTGAAGCCGTGGGCTGCGACCGACGCCAGCCACCGGGCCGCCGCTTCCGCGAGCGACGCCGGCCAGCGCGCCAGATCGCCGCCGAACGCCGGATCCTCCGACACATAGGAGACGTACAGGCAGTCGACATCGGCATACCAGTACCCGGCCTCGTCCAGGTAGCGGAGCAAAGGCTCGGTCAGGTAGGGATCGGTCGTCAGCGCATTGACGCGGATCAGATCGTCGGGATGCCGGAAGGCGCGGGCATAGCCGAACGGCGGCTCCACGTCCGTGTCGAAATCGAGTTCGAGCGTGCGGAGCGCCGTGTTCCAATAGCCCTCCTCCAGGATCTTCGCGACGGCGCCGCCGTCCCAGACCGCATCGAGCACATGGCGGGCGACAGCATCGTCCGCCAGGCTCGCGAGCGGCGTCTCCGAGCAATAGAGCAGCGCCTTGTTATAGAGGCTCAACCGGTCGGTCACGGGCGGGGCTCCTCGGTCGAGGCGACGGCGCGCAGGCCGACGCGGTCCGCGATCCAGCGCTCGGCGTCCGCCTTGGTCGCGAGGTTCTTGACGACATAAGCGCCGTCGGCCTTGCGGCGGACGCCGAAGCGGACGGCCGGGGTGATCCAGCGGGCCTCGAAAGCGTCATCGGCCAGCACCTGTTCGCCGGCGTCGATTACGATCGGCCCGACGAGCAGCGCGATCCTGGCCGAAAGCCGGGTCGCGTCGACGACAAGCGCTTCGGCGTACCAGGTCATGCAGTCCGGCATGATTTCCAGCTTGTCGCCGGCCTTCAGCCGCTCCGCGACATGGACCAGATAGTCGGGCGCCAGCACATCGTCGAGCGTGGCGCCCATCTCCGGCGTCAGGCGATAGGGCGAACGGACAAACTCCGCGAGATTGAGCCGATGCGGCGCAAGGCGCTTCGAGCGCGCCGGCGCCGGGGTTTGGGGGATCGTCATGGGAGGTCTCCCTGGGGGTATGGAATTCAAGCGGCAGACATGGGGCGCGGGCGCCGTCCGGGGGCGGCGCCGTAACGCCGCCCCCGCCCTCAGCCCCGGCTCTCAGGCCAGGCGGCCGCCGATCAGGCGACCGCGCCGAAGGCCAGGGTCGCCGCGCCGCCGGCGTTGAGGCTCGCCACATAGTGGAAGGAGCCTTTCGGCGTCGCGGTATCGATGACGAGCACGAGGTCGCCGACCGCGAGGCCGAGATCACGGGCGTTCGCCACGTAGTTCGCGCCATTCACGGTCGCGTCGTCGTCAGCCGACTTGTACAGCCAGAGGGAGCCGCCGCCGCCGATGCTGTCCGCGATCAGGCTGGGCGGGTTGTTGGCGCTATAAGCCATCGTTCTGCGTTCCTTTCTTCAGGTCAGGCGGCGACGAGGGCAGAGCCGTCATGGGCCATCGTGACGACGCCGGCGTTCTGCAGCAGCTTCGCGCCCATGAAGATCGACGTCCGCGCCCAGGAATACTGCTGCTCGGCGTTGAAGCCGATTTCGCTTTGCAGCTCGTCGATGTTGCAGGCATGGCCGATGGCGCTGGCGTGATACATGAAGCACTGCTCGGCGTTCGTGCCTTTCCCCGGCAGGTTGGGATGGACGATCCAGTTGACGCCGACCCAGCGGAACATCTGCTGTTCGCTGGTGAAGGGCTTGTTGTTGACGAAGTCGGCGCTCGCGAATTCGTCGATCTGCATCAGGTAGGCGTGGAACGCCGGGCTGACGACGGCCGAGATGTTGTTGTCGAACGGCACCTCGTTATTGCCGAGGATCGTCTTGGCCCGGAGCACCAGCGTCAGGCTGGCGGTCGCCGCCGCGCCGGTCGACTGGGAGGCGGTCGCGAGCTCGGTCAGGATCGTCTGGTCGATGTCGCGGTTGATCACGCCCATGCTGGTTTCCTGCATGATGCGCCGGCCGTCGCCCTGGCTCGCGAAGACGTCGAAGCCGGTGCGCTGCACCAGATCGTGCTTTTCGACGAGGGTCGCGGTCGGTTGGGTCAGGGTATCGGAGCGCGCCGGGATCTTGCCGTTATTGCCCCGGGTCTGCGCCGTCGCCGAGCCGCTGTCGGCGACCAGGAACGTCGCCTGATTGCCCTTGATGACGGCTTCCTTGGTCACGGATTGGCGCAGCAGCGACATCCGCTGCTCGAAGCCGGAAACGAACTCTTTCCGGTACTGGGTCTGGGCCGCTGTCGCGGTCATGGTGCAAGCTCCTCGATTGCGATTGGATGGGTGGGGAGCCTGTTCGCCATGGGTCGGCCGAAGGACGCGGGAACAAGCGGCCGAAACCGCCCGCCCGCCATCGGGGCCACTGCTACTGAGGAAGGAAAGCGCCGCCGCCGGGGCCGCCGAAACGGGTCAGCCGGCGGACGCGCGCTCTCTGATGTTCGATATATGTTCCCTTGCGGATTTTGCAAGTCTTCCGGCAGGAAAAAATCCGCCGCGCTGCCGTCAGCGGCGCGGCGCGGCCGCTTCAAGCAGTTCCCGATACCGCGCCTGGGCTTTTTCGTCCTTGAAATAGGCCGAACGGTCGGACGCCATGTAGGCCTCGATCTTCGCGATCTCGTCGCGGACGGCGCTGGCCATGCCGCCCTGGGCGGCGGGCGTCAGGGTGGGCGCGCCGCGGGTCCTGGCGGCGATGTCGCCGAGCCAGGCCAGGATGCCGACATCGTCCGCCAGCAGCGAGCCGTCCGGCAGGCGGGCCGCCAGCAAGCTTTCGCGCATGCCCTCCGGCGCGTCGCCGAGGAAGGCGTTCACCTGATTGGCGTGCGCCTTGAAGCGCGCGCCCCAGAGCTTCGCGAGCGCGCCGGCCGAAGCCTCGCGGCGGATCGAGTCCTGTTCGGCCTGGTCGGCCATCTGCCGATCGACGTGATCGTAGTACCAGCCAAGCGTCCGGTTGACCTGATCCGGCGTCATGCCTGCCGTATGGGCCGTCGCCAGGAAGGCGTCGACCAGGGGCTGATCCTCTTCGCCGATCAGCATGCCGTCGGGGAGCGCTACCTCATAGTCCTCCGGCGCTTCCGGAATGCCGTTCTGGGCGCGCCAGGCGGCGAGCGCCTCGGGGCTTGCATCCGCGGCGAGGCCCTTGTCCCCGCCCCGGAGCCGGGCTTCGGCCGCGAGGAGGGAGTCCATCACCGCCCGCGGCGACTGGAACCGCTCGAGCCGCCGGGCGAGGCGTTCGTCCGCGCCCGCCAGCCTGGCCCGCCAGTCCTCCGGCCAGGCCGCAGCATCCGCGTCAGCCCCGGCACGGTCCGCCTGGCCGTCGTTCAGCAGCTTGGCCAGCATCGTGGCGTCCGCGTCATCGACATCGGTTTCGGGCGCGTCGGCGCCGGGCATCTCGGTATCGGTCATGGTTCGTCTCGCTTGTCATGGATTGCGGGATTGGTCTGGGCGAGCTTCAGCATCTGCTCGCCGACCCACTTCTTGCCTTCGGCGAAATCCGTGTCGCGCTGGCCGGCGAGGCCGCCCGCGCGGAAGGATTTGTCGCTGACGCCGGACGCGAACAGGATCCACGCCCAGGCGATGTGCTGCTGGGCGGGCGTCGCCGTCCCGGCCGCGAGCGCGATCACCGCCACATGATCGGCGCGGTCGTAGTCCGCCGGCTTCCAGGGTTCGGGCTTATGCAGTTTCATCGTCCGCCGCCCCTTCCTCCGCCGCGGCGGCGAGCAAGGCCTCGAGCGCCTGATCGCCGACGCCTTCGCGGACCGCCTTGGCGCCCTGGCCGACGCTGCTCGCGGCCGCCCCGCCTGCCGCGAGCGCGTTCATGGCCGCCGCCTGCTCGGCCTCCCGGTCGAGCGCCGCCCGCGCCGCCGCCGCCTGGGCTTCGTCCCTGATCCAGCGCGCCGAGCCCGCGACCGCCTGCAGCGTATCGCGGTACATGGCGCGCAGGTCGAGTTCGACATCGGCCGCCGGATCGATCTGCTTCTGGGCCGCGAGCACGCCCGCGACTTCCCGATATCGGACCAGCGCTTCCTGATCGCCGGCGACGGTGAAGGGATTGTCGAACTCGAATTCCACCTCTTCGGAGAGCAGCTCGTCCGGCAATTGAAAGCGGTCGCCGAACGCATTGACCGAGGCCAGGGTCTTGAACGTCTCCTGGCAAAGCGCGCCGTTATATTCGGCCTCGATCGGCTCGAACAGCGGCAAGGCCTGGCGGATATATTCCTGGATGCGCTGGCCGACCTCATAGGCGGTCATGCCCTGGCCGGCGCCGGGCAGCGTCAGCTTGTTCAGCATCCAGGCGGCCGCGATCTGGGCGCGCAGGTCCTGCTGCATCTCCAGTCCGACCGGCAAGCCGGAGCGGTCCTGGGAAATCGGCCGGAGCGCCGCGCCCAGCCGCTCGTCATAAGCCGCGTCGACATAAGTCACGCCCCCCGGAAACAACGCGAGGTCCGAGCGCACCGCTTCCTGGGTCGCGACCATCGGCGGATCGACCGCCTTCTCGCCCGCTTCCAGGATGGTGCGCGTCATGTCCTGCAACGTCCGGGCGTCGGCGAGGCTCGCGACGACGGTCGGCGAGAAGCCGTATTGCGAGCCGGAAATCGTCTGCCAGCGCGGGATGACATAGCCCAGCGTCGGCCGCCCCGCCGCTTCCATCAGCCGGTCATGCTCGACGTCGATATAGACCGAGACATAGGGCTGACGGATCGACGGATCGCCGAACCGGTCGGCCGGCAACACGATATGGCGGCACTGGATCTGGCGCTGGCGGGCTTCCTCCGGCCGCAACAGCGCGAGTTCCGGCGCATGGCTTGCCGGAAACAGGCGCATCACGTCATGGGCCGAGCGGGTTTCGCGCCGATGCACCTCATCGATCCGGCCGGTGAAATCCTCCAGCCACGCCACATCCCGGAGATGCCAGCACCGATACAGCAAGGCCGTGTCGCGCCAGTTCACATCGACCGAGATCACGGCGTTGCCGAAGGTCACATAATCGTTGTCCGCCTGCTTGGTCGCCCGTTGCAGCATCGCCGCCGGCTCATACATCGCTTCGCGCATGACGCGCTGGCGGTTCTCCAGCCAGGCTTTGACCGCCTGGGAGAGCACGCCGTCCTTCGGGCCGCCGTGTCTGGCGCGCAGGGCGAACCAGTTCCGGCCGGGCGGCCGCAGCATGCCGCCGATGGCGTTCGCCAGCTCCTGTCGGGCCTGCATCGGCTGGCCGGTCATCAGATGGCTCGCGAAATCGAAGCCGCCGCCGTGGCCGACGGTAAAATCCGCCCGCTCCACATAGAAATTCATGGCGACGTCCTGCCAGTGGCCGGCGAGCGCCGTCCGCTGGGCGAACAGGCGCTCGCCTTCCTGGATCAAGCCCTGGACGCGCGCCGCCGCTCTGTCGCGGCGGGCGTCCGCTGCGGCCGGGTCATCATCCGGGCCGCGCGCATCGCCTGTCTGCATCAGAGGCCCCCCAGGCGGTCGTTCGACCCGCCTGCGCCGAAGCTGCCGAGGATGGTGCTGGCGCCAAGCGTGCCGCCCGCCTTCTGCCGGATGGTCGAAAGCACGCCGGAGCGGCTGCGGCTCGCGGCTAGGCTGCGGCGGCGCGCGCGGCGTTCGGCCTCGCCGTCGCGGTCGGGGATGGCCGGCGGTTCGACCGGCGCCGGCGGTTTCGGGGTCTTGAGCAATCCGCCCATGGTTATCTCCTGCGTTTCTGATGGGGCCGGCCGAGGATCACCTCGGGCCGGCGGCGGGCGTGACCGCGCCATTGGGTTTCGTGGGTGCGCCAGCGCGGGCCGCCGGCCCAGGCCAGGACGACGGCGTCGCCCCGGTCGGGCGACCGGCCGAGCCGCGCCTTGATCTCATCCTTCGCCTCGACCTGAATGCCGCGCGGGCCGACGCGGAAGGTCGGCGCCGTCAGGTCGCGCAGCAGGATCGGATCGTTCGGCAACTGCATCTCGACCGCGTCCGCCCCCGATGGATCGAGCGCCTCGCGGAACTTCCACCAGGCTTCCGCCCGCTTGTTGGCGAAGCGCAATTGCCCGTCCGCCGTCCGCGCCGTCGATGCGCCGGCCGGCACGAAGCCGATGCACTGAATGGCGTTCGCCCCCGCCAGATGTTCGATCACCGCGCCGCCATAGCCGCCGCCCATGTCGATCACCGGCAGCGCGCTATCCCGGCGGCAGGCGACGACGAGGCCGGCCACGTCCGTGCCGAGCGGCGTTTCGGCGCCGGGCTTCACGACCAGCGGCGCGAACCAGTTGTCGTGCCGGATCGCGAGCACTGTCTGGTCCGCGCCGCCCCGCGCCACGTCGACGCCGATGGCGCACATCGGCGCGCTTTCCGGCGGCGCCGGCCGCCAGCGCCGCATCGCGGCCTCGACCCAGGCGGCGGGCAATATCTGCCACTCATCGTCCTGGCGGGCCGCGAGAAAATCGCCGTCGCGGATCGCAGCGCGGAGCGGCTCCGGCAGCGCATCCAGCTCGGCCCGGTAATTCGTGCGGACCAGATAGGGATTATCGGCGAGCGCCGCCGGGATGAAGGTCCGCGACTTCGGGCGGAGCGTCTGGCCCGCAAGCTCGACCGGCCGCCCGTCCGGCGTTTCCAGGTCCTTGCCGTCGGGCGCGGTCACGAACCAGCGGAGGTCGCCCGGCCGCGCCGGCTTCGGATAGGCGGGATCGAGCCAGGGGCCGAAATAGGGGATCAGCCATTCGCCGCGCGCGTCCAGCGGCGGGTTGGTCGCAAGCACCGCCCGCGCCCGCTGGCCGGGGATTGCGGTCCGGACCCAGCCCATCAGGAACCGCGCCTGCGCTTCCGTGAACTGGGCCGCCTCGTCGAACCCGAGGAAATCCCGGCCGCGTCCCTGAAACTTGGCTTCGTCGCCGACATGCTGGGCCGCGCCGAACTCGATCAGGCGCCCGTCGGCGGTCGTGGCGCGCGGCGGCGGCGCGAGGCGGACGGCGCCGCGCCCAAGGATCGCGCCCGCCCGCTCCGTCAGCCCGGCGAGCGCCACATATTCCCGGCGCATGATCAGGCTATGCCGGTGCGCCGTCGCCGCCAGCCCCAGCAGCAGGTCGCTCTTGCCGCCCGCCGCCTGCCCGCCGAACAGGGTGACGTCGGCCTTCGAGAAATAGGCCTCCGTCTGCGGCCCCGGATTGGGCAGCCAGACCCGGTCCCCCACCGCCGCCGCCGCCCGCGCCGCCACATCGGCCTGGACGGCCGGATCGAGCGCCGCATAGCGCGCAAGAATGTCGTCGAGCAGCGACATGGGCTTGCATCTCCCAGGCATGTGGACAGGACAGCGCGACAGCCCATGAAAAAGCCCGCGCGGGCTTGGACCGGCCGGCGGGCATCGGGCGGGAGGGTCGGTCGTGTCAGTGGTTGCAACGGGGTCGCGGGCGATCCTGAAGGACGCGCCTCTCCCGTTCCAGAAGATGGGAACGCCCGCGCCGGATTCAATCCCTGTCGGATCTTTTTTTCTTGTTTTGTTCTTTATCAGAACCCGCCCGATCCTCGATCCCCTGGCGGAGGGCGAAGGCGATCTGGCGGGCGATTTCCGATGGGTCCGGCGGCGGGAGATCGGCGCCCGTGCTGTCGGTCAGCGCCAGCTTCTCCGGCGCCGCGAGGCCGATATGCCTGGCGAGCGCATTCAGCGCCGCCAGCTTGTCATGCAACTTGAACCGCACGACGCCGCCCCGGCTGGTTTTCGTCTCCGTGACTTCCGCGATGACGGCGGTCTGCTCGGGCGTGAGCGCCGCCATGTCCTTCAGCGTCAGCCCATCGGGCCCAAAGTCCGCGAAATCCGCCATATTGGCGAAGGCGATCCGCGCATATTCCGCCAGCACCCGCTCCGCCGAAACCGCCAGGTTCGCCGCCCGCTCGGCCTGCGCCTGCCGGATTTTCGCCAGGACAACGGGCGTTCGCATCAGCTTGGCGCTCGATCGCCCGCCATATCCGGCGCGCTTTGCGGCCTGCGGCGCACTCAGATCGACCAGATATTCCCGAACGAAAAGGTCCTGCTTCGGCGTCATGATCGTCACTCCAGAAACGCGCGAACCGGCGCGAACCGGCGCCGTATCGTTGATGTGTTGGGAGGGAACGGCGCGGCGCCAAGCGGCGGGCGCATGCCCTCTCTGGAACATATAGGGAATATACTCTCCCATACAAGCCCCGGCCGCGGGCACGCACCTCTGGCGCGAGCGCCCATGCCGCCGTTACACTCCCCCGCCGGCGCCCGCCCCGCCAGCGCCAATCGCTTGGAGGCTCGCCATGTCCGACCGCCAAATAATCCGCCTCGAAACCGCGGCTGACCTCGCACGCATCGTGGCCCAAGCAGAGACGGAAAATTGGACCACGCTCGCGCTGCTTGGCGAAGACTTTGCGTGGATGAAAGGCGATATATCGGCTTCCCTGCCGCAGGGGGCGCCGATATATCTGGCTCACCTTTTCGCGGCAGACAGCTTAGCAGGCATCGGCCGCCTCGCTAGTCTTCACACCCTCTGCATTTCCGGCCTGAAGTTTGCGCCGGGCGTCACAGCAAGTATCGCTTCTCTGACTGGATTACAAAACTTAGCGCTCGTCTACGCCGACTTAGACGCAGCCGATGCCGCGCACATCGCCAAGCTCCAGGCCCTCACCAATCTCAATCTCGGGGACAACA
>ERZ888423.558-NODE-558-length-37532-cov-9.571337_pt1 | contig 37532 bp, 37 predicted proteins | sample MGYA00520523_ERZ888423 | MGnify/ENA primary metagenome ERZ888423 (study PRJEB32303, sample SAMEA104408611) | aquatic metagenome | biome: Brackish water; feature: Pelagic; material: water | place: Baltic Sea | collected 2014-06-08T10:24:00 | depth 30,27 m ... | reverse complement strand
CTGCATGGCTGGCTCGCACTGTGCGCCACGTCCGGGTCGAACCGAGCGCACTGTATCCCCTGCGACTGCCACCATACCGAGCCGGTCCCAGCCATAGGCTCCAACTCGAACTCCCTCTGCGATGCTGCGGAGTCGGTCGAGTACTGATCCTGCAGTTTGGACTCTGCTGCGGTGGTGAGCTGCGATTGCCTCCAGCGTTAATGCCTCTTCAAAGTCACCCATCTCGTTGGCCCGCTCAGCCGCTGCCTCGAGTTGATTCGCACGCGCCAGATGAGACTCGTTGCTCTGACCTACTGGAGCGATAAACACAGCGGATGCTGCGCGCCCCAAAGCATGTGTGAGTTGCGCTCCAACAAGCACTCCGGTCTCTTGATCGGGGTGGACCCGAAACCCAAGGAGCGATTCGGGAAGTGCCCGAACGGTTCCCACCGAAGCTGCAACAAGTGAGAGCCAACGATCGTGGCGCATCGGTGCAGCCTCGTTCTCGAGAGCCTCGGGAAAGGGTAGAGATGCAGCAACAGCGCGCCTGCGAACTGCCACCGTGCAACCGGTAGTCAGTGCTCGGCGAGCGAAAAGCTCTTCTGGCACAACCGCCCGTTTTCTGAGAGTCCGCCCGATCAGGCGAGCGTCCCACAGGCGTTGGCCCAAATCTTGACCATCCGGTCCGATCAAGTCGGCGTCAGAGAACACCATGGTGACGGTGGGGTCTAACTCAAGTTCGTCAATCAGGCGACGAAGTTTTATTGGGTACCAAACATCATCCTGGTCGGCAAGAGCGATGAAACGTCCGTGACAGCGAGCCAGAGCCGTAGCAAAGTTCGCCGTGGATCCAAGTCGGAACTGATTCACTTCTAGACGAATGGCGAATGGTGCTTGGTCTGCGAACTTCTCAATGAGCTCCACCGTGTCGTCCTCGGAGCAGTCGTCTTGGATGACGATCTCATCAGGCAGGAGTTCTTGAGCCGCGATCGAGTGAAGAAGTTCTTCAATCCACTGCGATCCGTTGAGCGTGCAGAGGGCAACAGAGACCTCGCACTGGGCACGGGGGTATCGGGTACGAGGAGTGGTGGCTTGCTCAGTGGTCATAGGAGTGCAGTCACAAGACTGAGGTTCATGAAGAAGAGGGATCGCAATCGACTCGGCGTATCGTATCCTGAGTAGGTTGAGAAACCTCGTGCTCTAGAACCGAAGCCACGGTAGGGCCGATGACGAGTGCAGCTTGGTTTCTCAGCAACAAAATTTCGAGCACACAGAAGTTCGAGCACACAGAAGTTCAAGCACACAGAACGACACACGGGGGGCCAGTGGCTGAAACAGTAGATCTGCTCGTTTGGGGCAAGTGGAAGCAGAACTGGCCACTCGGGTCGGTTACGTCTCTCTCATCAAGCATTCCCCGAGCAGCAGCAGAAATTGATGACGTCCTCGCTACGACGCAGGCTGAATGGTTGCTCTTTTGGGATCCAATGCTTGGTGAGCCCGACCTTGATTTGATTGCTGCTCTTCTGCAAGAGCGTGCTGATGCTTGGCACGCAGGGCTTTGCTTTGGGTTAGCCGGCGAGCCAGAGGAGCATGACTACATCCACCCGATTTGGCCGCTTGCTCTGGACGCCGATGCATCGATTGATTCGGTGTCTTGGCGCCTCACCCTCTCGGCATTTCTTGTCAAGACGCAGGTGCTCCGCACACTCGGAGGTCTTGACGCTGCATTCGAGGGAACTACTGGTGCAGGCCTTGAGCTTGGGCGCCGAATGATCGACCGAGGTGCCGTGGTGATGCATACGCCACGCTTAGTGAACGGCCGAGGCACGTTGTCAGACCGGTTGAGTGAGCACGACAGATTCGTGTTTCTTCGCAGGGTCTTTGGTCGAAAGTGGGTGCGGTACGCGGCGGCACGTAGATCGATGGCTCACCTTCGCCCCCTGAAAGTCCGCTCCGCCCTAAAAAGTTCGGCCGCTTCCACAAGTGCTACCCCGCGTCCTGGAAGTACCGATCGGGTAGTCACGAGAGACAGCGTCACAAGCCCCGAGAATCCTGCCATCACGGTGGTCTTACCAACCCTTGGTCGATATGAGTTGTTGCGGCCAGTCCTCGAACAGCTCCGCAAGCAGACCTTGATGGCACAACAAGTAATAGTTGTGGATCAGAACGACATCGACAAGCGCGATCACGCAATCTATGAGGAGTTCGCTGATCTCAACCTTGAGGTGATTTTTCAGGTAGAGCGCGGCCAGTGGCTGGCACGCAACGCAGCCGTTGAGCAATCTACCGGTGAGTGGATTGCGTTTGTAGACGATGACTCAGAGGTAGGTCCGGACTTTTTGGAGCAGCACCTTGAGGGTCTGCATCGTTACGATGCCGACCTTTCTACTGGAGCGTCTCTAGCCGTGATCGGTGCTCCGATCCCCGAGAATTATGCGTTCTTCCGTGTGGCTGATCAGTGGGACTCTGGCAACGGAATGTGTCATCGAAGCCTTCTCGAACGCTTTGGGCTTTTTGATCAGCAGTTCGACCGGCAGCGCAGAGGCGACGCTGAGTTTGGCTTACGCGTCCAACTTGGCGGCTGCTTAGTCATCCATAACCCCCATGCGATTCGTGTGCACCTCAAGGCTCAAGAAGGTGGCCTTCGGACCTTTGGCTCCCTAGATGGCTTCCGACATCGCGACCGGACCTCACCCCTTCCGTTGCCTTCGATGGTGTATTACACCAAGCGTTACCACTCCAAGCGGCAGGTTCGCGAAGACCTAGTGATTGGTTTGTCCCAATCAATCGTCCCCTACGAACTCAAGCGACGGGCCTCACCTCGGCAGTGGCTGGGCTTTGTTGCGGGCGAAGTGGTGCACCTGCCTTCGACAGTCAAGCGAGTGCGTACTTCTTTGCATATTGCTGACGACATGGTGGAGGACGGGCCTCGAATCCCTAAGCTGTGAGAGTGCCCAAACCGCACAGAAAATTTCAGCAGCAGGTTTTTGGCATCGGATTTTCTCTGAGGGGAGGGTTATGCGACTCGCTGTAATTGGTGACACCCAGCATTATCGAGATAGCGAGGGCAGGCTCTGCGCGCTAGAACCAGTAGTGAATCAGCTTGACCGTTGGGCTGAGTTATTCGATGAGGTTGTTCTGTGCGCACCGCTTGATCCCGGTCCGCCGCCAGCAGGGTTCGGCCCCTACAAGTCAACGAATCTCAGCATTGAACCCTTGCAGAAAGCAGGGGGCAATACTCGGGCGGCAAAGTTTGGGCTGCTCGGCCATTTGATCCCTTGGGCTAGGACTACTCGTCGCGTCGCCCGCTCTGTGGATGCCGTTCACTTGCGCTGCCCCTGCAACATTGGTTTGGTAGCGATTTTTTCAACTTGGAAGGCAGGGGCACTTCGATACGCCATGTATGCCGGTGTCTGGCATGACTATGTAGGCGAGCCGCGCTTCTTTCGACTTCAACGCAAGCTGCTAGGAAGCAAGTGGTTTGGCGGCCCAGTCAGTGTGTACGCCGATAAGAATCCTGCGCTCGGCCACCTCGAACCGTTCTTCAGTCCGTCGTTCTCAAGCGCCGATATTGAGAGCGCAAGACCCAACTCCGATGCCAAAATTTTGCGAATCCAAGATTCGAGTTTTCATGGGCCGTGGCGCCTCGTCACGGTTGGGCGATTGACCCCGAACAAGAACCAGCAAACCATCATCCGGTCACTTCCAGCGATCGTGCAGGGCGACCTACAAGTAACACTTGATGTGTATGGGGATGGCCCCTGCCGCGGCGAATTGGAGAAACTTGCGAGTGACCTTGGGGTGGCAGAACTCGTTACGTTCCACGGCTCGGTGAGTCATGGCGATGTCATGGAGGCCTTTGCAAACGGAGACTTGAATCTGCTCTCCACTCGCCAAGAGGGCTACGGCAAAGTGCTACTCGAAAGCATGGTCCACGCAACGGTTCCTGTGTTTGGCAAGAGTCCGGTCTCCGGCGAAATTTCGGGTGAGGGCAGTCGAGGATTGGTGTTTCCTTCAGATGATTCGGAGCGTCTCTCTGAGTTGGTCATTGCCTTGATCAATGACCGTGAGCGTTGGGCGCAGATGGCAATAGCCGCTCGCGACTACGCCGCCACGATGACCCTTGAAGCCTTCCAAGATCGGGTGCGAGAGATGCTGCAGCGGCAGTGGGGCGTCACGCTACGCGACCCTGGTTCAGCAGGTGGGTCCAAGTGACCCAGAAGCCTCGGGGGAGCAATAGCTTTACGCTAGTTACTCAGTACTTTCCACCAGAGAGAGGTGCGGCGCAGGTCCGACTGGGTTCGATCGTGGCTGACCTTGTCGGCCGAGGAAACCGAGTCGATGTCGTGACGGCTCTACCGAACTATCCACTCGGAAAGATCTTTCCTGGCTGGTCTCACCGACCGCTTCAATCACGGTCCGAGAACGGTGCAAAGATTCGCCGTGTCTGGGTCTGGGCCTCGATGGGTTCGGGGTTAGGGCGAATCCTGAACTACTTGTCCTTCGGCGTGATGTCAGTGCTCGGCATCGGAGTTGCTCGAAAGTCTCACTGGGTCATTGTTGAATACCCGACTCTCTTTGGCGCGCTACCCGCAGTCCTCTGCGCAAAAATGAGGCGGCAGCGGATTGTTATCATCGTGGCCGACTTATGGGTGGACTCCATCGTCGAGATCGGAACGATTTCTGATGGCCGCGTGATTGCGTTGCTCCGATGGGCCGAGCGCGCCATGCTGCGCCAGGCCGACGCAGTCACTGCAGTTACCGAAGGGGTTCGGGATGCCCTGCTGCAGAAGGGGGTAACGACAAAGCAGATGACCTGGCTCCCCAATGGTGCGGACACCGAAATGTTCTCGCCAGGACCTCAGGACCTTGCAGTCCGAGCCGAACTTGGCATTGCTCCAGGTGAGCATCTGTTCTTGTATGCCGGAACGCACGGCTATGTCCATGGCCTTGAGGTGGTGCTCGATGCGGCTCAAGAACTTGTGGATGAGCCGGTCCGCTTTGTGTTGGTCGGCGGAGGTTCCGAGAAGGAGTCCCTGCAAGAGCAAGCAGCTACCCGCGGGCTTCAAAATGTGACCTTTCTTGATCCCGTGCCGCCAGAAGAGGTTGCGCGACTGCTCCGATCATGCACCGCTGGCTTGGCGACTGTTCGTGAAGGCGATGTGTACCGCACCATCCGCTCAGCAAAAATGCTCCCCACCATGTCGAGCGGCCTGCCGGTGATCTATAGCGGAGATGACGAGGGGTCACGACTCGTTGCAGCAGCAGGGGCAGGGATCGTTACTAAACCGGGCGATGGCGCAGATTTGGCCGAGGCTGTTCGACTGTTAATTTCCTCGCCAGAGCGAGCCGCGGAACTCGGTGCCGCTGGTCGGAACTGGATTGAGTCCAATGCCAGTTGGCATCAACTCGTTGGAAACTGGCTTGAGCAACTTGACGGGATTGAGTTAGCAGCAGCGGGCGTAGCTGCTGCCACCGACCAAGGGGTATCGCGATGAACCTTTCCGATCTGTATCAGCGTGCACCGGTGCCCGTTCAGAATGCGTTTGCCACTGGCTATGGCATGAAGGAACTGCCGCGACGACATGGCGGCCAGTTCCGGAGAGAAGTTTTCGACCTGAACGTCCGGCAGTGGTGGCCTGAGGAGGAACTACTGGTCGATCAGGACTCGCGCCTTCGCTCCATGGTGACTTGGTGTGCTGCGAGAGTTCCTTACTACCGAGATATTTTTAGTGAACTTGGCCTTGACCCACGCGACATTCGCACCGCAGTGGACTTGTCTCAACTGCCCATCCTCGATAAGGAAATTGTCCGGGCTGACCCCGATCGATTTTTACCGGATGAGCCTCGGCCCAAGTTGATTGCTCAAACTACTGGTGGCACAACGGGAACCCCTGTGCGGTACTGGGCAACTCTGGCAGCGGTTCGGGCCAATTACGCCACCTACGAGGCTCGTTGTCGTTCCTGGGCTGGAGTGCGCCTTGGGCAGCGGATGGCCTCATTCCATGGTCAGCCGATCATTCCTGAATCACAGGCAGGCGGGCCCTACTGGCGTCGCAACCTTGCATTCAACCAGGTCTACTTCTCGGTCTATCACCTGAACTCGCTGACGTTGGCCGACTACGTGGGGCAGTTAGAGAAGTTCCAACCCCAGGTCATTGCTGGCTACACCTCTGCAGTACATCGCATAGCTCGAGGGTTGCTTGATGCAGGAGATATTGGGCGGGTGCGACCAACAGCGATCCTTGTGAGTTCTGAAACGCTCACGCCCGCAGTAAGAGAAGATATCCAAACGGCCTTCGGCTGCAGGGTGACCAATGCCTACAGCCTTGGTGAACTGGTCGCTTTTATCTCCGAATGCGATCACGGTGAGCTCCATATCAGCACCGAGTACGGCATCGTGGAGTTGGCCGATAACTCAGCAGGGCCGGGACGCGAGATTATCGCCACGGGCCTGATTAACAAGGGAATGCCGCTCCTTCGCTACCGAACCGGCGACCTTGCCATACCGGCTGATCCAGAACCTTCAGCCTGCGGCCGCGGGTTGCCTCGAGTGAGCGAAATCATCGGTCGAGTGGACGATGTTGTTCGCACTCCAGAGGGGGCGACGGTAGGTCCTGCACCAATGAGCTTGGCCTTTCAGCGAGTTCCCAACCTGCGCCGAGCACAAGTGCGTCAAGATTCTCTAGAAGAGATCACCGTGCTGCTCGAAGTCGATACGGCCTTTAGCAGCGGGAACGAAGAGTTTCTGGTGGGCGAATTGCGAAAGCGTCTCGGTCCATCGATTCGGCTGCTCATTGAGAAAGTACCAACGGTGCCCAGAACCTCTGGTGGCAAAGAGCGACTCGTCGTGTCCTCTTTGACCCCTGATGAGGGTTCGCAATGAGGTACCGACTAGGCCATCGCTTTGATGATCGATTCTCTGCCATCGGTCCGCGAATTGGGTTCGTAGGAATTCATTCCGGCGGTCGAAAGGAGCAGCCCGTCAGTCAGAACGAAACGCTTGGACGGTTGTTTCAGCAGTCGGGTTACCGCATTCGGCGGGCGTCTTCAATCAAGAACCCAGCACTGCGAACTGCTCATCAGATTGTTGCCATTCTGCTGTGGCGCAGGGTGGACTTGTTGGTCATTGCAGTGTTTTCTGGCACCTCGTTTTGGATTGCGGAGCTAGCTACTCGCCTGGGAAGCCTCGCTGGGAAACGAATGGTGCTGTTTTTGCATGGCGGCAATCTTCCCGTATTCGGCCCGGAGCGCCGGGAGTGGGTGGAACGGGTCTTTGACCGGGCCGACCTTGTGCTTGCTCCCTCTGAGTTTTTGGCAGAGACCTTCCGCGACTGGGGGGTAGATGTCAGAGTGATTCCTAATGTGCTTGCGATAGAAAACTATGACTACACCGTCCGCACGGAGCCACGTCCGAATCTTTTGTGGATGCGAACCTTTCATGAGCACTATGACCCCACCATGGCAGTCCGAGTTTTTGCGAGGGTTGTAGAAACGTTCCCAGAGGCCAAGATGACGATGGGGGGTGCAGACCACGGACTGCTAGAAGCCACCCGAGCCGAGGCGCGCCGCCTAGGAGTTGACTCGCAAATTCAATTCCCCGGTTACATGCTCGCCGAGGCCAAGCGGCGTGCCTTCGCAGAAAACGATATTTTCTTGAACACCAACGTTGTCGACAACATGCCGGTCAGCCTGCTCGAAGCCTGCGCATCTGGGCTTGTTCCGGTTGCCACTGCCGTTGGCGGGATTCCGGACTTAGTCACCGATGGCCATGATGGAGTCCTTGTTGAGTCCGGGGATGACGAGGCCATGGCTCAAGCAGTATGCGATCTCTTGAGTAACTCTGGTCGGTATTCGGCAACTTCTGCTGCTGCGCGGTCGCTTGCCGAGAAGTCATCTTGGCCTCAGGTGAGAGAGCGCTGGGAGGAGGAGTTATCCTTGCTGCTGCCAGGGGTTGCAAGCCCATGATGGACTCCCTTGAAATCCGTAAGGAGTTTGTTCGGGGGACTACTCAGAAGAAGCCGGGGAGTGATTGTGGAAGGACAGGTGCAGCGTGAGGGGACTACAGGAGCGGTTGCCGTCCGCACTGCTACCGAGCAAGACCTAGCTGCAGTTGCGGCGCTGCATGTTCATGCCTTTCCTGGCAGTGTGCTTGGAGAACTCGGAGTTGAAGCCGTCCGGCGAAGTTACAAGTGGCAACTGACTGGGCCTCATGATTTGACTGCTCTGGTTACCACTCAAGACGGCACAGTTACCGGCTTCCTTTTCGGTGGGGTGTTTCGTGGATCAACCATTGGGTTCGTCAAGGCTGAGCGATGGTTCTTGATCTCTCGCGTAGCGCGGCATCCAGGCATCCTGCTCAGGGGCGTGGGCTGGAAGCGGATCGGTCTAGGCGTTCGACTGCTTCTTCGCAGGTCACAAGCGCCAGTGGCTGAAAAGCCCGATGCGGTTCCGCGCAGATCTTTCGGTGTGCTCGCTATTGCTGTAGACCCAACATCTCAGGGCCAAGGACTCGGCGCGATTTTGATGACTGAAGCAACTGCGAGGGCAACAGCGCAGGGGTTTCTTGCTATGCACTTGACGGTTCACCCCACGAACGTTTCTGCAGTGGCGTTCTATCGCTCGCTCGGATGGGTTGAACTCAATGAACCAAACGGAAGTTGGGTCGGCCGTATGACCTTGGCACTTGATGTTGATTCTGCCGCAGAGCAAGACCCTGCCTGACGCACAGATGCTGAGGAATTCATGCTGAGGAATTCATGCTGACGCGGCACCGCCAAGCTCTGCAGTTGATGTTGCTTGGGTTACTCGCAACCCTTGTGCTCTTTTGTTTGTATTTGGTCTTTCTGCGCACTGCTCCAGGGCAACGATTTGACGATATTGCCTTTGAAGGCCGCAAAGCCATCAGACTTGCTGCCAGACGCCCAGCAACTTTTCTGGTGCACGTTCTAACCATCCCGTCAGTGCTGTTGGGGTGTGCATGGATAGCAGTGGACACCGTTCGCAGGGGGTGGTGGCGCACCGGTGCAGTAGCGCTTGGTTCAGTTGCACTGACGGTGGTGCTTGCTCGCTTACTGAAAGGTGCTGTGACCCGACCCGAGCTGGTTGACCTTGCATATGCAAGTTCGCGCAACACGCTCCCGAGTGGTCACACTGCAGCCGTCATGGCTGTGCTGCTAGCTGCAGTATCTGCATGTCAGGCACCGATTAGAGCTTTTCTTGCTTCGGCGGCGGCACTACTCGCTGCGATATATGTGACTGCTCTGATTGGATCTGGGTGGCACCGATTCAGTGACGTATTTGCCGGGATCGCTCTTGCTGTCGCCATTACATCCATCGCCACTGCAACTCGGCTATTTCTATTTGAGGATTCTGCGAACTCGCATGGCAACGCCGGCTGGTTCTACCAGAACCTGGCCCTGCCAGTTCGAGTTGGATTATTGCGGCCTGTGCGAGTAGTCGGGGTCATGTCACTCGGGGCGGTGATCCTGCTTGTCTTGTTACAGAACCCCACCTCGGATCCGAGACATTCCCTGTTGAGCTACATCCTTATGGTGTTGGCCTGTTGCCTATTCAGCATGGTTTCGGTGTTCGTGTTTGCTCAGATTCTCGGGTGCCCGAGACTACCTAGCGAACCGGAAATAGAAACCGAAACACTGTCTCGAGGAGCTCGCTGATTTCATCCGCGGCTTTGGCATAGTTGCGCTTCGACCCTCCCATTGGATCAGCAACATCGAACTGCGTTTCACGAGATAGGACTGAACCGGGTAGCCGCAGGGCGTTGGCCTGGCGGACCCAGTCGCTCACCGAAACAGTGGTCGAGCGCCACCCAACGATTGGAGCAAGCTCTGCGAGTTCCTTGAGGGGGAACGACTTGACCACAGCGTCAACATCAAGCTCGGCAATTGCAGTCAGGTGACGGCGTTCCATGGTCAGGATCAGATCTGCAGCGCCGATGGTGTCGGGGTCGATCTGCCTGCTCTGGTGCAGGCTCAGGTCAAACCCACGAGTGCGCATGGTGTTGACCGAGCCGTTCGTTGCGGGCTTGCCTCCATCGAGCATCCCAGAAGAGACCACCACAGCGTCAACGCCGCGCTCCATAAGCTGATTCGCAGCGAGGACTTCTGCCATTGGTGAGCGGCACTGGTTGGCCGTGCACATGCAGAGCAGTCTGAAGACGCTCATCAGGGGTGGCTCAAAATTGGCAGCGAGGATTCGGGAACTGACGCAGCGACTACTTCTTGTAGCCGCTTTGACTCTCCGCCGGGCAACACATGTCGAATCAAGCTGGTCAGCACCAACAGGTCGAGACGGGGAGAGGCGTTCATGAGGTACCAGCGATCGATCGCTAACTTCACAGGTACAACTACTCGCTGGTAGGCGTCGCCGTTGTTGTCTTTGTCGATTTCACTCCGCTCCCAATCGCCCACGATTAGTTGGGTGGGACCGGCAATTCCCGGTGGGACAGTCAGCACCTGCCGCCAGACTGGATTCTCTAGGTCGACAAAGTCGGGAGCTTCGGGGCGTGGTCCCAGCAAGCACATCTGACCCAGGGCAACGTTGTACAGCTGTGGTAATTCATCAAGGTGCAGCGAACGCATGCGAGCACCAATTGGGGTGATTCGCTGATCGTTTGTGCTGGTGAGCGCAAGGCCGGATGCGTGTCCATCGGCTGTGTCCACTCGCATGGAGCGGATCTTCCACATGCCAAATGTTTGGCCGTTTACTCCGACTCGTGGGACGGTGATCAGCGGTGAGTCTCTATCATGGCGACGCACCAGAACAGCGAGTACCCCCACGAGGGGTGCCGTCAGCACTGCAAGAATCGCTCCGACAATGCGGTCAACAATGAGACGGATAGAGAGCCATGTCGACATTGGACTCCTCACCTCAAGTTGTTAGGGCGCGGCTCAGCACGGAACACACTCGCTCCACATCTGAAGAACTGAGCATCGTGTGAAACGGCAGGCTCAGTGCTCGATCTGCGTATGTGTCAGCAACAGGGGTTCCGCCAGGGCCAGAAGTCAACCCGTTATCTGCAAACCAATTAAAAGTATGAAGGGGTCGGAAATGCACGCTTGATCCAATGGACTCTGCCGAGAGTTGCTTCTGAACCAGTGATCGATCCTCCCCTTCTGGAAGCAGAACAACCATCAGGTGATCGGCCCCACCTTCGGGAAGCTCCTTTGGCACAATCTGCAAACCCTCAATGCTGCCGAGTTGCTCACGGTATTGCAGAGCCAACTCCCGTCTGCGGGCCTGAAGGTCAGAGAAGCGAACAAGTTGGGCTCGAGCAATGGCAGCAAGTACGTCCGGCAGATTGGCTTTCAGGCCGTCTCCCAAAATGTCATATCCCTCTGTCTTCGCCCCGGGCGTGTAGCGCGCCCAAGCATCTCGACTCAGGCCGTGTAGTCGGAATGACTGAGCGAAGGCTGCAAGCTCTGGGTCATCGGTTGCTAGCGCGCCGCCTTCTGCAGAAGTCAGGTTCTTTGTGGCGTAGAAGGAGAAACAGCAGCCGGCGGTACCCTTGCCACCGATCATGCCCCGCTCGTCTTGTGCGCCAAGAGCGTGAGCTGCGTCCTCTATCAGAGGGACACCTGCATCGGCACACAGCTGATGTATCTCCGTCGAGAGTGGAGTGCCAGAGAAATGCACCCCAATGACGGCATCAAGACCACCGTCCTCAAGAGCGGCTGCAAGCGCTGTCGGGGACAGGTTGAACGTGTCCGATTCAATATCGAGCGGGACTGGCCGCAGCCCGCGGTGAAAGGGAGCAATTGCAGTCGAGACGAAGGTCCAGGTCGGGACCCCGATGCGGGACCCTTCAGGCAGGCCGAGATGAGCAGCTGCAATCTCGAGGGCCGCTGTGCACGAAGACATTGCAATGACGTGTTCAACGCCGAGGTATTCAGCTAGCTCCGCTTCGAGAGACTTGCATTCCTCACCAGTGGTGATCCAGCCACTCAACAGCGCCCGCTCAGCAGCTTCTACTTCGGCACGGCCAATGTCTGGGGCAGAAAAACGAATTTCATTTGCTGACATATACGTGGCTACCCCTTGTTTTGCGCTTTTCGGCACATGCCGAATCCTGCTCGGAATTCTCTGAGCTACCTGTCTGAATCTACTGCGAAAGCTGCGTTTTGCGTTTTCGCCAAGGCGGCTTAAACAAATATTTGCAATTTTTGGGGTCTCTGCTTTGGCCTCGGGTCGCGGTCCTGAGTAGTCTCCCAGCCGATGGCGAATCCGCTTAGCGACTTCCTCCGCTCCTATCTCACCGTCGGGATCTTCGTGGGCCTCAGCTTTTTGCTGTTTGGTCTTCTCCTGCTGATCTCGTGGGCACTGCGGCCGAACCGGCCACAGGCCGGTAAGTACAAGACCTATGAGTCTGGTGTTGACCCAGTGGGCACGATGTGGTCGCAGAGTCAGGTTCGCTACTACATCTTTGCGCTCCTGTTCGTCATGTTCGACGTTGAAGCAGTCTTCATCTTCCCGTGGGCTACTCGCCTCGAGGCTTATGGCTATTTCGGTCTCATCGAAATGTTCATCTTTATCGGCGTTCTATTGCTTGGTCTGGTGTACGCCTGGCGTAAGGGAGTTCTGAAATGGGCCTAGGACTCGTCGAGAGCGGAAAAATGCCAAAGCCGCTGACCACGCTGCTGAACATGTCTCGCAAATACTCAATCTGGGTATATCAGTGGGGCCTTGCCTGCTGTGCAATCGAGATGGGCGCAGCGTTCGCTTCCCCTAGGTATGACGTCATGCGTTTGGGTGTCATACCGCTGCCTGCCGGACCTCGTCAGACAGACTTGGTGGTGATCTCTGGCACCGTGACAGACAAGATGGCACCCTCGATTCGTCGGCTCTACGAGCAAATGCCCGACCCGAAGTACGTCATCTCGATGGGATCCTGCGCTAACTGCGGCGGGCCCTACTGGGATAGTTACTCCGTCACGAAGGGCGTAGATCAGATCATTCCTGTCGACGTCTACGTTCCTGGATGCCCGCCGCGCCCAGAGGCGCTGCTAGAAGGAGTTGTCATGTTGCAGGAGCGCATCCTGCATGAAGACATGGCCGAGCGCTGGCGCGGTGCGCCACTTGTGGTCGAGTGAGCACCCATGTCTGACCAAAGCGAAACTCCCCTAGACAACGAAGAAGCTGCCGTAGTCGAACCCATGGAGCCAGAAGGCCCCGTAGATGAGGCTCGCGAAGCGCTGCTTGGCAGGTTTGTGGAAGCACTCGGCGATGCAGTGGTCGATTCCCACATCGTGGTTGATAAGGACCTCTGGATTCGAGTGTCCGCAGATGCGTGGCATGAAGCGGGCGAGGTAGCGCGCAACCAGTTGCAGGCTCGGTACTTCGGTTTCTTGTCAGCTATTGACTGGATGCCCTCTCCGTTTGGTCGTTCTATGGATTCAGAGGTGGACCGTCTTCTTGAGGTAGCTGCTGCCGAGGCTGAAGAGCCAGATGCTGCTCAAGCCTCAACCAACTCAGAACCAGATCAGGGCTTTGAACATGGATTCGCCGGAGGCGAGACTCGATTCCAAGTCTTTGCCAGAGTTGCTCATATTGGCGACCACGGCAGCAACTGGGGAGTCACACTCAAAGTCGATGTCCCCGACGACACCCTGGCTCTGAGCACGTGGACCAAGGTGTACGCAGGTGCTGACTGGCATGAGCGCGAGGCTCATGAGATGTTCGGGATTGACTTCACGGGTCACCCAGCTCTGCGCAACATGTATTTGCCAACGGGATTCGAGGGTCACCCGCTACGTAAGGACTTCCCGCTTCTTGCGCGCCACGTCAAGCCTTGGCCTGGAATTGTGGATGTTGAACAAATGCCAACAGGTGACTCAGATGAAGCCGAAGGAACTGGCCCAGAAGAAACTGGCTCAGAAGAAACTGGCACAGCTGAAGGGGCAGACGCATGACTGCGATAACTGACCGGCAAAAGTTGCAGTACATCGCGGCCAAGGCCGCTGATGCTCGGGTCAACGTTGAGCTCGAGACAGAGGGCATGATCCTGAACATGGGTCCTCAGCATCCGGCCACTCACGGCACGCTCAGAATTGTTGCCAAGCTAGACGGCGAGCAGGTCGTGGCTGCGGAGCCAATAGCGGGGTACATGCATCGCGGGTACGAGAAGCTGACCGAGGTTCGTACCTACCCGCAGATTACGGCTTTAGTGAATCGCATTGATTGGCTGGGCAGCTTTGCAAACGAGGTGCCCTTCATTTTGGCCTCTGAGCAACTCATGGGAATTGAAGCACCGCCTCGCGCTCAGTGGATTCGTACCCTGCTCTTTGAGATGTCTCGGGTTGCAAACCTGATTCTGTTCCTAGGCGATATGGGCGTGCAGCTCGGAGCAGTAACTCCGGCCTTTTATGCTTTCCGCGATCGAGAGTTTGTGCTTGATCAGATTGAGGCTGTGACTGGCGGACGTTTCCACCCGAACTTTGACCGTATCGGCGGCCTGAAGGACGACCTTCCCAAGGGCTGGTTGGTAGAGACCAAGAACGTCATGAACAAAGTGCGTTCGTTCTGCGATGAGATCGAGGGTCTCTTCATGAACGCAGAGATCTTTGCCAGTCGAACTCGCGGCATTGGTGTCATTCCAACAGACGTTGCAATGCAGTACGGACTTTCAGGTGCGAATGCTCGAGCATCAGGCATTGACTGGGATCTGCGTCGCGACGCTCCATTTGGTTTTGTCTACCCCGAGCTTGACTGGAAGGTCTGGACGCATCCCGATGGCGATTCGTTCGCTCGGTTCTGGGTGCGTCTGCAAGAGGTTCGTGAGTCGACCAAGATGATCGATCAGATCTGTGATGGTGTGCCCGGCGGGCCGATCATGGCCAAGGTTCCGCGCATTATCAAGGTGCCTGCTGGTGAAGCCTATGTGGCCACAGAGAACCCGCTCGGAGAGATGGGTTTCTACGTTGTCTCAAAGGGCGAACTCACTCCCTTCAGAGTCAAGATTCGTTCTGCCAGCTTTAACAACGTCTCGATTACCCCGTGGCTTTTGCGCGGCGTGTATGTTCCCGACATCATCACGATCTTGGCTTCGCTCTATTTCATCCTGGGAGACATCGACCGATGACCCAGGCAGTCCTCTATCCGATCTTGGGACTCGAACTTGCCTACTGGCAGGAGACGACAATTCGCGTCCTGCTGGGACTCGTTGCCCTGCTGCTGCTGACCGGCGGCGCGGTGTATCTCTACCTTTTCAAGTTCGTGAGCTTTATGCAGAGCAGGCTTGGCCCCATGGAGGCTGGGCCGTATGGCTCGATGCAGTTGCTCGCAGAGGTCGGTAAGTGGCTGCAGAAGGAAGACATCTTCACCGAGGACTCGGACAAGTTCATCTTTGGAATCGCTCCTGCAGTGGTGTTGGCGTCAACGTTCTTGATGTTCGTGGTCATTCCCGCAGGCCCGAACGCAGTGGTGGCTGACCTCGGGACTGGCATCTACTTCGTCCTAGCGATGTCTTCGCTGTCAGTGATTGGCATTCTGATGGCTGGCTGGGCCTCGGCCAATAAATATGCGCTCATGGGTGCACTACGAGCGGGCGGGCAGCTCATTGCGTATGAACTTCCCTTGATCCTTGCTGTAGTCGGCGTAGTCATTTCGGCTGGCAGCCTGAACTTGCAAGACATCGTCGCAGCGCAGTCTGACGGAGCAATTTTTGGGTGGACGGGTATTGGAAATCCCTACATCCTCACTCAGATTGTTGGCTTCACCATCTTCTTAATTGCGGTGCAGGCTGAGCTCACCCAGACCCCGTTCGATATGCCCATTGCCGAGTCCGAACTTGTCGCTGGTTATCAGGTGGAGTACACCGGAATTCGGTTCTTGGTGTATTTCATTGCAGAGTTCGCAACTGCAGTGGCGTTCGCTGCGGTGGCCTCGACTCTGTTCCTAGGTGGATGGCAATTGCCCGGTGCTTGGGGAATTTCTGACGGCGCCATGAATGCAATCGGGCCAATCATGATCTCTACCAAGGCAGTGCTCCTAGTGGGCGTAGTGTTCTGGGTTCGCTTCAGCCTTCCTCGCTTTCGTGAGGACCAGTTGCAGAAGCTTGCTTGGAAGGTTCTCATTCCCTTGGCCTTGGCAAATATCGTGGTAACCGGTGTCATGAAGGTGGTGTTCTAATGGCAAACAAGCCCAAAGTTCCAGGGATTGTCAAAGGTCTTGGAATCACCATGAAGACAGCTGTGGAAACGATGTTTCCTGATGGGCTGCTCCGTCCGCCCTCGCCGGCAAAGGGTGCTGCAACTGTGCAGTATCCCCACGAAAAAGAAGAACCCGTTGCTCGTGCTCGCGGCGTGATTGCGCTGAAGGAAGAGAACTGCACCTCGTGCATGCTCTGCGCTCGCGAGTGCCCGGACTGGTGTATCTATATCGAGGCGCACAAGACACTCGCTCCACCTCGCAGAGAAGGCGGGAAGCCTCGCTCGGTCAATGCCCTTGATCGCTTTGATATTGATTACTCGCTCTGCATGTATTGCGGGATCTGCGTAGAGGTCTGCCCCTTCGAAGCCCTGTTCTGGTCCCCCGAATACGAGTACTCCGAGGTGCGCATTCAGGACCTCCTTCATGACAAGTCTCGACTTGATGAATGGATGGAAACGGTTCCAGATTTTGAACCCCTCGAAGCAGGCTCCGAGGTAAAAGTGAAGAAGGTGCCGCGATGAACTCCGCTGCGCTGATCATTGCTGAGGTTGTCCCGCTTGTGACGCCTGAGACCACCTTCGACGTTCCGGCGAATGTGGTATTCGCCGTGCAGGCAGTGGTGATGATTTTCGCAGCTCTTCGCGTTGTAACAACCAAGAACGTCGTGCACGCAGCCCTCTGGTTGGTGGTCGTGCTCGGCGGAGTAGGACTGAATTACATACTTCTGCAGGCCGAGTTTGTGGCGGTTACCCAGTTCTTGGTGTACCTCGGTGCTGTCATCGTGCTGTTCCTCTTCGGCGTGATGTTGACCCGGGCGCCACTCGGTGTCTCCGATGACCTGGACAACAATCAAAAGAAGATCGGGATCGGGGTTGGGGTGGCGCTACTAGCCGTTCTGTCCTACGCGCTGATTGAATCTTTTGGTCGTTCCGAACTCACCTTCGCTGCTTACGAGGGTGTTGCTGGACCGAATACAAACGGCCGGACCCAAGCCGTATCGGATGCCATCTTTGGGCAGTACTTGATTCCATTTGAGATGCTGTCCCTGCTCCTACTCGCCGCCCTGATTGGGGCCATCGTCCTGGCTCGCCGGGACTGAGGGGAGGACACCGAATCATGCTGCTGAATCAATTCCTTTTGCTGTCTGCGATCTTGTTCACCATTGGTGTCTATGGCGTCATCGTTCGTAAGAACGGCGTGCTGGTGTTGATGTCGATTGAGCTTGTGCTCAACGCCGTCAATATCAACTTGATTGTCTTTAGTACCTACTGGGGGGTCGCTGGTCAGGTGTTTGCCTTGTTCACGATTGCCATTGCCGCAGCCGAGGTTGGCGTGGGCTTGGCCATCGTGTTGCTGATTTATCGAAACCTACGCTCGGTTGATATCGACGAGCTCGACGAGATGAAGGGCTGAACGGTATGTGGTTCTTCACGCATGTCTGGATTATCCCGGCGCTCATGGCGCTGTCCTTCCTGCTCATCTTGTTCTTTGGCAAGAAGATGCCCAAGAAGGGCGCAGAGATTGGCATTGTCTTTGTAGGCGCAGCCTTTGTGCTTGCTCTGATCACAGGCGGCAACTGGATTGCTTGGAGCAACGACAACCCCGAAGGTCATGGGCTTGCTGCTGAAGGTGCTGCACTCGCCAACGTAGATCCGAGTTGTTCGAGCGTGGCAGCAGAAGCTGCAGCTGTCGGCGAGGGCGTCGAACACGCTGAGGGCAAGACTGAGGGCAAGACTGAGGGCAAAAAAGCCGGCGAGGGACATAGCGAAGGCGGCAATGGCACCGAAGGTGCAACTGCTGCCGCTCCTCCAATAGGAGAATCAGCGGCTCCGGCAGCCCCGACTGCTACCGAGCCCGCCGGTGCAGAGAAGGGTGGTCACGAAGAAGTTGCGACTCGGCCAGTGGTCTCCTGCATTAACTGGTTCCAGAACGGCGATCAGACCATTTCGATTGGCACGCTGGTGGACGGTCAGTCCGTTCTGTTGCTCATTGTCGTCACGCTGATCTCGCTGTTGGTTCACGTGTTCAGCACGGATTACGTGCACGGGGATCGTCGATACACCCACTACTTCGCATTCCTCAGCTTGTTCACTGCCTCAATGTTGTTCTTCGTCCTGAGCGAGAACACCCTGCAGATGATTGTTGGATGGGAGTTGGTTGGCGTCTGCTCCTTTGCGTTGATCGGCCATTGGTGGGAAGAAAAGCCGAACTCCGATGCTGCGCTCAAGGCCTTCTTGACCAACCGTGTGGGCGATGTTGGTTTGCTGGTCGGCGTCATCGTGTTGTATTTCGCTGCTGGCAAGTCGTTCTCCATCATGGACCTCAACATTTTGGCAAATGAGGGTGAAATTTCTCACAACCTTCTGCTCATCGGATCGTTGTGCCTCATCACGGCCGTGATGTCTAAGTCCGGGCAGTTCATCCTGCATACCTGGCTGCCCGATGCCATGGCCGGCCCGACCCCAGTCTCTGCGCTGATTCACGCCGCCACCATGGTGGTAGCGGGTGTGTACATGGTGGCTCGTCTCTACCCAGTGTTCTTCGAGGGCCTGTCCATCTCTGGCTCGTCGGTCAATGCGCTGTCGATGATCGGTGCAATCACGGCACTCTTCGGTGCCATGCTGGCCTTCGTTCAGAAGGACATCAAGAAGGTGTTGGCCTACTCCACGGTCTCTCAGCTTGGTTTCATGGTCACGGCATTGGGCGTGGGTGCTTGGACTGCAGCACTCTTCCACTTGTTTACACACGCGTTCTTTAAGGCCTGTCTGTTCCTTGGCGCTGGCTCACTCAGCCACGCTTGTCACCACAGCTTCAACATGGTCGATGACATGGGCGGACTCCGAAAGATCATGCCGAAGACGTTCTGGACATACCTGGTGGCTACTGCCGCCCTAGCTGGCGTATTCCCGCTGTCCGGGTTCTGGTCAAAGGACGAGATTCTTGCTGGAACTGGGTCCTTCCCCGGTACCGAAGGTGCCAATGGTGAGTACCACGTCATGCTCGTGATGTTGTTGCTCGCAGCTTTCTGCACTGCTGCCTATATGACCCGAACGATTTGGTACGCCTTCTATGGCGAGTACCGCGGCCATGGAACCCCCCATGAGTCAGGGCCAAGAATTACGACTCCGCTCATCATCCTGGCCTCGCTTGGAGCAGTTGCAGGCATCGTGAACCTTCCCGCAGCTTTCGATTTCTTGCCCGAAGGAACGCAGACTCGTTTCGAGCACTATGTCGAGCCCGTCGGTTTGTATTTCCCGGCAATCAGTCACGCAGGATTTAATCCTGCGCTAGCTGTGATCTCGGTCTTGGTTGGACTCTCAGGTATTGGGCTGGCCTACTTGTACTTCTTCAAGGATGCCTTTGCCGGTCTGCATGGTTTGGCCGAACGCAACAAGGTTGCAGCCTTCTTCAAGAACATTCTCGTCAACAAGTACTACTTCGATTGGCTGTACACCACAGTCATCGTGGGGTTTGTGAAAGGCCCGCTCGCCCGGGCAGCCAATTGGTTCAGTGCCAACGTCATTGATGGCACGGTGAACCTGGTCGGAAAGACTGCAGTTGGCTCGGGTAGTTGGGTTTATAAGAACGTCGACCAAAAGGTCGTCGACGGCGCCGTTAATGGTGCCGGGTCATCTGCGAGTGGTGTTGGCGCAATGCTGCGTCTCACTCAGACCGGACGGATCCAGCAGTACGCAGCACTGTTCTTCGCCGCTGTAGCAATTTTGGCCGGCGTGTTCGTGGTGGTAATCGGCTGATGAACGACAGGGAGAGCCGAATCCGATGATGAATTTCTTGAACGACTGGGGTCTTGTCCTCACTATTTTCTTGCCGTTGGCAGGGGCGTTAGTGATGATGGCCATACCCAAACAATCTGAGGGTGCCATCAAACTTGTGGCATTGGGCGCCCCGCTAGCTGCGGCCGCTATGGGCATCTTGTTGATGCTCAACTTTGACTACGGCGATTCAGAAAGCCTGCAGTTCATGGTCAACAGGAACTGGATTGAGCTGATTAACAGCAACTTTATTCTGGGCCTTGATGGGCTCTCGTTGCCGCTGTTAGCACTGACCTTGTTCATTGTTCCGCTGGTCGTGATTTATAGCTGGCAGCATGTGCCAAACCCTGGCAACCCCAAAGCATTCTTCACACTCATGCTGATTCTTGAAACAGCGATGATCGGATCCTTCCTTGCTCAGGACCTGATTCTGTTCTTCGTGTTCTTCGAGGTCACGCTGCTGCCGATGTACTTCCTGATTGGGGTCTGGGGTGGCGAGCAACGCCGCTACGCCTCGATCAAGTTCTTCTTGTACACCCTCTTTGGATCAGCGTTCATGATCGTGGCTTTCGTAGCGCTGTACTTCCTAGCGAAGGCTCCTACTGGAATCGCACTTGAACAATTGCGGGCCTTGGGTGGGAGTTACGCAGATATGCAAGCGGGAGATCCGCTCCGCAGCTTTGGTATGCAAGCGCTCACCTATTCGGGTGCCGCAGGCATTGCCAAGACCACGGCCATTGTCATCTTTGGTGGAATGTTCTTGGGCTTCGGCATCAAGGTGCCGATGTTCCCGTTCCATACCTGGTTGCCAGACGCTCACACCCAAGCCCCAACGCAGGGCTCAGTCATCCTTGCAGCAGTCTTGCTGAAGTTGGGTACCTACGGATTCATCCGAATTGCAATTCCAATCCTCCCAGTTGCTGCTCGAGCTTGGGCACCGATCATTGGCATCTTGGCCGTGATTGGCATCATCTACGGTGCGCTTGGCTGTCTGGCCCAGACAGATATGAAGCGACTCATTGCATTCTCTTCGGTGTCCCATATGGGCTACACCATGTTGGGAATCTCTACCCTGACTGCCTTTGGTTTGAACGCCGCCGTGTTCGGCATGGTGGCTCACGGCCTGATCACTGGACTGTTGTTCTTCATCGCAGGCTCCGTCAAGGAGCGTTACCACACGCTCGATATCAAGCGACTCGGCGGCCTGCTCGTCTCGGCGCCCAAGATGGGCTGGATTCTAGGTTTCGCCACCATGGCTTCACTCGGCCTTCCAGGTTTGGCCGGCTTCTGGGGCGAGTTCCCAGCAATCCTTGCGGCCTATGAGCCTGCAGTTGGGCTGAACGTAGCGCTGTTCCGCACCCTCATGGTGCTAGCCGCTGTTGGCACAGTGTTGGCTGCCGGCTACCTGCTCTGGCTGTATCAGCGCACTGCGTTTGGGACTCCAAGCGAAGAGTTCGAAAATGATCCCAACATCACCGACGTGAACAAGTTTGAGTGGTTGGCATGGTCCCCAATTATTGCGGGCATTGTCATTCTCGGTTTCTTCCCAGGCCTCATCTTTAATGTCGCTGGCCCTGCTGTTGAAGTTATTGCCCGAACGGTCGGGGGCTGATCCTCAGTGATCGCCACACTCCTGCAACTCCTTCCAGAGGCGGACTTCTTGTCGCCGACCATTGACTGGCATGCCATCGCGCCCGAGATGGTGATTCTGGTAGGAAGCTTGGTTCTGATCCTGCTCGACTCGTTCAAGTTGGACAAGGCCAAGCCGTTCATGCCCACGCTGGCAAGTTTGGTATTGCTCGGAGCCCTGATCCCCGTGATTACCTTGGCCATAGACGGCAGCACAAGGGTGCTCTTTGGTGGTTCCTACGTTGTTGATTCCATGTCGTTGGTACTCAAGGCGCTGTTCTTGGTCTCGGCCTACATAGTTGTGCTGATGTCCACGAACTATGTGGCAGACGGCGACTACTGGGAGAGCGAGTATTACTCCCTCATTGTGGCCGCTGTCTTGGGCATGCTGGTGATGTGCTCGGCTCGCGATCTGCTCATGATCTTTGTTGCGCTCGAACTGCTCTCCATCCCGGCGTACATGCTTGCGGCTTGGCGCAAGGGTGACGAGAAGTCGAACGAGGCTGGACTGAAGTACTACCTGATGGGTGTATTCGCTTCAGCAGTGCTGCTGTACGGCATGTCGCTGATGTACGGCGTCGGTCGCTCAACTCGCCTTGATGTCATTGCCGAAAATCTGGTGCGAATCGGTGATGGGCGCGGCGCTCCGATTGTGACTCTGGCCATGATTTTTGTGATCATCGGCTTTGCTTTCAAGGTATCGGCAGTGCCCTTCCATACCTGGGCTCCAGATACCTACGAGGGTGCGCCCACTCCAGTAACAGCTTTCTTGGCGGTGGCGTCAAAGACGGCCGGGTTTGTTGCGCTCATCCAGATCGTCTTTTACTGCTTCGCTGCTCGTCCTGACATTATCCAACCCGTATTTGCAGTACTGGCGATTCTCTCGATGACAGTGGGCAACCTGATTGCGCTCAAGCAGACCAACGTGGTTCGCATGTTGGCATACTCGGGTATTGCCCAGGCTGGGTTCATGTTGGCTCCATTCGCTGTAATCGAGACCAATCGAGAGCAGGCTTTGTCCTCAATCGTGATCTACCTAGTGATTTATGCGGCCATGAACTTGGGCGCCTTCGCCGTCATCATTGCCATCACTCGCAAGACTCGCTCGGCCGAAATCACGTCCCTAGGTGGCCTATTCAGTTACATGCCAGGGCTCACCGTAGTGATGACCATCTTCTTGGCATCACTCGCAGGGATCCCGCCTTTCGGTGGCTGGTATGCCAAGTTCGGCGTCTGGCAGGCCCTGATCGGTGGAAACACAGCGCTTGGCTACGGACTGGCAATCATCATGGCTATCAACACCGTTGTGGCCGCCTACTACTACCTGAACGTGGCTAAGACCATGTGGTTCGATGAAGCCCCAGATGGAGACACCGCCCCAGTCAAAATTCCGTTCACCTTGATAGGTGCTATGGGAATCACAGTGGTTGCAACCGTTATGTTCGGCGTGTTGCCAGGGCTCCTCACCAACATCAGCGATTTCAGTCCAGTAGCTGCAGCCCTCGGCCGCTAGGGCGACCTAGTGGTCGAACAACCGAAGCCGCTCATTGACGACCTACTCGAGAGGATTTCTCGAAACGGTTCGATTCGCTTTGATGAGTTCATGGAGCTTGCGCTCTATCACCCCTCGGGCGGATTCTTTTCTAGCGGTGGAGGAGCAGGCCGTGCTGGAGCGGACTTTCTGACTAGCCCCGAGGTGGGCCCGCTATTCGGCATGGTCTTGGCAGAGTTTCTTGACGCCCGATGGCAAGAACTTGGATGCCCCGATCCATTTGTTGTGGTCGAAGCTGCTGCAGGCCGAGGTGCTCTCGCCATAGCAGTTCGTGCTGCTCAGCCTGCATGTGCTCCTGCTCTGCGCTACGTGCTCGTCGAGCGGTCTGAGGCACTCAGAGAGCGTCAGGGGGACTACCTACCCCTGGTGCAGCCTTATGAGGTCTTTGGGCCAGCGACTGATGAGGACCAAGCCCTAGTCACAGTTGATCAGGGTGCAGGCCCCTTGTTCTGTTCGCTTGCTGATCTGCCAGCGGAATCAGTGGTTGGGGTGGTGATTGCGAACGAACTACTCGACAACCTGCCAGTTCGAATCCTTGAGCGCGGACACGCTGGCTGGTTGGAACTCCGGGTCACTGTTCAAGATGGCGAGTTATCGGAGTTGCTCGTGCCCGCGGATCCAGGAACTGATCGCCTAGCAAATGAACTGCTTCCACACGCGCTGTTGGGGGCACGGATACCTTTGCAGACACAGGCAGCAGACTGGCTCTATCGAGCCCTGTCGCTCCTCCAAAAGGGTTCAGTTCTGGTGGTTGATTACTGCGCAGATTCCGCCGGTTTATCAGAGCGCTCGAGTGCTGAGTGGTTGCGCACCTATCAGGCACACAAGCGAGGCCAGCACCCGCTACACGCCCCGGGTAGCCAAGACATCACCTGCGAGGTTGCTCTAGATCAACTGCAACGGGTAGCTCCTGGTCTGCAGTCTTCAACACAAGCAGACTGGTTGTCGCAGTGGGGGATTGACCGTCTTGTCGAGGTTGGGCGCCAGATCTGGAGCGAAGGTGCCAGCGAGGGAAGTTTGGAAGCAGTACGAGGACGCAGTCGAGTCATCGAGGCAGAAGCGTTACTAGACCCTGCAGGCCTAGGGGACTTTCAGGTCTTGGAGTGGCACATAGGCTGATGGCCTATCTTCACTTCGCAACATGACAGGACCAGAGATGAACATCGAAGTTGCCAAGCAAAATCTGTCGCAGGTGCGAGTCGAGCCAGCACAGGGTCGTCCCCTAGAAGAAGGCCAAGTTCGCCTGCGAGTTAAGGCCTTTGCCCTGTCATCAAACAACATCACCTATGCGGTTTTCGGAGACATGTTGAGCTACTGGGAGTTCTTCCCTGTGAGCAAATCTGATGCTGCAGACTGGGGCCGAATTCCAGTCTGGGGGTTTGGTGAAGTCGTTGAAAGCAAGTCTGCGGATGCTGTAGCCGGCGAACTTTTCTATGGATATTTTCCGATGTCTTCCGAGTTGATCATCCTCCCTGGGCGCGCTGATGAACGAGGTATCACCGATATCTCTCCTCATCGAACTGCTCTTGCGTCTGCCTACAGTCGCTACAGCCGCTGTGTTGCTGACCCCATCTACCGTTCAGACCGCGAGCAGCAGCACATGTTGTTGTACCCGTTGTTCTTTACGGCCTTTTTGATTGATGATTTCCTGCTCGACCAGGCCGAGTTTGGTTCCGAGCAGATGCTCATCTCGAGCGCCTCAAGCAAGACTGCGATCGGCGTTGCCTATCTCGCACGGGAGCGAGGAGTGAAAGTCTGTGGACTGACCTCGGCGGCCAACCTCGAGTTCACCAAGGGCTTGGATGTGTATGACCAGGTGTACTCCTACGAGCAGATTGATCAGATTGCGAACAGGCCATCGGTCTACGTCGACATTGCCGGTAACCAAGATGTGCTGCTAGCCGTGCACACTCATTTGAGTGGCCTTCTTGAACACTCGATGACCGTAGGTGGCACCCATTGGGATCACTCAGCAGATTCTGCGGGCCAACAGATTCCTGCCCCAGCACCTCAATTCTTTTTTGCTCCAACCCAGATAGCAAAGCGAACCAAAGACTGGGGATCCGAACAGCTCGACGCCAGCGTCAGCAGCGCATGGGACAACTACGTTGAGTGGAGCACTAGCTGGGTCGAGTACCAAGACGTTCAGGGGGCCGATGCCGTAACGGCGGCCTACTTGCAGCTTCTTGCTGGTGGGGTTGATCCTCGTACTGGGTTTATCTGCTCGTTGCCCACAAGCTGACCTCTGCCCGGTAGGGATGTAGGAGCGACCTGCGCCCTAGGCTTCGACGATGTCCTGAATCGCAGGACTAAACACCACGAGTAAGTCGATGTAGGCAGCAGGGTCAGCCACACCTGACCAGTCGTAGTTCAGAATCTGCTGACGACTTCGTCGGCCAAGGGTGAGTCGAGCAGCCTCAAACGGGGCAATCCGTAGCGAACCGGCTGGTTCCCCAGATGTCTTTGGGTCGTTCTGGGCCTGAAGGTCGCCAGCGGCGGGCAGGATTTCAATCTCCAGAGCGTTCAGGTCAGAGCGTTCAATTCGTTTCAGCCAACCAGCCACAACCTGTTCAACAATCCAGTTCAGCGTCTTGTCACGGTCGCCTCCTGGAATTCCTAGGGCACCTCGGACATCTTGTTCGTGGGTCCACAGGTCAATGACCAAACGTGGATCGATCTGGTCTGCCATTGGCATGAGGAGTTCTTCAACGGCAGGTGCTTTTAATTCCCATTCTTCGAGGAGTTCGCTCAAGGAACGACCCCGCCGGGCCTGAACTTGAGCCTCAGTCCATGGGTCGGTAGCGACCCCTTCTAGGCGACCCGCCAAGACGTCATCGGCCACGCCTGCCATATGCGCAAAGTTGTCAGACACTGTCCACTCTGGAGTGGCCACAACGTTGACTTGCCCCTGAGACTCACTCAAGCTGCGGCCAAGGAGTTGAAAGCTTGTTCGGTTGAACTGGTATCTCTCGATCAGGTTCATGCGACCGAACCGTAGCCTTGGAGTAGGGAGTTTCAGGATCTCTCACGGCCCGACAGAGGTTCTGTGTTTCCTCTACCATTCGAAGCTCAGTGCACGAGCAGTAGGGGACTAGATGTCGGACCAAACGAATACACCTGATAGCAGCGCTGCAGAGGCCGCCACCATCGAGGACTACTTCCACGAGAACCGAACCTTTGCTCCTTCTGAGGCTTTTGTGGCTGCAGCCAACCTCTCAGACCCAACAATTTACGCCACTGCTGCACAGGACCCAGAGGCTTTTTGGGCTGCGCAAGCTCGAGATTCCCTGACTTGGTTCCAGGATTTTCATACGACTCTTGAATGGGATCTACCAAACGCCAAGTGGTTCCTGGGCGGCAAATTGAACGTCTCATATAACTGTCTCGATCGCCATGTCGAGGCTGGTTTGGGTCAGAAGGTTGCCCTCCATTGGGAAGGTGAGCCCGGGGATACTCGAACCCTGACCTACTCGGACTTGTTGGATCAGGTGCAGCGCTTTGCGAACGTGTTGCTTGGCCTAGGCGTACAACGTGACGACCGGATCTGCTTGTACATGCCGATGATCCCAGAGGCCGTCATTGCCATGCTCGCTTGCACCAGAATCGGCGCCATTCATACCTTGGTCTTTGGTGGATTCAGCCCTGATTCACTTGTGGACCGCATTAATGATGCCGGTGCAGTTGTGGCCATCACTGCAGATGCCGGCTACCGGCGCGGTCAACCATCGCCACTCAAGGCGAATCTTGATCTGGCATTGCCAGCCTGTCCGAGTTTGCGCAGCGTCGTTGTGGTCGATCGCTGCGGTACGGACATCGAGATGACCTCGGGACGAGACCACTGGTGGGATGAACTGGTCTCCGAGGCGAATCCGATTTGTCCTCCGGCCCACCTTGATAGCGAACAGGTTCTGTACATCCTTTACACCTCGGGGACGACAGCCAAACCAAAAGGGATTGTGCACACCACTGGGGGTTATCTGACTCAGGCGGCTTGGACTCACCGGCAGGTCTTTGACCTGAAGGCAGAATCCGACGTGTACTGGTGCGCCGCCGATGTTGGTTGGGTGACCGGACACAGCTACATCGTCTACGGCCCACTCGCAAATGGTGCGACCACTGTCATGTACGAGGGCACTCCGGATACGCCTCGCGAGTCAGAGCGAGGTGATGACCCAACCCTGTGGCCCAAAGACCGCTTCTGGGACATCATCGAGCGCTACAAAGTCACTCAGTTGTACACGGCGCCCACAGCAATCCGCACATTTATGAAGTGGGGTGAACAGGAGCCAGCCCGTCACGATCTGAGTTCTCTGAGAGTGCTTGGCAGCGTGGGAGAGCCCATCAATCCAGAGGCCTGGATGTGGTATCACCAACACATTGGATCTGAGCGCTGCCCGATTGTTGATACGTGGTGGCAAACCGAGACTGGTGCGCACATGATCACCCCACTGCCAGGAATCACTGCTACCAAGCCTGGTTCAGCCTGTGCGGCGCTCCCCGGTATTGGTGTTGAACTCGTTGATGATGCCGGCGAGGTGCTCACCGTGGGTGGCGGCTACCTGACTATTTCGCAACCATGGCCTGCAATGTTGCGTGGAATCTGGAATGCACCAGAGCGCTACGAAGAGACGTATTGGTCCCGATTCCCTGGTCGTTATTTTGCTGGGGACGGAGCAAAGATCGATGAAGATGGCTACCTCTGGCTGCTCGGCCGTGTGGATGATGTCATGAACATCTCGGGCCACCGCATCTCTACAACCGAGGTTGAGTCTGCTCTCGTTGATCATCCAGCAGTGGCAGAGGCTGCAGTAGTTGGAGCTTCTGATCCGACCACCGGCCAAGCCATCGTTGGGTATGTGATCCTCCGCGGGAGTTTTGACTCCAGTGATGAACTCCGCGAGCAGATTCGCCGTCACGTTGATACCAAACTCGGTGCAATCGCCCGTCCGCGTGCAGTGATTATCGTTCCTGACCTACCCAAGACCCGCTCCGGAAAGATCATGCGTAGATTGCTTCGCGATGTTGTTGAGGGCCGCGCCCTAGGAGATACGACCACCTTGGCCGACGCTTCAGTGGTCGAAGCAATACGCGAGCGCGCCCAGGCCGACTCCTCCGACGAGGACTAACCCCCTACCTCTACCTCTACCCCTACCCCTACCCCTTTTCCTTGCCCACCTGAGGAGGATCCCAAGGCGGACGAAACGGGGGTGTCGCGCACCGTTGCTAACCTGCAGTTGTGCCGATCTGGGATCAGACATATTCAAACTGGCTCTGGCGAGAGCAATCTATGAGCGATGGCCCAACGGTTGTGTTCGATATAGACGGAGTGCTGGCGGATGCCAGCACAAGGCAGCACTACATCAACGAACCGTTTGCCGACTGGGATGCCTTCTTTCAGGCGTGCGGCGATGATGCAGTCATTGATGAGGTTGCCCGTCTGCTCGAGGTGATCGATTCAGATCATCGAGTTGTCTTGCTGACTGCCCGGCCGATGAAGGTTCAGCCTCAGACATTGGGCTGGCTTGAACGCTACGGCCTGCGCTGGGACGCACTCATCATGCGTGAATTCGGCGATTACATGGCCGCTCGAGCCTTTAAGCAACGCACAGTGCGCGAGTTGCGACAGCGTGGCTTTGACCTTCGCCTTGCCTTTGAAGATGACCCTAGAAACGTGCGCATGTTTCATGCCGAGGGTGTGCCCTGCGTGTATATCCACTCGGGTTATTACGAATAAATCGAACACTTCGAGAACGATCTGCCCGCAGAAGCTGAGGATTGCTTCAGTGGGTCTGCGTTCTGCACAGGCTTGGGGATGAAATCGCTCTATCTTGGCCAGTCCGCGTTACCTTCGAGTCTGATGAGCTATCCGCACCCATGATGAACAATCTGAAAACAGCAGCGCTTTTGGCTGGTCTGGGCGGGCTCTGTATGGCAGTTGGCTACCTGTTAGCTGGGCCCAGTGGCATGACCATTGGTCTGCTGATCGGCTTAGGTATGTGCGGGGCCTCGTATTGGGGATCTGAAAAGCTGGCTCTTCGGTCGGCTCAAGCAATCCCAGTGAGCGCCGAGCAGATGCCGCAATATCACCAGATCGTTCAAGACTTGTGCCAGAGCGTGAATATGCCGAAGCCCGGGCTCTACGTCTCTAAAAACCCGCAGCCAAATGCCTTTGCCACTGGCCGCAACCCGCAGCACGCTGCTGTTTGTGTCACTGAAGGTCTGCTGCAAACCCTGACCTGGGAGGAGATCCAAGGTGTGCTCGCCCACGAACTCTCGCATGTGCGGAATCGGGACATCCTGATTGGCTCGGTTGCTGCGGCCATAGCCATGGGAATCACCTTTGCGGCGAGCATGGCTCGCTGGGCCCTCATCTTTGGGGGACGTAGCGATGGCAACGGCCGAGACAGCAACCCCCTTGTGGCGCTCCTCATGATGATTCTGGCGCCGGTTGCGGCAGCGCTCATCCGCTCATCAATTAGTCGCAGTCGCGAGTACGAAGCCGATGCTTCGGCCGCTCGCATGCTGGGCTCGGGCGAGTCTCTGGCCCGCGCACTAGAAAAGTTGGAGTCGGGTGCGCAAAGGATTCCCTCGAATGTGAATCCGGCCGAGGCCTCTGCCTACATCGTGAATCCGCTTCGCAGCGAAATGTTAGGAAATCTGTTCTCGACTCACCCTCCGGCCGCCGACAGAATTGCTCGGCTCCGAAGTAACTCCTGGCTGGATTAATCGCGACTGGGTTAATCGCGACTGGGTTAATCGCGAAAGTTTCCGAACTGTAGGGGGATTTCAAAATCGTGTTCCTTGCAGGCTGCAATGATCGCTTGCAGGTCATCTCGCTTCTTTGCAGTGACTCGAATCTGCTCGCCTTGGGTCTGAGATTGTGAACCCTTGATGCCAAGCTCCTTGATGAACTTGTTCAACTGCCGAGCCTTGTCAGAACTAATGCCAGCAACCAGATTCACAATCTGTCTCGCCGTGCCACCGGAGGCCTCTTCAACCTTTTCGTAGCTGACAGCTTTGAGGGAAACCTGGCGTTTCACGAGCTTCTCTTCGAGGACTTGCCTGACAGCGCCAAGGCGATCGGTGCTAGCTGAGCGAAGGGTGATAGTTGCTTCTTCGAGCTCGATTGTTGAGTTGGTGTTCTTGAAGTCGAATCGATTGACAATCTCACGCATGGCCTGATCTACGGCGTTACGGATCTCTTGATGATCTACTTCTGAGGTGATGTCGAAGCTGGGCATGAGGGCTTGGCCTTCTGGTGGTAGCGGAACGATAAAGAAATTACGTGTTGAATAGAGCTGCATAGAGCTGAATAGAGCTGCATAGAGCTGCATGCAGCCGCTCTGATCTTGCCAGAGATTCCCTTAAATTCCCCGGATTCTGGCGGGAATCAAAGAAGACTCGGTGCTCAGCTTTCTGCACGAGGCTGAGCAACGCTATCGTGACCGCCCACGGGTCGGTGCCCGAGCGGCCAAAGGGAGCAGGCTGTAAACCTGCCGGCATTGCCTACGAAGGTTCGAATCCTTCCCGGCCCACTACGACGCCTCTTCGGGGGCGTCGTTTGTTTTTGGTAGCTGCTGATGACTTTGGCCGCCAGGCTCAGAGCAGAAGCTCCATCAGCGTGACGTCGAGCCACTTGCCAAACTTTCTACCCACTTCGCGTTCATGACCCACAGCTTCAAATCCGCATTGGGCATGCAAGGCAATCGAGGCCTCGTGGCTGGCAACAATTCTGGCCATCACTGCGTGAAATCCGTGTGCTCTTGCTGTCTCGACGAGGGACCCCAACAAGAGCTTGCCAACTCCGAGCTGCTGAAAGTCCTCGTGTACATACACCGAGTCCTCGACAGTGGTTGAGTATGCGGCTCGGTCTCGGTAGGGAGAGAGCGCCGAGTAGCCCACGACGCGGCCATCCTCGTTCACTGCAACCAGAACGATTCGCGCTCCTGATCGATCCTCGATCCACTCCTCTTGTTCGGCCAAGCTGCGCGGGACCAAATCGAACGTGGCAGTCGAGGTGAGTACGACAGGGTTGTAGATAGCCATCATCTCTGAGGCGTCTTGGGCAACAGCGGGTCTGATCTGCACGATGGAAAGGTACCCCCGCAGAGGGGTCGACGTGTGGTTGCGCTCAGAGTGGAGTTGGGGCGGCGTTCAGGAGGGCAGTCGGCTCAATGATCTTGAGGGCACCCGTCATCTCTTCAAGCTGTGCCCAAGATGTCACGCTTGGCGAGTCTGTTAGCAGGATGATCTGCTGATGTTGCGATCCGCGAACCATCACTTCTAGCAGTGCAGGAAGCACGCCTGACTCAATGTTGACGAACGGCTCGTCAAACAAGGCAGGAAAGCTTTCCCCTGAAACGGCCAAGTTGCGAAGGTTTCCCAAATGCGTCACGACCGCATGAGCCGTTGCGGCTGTGTCGTCGAGAGCGTGGTGGTCCTCGTCGCCCCCCGCTGGATGTACCTCTTGTCGAAGCTTGGCGGCCGCAGCAATCTCGTGGTAATTCTCTCCCGCCCACTGCACGTCGATACTCCCCGCTAGGGCAGCCCAGCGCTGAGCCGCAAAGCGGTGCTCTTCTGCGGCGGCAATCAGACGGCGTCGACCCGTATCGGAAGAGAGCAGGCTATTGACCCGCTGTAGATGGAAGCCCAGATACGAATGTGCTCCAGCCTCGGCTAGCGCAGCGGCTTCTCGTTTGCGCGCTGATTCCATACGGCGCCAGTAGACAAGTGAGACCAACACTGCACCGCAGGCAATTGCGGCAAGCGGAATCACTCCGAGTGTTCCAGCAAGCCTGGCCATCGGCACCGAGAGCAACGCAGCAAATCCTGCCACCATGAACGTGGCTCTCCGAACGGTTTCGTTCTGATCCTGACTGCGCTCAAAGTTCTGGTGGTGAGTCTCGATGCGTTCGATGACTGCTGCGTCCTCCACGCTAGAGCCAACTGCGTCTGCCTCTTCCTCGAGCCTTCGTTGAGCACTACTGAGTGCTTCTGCAGCTACCCAGAGTTGTTTCTGGTCCAGCCGCGCAAGTTGCTGGATGAATTCGTCTCGCGCTGCAGATTCGGCCAAATCCTGAGCATTAAACCGCATGGCCCGTCGTGCCCGGTGATGGTCAAGACCAGCGCGTGACAACAGGTTGATCGCGCCAGTTGCGTCTGTGAACTGCGCAGTCACATCAAGTCGAGCATCGACGTCGATCACTCGGTGGGCGGAGTTGTTCGGCCGAAAGATGGCGAATCGATTGCCGTTAGCTGCGAGTAGTTCTAGGTGCACCCCACTGCGGGAATTTCCCAACGCACCGACAAATTCATTGACGAGCCCGTCTCGTTCCATCTGGCCTAACCCGGCAATGACAGTCAGACGCGGATGAAGGTCAAACGAAATGCTGTTGTCTCCAGATTCAATGACAAGGCGTTCGAACTGCACAGCTGCTGTATCGACACGTAAGACGCAATCCTTGAGTACGAACGACTGAGAGCGTCAATTCCTTCGGGTTCTTGTCGCCCCCGACCTTGTCCCGCTAGTCTCGGCATCCGGTCCCAAGCCTCGTGCGATGGCCCCGCCCCCTTAGCTCAGTCGGTAGAGCGCTTCCATGGTAAGGAAGAGGTCGTCAGTTCAATTCTGACAGGGGGCTCGCAGTTCGGCCCTGAGTCATCAGGGTCCAAGAGTAAAGTGGACTGTGCCCACAGGGCGGCGTAGCTCAGATGGTCAGAGCACTCGGCTCATAATCGAGGGGTCGCCGGTTCAAGTCCGGCCGCCGCTACTAACTCAGTAGTCATGCCTGTAGCAATCAAGCCAGAATGAATAATCCACCCCCTCAACTTCGGGGGATGGATTATTTCTCTGGCTGTTTTCACTGTTTCTAGGGCCACTCTTGGCAACTCGGGAATCTTCGGTTTGTTCTTGGGCGCAGTTGCCGCCACACTATGGGCCTGCCTTGTCGCCGATCGGCCAGGCTGAACTCTCTCTACAGGAGCAATACCAGATGGCCTCCGACAAGCGCATCAAAGTGACGCTCGAGTGCACCGAGTGCAAGCGTCGTAACTACATCACCAAGAAGTCCAAGGTGAATGACCGCGAACGCATCGAACTGAACAAGTACTGCAGGTTCGATCGCAAGCACACCATGCACAAAGAAACGCGCTAGAGACAAGCACTGTTTCTAAGCCTGTGATGCAGCCTCGAACACGGAAGCCTGCAGATACCGACGAATCCTCTGCCCTAGTTGAGCGACCGCTGCCTCGAGTGCAGGATGAGTTCTCGGGTTTGGTTGCTGCGGCTCAGCAAGGTGATGAATCAGCTTTCGAATTACTCGTTCAGGCCACATACGTGCAGACCTACACGTTGGCGGTTCGCCTGACGGGCAACTCCGAAGATGCGCGAGACGTTACGCAGGAGGCTTATCTCAGGGCGTACCGAGCCCTGCCAAAGTTTCGCGGCGAGTCTCAATTCTCCACCTGGATGTACCGAGTGACAGCGAACTGTGCCTCTACGCAGATGCAACGCCGTGGTCGCCACCGGCACGCAAAGCTGCCAGAGACGGATGAACTTATTGATCTGCGCAGTGAGTACAACCCCGAGCTTCGGGCAGAAGCTGGGGACCTACGCAACCGCCTCCTAGTTGCGCTCGACACCTTGCCGACCAAGCTTCGTGCGGTAGTAGTGCTGAGAGATGTCTATGAGATGTCCCATGAGGACATCGCTTCCGAACTGGGGATTTCAACCACAGCTGCAAAGGTTCGCTTGCATCGAGCCAGACATCGCTTGCGCTCAGAGTTGTTCCCCGAACTTGATCAGGTGCAATCCCGTGCGGTGTGAGGACGCTGCGGTGGCAGTATCTGAATCGATCGAGTCTGAACTGCCGATGCCCAAAACAGCGGCACGTCATGTGGATCGGTGTCTTCGCTGCCAAGCAGAGCAAGCTCAGTACAAAAAGGTGTTTCGCGGTATGAGCTCCCTGCGTTCAGCAGAGATTGATCCAGGGCCACAAATGGTTACAGAGATTCTCCAGTATTTGCAGAGCCGTTCGTCTCGCAACCCTATTCAGTCAGCTTGGGATCGGCATCGTGTCGCCTATGTTGCAGCAGTTACGGCAACGGCAGCGGCGGCAACTGCAGCGGGAGCGATTGCTCTTGCAGCACGGGCCCGTCGGCCTGCCCCTGCCTGACAGCAGCATGACAGCAGCCTGACAGCGGGCCGCAATGGCGAGAAGTTCGGAGCAAGACAGGCTCTCATGTAGCCCTTGGGCCTTTCTCGGTCTAACCTAGAGGAGTCTGATCTGGCTTGGACGCGAGACCCTGGTTTCGTTATGGGCTAGAGCAGTACAAAGGGCAGTGGCTCAATTGGCTAGAGCACCGGTCTCCAACACCGGCGGTTGTGGGTTCGAGTCCCACCTGCCCTGCTCACTTGTTGCTGTTGTTTGTTGGGGCTTTCGGGCCTGGTATTCAGCAGAATTATTACTTTCCGGAGAGGTACTCGCCGTGTCGATGAACCGAGAGCAAAAACGAGCTGCGCAGAAGGGTGGTCAGGTTAATCCTGACGGCTCCCAAACTGCTGTGCGTGACCGAAAGGCACCCACTCAGCATCTGAAGTCTGAGCGCACAAAGCCCATGCAGTTCATCCGAGAGGTGCGAGCTGAGCTCAAAAAGGTTGCTTGGCCGACTCGTGACGAAGTGCGTCGGTACTCCATCATTGTGCTGGCAGCCCTCATTGTCTTTACTGCCTTCGTATTTGGGATCGACTTCCTCTTTGAGCGGATGTTCCGATTTATTACCGATCCTGCAGCTGAAGGTGCTCTCGCCGCCACGGTGAGCCAAGTCTCAGCACTTGTACCTAGCGGCTATTAGGCATCGAACCATCCACCCTGAATGATGAGGCCTGCCGAAGCCGGCAGTGCTGACCACGGAGAATCTGAACGAATGACTGATGATGACGGAGCAAGCGTGACTGATAGTGAACAAGAGATTGTTGAAGAGATTGTTGAAGAACTGATCGAAGAAGCGATCGTTGAAGAGCTGATCGAAGAAGCGATCGTTGAAGAGATCGTTGCCGAGGAGGTGGCCGAGGTCCTCGCAGAGGAGGAACTGCTAGCGCAGGCTGCCGCTGCCGCTGCCGAGGCTGCAATTTCGCCTTACGACAAGCCGGGCAAGTGGTACGTCCTACATACCCAGTCGGGATATGAGAACAAGGTTCGCCAAAACATCGAGGCCCGAACCCGGTCGATGGCAATGGATGCAAAGATCCACGAGGTCGCCATTCCCATGGAAGAGGTGACCGAATTCAAAGCTGGCAAGAAGGTCATCGCACAGAAAAAGATGTTCCCCGGCTACTTGATTATCCGCTGCTCGCTCGACGATGACAGCTGGTACGTGATTCGCAATACGCCCGGAGTCACTGGCTTTGTCGGTGCCGGAAACAAGCCCTCTCCGCTGTCTCGTAGAGAGGTCGAAGAGTTTATTCGCACTGCGGATAGCCCCACCGATGACTCGCCCAAGCGTGCACGTCCTCGTCTTGAATACGAATTGAACGAGACAGTGCGCGTCAAGGAAGGTCCGTTTGCTGACTTCTCCGGATCGGTAGTCGACATCGATGAGGACCATATGAAGATGAAGGTCCTCGTCAATATCTTCGGCCGTGAAACCCCTGTTGAACTCGAATTCTCTCAGGTAGCAAAGCTCTAACTTGAGCTTATTGTGGCCCCGGCAGGTCGCCGGGTTGCTACAGGTGCACTCTATGCACCACACTTACACGTCGTCCCTGGGCCCCGTAGCGCGTTTGCGTCCGGATGGTTGCCCTTCTGCAGGAAGTGAAAAATGGCCAAGAAAAAGGTCGTAGCCCTTGTAAAGATCCAGATTCCCGCCGGACAGGCCTCGCCTGCTCCGCCCGTAGGAACCGCGCTCGGTCCCCACGGTGTGGCGATTATGGACTTCTGCAAGGAGTACAACGCAAGAACCGAAGCACAGCGCGGAACAATTGTTCCGGTCGAGATCTCTATCTTTGAGGATCGCACCTTTAGTTTCGTTACCAAGACTCCACCAGCCCCTGTGCTGATCCGCGAGGCGCTTGGTTTGGATAAGGGTTCTGAGACCCCAGGTCGTGGATCAATCGCAGAGATCACCGACAGCCAGCTTGAAGACATCGCAAAAATTAAGCTGCCCGATCTGAACACTGACGATCTTGAGGCTGCCAAGCTTCAGATCGCTGGTACTGCTCGCTCAATGGGTATCCGCATCGCTGAGTAATTCGTTCAGGCAATAAGTTCATAGCAGTACGGCCCCGAGAGGAAGACCTCGCCTCCGGACCCGCCGACATGAGGGAGACCATCCATTTAGGAGATCGACATGGCATTTCATGGCAAAAAGTTTGATGACGCCGCAAAGCGTTTCGACCGAGACAACTTCCACACGCCGGCCGAGGCCGTGGCAGTAGTCAAGACAATCGCCACCAAGAACTTTGACGAGTCAATTGACCTTGCTATCCGCCTAGGCGTTGACCCTCGCAAGCCCGATCAGATGGTGCGCGGCACAGTTGCTTTGCCGGCAGGAACAGGCAAAGACGTGCGTGTGGCCGTGTTTGCTCAGGGCGAGGCTGCTGCGGCCGCCACAGCCGCTGGCGCAGAATACGTAGGCGCTGAAGACCTTGCAGCCCTTATCGAGGGCGGCATGATGGACTTTGACGTCACCATCGCTACCCCTGACCTGATGCCGCTAGTCGGCCGCCTCGGTAGAGCACTCGGGCCGCGTGGCTTGATGCCCAACCCAAAGACCGGCACCGTAACCCCCGACCCTGCGAAAGCAGTTGAGGAGTTCAAGGGCGGCAAGGTCGAGTACCGCACAGACCGCCACGGCAACGTTCATGTGCCAATCGGACGTGCCAGCTTTGAGCCGACTGCGCTGAACGACAACTTCTTGGCAGTGATCGAAGAACTGCAGAAAGCAAAGCCCTCCTCCTCGAAGGGGCGCTACTTCAAGAAGGTCACGCTGTCTTCAACCATGGGACCTGGGATTCGCGTGGACGTCAACAAGCTTGATCGGCCTGAAGAGGTCTAATCCTGTACTGGCCTAGTCCTGAAGAGGCCTAGTGCTGAACAGGCCTAGTCCTGAAGAGGTCTAGTACTGCCAAGTGGCAGGACGAGCGACTGTGCTAACCCACCGTCGTAGTTGCGCCGTTGGATACAGCAACGCGCTGCTTGCCACCCGTCTTGGCTTGGTACAGCGCAACATCTGCTGTTCGTAGGAGGGTGGCAGGTTCGCTCGTGCTGTCGCCCAGAGCAACTCCTGCGCTCGCACCGATCTTGCCGGTGAATCCCCCAACAGCCGCTGGCAGAGCCACGGCGCTTATGAGTCGTTCTGCGATCTCGGCAGCCTCGCTCGAGTCAGTGATTCCGGGGCAGAGAACTGCGAACTCATCACCGCCTAAGCGAGCCACA
>ERZ888423.554-NODE-554-length-37655-cov-10.833005_pt1 | contig 37655 bp, 39 predicted proteins | sample MGYA00520523_ERZ888423 | MGnify/ENA primary metagenome ERZ888423 (study PRJEB32303, sample SAMEA104408611) | aquatic metagenome | biome: Brackish water; feature: Pelagic; material: water | place: Baltic Sea | collected 2014-06-08T10:24:00 | depth 30,27 m ... | reverse complement strand
CCTTGAATCACAATTCGTTCAATGGATTCAACATGTTTCCGGACAGACACTTAGCCATTATGCCCACCATAGTTGCACCGTCGCGCCAACCCACATACCGCAACTGGCGGACGTTTCGGAGTTTACATCGCCGCGACCGGGAAATCCAACAAATCGACCATCCGATATTTAAAAATATTTGCGCCAACTGCCAAACGCGAAAGTATTCGGCTATACTCAGGGGATCAGACAGAGTTTTTTGGGGGAGCGACACCATGGCCCGTTGCGTGCATATTCCGCTTGGCATCCTGCTGGCCCTGGCGGCGGCCGCGCCGAGCGCCGCGAGCGCCGAGGCGGCGCGGGCTGGCGTCGCAGGCGGCGTTGTCGGCGATGTGACCGTCGCAGGCGATGCGCGGCCGGCAAGCGAGCGGGCGACAAGCGGCAGCGCATTGTACGCGCTCGACAACATTTCGACGGGCGACGAGTCCCGCATGCAGGCCCTGTTGCTGGACGAAACCGCCCTGACCCTCGGCCCGAACAGCAAGGTCGTGATCGATCGCTTCATCTATGACCCGGACAAGGGCGCCGGCGCCATGGTCGCGAACTTCCTGAAAGGCAGCATGCGGTTCGTTTCCGGACGCACCTCCGCGATCGCGCGGAGCAATGTTCAGATCAAGACGCCCGCCGGCACGCTCGGCGTCCGCGGCACCTCGGCGATCATGGTCGAGACGACGCCGGGCGAGGAATATTTCGTCGGACTGCTCGGACCCGGCCAGGAGAATAATATCGGCGCGCCCGCATCGCAGATCACCTTCAACAACGATCTGGGCGGCCGGACGATCAACCAGGCCGGAATCGGATTCTTCGCCAAGGTCGGCGAAGCGCCCGGACCGCTTGTCGTCATCCCGGACGCCATTCGCGATTTCCTCTCGCGCCCCCTGAAAGGCGACCCCAGCCAGCCCAATCAGACCGGCAAATCCGACGGGACCAGCTCCGAGACGGGCGAGATCGTCGGCGGGCAAGCGGAAAGCGACTCGGGGCAAACCACGGCGACGCTGCAAGGGACCGCCAACGATCTGCGCGTCGACCAGTCCAGCGCCCTGCTGCAGGAAGGGACGGACCAGGCGCAACTTCAGGCCATCCTCGATCTGGCCCAGACCGAAACCGGGAACTTCAACGTCGACCTCGCGGCGTTCATCGAGTTCGATTGGCGGGATTCGGCTTTACGCGACCTGGACGCCCACCTGACCGGCCCAGAGGACGAAGGCGGCCGCTTCCACGTTTTCTTCAGCAACCGAGGATCGCTCGTCGGCGCGCCGTTTGCGGCGCTCGACCAGGATTGCACGTCGGCCTCGTGCAGCGAGGTCATCACTGTCCAGAAGTTTGTCCAGGGCGGAGTCTACCGCGCCAGCTTGTTCAATGACGGCAACCAGGCCGCGACGGGAACCGATTTTTCCGAGAACAGCGGCGCGATAACGATGAAGGTATTCCAGAACGGCACGATCGCGCGCGATGCGCAAGGCGGTTCCTCTATCATCAACGGCACGCCGCAACTGACGGTGCGGCCGCCGGAAGTCGGCGCCGGCAACACCTGGGTCGCGGCCGAACTGAACCCGGCGACAGGCGTCATCGACGCCGTCAACACGATCGTGAATTCGGCGAATTCAGGCGCCGTTCAGTAAGCTGCCGCCGAACTATCCGCCCGCTCCTTGCTCTTGCAGCGGGTCGATCTGATCCAGCGTCGAGGCGCTGTCGGCGACGGTGGCGCGGCGCATGTCGCGGGGTTCGGCCGGGTCGAACGGGCGGGCGCGGTGCATGGTGCACCGGTTGTCCCAGATCACTAGGTCGCCCTGGCGCCAGGCGTGGGAATAGACGAACGGCCGCTGGGTCGCGTGCTCCATCAATTCAAGCAGCAGCAGCCGTCCCTCCGGCAGGGGCATGCCTTCGATATGGCTGGCATGGGACGCGAGATAGAGCGACTTTCGCTTCGAGCCTGGATGCACGCGCACGAGGCGCTGCGGCACAGGCGGCAGGGCCGCGCGTTCTTCCGGCGTGAAATCGGTGTAGCCGATCACGGCGCGCGACGTGAAGATCGAATGGATCGCGATCAGGTCCTCAAGCGACTGCCGCGTCGCCTCGGGCAGGGCGTCATAGGCAGCGCGCATATCGGCGAACTCCGTCTCGCCGCCGGTCCGCGGGACGACATGCCCGGTCAGCAGCGAATACTTCGCCGGAACCCGGTGGAACGACCGGTCCGTGTGCCACAACCGATTGCCGAGGCCGTCCATGCGGCGATGGTCGTTCGCGGCGAGCAAGCGGTTGCTCTCGTCCAGATTCGAGATATCCGAAAGCTCGGGATGGAGCCGGAGCTTCTGCCCCGGCCGGTCCGCCTGCCGTGTCTTGCCGAGCGGCCCGAACAAACTGCTGAACGCAATCTGTTGCGGGTCGGTCAGGTCCTGACCGCGGAAGACCAGGACCGCATAGCGGTCGAGCGCCGCCTCAATCGCCTTGAAGTCCGCCGGGGCCACGGGCTGGCGCAGATCGACGCCGGCCGCCTCGGCGGCGAAGAGCGGATGCAACGGAGTCAGGGTCAGCATCGCAAAGATGTCCTCAATCCAAGGGCCGGATCAGGCGGCGACGAAGCCGCCATCGACATTGTAGTTGGCGCCGGTGACGAACGAGGCCCGGTCGGAGGCCAGCCAGCACACCATTTCCGCGATTTCCCTGGGCTTGCCCATGCGCTTAGCCGGAACCTGCGCCAAAATCTGATCGCCGCGCCGGGCCATCGTGTCCTTGGTCATGTCGGTTTCGATATAACCGGGGCAGACGGAATTCACCCGGATATCGTCCTTGGCATATTCGATCGCCGCGGTCTTGGTCAGGCCGACGACGCCATGCTTCGCCGCCACATAGAGCGAGGAAGTGGGCAAGCCGTTCAGGCCGGCGATGGACGCCGTGTTGACGATGCTGCCGCCCCCGCCCTGCTGGGTCATCTGGCGCAATTCAGCCCGCATGCAGAGCCAGACGCTTTTCAGATTGACGTCCAGCATGCGATCGACCGCGTCTTCCGGCCAGTCCGCCGTCAGCTTGCCCGCGGCGCCGATCTGGTAGGGCGCGATGCCTGCATTGTTGAAGGCGCAATCGAGCCGCCCGAAGGCCGTGACCGCCGCCTTGACCATCGCGTCGACCTCGGCCGCGACAGTGACATCGCAGCCGATCGACAGGGCCTGACCGCCGGCGGCGTTGATCATGCCGACCGTCTCCGCGACGCCATCGGCATTCAGGTCGGAAACGGCGACGCGGGCGCCCTCGGCCGCGAACAATAGCGCTGTCTCCCGCCCGATGCCGCGCGCGCCGCCGGTCACCAGCGCTGTCTTTCCCTCAAGCATTCCAGCCATCTCGCTTCCCTTCCCCATGATTTCGCGCCAGCTTACGCCCGCGCCAAGCGGATGCGAAGCGGCCGTCGGATCAGGCTCTATGCCAGGTCGGAGATCTTCCGCCAGTACAGCAGCCTGACCTCGACCTGACCGTCGCGGGTCCGATCGGCCGGCCGCAGCACCATGAAGTCGCCGTCGAACGTCACCTGCCGGACCTGGTCGGTCCCCATGCGGCTGGCGTCGGACGCTGCGTCGACGCGGGTAATCAGGGTCTTGCCGTCGAACGTATAGTCGCCGCAATAGGACGTGTATTCCCGGACGGCGCCCGGCGGCAGGTCCTTCCGGCCGTCGCAGAGCACAGCCATCATGCGGCCTTCCGCCGTCAGGACCACCCGGCCCATGGGCTTTTCGGCGCCGTAGGGCGGGGGCAGCGCCGTACCGTCGGGCGCGGTCGTCAGGCCGTGGGACAAGGCCCAGGTTCCGGCGATTGATGTCATGTCGATCCTTCCTTGCCGGCCCAGATGCAGCCAGGGTCAGCCGAACAACGCCAGCAGGCCCGCCGCCGTCACCAGCGTCAGCGCGACTTTACGGTAGAACGCAGGCGGCGCCAGCCCGAACAGTTTCCGCCCGATCATGATGCCCGCCATGTAGACCGGGATCAGACAGGCCGCCGTCAGCCAGGCGTCCCAGCCGGCGACGCCGCTCCCTGCCTCCGCGACGGCCAGGATCGCAGCCTGCGTCGCGACGACCGCCGAAATATAGATCGCCAGCGTCGCCCGGGTCTTATCCGCCGGCTCCTGGCGGGCGAGCAGGTAGAGAATGACCGGCGGGCCGATCAAGCTGGTCGCGCCGCCGATCAGGCCGCCGACGGCGCCCGCGCCAGCCGTCGCCGGTTCGCCGCCGCCGCGCCACTTCAGGCCGACGGAGATCAGCACGACGAAGGCGAGCACGCCCGCGCCTGCGGCCTGGCGCAGCAAGGCCGGGTCGCAGGTCTGCAGGATATAGGTTCCGGCTGGCAGGGTCAGGGCCGCCGCCGCCGCCGCGATGAAGGCGCGGCGCTTGTCCGCCAGGCGCCAGACGCCCCGCAACATCGTCGGCGTGGCGCCGCCATCGATCACGGCGACCGACACCACCGCCGCCGGGAGCCCGAACAGCAGCGAGAGCGGCCCCATCATCATCAGGCCGGCGCCGAAGCCGGAAAAGCCGCGAACCGTGCCCGCCGCCAGAACCACGAAGGCGGCCAGCCAGTAAATGTCCGCCACGCCTTATCAGCCCCTTATCGGCCCCTTATCGGCTCACTTGAGGCCCAGTTTCGCGGCGAGGCCGATCCGTTGCAGCTTGCCGGTCGCGCCCTTCGGAATTTCATCGAGAATGATGACCCGGCGCGGCGTCTTGAAATCCGCGAGCTTGCCTTGCACGAATTTGCGGATCTCGCTTTCGTCGGCGGTCTGGCCTTCCCTGAGCACGACCGCGGCCGCGACGTCCTCGCCAAGCGACTTGTGCGGCATGGCGAAGGTGACGCATTGCGCGACCGCCGGATGGTCCATGATCGCTTCATCGACTTCGAGCGGACTGACCTTCTCGCCGCCGCGATTGATGATCTCCTTCAAGCGGCCAGTCAGGCGGAGATAGCCTTCCTCATCCAGCACGCCCTGATCGCCGGTCCGGAACCAGCCATTGCTAAAGGCGGCGTCATTGGCGGACGGATTGCTTTCGTAGCCCTTGGTGACGTTCGGGCCGCGGATCACGACCTCGCCGATCTCGCCCTGGGGCTTCAGGTCGCCGGCATCGTCCATGATCGCGACCTCCGGCCCCGCCGCGATCCCGACAGAGCCGGGCTTGCGGGCTGCAGGCGGCAGCGGGTTCGACGCCATCTGATGCGCCGCTTCCGTCATGCCGTAGCTCTCGATGACCGGGCAGCCGAAGGTTTCCTCCAGCGCCGTCATCACCTGGGGCGGCAAGCTGGCGGAGGACGACCGGATCAGCCGCAGCTTCAACTTGGCGAGGATTTCGGCATTGCGCGGCGCGCGGGCGAGGATCGTCTGATGCATCGTCGGCACGGCCGTGTACCAAGTCGGGTCGACCTCCTCGAGCCAGGAGAACGCCTTCAGGGCGTTGAAGCCCGGCGCGCACCAGACCGACGCGCCGGCGCCGAGCGAGGACAGCACGGCGGCGATCAGGCCATGGATATGAAATAGCGGCATGATGTTCAGGCAGCGGTCGGCGGGGGTCAATTGCAAGGTCTTGCCGATATGGCGCGCCGACGCCGTCACGTTCTCATGGCTGAGCGGCACGATCTTCGGCCGCGACGTGGTGCCGGAGGTGTGGAGCACCAATGCCGTATCGGCGGGCGCCGCGAAGCCGGTCGTGGCCGCGCGCTCGCCAGCCCTGGCGGCCTCGGCGAGCAGTTTGAACACGCCGACAGCCTCCGCCGGATCGGTCGCGACCCGAACGATCGGAATGCCGAGCGCCTTGGCGGCTTCGGCGGCCGCCCCCGCCTCATCCTCGGCGAGCGCCACCGCCTTTGCGCGGAGGTCCTTCAGGTAGAACTCGAACTCGTCCTGGCCATATGACGGATTCAAGGGGGCCGTCGTCGCGGTGCAGGCGATCGCGATAAAGCTCGCAGCCATCTCCGGGCCGTTCGGCAGCACGATCGCCACACGATCGTTCCGGCCGATGCCAAGAGCGTTCAGATCTTTCTGAACGTCCCGGATCAGCTTCTTCAAACGACCAAACGACATCGCCGGCCGGCCGCCTGCTTCGCTTGGCGGCATCGCAATGGCGACGCCATCGTTCGGCTGCGCTTCGATCAGATCAAGCACGGTCTGGGTCATCGAACCCGTCTCCTCAATCGGTAATGCCAGCATCGTAACGGAAGTGAACCGTCGCGCCCTAGGCCCTTTTCCAAAACGGCGCGCCGCGCCGCCGCTGGCCTTCTGGCGCAGCGTCGGACGACAGGGGCGAACGCCCGTGGAACCCCAGTATGCCGCACGCCGCGGCAAGGCTCCAATAGGGGCTCAGGGACGCAATCTTACAGGGGGAATTAATGGGGATGGGCGGCCGGCCCAAGCCAGCGGGGACGCCCGAGGGGGCATCCCCGCACTTTTGGCGGGCCGGCGGGCTGCTGCTATTTGTTCCAGACAACCCTCGGCAGCACCCGCGCCGGCACGATCTGATCCTTGTAGGTCATGATCTTCTTCAGCATCTCGACCAGGACTTCCGTCGTCATGTGGTGCGGCTTCAGGCCGAGTTCCGTCAGGCCGGAGTGCTTGGGATTGTAGTAGTGCTCCTCAAGCTCCTTGCGCGGATTCGGGATCGATTTCACCTCGACCTTCAGGCCGACGACCGCGCCCGCCTTCTTGACCTCTTCCGCCAACTGATTGACCGAGAACGTCTCGGTGAACTGGTTGAAGATGCGAAGCTGGCCCTTGCCCGGCGGATTGTTCGCCGCAAGCTCGACGCACTGCAGCGTATCCTTCAGGTTCAGATAGCCGCGCACCTGGCCGCCCTTGCCGTAGACCGTCAGCGGAATGCCGGCGACAGCCTGGACCAGGAAGCGGTTCACGACCGTGCCGAAAATGTCGTCATAGTGGAAGTTCGGCAGCAGGCGATCGTCCTGATCGGCCTCATCGGTCGAAAGGCCGTAGACCGGGCCCTGCATCAGATCGGTCACCTCCAGGCCATATGTGCGGACATAGAACCAGATCAGGTCCGTATCGAGCACTTTGGTCGTGTGATAGAGCGACCCGGCCTGACGCGGGAACAGGAAGCGCCCTTCCCGGCCATTGTGCTTGATGTCGATGTAGCCTTCCTCGATGTCGATCGGCGGCGTGCCATATTCGCCCATGGTGCCAAGCTTCACGATATGACAGTCCGGCGCCTGCTCCTTGACCGCCCAGATCGTGTTGAACGTCACGGCCAGATTGTTGTCGAGCGTCCGCCGCGCTTCCTCATAGCCCTTCATCGAATAGGGCGCCGAAGGCTGCTCGGCGTAGTGAATACAGACCGTCGGCTTGAAGTCGCGGAAGATGCGCTCCATAAAGCGATAATCGCAGCAGTCGCCGATTTCGACCTGGATCTTCTTGCCGGTGATTTCCTCGAAGGCCTCAGCCCGATCCACGAGATTCGGCGCTTCGACCAGCGCTTCCGAACTGGTTTCACGGGCGATGTTGCGGCGCATGTAATTGTCGACCGCCAGCACCTCGCAGCCGCGGGCGGCGAAGTGCATCGCCGTCGGCCAGCCAAGATACCCGTCGCCGCCTAGAATAATGATGCGCATAAGTCTCTCCTCCAGGGCGAACGCCCGATAAAACGGCTGAAGCTCTAGTTGGCGGCCGCCCCCATGGCAACCCTGCGATTGGAAAACGGACAGTCAGAAGCGCGAGCGCCGTCACAGTTTGGCATGATTCCCGCCCCTGAACCTGTCCGAATGGCCGCCTGTCTCAAAGATATCCGGCTTTCAGCAGGTCCTTCATGTGGATGACGCCGAGCAGGCGGTCGCCTTCGACGACGAACAGGTTGGAGATGCTGCGGTCGGTCATCATGCCGATGGCGTCGGCCATACGCATGTCGAGCGTCACGGTCGAGGGCGCGGCGCTCATGATGTCGCGCGCCTGCTTCTCGAAAAAGTCCCGCGCGAACGCCCGACGCAAATCGCCATCGGTGATGCAGCCGATCAGCCGCTCGCCCTCGACGACGGCGACGCAGCCCATGCCGCCATCGGCGATCGCGGAGACGACATCGCCAGCCGCGAGCGCCGGCGGGACCCTGGGCGCCGGCGGCGCATCGGTCAGCCAGTCCGAGACATGCTGCAATTGCAGGCCAAGCTTGCCGCCTGGGTGCACCATGCCGAAGTCCTCGCGGCCGAAGCCGCGCTTCGCCATCACCGCGACCGCAAGCGCATCGCCGAGCGCCAGCGTCGCGGTCGTCGATGTCGTCGGCGCCAGACCGTTCGGGCAAGCTTCCTCGACGTCCGGCAATTGCAGGAGGATATTCGACATGCCGCCCAGCAAGCTGTTCTGCCGCTTGGTGACGCCGATCACCGGAATCGACTGGCGCCGGGCGTAGGTCAGGATATCGCGCATTTCCCGGGTATCGCCGGAATTGGAGATGGCGAGCAGCACGCCCGCGCCCGCCAGCATGCCGAGATCGCCGTGGCTTGCTTCGGTCGGGTGGACGAAAAACGACGGCGTGCCGGTGGAGGCGAAGGTCGCGGCGATCTTCGTGCCGATATGCCCGGACTTGCCGACGCCCGTGACGACGCAATAGCCCTGCATCGCCGTCAAGGCGTCGACCGCCAGCGCGAAGGCGGCGCCGAGGCTGTCCGCGAGGGCGTTCAATCCAGCGACTTCCGTCGCGATGAGGCTGCGTCCGATGGCGACGGCGGCCGCAGTCTGGTCTTCGGGGGAATTTTGCATCATGGCGGCGTTTAGCGGATTTCGGCCCTTTGGCGCAAGACGAAGCGCTGTCGCCTCTTGACGCGGCGACGGCGCTATGCGACCCGCAAGCGATCATGCATAAGAACTTCCATTTCGTTCTGCTCGCGGCGGCCCTGGTCTCCGGCTGCGTGACGCTGCAGAAGCCCAGCCCGCAGGCCGCAAGCCAGGCTCAGGCAGCGGCGGCGCAGCCTGCCGCGCCCGTCGCGCCAGCCCTCGCCGCCACGATGAACGCGGCGCCCGGCGCCCGCGCCCGCGTCGTCGACCCGGACCTGGGCGGCGACGTCACGATCACGGTCGTCTCGGACTATACGGCAGCGAGCGGGCGGCGCTGCAAGCGCGTCGCCATTCAAGCTGCGGCCGGCTCAAGCACCCGGGTCGCTTGCTGGGGCCAGACCGGCTGGTATTGGAGCCGCGCGTCAATTACCTCATGACTAGCGTTCAGGCGAAGAACGGCCGGAGCGGCGGGACACGGCATTCCGACGCCGGCAAGATCGATGGTGGAGCGTCGAGACATGCTTGATCTGGCGGTGAAAGGGCTCAGCGTTCAGGGCCGGGTCATCTCTGCCGTTATCCTGCGCGAGATCCGCACCCGTTTCGGCATGTACCACCTGGGCTATCTGTGGGCCGTGCTGGTCCCGCTGATGTTCGTGATCTCCCTGACAGTCTTCTTCGCCTTTCTCGGCAAACGCTCGGCCTATGGCGCGCCGATCGAGTTGCTGCTGTTTTCCGGCATGATGGCCTGGCTCTGCTTCATCGACACCCAGGGGCATGTCTCGCGGGCATTTCAGACGAACCGGCAATTGCTGGTCTATCCAATGGTGACCGTGGTGGACATCGTCATCGCGCGCTCTGCCCTGGAGTTCGGCACCAAGCTTGCGGCGACAGCGATCCTCGCCATCATCTTCTACGCCGCCGGCATCGCCATGACGCTGGACGACCCCCTGGCGGTGGCCGTGTCCATGGGCGCGATGGTCTATTTCGGGGCCACGTTCGGGCATATCGTCGGATGCGCGCTCGTGGTCGCGCCCTCGATCGGCTTTGGCGTCAACGCGGTTCGTCGCCTGCTGTTCTTCACCAGCGGCGTGCTCTTCGCCCTGGTGCATGTGCCGGAGCAATGGCGCCATTACCTGTTGCTGAACCCGCTCGCCCACCTGATCGATCTGGCGCGCGGCGGTTGGATCACGGGCTATTCCGCGCCCTATGCCGACATCGACTATGTGATTTCCTGGGCGATCGGCATGGGCGCCACGGCGGCGATCATGGAGCTGGCCGTCCGCCGGCGCCGCGGCGGGGCCATGCGATGATCGTCCTGCATGACGTCTCCAAGTCCTACCGGACCGATAACGGCTACCGGGTGATCCTGGACAATGTTTCGCTGGTCCTGCCGACGGACCGGCATATCGGCGTGCTTGGGCGCAACGGCGCCGGCAAGTCGACGCTGCTGCGCATGATCTCCGGCGAAGAGCAGCCGGATTCCGGCTGGATCGAGCGCGACGCCAAGGTTTCCTGGCCGCTTGGCTTCACCGGCGGCTTTCACCCCGCCCTGACGGCGCGGGAGAATTTGCGGTTCATCTCCCGGGTTTATGACGCCGACATTGATGAAGTGACGGCGTTCGTGAATGACTTCGCGGAGCTCGGCGAATATTTCGACATGCCGATCAACACCTTCTCGTCAGGCATGCGCGGCCGGCTGGCGTTCGGCCTCAGCCTCGCGATGCGGTTCGAGTTTTACCTGATCGACGAACTGGTGTCGGTCGGCGACTACTGGTTTCGCGCCAAGGCCGCTCAGGAATTCGACCGCATCCGCGACGAAGCCGGCCTGCTGATCGTGTCCCACAGTCCGACGACGATCCGGAAGTTCTGCGACACGGGCCTTGTGCTGCGGGACGGACAATTGACGCTGTTCGAGGCGATCGAGGATGCAATCGACTATTATCTCGATGAAGAGTAGACCGTTGCCGAATATCCCGGCTCGACGCCGTTCCCGTTTCAGCTTGGGAGTACGCCTGTTTTGAACGCGACCGCTGTAGCCCGGCGCGGAACGCCGCCCGCCGCCGCCAAGCCCGGCGCGCCGCCGGCCGAACGGGGACCGTCCAAGGTCGCGCCGCCGATCCGGCCAAGCGCCCCTGGCCGCCGCCGCCGGCCGAAGTCCCAGTGGGGCATCCTGCTCGCCGCCGTCGTCGGCGCGCCGACGCTTCTGGCCGCGCTGTATTTCGGCCTGATCGCCTCGCCGCTCTATATTTCCGAGGCCAGCGTCACCATCCGATCGTCGAAGGCGCAGGGCGTGTCCCTGTTCGAGGGGCTGATCAATCCGAACGACGTGACTGTCGGGAATACCGAAACGCAACTCGTCGCGGACTATCTCAGGAGCCGCGACCTGATGGAGCGGGTGGACCGGGAGATCAATTTCCGCGAACGCTTCACCAGCTACAAGGCCGATTTCTTTTCCCGGCTCGAGCCTGGCGCCAGCAAGGAGCAGATGCACAGCTTCTTCAAGGACACGCTTCGCGTGACCGACGACGGGGCGGGCCTGTTGACGCTGACCGTCCGCGCCTTCACGCCCGACGATGCTGTGGCCGTCGCGTCATCGGCCATCGGCGCCGCCGAGCAAATGGTCAACCGCCTGTCGGAAGTCGCCCAGGAAGACGCGCTCCGGGCCGCATTGGCGGAGGTCGAGCGCGGCGAAGAACGGATGATCCGCGCCGCGAATGAAGTCACGGCCTACCAGAAGGCCAGCGGCGACATCGATCCCAGACGATCGGCGGACGCGGTGCTTGGCGTCATCGCCGGCCTGGAAGCGGAGCTGGCGACATCCCGCGTGGCCATGGCCTCTCTCAGGAGCAATTTCCGGGCCGATACGCCCCAGGTGAATTCCCTGAACAGCAAGATCGCGGCGCTGGAGCGGCAGATCGCAGTCGAAAGGCGGCGGTTAGCCGACAGTAATTCCGAAACCCTGACCGAGGATTTGCGCGGCTTCAATGCAGCGCGCCTGCAGTTGGAACTGGCCGAGGCCGGCTACAAATCCGCCCTGGCGTCCCTGGAGGCCGCTCGCGCCAGCGCCCAGAACGACCGCAGTTATCTCGTCGCTTATGCCCCGCCTTCGCTTCCAGATGTAGCGGTCGAGCCAAAGCGCATGTACAAGATCGCGACAGCTTTCGTCGTAAGCCTGCTGGCGTTCGGCGTCGGCAGCCTGATTGTAGGAGCGGTCCGCGAACATGCCCGCGCTTGAAATTCGACCCATCGCCTCGCGCGTCACCTCATCCGTCGCAGCCGCCGTGCTGGCGCTGCTCATGGCATCCACAAGCGCGCTCGCCGCCGACAACGCCCAGTTGGACCGAATTCGGAAATATGCGATCGGCAGCGCCGCCGCGTCCGCCTTCGGAGCATCGCGCGCGCAGACGCCCCTGCCAAGCGCCGGGAACGGCGCGACCGAAGTCGGGCAGGAAGCCGCCGGCGTCAGCGGCGAGGCTGCGAGCGAGCAGTCCCTCGACCGGATCGAGCTTGGCACCCAGCCATTCGGCGCCAGCCTCTTCGGCGGCCAGTTCGCGCGCGAGCGGCCAAGCGGCGTCAATCCGCAATACAAGATCGCGCCCGGCGATCAGATCGCGGTCAATCTCTACGGCGCCCAGCAATTCAGCGAAGTCGTGCCCGTCGACGCCCAGGGCAATCTGTTCGTGCCCGAGGTCGGCCCGATCCCGGTCGCCGGCATTTCCAATAGCCAGTTGCAGAAGACCGTCGAAAGTCGGGTGAACCGGATCTTCACCGACAATGTGCAGGTCTATGTGAACCTGATGGGCGCCCAGACGCTTGGGGTCTTCGTGACCGGCGCCGTCCGGAATCCCGGTCGGTATGCAGGGCTGCCCAGCGATTCCCTGCTCTCCTTCATCGACAAGGCGGGCGGCATCGCGCTGCAGAGCGGCTCGTTCCGGAACGTCTCCATCCTGCGCGGCGGCCAGCCGATCGCCAAAGCCGATCTCTATGACTTCCTGCTGCGCGGCGCCCTGCCGACGCCGCAGTTCAAGGACGGCGACGTCATCCTGATCGGCCCCATTGGCGGCGCGATCACGGTCAATGGCGACGCCCGCGCGACCGCGGCTTTCGAGTTTCCGCGCTTTCCCGTGCTGGGACGCGAACTGGCGTCCTATGCGCGCCCGAAGGCGGACGTGACCCATGTGGCGTTCAGCGGCTTCCGCAATGGCCAGCCGTTCAACAGCTATGTGCCGTACCAGGAATTCCTGGGCGCATCGCTGCAGGACGGCGACCTCGTGATCTTCCAGGCGGACCTGAAGGCGGAGGAAGTCTTCGTCGAGGTCGAGGGGGCCCATCAGGGCGCCGGCCTGATCGCCATCGGGCGCGGCGTGACCCTGGACAGCGTGCTGGACCTCATTCCGGTCGATCCCAGGGTCGCCGCGACCGACAGCATCTTCATCCGGCGCGAGAGCGTCGCCCGCGACCAGAAGCGCGCGCTCGACCGCACCCTGGACGAGCTTGAGCGCACGGCGCTTTCGGCGCTTTCTCAAACGCCCAGCCAGGCGGCGATCCGCGAGCAGGAAGCCAGGCTGGTCCTGGAGTTCATCAAGCGCGCCCGCTCCGTGCAGCCCGATGGCCGCGTCGTCGTCTCGACCGACGCCGGGCGCGCGGATATCCGCATGGAAGCCGGCGATCAGATCGTCATCCCGCAGCAGACCGATCTGGTGCTGGTTTCAGGCGAGGTGGTGCTGCCAGCTTCGGTCGCGTTCACGCCAGGGGCCAGCGTCGCCGACTATGTCCGGCAGGCGGGCGGCTATGCCGAGCGCGCCGACCCCGACAAGATCGTCGTCATTCGCGCCAGCGGCGCAGCCTTGGTCGGCGCCGACGTCGAGGTGCGCCGGGGCGATCAGATTCTGGTGCTGCCGGGCGTCGATCCGAAGTTCTTCCAGATCGGGGCCGACATCATCGAGATCCTGTTCAGGGTGGCGATCATCGCCGCCGCCGTCGTCGCGCTCTGACCGGCTTTCGGGCGCTGGATCCTCATGTTCGAGCATGGAACGCGCGCTTGCCCGAACGCGCCATGCATTCATTGATTGAAAGCGATCGACCCCCATTCCGGCGCTGCCGCCGCGATGCGGGCTGATCCAGGGAAGCCAGGTCCGGTGCGCGTTCTTGCAGTTTCAGCTTCCCCGTGCCTGCATGATGCGCGGCCGCGTTTCACCGCCCAGCAGCTCGCGGCGCTCGGCCATGAGGTCGTTCTGATCTGCCGGGAGCATGCCGACGCCCCGGCCGAAGAGGCCCTCGGCAAGGCCCGCCTCGTCCGCCGCATCTTCAACGAAGTCCCGAACCTGCGGCGATCGCGCTCGCTCGGCCCCGCGGCCCGCGGCTGGATCCGCTTGCTTGGCTTCTGGCGCAGCATCGCAGGCGCATTGGGCGCTGCGGCGCTGATGCGCGCTTGCACCCTGTCGCAGGAATTCTGGGCGATCGCGAGCCATGGCGAAGCGTTCGTCGAAAGCGAGTGGCAGGGCCGGGTCGATATCGTCCATGCGACCGGCCTGCCGGCGCTGCCGGGCGCCGGGCGGCTCGCCCGCCTTTATGGCGCGCGCCTCGTCTACGACATCATCGAGCTCGAGCGCGACCGCAATGCCCGGTATAATCCCGCGTTTCATTGGATGCGCCTCCGCCTGGAGCGCTACTGGATCCGTCAGGCCGACGCCTGCGCCGCCGTATCCGAGGAGATATCCCTGCAGGCGGCGCGCGACTACGCCGTCCGGCTGCCGGACACGATCTACAACACCGGCCCGGCCGATCCGGTTGAGCCGGGATTGCGGAAGGCGATCGGGCTCGACGCGGAAGCGACGCTCGCGGTCTATATCGGGGCCGCCGCCAAGAACCGCGGCCTGGAAGCCGCCATCCGGGCGACCGGCTTGGACCCAAGCTTGCACCTGGCGGTGATCGGGCCGCTGACCGAGGTTTTCCAGGAGCGCTATGGCGCCATCGTCGAAGCGGCCGGAGCCGTCGGCCGCGTTCATGCGGCGGCGGCGCGCGCGCCGGGCGCGGCGGCGCGGTTCGTCGCGGATGCCGACGTGGCCCTCGCCCTCGGCGAGCCGACCTGCGCCAGCTATATCTTCGCCCTGCCGAACAAGTTGTTCCAGTCGGTTACGGCGGGCCTTCCCGTCATCGTCGGCCGCACCCGGGCGCTTCGCCGCATCTCGGCCGCGACCGGCATCGGCGAAGCCGTCGACGAACGCGATCCCGCCGCATTGGCCGCCGCCATCCGCCGACAGGCGGCGCGCCACGGCCAGCCCAGGTATCGGGCGGCGCGCGCAGCATTCCTCGCGCGCTATGGCGACGCGACCTCGATAGGGGCCTGGGGCTGTCTCTATGGCAGGCTGGCTAGATCGGCGTCGCGTGACAGCCGTCACATTATTAATCCGCTTTGCCATTAGGATTATGGAGATGGTTGACCCACATGCCATTCGGTGCTTGTACTCGCATGGGCCTGCAAGTGACCGTCGCAGCCAACGGCGAACGCCGCGTGGGACTGTGCGACACGAACAACGGGGAAGATAATGTTTAAGTCCTTCGAAGGCGCTTGCGTCGCAGTCACCGGCGCCGCCGGAACTGTCGGCAAGGAACTCGTGCGTCAGTTGATGCTGGAGCCGACGGCGCAGGTGCGCGCGCTCGACAACAACGAAACCGGCCTGTTCGAGCTTGAGCACGAAATGAACAAGCCTGGCCAGCTGGCTGCCTATTTGTGCGACATCAGCAAGCAGGAAGGCCTGATGCGCTTGCTCGACGGCGTCGATTACGTTTTCCATGCCGCCGCCCTGAAGCATGTGCCGCTTTGTGAATCGAGCCCGTTCGAGGCGGTCAAGGTCAACGTGCATGGCATGGAAAATGTCGTGCGGGCCTCCCAGGCGGGGGGCGTCAAGAAGGTGCTGTTCACGAGCTCGGACAAGGCGGTCAATCCGACCAGCGTCATGGGCACGACGAAATTGATGGGCGAGCGGTTGATCACGGCGGCGCAGATGTCGGTCAGCGCGCGCCGCCCGACCCAGTTTGCCTCGACCCGCTTCGGCAATGTCGTCGGCTCGCGCGGCTCCGTGTTTCCGCTGTTCATTCAGCAGATCGCCAAGGGCGGCCCGGTCACCCTGACCCACCAGGACATGACGCGCTTCATGATGACCCTGGATGAAGCGGCTGAGATGGTGATCGATTCCATCCGCTATGCCACGGGCGGCGAAATCTTCATCACCAAGATGCCGGTCATGCGCATCATCGATGTGGCCGAGGTGCTGGTCGAAATGATGGCGCCCTATTACGGCCGCGATCCGAAAGATATCGAGATCAGGATTGTCGGCATGCGCCCTGGCGAAAAGCTCTATGAGGAACTCTCCACCGCCGAGGAAGTCGCGCGGATGTGGGATTGCGGCCGGTATTTCGTCGTAGATCCGCTCGGCGCGAAAGGCGACCGCACATATCCCGCCGCGAAGCCGACCAGAGCCGACCGGGTTTATATTTCCTCGACTGAGCCCGCGCTCGCCCAGGACAGCATCCGCCAGTTCATCGAACGCGCCGGCGTGCTGCCGCTGGACTACAAGCCGGCGCGCCAGCCGCGGGTCGCCGTCGCCTGATCGGCGCATCCGATCCGGTCGCCTGATCCGAAGCCGGATCGCCGAAGCTTCCAACCCCGCGTCGGGCGACCGGCGCGGGGTTCTTCATGCCTGCCCCTTGCGCCTTTGTCTTGACCCCGCGCCTGGCAATCGCCACTTGATGCCTTCCCGGATCGATTGCGAGAATTGCCCCAGATGACCAGCTACGGCCGCACCTTCATTCTGATCGCAGCCATGACCGCGCTCTTCGGCGCGATCGGGCTGATGCTTGGCGGCGTCGGCGGCATGCTGATCGCGCTTGGCCTCGCGGGCGCGATGAACGCCTTCGCGTACTGGAATTCCGACAAGCTGGCGCTCCGCATGCACGGCGCCAGGGAAATCGGCCGGCAGGACGCGCCCAATCTGTTCGCAATGATTGAAAACCTCTCGGCCCGCGCCGAGTTACCGATGCCGCGGGTCTATGTCATCGACAATCCGCAGCCGAACGCTTTCGCGACCGGCCGCAACCCCGAGAACGCCGCTGTCGCCGCGACGACCGGCCTCCTGCAATCGCTGTCCCACGAGGAGACGGCGGGCGTGATGGCGCACGAACTCGCCCATATCAAGAACCGCGACACGCTCATCATGACGATCACGGCGACGATCGCCGGCGGCGTCTCCATGATCGCCAATTTCGCGATGTTCTTCGGCGGCAGCCGCAACAATCCCCTTGGCATGGTCGGCGTGATCCTGATGATGATCCTGGCGCCCATGGCGGCGGCCGTCGTGCAGATGGCGATCAGCCGAACCCGAGAATATGAAGCCGATCGCATCGGCAGCGAGATTTGCGGCAATCCGCTCTGGCTGGCGTCGGCGCTGGCCAATCTGCACCGGGGCGCCGCGCGCATCGACAACCCGAGCGCCGAAGCGAACCCGCAGACGGCCCACATGTTCATCGTGAACCCCTTGCATGCCCATGCGGTGGACGGGCTGTTCTCGACCCATCCGGCGATGGCGAACCGCATCGCGCGGCTGGAGGCCCAGGCGGCGGCGATGGGCCTGACCGCGAAGGCGCCGGGGCCGTGGGGTTGAGCCGCGCGCGGGCCGCAGCGCTTTCCGTCCTGGACGCCACGCTTTCAGGCCGCGCGACGCTCGACCGCGCCTTCGAGCGCGCCGCCGCGCGCGAGGATCTGACCGGCCCCGACCGGGGCTTCGCCCGCCTGCTCGTCGCCGTGACGCTTCGCCGGCTCGGCGAGATCGATGCGGTGATCGCGCCCTTCCTCCGCCGGCCGCTGCCCAAGAAAGCCCTGACCGCGTCGAATATTCTGAGGCTCGGCGCAGCGCAATTGTTGTTTCTGAATACGCCCGCCCATGCCGCCGTCGGCGAGACCACCGGCCTCGCCCGCGGCCAGGCGGCAAGCTACAAAGGCCTCGCCAATGCTGTCCTGCGGCGCATCGCCGAGGGCGGCCCGGCGCTCGCCGATCCCTCGAAAGCCGCCCGCCGGAACACGCCGGGCTGGCTCTGGGAAAGCTGGGCCAAGGCTTACGGCGCGGACGTCGCCGGCAGGATCGCCGACGCGCATATGGTCGAGCCGCCGCTCGACCTGACCGTCCGCGACGGCGCGGACGCCCGATGGGCGGCGGCGCTTGGCGGGGAAGCCCTGCCGACCGGCGGCGTTCGCCTGGTCGCGACCGGCCGGCCGACCGACCTCGCCGGCTATGGCGACGGCGCCTGGTGGCCCCAGGACGCGGCCGCCGCCCTGCCGGCGCGCCTGTTCGGGCCGGTCGCCGGCAAATCGATCGTCGATCTCTGCGCCGCGCCCGGCGGCAAGTCCGCGCAACTGGCGGCGGCCGGCGCCAGGGTGACCGCGGTCGATATCGCCGAGCCGCGCATGCGCCGCCTGGCGGAGAACATGCGCCGCTTGAAGCTCGACGTGACCGCCGTCGTCGCCGACAGCCTGGAATGGCGCCCGGACATGCCGGCCGATGGCGTGCTGCTGGACGCGCCCTGTTCCGCGACCGGCACCATCCGCCGCCATCCCGACGTCGCCTGGAGCAAATCGACGGCCGCCGTCCGCGCCTTGCTGCCGATCCAGTCCGAGCTCCTGGACGCCGCCGCGGAGATGCTGAAGCCCGGCGGGGTTCTGGTCTATGCCTGCTGCTCGCTCCAGCCCGCGGAAGGCCCCGAGCAGATTGCGCGGTTCCTCGAACGCAAGGCGGACTTCGCCAGGAAGCCCATCGGCCCGGACGAGGTCAGCGGCCTGCCGGAAGATGCGCTGACCTCCGACGGCGATCTCCGCACGCTGCCCTGCCACTGGGCCGAACGGGGCGGCATGGACGGGTTCTACGTGGCGCGCCTGATCAGGGCCTAGATGCTGCCGCCGCCTCTCGAACAAGCGACCCCGCAGGATGCATCGGCGATCGCGGCGCTGCATGTGGCCGTCTGGCGGCTGACCTATGCCGGCCTCGCGCCGGCGGACGCTTTCAACGCGCTGGATGAGCGGGTCCGCCTCCCCTATTGGGCGGCGGCGCTGGCGGACCCGGAGCGGCAAGGCGGCATTCTGGTCGCCCGCGATCGCGCCGGCGGCCTCGCCGGTTTCGGCATGGCCGGGCGGGACGGCCATCCGGCGATGGGCGGACGGGGCGAGATCAAGCATCTCTATGTGGCGGCGGCGGCCCAGGGGCAGGGAGTCGGCCGGGCGTTGCTCGGCGCGCTGATGCGGCATCTTGCGGGCCAGGGCGCCCCCGGCGCCGCCCTCGGCGTCGTCGACGGCAACGCGCCCGCGATCGCGTTCTACGAGCGGCTGGGCGGCGTCAGAATCGGCGCTTACACCGACCCCGGCCCGCGCTGGCGCTCCCGCAATCTCGTCTATGCCTGGGACTGGGCCGCCAGCGCCGCCCAGATCAAACCAATCTTAGGCGGAATCGCCCAAGATTGGATAATTTGATCGATCTCAATAAGGTAGAGCATGGACCGCGCGTCCGCCTGGACGCGCCATGCTCTGAAGCCGGGCAGGCGCTATCGCGCCATCATGGGCTGAGGACGATATGCTCGGTCGTGCCGCCGCAGCTATAGCAGCAGTCAGAGCACTGTTCCTTGTCGCCGTGGCCGACGCCCCAATACACGCTGGCGTCGCCCGCCAGCCAGGCGCCATAGCAGATCTGCTCGCCGGGCCGGCATGACAGATTGATGGTCTTGGTCTCGTAATCGTCGAGATTATAAGCTGAGCCGCCGCCCGGCCAGGAGCGGTTATAGTCCTGGCTGTAGAATTCAATCTGGACGACATTCGGATGCTGGCTTTCAACGATGAATTCCAGTTGATCGGCTTGCACAGGCGCCAATTGAAAAAAACAGGCGCCGACAAACGCCAGAACCGCCGCAAAAACCGACGACCGCATCTTTCGCACTCCGAATTGCTTGAAGTAAAAGGCTAATCTCAGAACGAATTCTTGTAAAGACGTCCGCGCAAACCGGCGCTGAAAATTTATAACGCGAAAAGCGCCAGCTTGGAGACCTGCTCAGCCTCTCCAAGTTTGGCGTCAACCTGACGCGACTGGAGTCTGGCGGCGAAAGCGCGCTCCTGCATCGCCATTCGGTGCAGGAGGAGTTTGTCTATATCGTCGAGGGCGCGCCGACCCTGGTGACGGAAGCCGAAGACATTCAACTCCAATCCGGCATGTGCGCCGGGTTCTCGCCCGACGGGGGCGCCCACCAGATCGTCAATCGCACCAGGATAGACGTGTTCATTCTGGCAATCGGCGACCGCGCCGCCGGCGACGAAGGCAGTTACCCGAAAGACGACCTCAAGGCCGAAATGGACAGCGACGGCCGGTGGCGATTTCTCCACAAGGACAGCTCGCCCTACTGAGGCCAGCCGTGCTTGCGTTCATTTCGTAAGGTCCATGTCGGCGGCGGCGGTTGATGCGTCCGCGTCGAAGCGCCGGTCGTAGATTGGCCGTTCGCCCGTCGTCGGCCCTTGGTACTGCACGAACAGCATCGTGCAGCCGTATTCCGTGAACATTTCCTGCTCGACGTGCGGGTCCGCGTGATAGACGAGGTCGCCGGCTTCCAGGCGTTTGTCGCCCAGTCGGCACGCGCCTTCCAGCACATACCAGACCTGGGCGAAGTCGTGGCCATGAAGCGGAAAGCCAGTTCCTGCAGGATAGCGGATCGTGCCGGCGTTGGGCGCGGTCGGGTCCTCCGCCGTCGGATGGATGACCATGCGCGTGATATTGCCGAAGCGCCCGACCGTGCCGGGATGTTGGTCCGGCCGTGCGATCAGCGCGCCAGCCGGGTTGTCGACGTTGTTCATCTGGCGGTTCCTTCTGGTCTGTTGCGGGCGCGATCGGGCGGGGCAGGCATGTTTCAACCGGGATTTCCCATTTGGCTCTCCCAAGCGAAGCGTGCCGCGCCCAACGGCGGCGGTCAAGCTGGAAGTCGAGGAGAACTGCTGACAGGGCGATCCGGCCGAAGCCGGAATGCACGCTGGCGGGCACTGAGGACCGGCAAGAGATAGAGTTCGCCGCCTTCTGGACAAACCTCTCCCGCTTTCGCTGCAGGCCGATGGTGCGACAGGCGCCCCGGTCATGAAGACGCCGCCTCAACTGGCGGCCCGCGCAGGCCGTTGATCAGGTCGAGGACGCCGGCGAACACCGCGCGCGGCAGGGCGGTTTCGGCCGTCTAGAAGACGGCATAGCGCGCATGGCGCACCATTCGCGCGCCCGTCTTGATCGGCCGCTCCCTAAGCGAGGCCAGCGACCAGCTCTCGATAGCCTTTAGCGTGGCTGACGTGCGCAGGAAGGTCGCCAGATTGTAGGCAAGCGCATGCAGCTGGAGGCGCACGGCATTGGCGGCGAAGCGGATGCATGAAAGGCGCAACCACTTCACAGCGTACTTGCCTTCCCTGATGTGCTGCTCTGCCGTGCCCCGGTCATTGTAGAAAACCGGCACCCGCTCATTCGGCAGGCTGCGGTTGGTCACGATGAACCCGATGGTCGGGAACAACTGGCCCGGATGGAACTCGACCTTCGCCACGATCCGCCTGGGCGTCGATCAGCTCCTGGCACGGTAGTGGAAGCTCGTACTGCGGCGCACGACATGGTTCGGCGGGCGGCCTGGCGGTCGCCGGGTCAGGAACGCAACCTGTTCGTGGAGCTTGGGATTGCCGTTGATGCGGATCGCATAATCCCAGCCCTCGGTCTCCAGGAGGTCGAACAGCGCCGGGATGGCGAACGCCGCATCGGCCCGGAACCGCCGGCGCGTGATCGAAGGCCGCGCGTCGGCGGAATAACGCGCCAGCACCGGCTTCAGAACATCTTCCCAGCCGTCGGCGCTTTGGACGTTGCCGGGCCGGAGCGCGCATCGCTCCAGATTGCACGGCGACAAACAAGGTGAGAATGCGCCATGCTTCAACGCCCGTCCACCGATCAGTTGGCGCATGACCGGGTCGCAGCTGAGCCGGTCGGCGTCGTTGACATCCTCATAGCCGGCCAGGCGCGAGAAGATCATCTGGCGCAGCAGGCCGGCGAGGTGATGGCGGCCGTTCTTCCCGGTGCGGGGATCGGCGATGTGGTTCGTGGCCACATCAATGAGGCCAAGCGCGTCGTCGAGTTCACGGCGCAGCAGCAAGCCGCCATCCGAACTGATCGAAGACCCCTGGAATGAAAGCTTCACGGAGCGGTCGAACTGAAGCTGCAAAGGGCCGGAATGCGCTTCATCCGTCGCGTTCGACCCCAAATCCTTGCTCCAATACCATCAACCCATTGCTATCGTGAGGTTATCACGCTGACAGAGGTCGAGAAACTCCGGTCCATATGGGAAATGCGGGATATAAAAAATCGCGAACTTCGCGCGTCCGCCTGAGCCTGGGGCGGTTACGGCCGGTCCTTGAAGGTGTGTTCGGGCCCGGGGAAGGCCCGGCTTCGCACATCGTCGGCATAGGCGGCGACGGCGGCGTCGGCGCTGGCGGCGAGCTCGGCGTAGACCTTCGCGAACTTCGGCCGGAAATCCGGGAACATGCCCAAAATGTCATCCACGACCAGGATCTGGCCGTCGCAGGCCGGCGAGGCGCCGATGCCGATGGTGACGGCCGGAACCGCCGCCGTGATCGCGCGCGCCGCGGCTTCTGTCGTCTTCTCGATCACGATGCCGAAGGCGCCGGCGTCGGCGAGCGCCTGTGCGTCGGCCATCAGGCGGCTGGCGTCGTCGCCCCGGCCCTGGACCTTGTAGCCGCCAAGCGCGTTCACCGCCTGCGGCGTCACGCCGATATGGGCGAGGACAGGCACGCCCCGCGCCTGGAGGAAAGCGACCGTCGGCGCGATATGGGCGCCGCCTTCCAGCTTCACCGCCCCGCAGCCGGTCTCGGCCATCAGCCGGGCGGCGTTCCGGAAAGCTTGCGCGGGCGATTCCTCATAAGAGCCGAACGGCATGTCGACCACGACCAGGGCGGCGGCGCTGCGGCTGACGACGGCGCGGCCATGGGCGATCATCATGTCCATGGTGACGCCGACCGTCGACGCCATGCCATAGATCGTCATGCCAAGGCTGTCGCCCACCAGAATGAAATCGCAATGCCGGTCGACGATGGCGGCCAGGGGCGCCGTATAGGCGGTCAGGCTGACGATCGGGGCCTTGCCCTTCATGGCGCGGATGTCGGGCGCCGTGCGGCGACGGATCGATGCGTGGATGCTCATGGCGGATGGCGCTTCCGGTTAGCGAAGGGAACAGAACATGTGGGGATTGCGAGACCGCTCTTAAACCATCTGACCGATCAGGCGCCGACGACGAAGCTGCCGGCCCGCTGGCGAATCGTCTTCGCGAGCGCCATGGCGACGATGACGCCGGTTTTCGGGTTGGCCGGGCTTGGGATCATATCTTCGTGGAACGCCAGGCGGCCGGCGGCGCCGGTCGCTTCCAGATCGATCACGTGATTGACGATCGTCGGGTCGGCGATGATGACCAGACGGGTCTTGTCGAGGCCGGCCCCGGCGAACGCCGCCGCGGCCGAGATGTTCACATTGCCCGGATAATGCGGCGCGCCTTCGCGCACCGTGCCGTCGAACAGCACTGCCGGCGCCCGAAGCGCCATCAGATCGACCAGCTTTTCCCCCGGCGTGCCGAGCCAGGCCGCCGGCGGCTTCCTGACCGTGACGACCGCGCTATCGACGCCGCCTTCCGCCATCGCCGCAAGCATGTCGAGCCCGCCGATGCCGGCCGAGGGCAGGATCAGCTTGCCGCCGCCCGCCGTCGCCGCATCCAGAAGGCGCGCGCGCAGGCCGTCGTCGATCAATGCGCCGATGGAGGTGACGGCGACTTCCTTGCCCGCGCGCAGCAGCGGCTCCACATGGGTCTGCACGGCCCCATGACCCGCGCCCTCGACGATATAGTCCGGCTCGAGCGCCAGCAGCGCCGCCGCCGTCGTCACCGTCGGCAGGCCGGCGTCCGGTCGCGGCGTGCGGACAAGCGCGCCGACGAAGACGACATTCCGGGGAAACCCGCCCGCCAGATATTGCCGCACGAGCGGCGCCGCGACAGCGCCAAGGCCGATGAGGCCGACCTTCAGAACCTGGCCCATCCGCCTATTCGCCGCCGATCGCGCCGCTGGCCTTGAGCGCGGCGATCCTGGCGTCGTCATAGCCCAACCGCTCCTTCAGGATTGCGGACGTGTGCTGGCCGAGCGTCGGCGGCGGCGCGTAGGGACGGAGCTTCGAGGCGGAGAAATTCAAGGGCGAGCCGATCACCCGGACCGGACCGGCGACCGGATGCTCCACCGTCGCGACCATGCCGCGGGCGGCGACCTCCTCTGATTCGAGCGCCTCGCCGACCATGCGCACCGGCCCCGCCGGCAGATGGCGCATCCGCTTCAGCCAGGCGTCGCGCGGCTTGGCGGCAAAGATTTCTTCCAGGATCTCGAACAGCGCCGGCCGATTGGCCAGCCGGTCCGCCGGCTCCTTGAAGCGGGGATCGTCGACAAGGTCCGGCCGGTCCAGCACATCCCGGCAGAGTTGGCCGTAAAGCCGGTTCGTGCCGAGCGCCATGTAGATCGGCCCGTCGGCGGTGTCGAACAAATTGGTCGGCGTCGAGGTCATGTGCGAATTGCCGGCGCGCTTCGGCTGATCGCCGGAGCAGAGATAGAACAGCCCGGCATTGCCGAGCGACGCGACCGCCATGTCCATCAGCGCGAGATCGATATGCTGGCCCTGCCCCGATTGCCCGCGCGCCAGGAGCGCCGCGCAGACGGCCGCGACCGACTGCAGGCCGGTCATGGTGTCGACCAGGCTGAGCGCATGGCGCATCGGCGGCCCGTCCGCCGCGCCGGTCAGGGACATCATGCCGCTTTCCGCCTGCAGGACGGGATCGAAGCCCGGCCGGTCCCACATCGGACCGGTCTGCCCATAGGCGGAGACCGAGAGATAGATCAGCTTCGGGAACCGGTCCTTCAAGCTGGCATAGTCGAGGCCGAAGCGCTTCATGACGCCGGGCCGGTAGTTTTCGACCAGGACATCGACATCCTCGAGCAACGCCAGGAGGATCGCCTTGCCGTCCGCCGTGCGCGGATCGAGGGCGAGGCTTTGCTTGGAGCGGTTGAAGGCCAGGAAGAAATGCGCCTCGCCGCCGATGCTGGGCGACGTCATGCGCCGGGTATCGTCGCCGTCATCGGGGTTCTCGACCTTGATGACGTCGGCGCCCAGATCGGCAAGCTGCTGGGTGCAAAGGGGACCGGCGATGATGCGCGAGAAATCGAGCACCCGGATGCCGGTCAGGGGCGGCGGCAAGGTCGCGCCGGTAGTCGTTTCAGGAGCGGTCATCGGCTTTTGGCCTCCCAGTTCCGGGCGCGCGCTGGCCCGCCTTCGCCAAGGCGCGGGGCCGGGCGCGGCGTCGCGAGCGGGGTGTCGCGGAAGCGCATGGGGTTGCGGATCGACGGCGCGCCGCCGCCAGCCTCGGCGGAGACGATCAGGCCGCGCTCCACGGATTCCGGGGCGACGACCGCCTCGTCTAGGGTGCGGATCGGGCCGCCCGGCACGCTGCCGGCTTGCATCTTCGCAATCCAGTGGGCGCGCGGCCGGGTCTTGAAGAGCGGGATGATAATGTCCATCAACGCATCCAGGTTGGCGACGCGGCCGCTGTTCCGGGCGTAGTCCGGATGGTCGATCAGGTCGGTCCGTTCCAGCACGTTTTCCGCGAAGCGGCGCCAGACGCGGTCGCCCGCGACGGTCATCTGAAACTCGCCGTCGCTCGCCTCAAATACGCCGAGGGGCTGGGCCGCCGGACTGCCATTGCCCCAGCGCTTCGGCCGCTCGCCGTTGACCAGGAACTGCATGGCATAATGATATGAAATCACGACCGACTGGTCATAAAGCGCCACATCGACATCCTCGCCCTCGCCGTCGTCGCAGCGGGCGATCAAGCTGGCGAGCATCCCCTGAACGACGCTCGCGCCGGCCGCGACCGAGGGCATCGGCAGGCCGGAACGGACCGCATCGAAATCCGGCCGCCCGTTGATTGAGAGCCAGCCGGATTCCGCCTGGATCGTGGCGTCATGGGCAGGCACGTCCGGATCGACGCCGTCGCCGTAGGGCGTCAACCGCCCGACGACGAGAGCTGTCGCCTCGGCCGCCGGCGCAAGCTGGCGCACGATCCCTTCCGGCGTGCCGTCGATCGCGCCATCGGCCGCCAGCAGCAAGGCGCGCAAGGTCGCCCGATCGGCGGGCAGCGCCAGGTCCAGCGCGATCGAGGCCTTGCCCCGATGCAGGGCATGAAAGGCGGCGGGCGCGTCCAGGATGACCGGCCCCGGCCAGCGGCGCATGGCGTCGCCTTCCGGCGGTTCGATCTTCACGACGTCGGCGCCCAGATCGGCGAAATTCCGGCCGGCATAGGCGATGGCGGGACCCTCGCCGATCTCGACGATCTTCATCCCCGCGAGCGGCCCGGTCATGATGCGATCTCCTCGGCGCCGACGGCTTTGAGCTGGCTGCTGTCATAGCCCAGCCAGCGCTGGAGCACGGCCGCGGTATCCTGGCCGAGCATCGGCGCCGCCTGGGCCGGCTTCAGGCCGCGCCGTTTCAGGCGGTAGGGCGGCGCCAGTTCCGGCGCCGTGCCGTGCACCGGATGCGGCGCCGTGCCGGCAAGCCCCCGGCGCATGGTCTCGACCGAGGCGAGCGCTTCGGGAATTTCGCGGATCGGCGCGGCCGGCACGCCAAGGCCGCGCAAGGTCGATATCCAGTAGTCCGCCGGCCGGGCCGAAATCGCGGCCGCGACGGCGGCATCGAGCGTCGCCCGGTCCGCGATGCGTCCCTCCGCAGTCCGGTAGCGCGGGTCCTGGCCGAGCGCCGGCTGGTCGATGGCGCCCATCAGGGCCAGAAAGCTGCGGTCGCAATCGGCGACGACCATGATCGGCTGGCCGCAGGCGGCGACATAGCGATTGGCGGGCGCGGCCCAATGGTCCGCATTGCCGAGCTTCACCGGAACCGCGCCGCCCGCCATGTACTGGACCGCGAGCGGCGTCGTGTTGAAGGCGCCGGTATCGTAGAGCGGCACTTCGACAAACTGGCCCTTGCCGGTCTGCTTGCGATGCCAGAGGGCTGCAAGCGCCGCGAGCGCGCCGTTCAGGCCGGTCGTCACGTCCGTCATGGGAATGGCGAGACGCACAGGCTCATGCTCCGGCTGGCCCGTGACCGACTGGAAGCCCGATTCCGCCTGCACCACGGGGTCATATCCCGGCCGCTTCGCGAACGGCCCGTCGCGGCCATAGGCGGATGTGGAGCAGTAGATCAACTCTTCTCGGCGCACGCTGTCATAGTCGAGGCGGTATTTCGCCATGACGCCGGTCGAGAAATTCTCGATCACGATATCGGCCTGGTCGATCAACGCCCGGGCCGCCTTGCAGCCGGCGTCCGTCGCGAGATCGAGCGCGACCGACTGCTTGCCGCGATTGTAGACCAGGAACGCGGGCGAAAGACCCTTGTAGCTCGGCGGCTGGTAGCCGCGCGTGTCGTCGCCGCCTTCCGGATGCTCGAGTTTCACAACCTCGGCGCCGAGGTCGGAGAGGATCATCGAGGCGACGGGGCCGGCGATGACGCGCGTAAAATCGACGACCTTGATGCCGGTCAGCGGCGGGCGCATCGCGTCACTCCTTCGGTTCGGTTGCGACGCCAGCGGCGATCAGCGCTTCTATCTCGTCATTGTCGTAGCCGGCGAAGGCCAGCGCCGCGCGGCTGTGCTGGCCGAGCAGCGCCGGCGCGAACGGCGCCGCGGTCGGGGTGCGGGAGAGCTTCATCGGGCTCGCGACCTGCTCGATCGGGCCGAGCGAGGCATGCTCCGTCGTTACGATCATGCCGCGCTCGCGGAGTTCCGGCGCATGCAAGGCCTCGACGATATCGCGCACGGCGCCGACAGGCAGGCCCGCATCGCGCAGTTTCGGGATCCAGGCGGCGCGGGTGTTCGTCTTCAGGATCGCGCCCAGGGTTTCGCGGCAATAGGCGCGGTTGGCGACCCGTGTCTTGACGTCGATCAATTTCGGGTCGGTCAAGAGGTCCGGCCGTTCAAGGCCGGCCGTGCAGAGCCGTTCCCACTGGCGTTCGTTGCCGCAGACCAGGGAGATCAGCCCATCGGCGCATTCATACAAGCCAAGCGGCTCGATGAACGGATGCCCGCCGCCATAGCGCATCGGGCTTTTGCCGGTCGATAGCGCGACTTGGGCGTAGTTGGCGACCGAAGCGGCGGAACTGTCGAGCAAGGCGATGTCAATATGCTGGCCAAGGCCGTCCCGGTCGCGGGCGCGCAGCGCGCCGAGGATCGCCTGGCTCGCGTACATGCCCGTGAACATATCGGCGTAGGAGACGCCGGTGCGCAGCGGCAGGCCGTCCGGCTCGCCGGTCATCCACATCATGCCGCTTTCGGCCTGGGCGATCGGATCGTAGCCGGCGACCATCTTGTTGGAGCTGGCATGGCCGTAGCCCGTGACCGAGCAATAGACGAGCTTCGGGTTGATCGCCGCCAGGTCGGCATAGCCAAGGCCCTGGCGGGTCATGACGTCCGCCCGGAAATTCTCGACCAGGATATCCGCCTTGACGACGAGGCGCTTGACGACCGCCTGCCCGGCCGGGCTGGCGATATCCAGCGCCAGGCTTTCCTTGTTCCGATTGGCGGCCAGGAAATAGGCGGACTCGCCGTTCAGTTCCGGCAGCGCGTCATACCGGCGGGTATCGTCGCCGGTCTTCGGGTGCTCGATCTTGATGACGCGCGCGCCAAGGTCCGCGAGCGCGAGCGTCGCCCAGGGGCCGGCAAGGACGCGGGTAAAATCCAGGATGACGACGCCGTCCAGCGGCGGAGCGGCTTTGGCGGGTGCGGGCATAGATGATGGTTCCAAGGAATGACGCAAAGGAGCGCGGGCAAGGCCAAATCGTGGACGACCGCCCCACGCCCGTCAAATGGGCGTGGGGCGGCGTTGGAACGGGCCGCGCAAGCCGGGCGAAGCGGCGCCCGGCTTGCGGCTTTCAGCCTTGGCGCTCCCGCCGTCGCTTCGCCGCGGATTTCGCGAACAGGTTCAGGCCTTCCACGGCGATGGCGAAAGCGATCGCGAAGTACAGATAGCCGCGCGGAATGTGGAATTGCAGGCCGTCGGCGATCAGCGCGACGCCGATCAGCAGCAGGAACGACAGGGCCAGCATCTTCGCCGTCGGATGGGCTTGAATGAAACTGGAAACCGGCCCGGCCGCGAACATCATGACGCCGACGGCGGTCACAACGGCGGCGATCATGACGGCGAGCTCATCGGTCATGCCGACGGCCGTGATGATCGAATCGAGCGAGAACACCAAATCCAGCACCATGATCTGGCCGACCGCGAGGGCGAATGTCGTCGACGGCTTCTTCGGGCGGTCGTCGTCGTAGCCGCCTTCGACGGCATGATGGATTTCCAGCGTGCCCTTGGTCAGAAGAAACAGGCCGCCGCCGATCAGGATGATGTCGCGCCAGGAGACCGCCGTGCCGAACGCCTCGAATGCCGGTTTCGTAAGGCCGACGATCCAGGCGACGGCGAACAGCATCAGGATCCGCATCACCATCGCCGCGACCAGGCCGATGCGCCGGGCCAGGGCTTGCTCGGACGCCGGCAGCTTCGCGGCGACGATCGAGATGAACACCAGATTGTCGACGCCGAGGACGATTTCGAGCGCCGCAAGCGTCGCGAAGCTCAACCAGATATCCGGGTTGGACAGGAGATCGAGCATCAACGGGTCCCGGCGTTGCGTCGCTTGATGGCGGCGACGCGGGCTTCGATGGCCTCACGCTCCAGATGGCCGCGCTCGATCAGGGTCTTGTGCAGGCCGAGCAGCCAGCGCCCGTAATAGGGCGCGTTGTCATAGGTCGCCTGGTCAAGCTCTTCCTGGGTTCGCCGGGAGACGTCCGAGGTCATTTTCGGATCGACCTTCCCCATCAGGATGCGCATGGCGTCGACGCGCTTGTCGAAGAGGTTCGGCTCATAGGCGCTCTGGTCGATGGGGCCGGCTGGCTGGCCGCCATAGTCCGATGGCAGACGCGACATGTCAGGTCTCCTTGGCGGTCCGGTCCGGCATGATACAGCGACTGTCCGCTTCGCGGAACTGTCTCTTTCAGGCATCGGCTCACAGCATTATGCTTTGTCGCCTCACTGACGGCGTTTAGGGATGGATGGCATGGCCGACACACTCAAAGAAGCGGCCCTGGCGTATCATCGCAGGGCGCCTGCCGGGAAGCTGGCGATCCAGGCGACGAAGCCGCTCAGCACCCAGCGCGATCTGGCGCTGGCCTATTCGCCGGGCGTCGCGGCGGCCTGCGAAGCGATTGTCGACGATCCGGGCGAGGCGGCGCTGGTCACCGCGCGCGGCAACCTCGTCGGCGTCATTTCGAATGGCACGGCGGTCCTGGGGTTGGGCGCCATCGGCCCGCTCGCGGCGAAGCCGGTCATGGAAGGCAAGGCGGTTCTGTTCAAGAAGTTCGCCGGCATCGACGTCTTCGACATCGAAGTCGACGAAACCGATCCCGAGCGCTTCTGCAACGTCGTCGCCGCCCTGGAGCCGACCTTCGGCGGCATCAATCTGGAGGACATCAAGGCCCCGGAATGCTTCGTGATCGAACGCGAACTTCGGTCGCGCATGAACATCCCCGTCTTCCACGACGATCAACACGGCACGGCGATCATCGTCTCCGCGGCGGTCCTGAATGCGCTGCGGCTGGTGGGCAAGGACCCGGGCGCGGTGAAGCTCGTCGCGTCCGGCGCGGGCGCCGCTTCGATCGCCTGCCTGAACCTGCTCTGCGGCCTCGGCCTGAAGCGCGAGAACATCTGGGTGACCGATATCGTCGGCGTCGTCTTCGAAGGCCGCCAGGAGGTGATGGACGAATGGAAAGCCGCCTATGCGCAGCCGACCCCGCTCCGCACGCTCGCTGAAGTCATGCCCGGCGCGGACATTTTCCTCGGCCTCTCCGCCGCCAACGTGCTGAAGCCGGAGATGCTGGCGCAAATGGCGCCCGATCCCCTGATCCTGGCGCTCGCCAATCCGAACCCGGAGATCGACCCGGCGCTGGCGCGGGAAGCGAGGCCCGACGCGATCATCGCGACCGGCCGGTCCGACTATCCAAACCAGGTCAACAACGTGCTGTGCTTCCCGTTCATCTTCCGCGGCGCGCTGGATGTCGGCGCCTCCGAGATCAACGAGGCGATGAAGCGCGCCGCCGTCGAGGCGATCGCCAATCTCGCCATGCAGGAGCAGTCTGAGGACGTGCAGGCGGCTTATGGCGGCGAGGCATATTCCTTCGGGCGGAGCTACATCATCCCGAAGCCGTTCGACCCGCGCCTGATCCTGGAGATCGCGCCGGCCGTCGCCAAGGCCGCCTGCGAGACCGGCGTCGCGGCCCGGCCGATCGCCGACTGGCGCGCCTACAAGGAGCGGCTGGGCACGTTCGTCTTCCGCTCCGGCCTCGTGATGAAGCCGGTCTTCGAGCGCGCGCGGGAAGATCCCAAGCGCGTGATCTACGCCGACGGCGAGGACGAGCGCGTGTTGCGGACCGCCCAGGCGGCGGTCGAGGAAGGCGTCGCGCGCCCGATCCTGATCGGCCGGCCGGCGGTCATCGAAACCCGCTTGAAGCGGCTTGGCCTCAGAATTCGTCCCGGAGTCGATTTCGAGCTGATCAATCCGCAGAAGGACGATCGCTACCGGGACTATGTGGAGACCTTCCACACGGCCATGGCGCGGCGCGGCGTGACGCCGGACGCGGCGCGGACGGCGATCCGCTCGAACACCACGGCGATTGCGACGGTCGCGCTCAAACGCGGCGACGCCGACGCCATGATCTGCGGCCTGGACGGCGCCTATGCAGCCAACCTGGCGCTGATCGAAGCCGTTATCGGCAAGGCCCAGGGCGTGCGCAGCATGGCGGCGATGAGCGGCCTGCTCCTGCCGTCCGGGGCCTATTTCATTTGCGACACCTATGTGCAGCAGGACCCGACCGCCGACGATATCGTGCGCATGACCGTGCTGGCGGCGGGCGAACTTGGCCGCTTCGGCATTTCGCCGAAGGTCGCGCTGATTTCCCATTCGAACTTCGGCGGCCGCGACAGCCCCTCGGCGGTCAAGATGCGGGAAGCGCTCGCCAAGCTGCATGACATGGAGCTCGACTTCGAGGTCGAAGGCGAAATGCATGCCGACGCCGCCATCGACGAAGAGGTCCGCAAGCGGATCTTTCCGGGCGCGAAGCTGACCGGCGCCGCCAACCTGTTGATCATGCCGAACCTGGACGCCGCCAACATCGCCTTCAATTTCGCCAAGGGCGCCGCCGATGGCCTGCACATCGGGCCGATCCTGCTCGGATGCGCCGAGCCGGCCCATGTGCTGACCCCAGCCGCGACCGCCCGCACCGTGCTGAACGTCACCGCCATCGCCTCGGTCGAAGCCCAGGACCGCGCCCGCGCCTGACGGCCGATCACCCTTCGCACCCCAGTTACAGGAGACGCCCCATGGCCGACCCAAGCTTGAACGACCTCTCCGCCCGCGAAGCCCGCCGGATGATCGGCAGCAAGGAAATCTCGCCGGTCGAATTGCTGGAGGCCTGCGTCGAGCGGATCGAGGCGGTCGACCCGGCCGTCAACGCAATCTGCGCCCGGGACTTCGATCGCGCCCGCGTCGCGGCGGTGGAAGCCGAACGCTCCGTCGTGCGCGGCGACGACCTGCCGCCGCTGCACGGCCTGCCCGTCGGCGTGAAGGACCTGGAAGACACGGCAGGACTGCTGACGACCTACGGCTCGCCCCAGTACAGGAACCATGTGCCGGAGACCGATGAAATCATGGTGGCCCGGGTCAAGCGCGCCGGCGGCATCGTCTTCGCCAAGACCAATACGCCCGAATTCGGCGCGGGCGCCAATACGCGGAACCCCGTCTGGGGCGCGACCGGCAACCCGTTCAACCCGATGCTCAACGCCGGCGGATCGTCCGGCGGCTCCGCGGTCGCGCTCGCGACAGGCATGATGCCGCTCGCGACGGGTTCCGACATGGGCGGCAGCTTGCGCATTCCAGCCGCATATTGCGGCGTCGCCGGCTTCCGGCCGACGCCGGGCCTGGTCGCGACCGCCAAGCGCAAGCTCGGCTGGTCCTCGCTCAGCGTCTCCGGCCCGATGGCGCGCTCGATCGACGACATCTGCATGCTGCTCGCCCATCAAGCCGCCGACGACGCCCGCGACCCGCTTTCGACCGCGGTCGATCCGCGCGATTTCGCGACGCCGATGCCCATCGACCTGGGCGGCCTGAATGTCGGCTGGACGACGGATTTCGGCTTCGCGCCGGTCGACAAGGCCTATGCGCAGACGATGCGCGACAAGGTCCGCCAGATCAAAGGCTTCTTCCGGGAATGCGTCGAGGCGACGCCGGACCTGGGCGACGCCGAGGGCACGTTCTCGACGCTCCGCGCCCTCAGCTTCGTCGCCAATCATCGCGAGACCTATGCCCGCGATCCGGGACTGCTCGGCCCCAATGTGCGCGCGAATTATGAGCAGGGAGCCGCCATGAGCCTGGCCGACGTCGCGGCGGCGGAGGTCGAACACACGAACCTGTATCGGCGGACCGAGGAATTCTTCCAGGAATTCGATCTCCTGATCGGGCCGACCGTGCCGATTTCGCCGTTCCCCTGGCAGACCTGGTATCTGGAGGAGATGAACGGCGAACCGTTGCGCAGCTATTTCTCATGGCTGGCGCCGACCTTCGGCATCACGCTCACGACCTGCCCCGCCGCCTCGATCCCGCTTGGGCTGGACGAGAAGGGCATGCCGTTCGGCTTGCAGGTGATCGGCCCCGCGAAGGACGACGGCTTCGTCCTGGGCGCCGCCCACGCGATCGAGCAGGCCGTGAGGCGCATGCCGGGCCTTGGCCGGCCGACCCCGGATATCGCGAAGCTCGCGGCCGGGCCGACGCCGGCGCTGAAGTCCATCGTCGAGAAATGATCCGTCGGCCCTATCGGGACGGCGCCCAGCCCGGTTCGCTTTATGAAACGCCGCGGCTCATCGTGCGCCATTGGCGGGAGGACGACCGAGAGCCTTTGGCGGCGATGAACGCCGATCCCGAGGTGATGCGCTTTTTTCCGTCCACGCTGACACGGGCGGAAAGCGATACGTTCTTCGACCGCTTGCAAACCCGCGCGGCGGCGGACGGGTTCGCCTTCCCGGCCCTGGAGCTGAAGTCGAGCGGCGCCCTGATCGGGTTCGCCGGCCTGGCGCTCGCGCGGTTTCCGGCCCGGTTCACGCCGGCCGTCGAAATCGGCTGGCGGCTGGCGCGGCGCTATTGGGGCCAGGGCTATGCCACGGAGGCGGCGCTGGCCGGGCTCGAGCACGGCTTTGCGGCGCTTGGCCTGGAGGAGGTCGTCAGCTTCACGGCGAACAGAACCTGCCCTCGCGCGCGGTCATGGCGCGGATCGGCATGCGCCAGGATGTCGCCGGCAGCTTCGATCATCCGGCCCTGGATGCGGCCTCGCCGCTCCTCCGCCATGTGCTGTATCGGCTGGACCGGGCGTCCCATGCTGTGCGGGAAAAATAACTTCGACGGAAATGCCCGTGGCCTTCGTTGGGATAAGTGAAAGCTGGATGCGCTCCGGCTCTCTCGAAACCCCTCAGCCCTCTCTCAAGAAGGACCGAACAGCCATGAAACGCACTCTCATCATCGCCGCCGCCCTCGTGACCATTCCCGTCGCCGGCGCTTTCGCCTGCGGTTCGGGCGGCCATGGCGGCATGCACGGCGGCAAGCAGGCCACGTTCCAGGCGATCGACGCCGACAAGGACGGCAAGGTCACACAGGCCGAAGCCCAGGCTTTCGGCGACGCCCGCTTCGCCAAGACCGACACGGACGGCGACGGCAAACTGTCCAAGGCGGAACTGGAAGCATCGATGCAGGCCCGTATCGCCGAGCATGTCGCGAAGCGCCTTGCCCGCATGGATACGGACGGCGACGGCGCGATCTCCGCCGACGAAGCCCGCGCCAAGGGCACGGAACGCTTCGCCCGCATGGATCAGAACAGCGACGGCGTGCTTGAGCCAGGCGAAGGCCGCCGCCACGGCCACAAGGGCCACAAGGGCATGCCGGGCGAAGCTGGCAAGCCCGCGACGAAGTAAGACGGGGTCAAACGGGGCGAGGATCCCGTGTCCGCCTGGACGCGCCTCGCCCTAACCCTTCTACCCTTCTAACCCTGCCTTCCCTTCGGACACGGCGCCCGATACCCTTCGGGCGCCGTTTTCGCGATTGAAGGGAGCGCAGTTCGATGGCCGACCCTGCCCGGATTCTCGATTTCTGGTTTGGCCCCGACCCAGGCGAAAAGCGGGCGGAATGGTTCGCCGGCGGCCCCGCCTTCGACGACCTCTGCCGCCAGTTCGAGCCGGACTGGCGCCGCGCCGCCGCCGGCGCGCTGGCCGACTGGCTGGCGACGCCGGAGGGTCTGCTGGCCTTCGTCGTGCTGACCGACCAGATCCCGCGTAACATCTTCCGGGAGGACCCGCGCGCCTTCGCCACCGACCGCGCGGCCTTGAGCGCCGCCGGCCTCGCCGTTCGGCGCGGCTGGGATACGGCGATGACCCTGCATGAACGGGCTTTCCTCTACCTGCCGTTCGAGCATGCCGAGGATATGGCGGCCCAGGACGAAAGCGTGCGCCTCTATAGCGCCCTCGGCGATCCCGAATACCTGAAGTTCGCTGAGGCGCACCGGGATATCATCGCCCGGTTCGGACGCTTTCCGCACCGAAACGCCGCGCTTCGCCGCCTATCGACGCCGGCCGAAATCGCGTTCGCCGAAACAAAAGGCCGCGGCTTCTGAACCGCTGCTATTGTGGTATCACTTGCCCGAACGATCCATTGATCCGACCGGAGGTTGCCCTTCCATGCCAGCGCTCGCCGTCGACCTGTACAGCGATACAGTCACCCGTCCGACCCCTGCCATGCGCAAAGCCATGGCGGAAGCCGAAGTCGGCAACGAACAGGCCCACGAGGACCCGACCGTCAACGAGCTGTGCGCCATGGCGGCGGAACTCACCGGCCATGAAGCCGCGGTCTTCGTGCCGTCGGGCACCATGTGCAACGCCATCGCCTATCGGGTCTATTGCCGCCAGGGCGACAGCGTGATTCTCGACCAGCTCGCGCACCCGATCCATGCGGAGGCCGGCGGCCCGGCGGCGCTTTCCGGCTGCATGCTGACCCAGGTCGACGGCGGCCGGCGCGGGATCTTCACCGGCGCCGCCGTCGAAAAGGCGATCAAGCCCTACAAGCACAATCGGCCGCTGCCAAAGGTCGTCTCGATCGAGCAGACAAGCAATTTCGGCGGCGGCGCGTGCTGGACGCTGGATGAGGTCAAGGACGTGGCGAGCGCCGCCCGCAAGCACAAACTGGCCCTGCACATGGACGGCGCGCGCATGCTGAATGCGGTCGCGGCGACCGGCACGTCGGCCAAGGCGTTCGCCAGTGAATGCGATTCGACCTGGATCGATCTCTCCAAGGGACTGGGCTGCCCGGTCGGGGCAGTGCTCGTCGGCAGCCGGGACTTCATAGAGGAAAGCTGGCGCTGGAAGCATCAGTTCGGCGGCGCCATGCGCCAGGCCGGCATTGTCGCGGCCGCCGGCGTCTACGCCCTGAAGCACCATGTGCAGCGCCTGGCCGACGACCACCAGAACGCCAAGCGCCTGGCCCAGGGCCTGATGCAGATTCCCGGCATCGAAGTCGATCCGGAAGAGCCTGAAACCAACATGGTGTTCTTCGACGTGAACGGCGCCGGCATGACGAATTTCGAGATGTCCGAACGACTTCTGGCGAAAGGCGTGCGCATCGGGACCGGGTATGGCCCGCGCGACCTGATGCGCGCCGTCACCCATCTGGACGTGGACGCCAAAGGCATCGACCTGGCGCTCGCCGCCGTCCGGGACGTGGTCGCCGGACGCGCCTGAGTGTTGCAAGCACTGACCTTCCTTGGCCTGTGGGCGCTGGTTTACGCCGTTCTGCTGCTGGTGTATTTCACGGTCGGCTGGGCGCTGCTTCGCATCAACCGGCGGTATCCCGAACGCCAGATCCATGGCCTGAACGGCCGGGACCGGCGCTCGCGCATGTCGGCGGGCGAGGAAATCCGGCAAAGCTTGAAAGCCCTGGCGGCCACGGCGTTCTGCACCGCCGGCGGCCTCTATATGCAGCATCTGGGCTGGACCCAGACGCCGCTCGCGATGACGCCGGTATCGCTCTTGTGGACATTCGCCGTCGCGGTCGTGCTGCAGGATGCCTGGCTGTATTTCCAGCACCGCCTGATGCACATGAAGCCGCTCTATCGACGCTTCCATCGCCGCCATCACCTGAGCGTCGCGCCGTCGGTCTGGAGCAACAACGCCTTCACCGTGACCGACGCCTTTCTGATCCAGGCCTTCTTTCTCGTCTTGCCCTTCATCCTGCCGATCCCGCCGCTGGCCTTGATCGGCATGCGGCTGTTCGACGAAGTGCGCGGGCTGATCGGGCATGCCGGGCATGAGCATTTCGCCGGCCGGTTGGCGCGGGCGCCATGGCCGTTCATCGCGGTGCTCCACCACGAACAGCATCATCAGTATTTCGACGTGAATTTCGGCAATCAGTTCAGCTTCTGGGACCGGATATGCGGCACGCTGCATCCAAGCTATGATCGTCTGGTAATGGCCCTGGAAAAAGGCGTGGCGCCGGCCGACCTTCGGGCTGAGCCAGCCAAGTCTGCCGAACACTCCGCCTAGAGCGTCGGGCGATTAATCTGCAACATAGGCAGCGTTTCTGAGGAAGTTCCA
>ERZ888423.551-NODE-551-length-37764-cov-5.430216_pt1 | contig 37764 bp, 35 predicted proteins | sample MGYA00520523_ERZ888423 | MGnify/ENA primary metagenome ERZ888423 (study PRJEB32303, sample SAMEA104408611) | aquatic metagenome | biome: Brackish water; feature: Pelagic; material: water | place: Baltic Sea | collected 2014-06-08T10:24:00 | depth 30,27 m ... | reverse complement strand
GTGGTGTATCTGTTTGTTTGTTGGTGACTTTGGCGGAGGCCACAGGTTTTGTCAGATAATCCGTGACCCACCATTGCAGACTGGCATCACAGCCATCGCCACCTTGCGAAAGGGTATCAACTGTTGGGGTTTGCGGCTGGCAGGTATCGGCTCCGGCCGGGCATTTCAGGCGGATATGAAAATGTGCATCATGCCCATAATAGGGTCGGATTTTCTGTAACCAGTCGCGATCGGACAGTGTGGCCGCTTTGCACAGGGCGATTTTTGCAGGTGGCGTGATGAAAATGCGATCAACCCGCGGATCGCGCGCGGCGCGTTGCAACAGGGCTGCATGCGCGCTTGTCCAATTGGCGTTCAGGCTGCGCTGATCTGCGCTGCGCACCGATTGGAAGGGTGCATTTTCGCGCGCAGCCCGGCTGAGGTTTATCTTGCGGGGTGCTAGCAGCCAGACATCGGCATCCAGCCCGATTTGGTGGCTGGCATGGCCGCTGGCCATCGGGCCACCGCGCGGTTGGCTGATATCGCCAATGTAGAGCCCGGCCCATCCCAGTGTTTGGGCAAACTCTGACAGTTCTTTCAACAAGGCAATCATTTCAGGGTGGCCCCAAGCACGGTTACGGCTGGGGCGCATGACTTGCCAGCTGGGCCCAGTATCAGGCAGCGCAACCAGACCGTCTGCACAGCCGCGGGCATAGCTGCCGTGTGGCATCGGTGCGGCACGGCTGGGCTGGGCATGCTGGCCAAACAATTGCGCGGCCAAAGGGCTTGCCTGCGCCAATGGCACAGCCAGACACAGCGCGCTTATCAGCAGCATGCAGCGACAAATTGCCCGTATCATGGTGCAGCCTCGCCTTCGGGGGAGACCCGCGCCATCAACGCCAAACCGCCCAAAAACAGCACCACCAGTGGCACCATACCCCAACGTTGGCTGCCGCTTGCCATGGTGGCGGCTGTGATCAGGGCGGGTGCCAGAAATGATGTCACCCGTCCTGACAGGGCATAAAGCCCAAAGGCCTCGGTTGCACTGGCAAGGCTGGTGTGGCGCACCATCATCGTGCGGCTGGCCGATTGCAACGCCCCCCCCGCCCCGCCAATCAGTGCGCCACACAGATAAAAGATTTGGTCTGGCAGCGCAGACCCGGCGGGCCAAGTCAGTGTAAAAAGACCCCTGCGATCCAGCCCCAAAATGATGCAACAGACCGCAATTAACGCCACAATAGCCACGATGATCACCGGTTTTGGCCCAAAACGGCGATCGGCCCGCCCGCCCATCCAGCTTGCCGCTGCCGCCGCCAATGCGCCGATCACGCCAAAGCTGCCCACCTCAACCACAGACCAGCCCAAAACCCCCACGGCATAAATCCCACCAAAGCCATAGAGCGCGTTCAGCGCATCGCGGTAGACCAGAGAGGCCACCAAAAACTGTGCCAAACTGGGGCGACGACGCAATCCTGTGATCAGCGCCCAAAGCCGCGATAATGCAGCCCTAAGCGCGCCGGTTTGGCGCGGGGTTTTTGGCTCTTGCACCCATAAAAAAAATGGGACCATGAACACTGCGTACCAAAGGGCTGTGAAAGGCCCCACCGCCCGCGTGCCCTCGCGCAGCGTTGCATCCAACCCAAAAGCTGGTGACAGGCCAATCAGGGTCCGCCCCGTTTGGGCATTTTCAGCAAAAAATAACAGCATCAGCGCCAGCGCCAACACCCCGCCCAAATAGCCAAACGCAAAACCCGACCCAGAGATCGCGCCAATTTCATCGCGTGGGCCCAGTGCAGGTAACAAAGCATTGGTAAAAATTGTGGCGAATTCCATGCCAATAAAGCCCAGGCCAAAGAAGCCAAGCGCCAACAACAGCCCGTCGCCCGTTGGCATCAGCGCCCAAAGTCCGCAGGCACCCAGCACATACAGCCCCGAAAACGCCCAGATCCATACCAACCGTCGCCCGGCGGCATCAGCCAAGGCCCCCAGAAAGGGTGCCAATAACGCGACGGCAAAGCTGCAAATCGCAAGACCTGCCCCCCACAGGCTTTGGGCGGCCGCGCCCGCCGCAGCCGTATCCATGCCTTGGGTGGTGTAATGATCCCGCGCAACCTGCGCGAAATAGGGGCCGAAAATAAAGGTCAGCAACAAGGTGCTATAGGGCTGGCTGGCCCAATCAAAACACCACCAGCCCCAAATGCGGCGCTTTGCACTGGCCGATGCCATGATCTGTTCCCCAATGTTTCTTTGCAGCCATTCAACAGCCATTCTGGCGCGCTCGCAAGGGGTGCGGCGCGGTTGCCCCCGCCGTGGCGCGCGCTATGTCACACTTTGCCGCACAACCGTCAGAGCCCCACATGTCTCATTTCCCCGCAAACGGCCCACAGGCCAGACCTGTGCCCGGCTCTGGTCTGGCGCGCTTGGCAGTGCTGGGGGGGCTGGCTGCCGGGGTTGGGGGGCGGGTGCTTGTGGGTGCGGCACAACAGCTGGCGTTAGGGCAACGGCCACGGCTGGCTGATTTGGTTTTGACACCAACCAATGCAGCCAAGTTGACGCAGCAGTTGGCGCACATGCGGGGTGCGGCGCTTAAGGTCGGGCAATTGTTGTCGATGGATACCGGTGATTTTTTGCCAACCGAATTTGCTACAGTGCTTTCGCGGTTGCGGGCTGATGCGGATCATATGCCGCCCAAGCAGCTGCGCGATGTGCTGGATCGGGCTTGGGGTAAGGGGTGGATGGGCCGCTTTGCACGATTCGATGTCAGGCCTATCGCCTCGGCTTCGATTGGGCAGGTGCATCGGGCGCAGACAAAAGATGGCCGTGATTTGGCAATTAAGGTTCAATATCCGGGGGTGCGACAAAGCATTGACAGTGACGTGAATAATTTGTCGGGTTTGCTGCGGCTGTCTAGGCTGGTGCCAAACGGGTTGGATCTTGGCCCCTTGTTGGCCGAGGCGCGTGTGCAGCTACACCAAGAGGCTGATTATCAGCGCGAGGGCGCCTTTATGACGCAATTTGGCGCTTTGCTGGCCGATAATCCGGCGTTCAAAGTGCCAGGCGTGCATGCGGATCTCAGTGGGCCTGATGTTTTGGCGATGGATTATATCGCCAGCCAGCCCATTGAAACTTTGGCGACGGCCCCGCAGGCAGAACGCGACAGGGTTGTGACCCGGTTGATTGGCTTGTTTTTAGATGAAGTCTTTGGGTTTCGGCTGATTCAAACCGATCCAAATTTTGCCAATTACCGCTATATCTTTGAAACAGGCCAGATTGTGTTGTTAGATTTTGGCGCATCCCGTGCACTTGCGCCCGATCTGTCTGATAAGTTGCGTGCGCTGATGGTTGCCCAAGATCGATCCACGATCCGCGATGCGGCGATCAATATCGGGTATTTCGATGCGCAGCTGGCGGCACCTGTCCAAAAGGGATTGCTGGATATGATGGTGCTGGCCTTGGCCCCGTTGCATGCGCCCGAAGCATTTGATTTTGCCGCCACGGATCTTGTGCACAAAATGCGTGACATGGGACTGGCACTGGGGCTTGAGCGAGATCTTGACCATGTGCCGCCGGTCGAGGTGTTGTTTTTGCATCGCAAAGCGGGTGGGTTGTTTTTGTTGGCGCAAAAACTGGGCGCGCGTATCCCGCTGGCGCCACTGATTTTGGAGCATGCTTGATGATCGCCACCCGTAACGCGGGGCTGACCCGCCTTGCCGCTTTTCTACCGCACATGGCGGATGATTATGCCACGCGGCGCAACTATGACCTCGGTGTGCACTCGGTGGTGTCGCGGCTGTCGCCATTCTTGCGCCGGCGGCTGATCACCGAATCCGAAGTGGTCTTGGCCGCGCTGGGCCAGCATGGTTTGCCGCCAGCGGCCAAGTTCATAGATGAGGTGGTTTGGCGCAGCTATTTCAAAGGGTGGTTGGAATTGCGCCCATCGATCTGGCGGGATTATTGTGATGGAATTGCGTCAGATTTAGTTGGGCTAGATCTGGCGCGGCGGAAAACTTATGACGATGTTTTGAATGCACGCAGTGCAATTGCATGCATGGACGCGTGGGTGGTTGAATTGACCACAACAGGGTATTTGCACAATCACGCGCGTTTGTGGTTTGCCTCAATCTGGGTGTTTTCGCTTGGCTTGCCGTGGCGGCTTGGGGCAGATTTCTTTTTGCAGCATTTGCTTGATGGTGATCCGGCGTCCGACACGCTGGGCTGGCGTTGGGTTGCGGGCCTGCACACGCCGGGTAAAACGTATCAGGCGCGTGCTGACAATATCGCCACATTTACCAACGGCCGGTTGGCGCCAGATCCAGCTCAGATTGCCCCACGCTATCCTGCCCCTGCAGAGCCAGATGGTTTGCCGCAGCCCCGCGCGCTGCGTGACATATTTGCCCCCAACCCAAAGCTGCCGACGCTTTTGTTGATAACCGAAGAAGATTGCGCCGCGCCACCAGTTGATCTGGCCGCCCTTAACATCCGTGCCGTGGTTGCAGTGACGGCCAGCCACTTGCGATCACCCACCGGTTTGTCGCAACACGTAGCCGCGTTTGAGACCGCAGCGCTACGCGATACAACACGCCGTTTGGGGGTGGCAGATGCGCCCATCATTGTGGCAAACGATCCTGACGCGCTGATTGCGCAGGCCCACCACGCTGGCGCCACGCAAATTGTTACATCTTTTGTGCCAACGGGGCCGCTGCAGGATTGGCTGATGGCAGCCATGCCCCGCATCGCGGCGGCAGGGCTGTGTTTGGCCGAATGGCGTCGACCATGGGATGACATGATTTGGCCCGATTGCACCGCTGGTTTTTTTAAGGTCAAAAAAAACATTCCCAGCTATTTGGCTATGGCGGGCCTTTTGCCCGCGTTTGATGCCCAAAAGGACACAAAATGAGCATGCCCCCCCCAACCCCAGCCGCACCACCCGGCCCAACTTTGGGCCCAACCTGCACAGTGTTTTATGACGGATCATGCCCGTTGTGTTCTGCAGAAATTGGGGTTTATCGGCGGCAAGACACCCAAGGTTCTTTGACGCTGGTGGATGTGTCGCAGCCCTCAGTACTGCCCTCAGCACTGCCCGAGGGGCTGACCCAAGCGGCGGCCCTTGCACGGTTTCATGTGATAACGGCAGATGGCCAACTGTTGTCGGGTGCGGCGGCTTTTGTGGCTGTGTGGCGTGGCTTAGCAGGCTGGCGCTGGCTGGCGCGGCTGTCGGACCTGCCGGGTATGCTTTGGTTGTTTGAGCAGGGCTACCGTGGATTTTTGCCGATTCGCCCAGCCTTGGCCCATGTTTTTGGCCGGGTGTTTCGTCAGCGATAAGCGCTGCGAAATTTTGGGTTAGACCACAGCGTTTGATGCCAACCTTTCCAAGATTGCATCTGCATCGGCCAAAACGGTTGAGCGATGGGTTTCATCCATCCGATCCCACGTGCGATACATCTGTGCCATACGCGGGTTCTTGGCGAAACGTGCGCGGTGGCGGTGTAAAAAATGCCAATAAAGCGGGTTGAACGGGCACGCCTTTGGCCCAGTCCGGTCTTTGACGCGATAGGCACAGTTGCCGCAGTAATCGGACATTCGGTTGATATATGCGCCCGACGAAACATAGGGCTTTGAGGCCAGAACCCCCCCATCGGCGAATTGGCTCATGCCAATGGTGTTGGGCGCCTCTACCCATTCGAACGCATCAATATAAACCGCCAGATACCATTCGTGCACCGCCGCGGGATCAACCCCGGCCAACAGAGCAAAATTGCCCGTAACCATCAAACGCTGGATGTGATGCGCATAGGCGAGATCGCGGGTTTGGGCTACGGCCTGCGACATGCAAGCCATACGGGTTTCGCCCCCCCAAAAAACGGGCGGCAAGGCGGCGGTGTGCTCAAGCGCATTTTGGGTGAGATAATCGGGTCCTTTCAGCGCCCAAATTCCGCGGACATATTCCCGCCACCCAATGATTTGACGAATAAACCCCTCAACCGCTGCCAAGGGTGCCCTGCCTGCGTGAAATGCGGCCTCTGCGTGTTGGCAGACCTCAAGTGGGGACAGCAGGCCCAGATTAAGGCAGGGCGACAGCAGTGAGTGGCTTAAAAATGGATCGCTGTGCAGCATGGCGTCTTGTTCATCACCAAAACGGGGCAGGCTGTGGGTGGTAAAATGATCGAGTGCGTTCAGGGCCTGCGCGCGGTCTGTGGGCCAGTGAAACGGGCGCAGGTTACCAAAATGGTTAGAAAATCGCGTGGCCACCATATCCAGAACGGTTTCGGTTTCATCATCGGGCGCAAAGCGCAAAGGGGCGGGGCGTAACAGATCGGGTGCGGCTGGTTTGCGGTTATCGTGATCAAAATTCCACTGGCCGCCCAGGGGTTTATCCCCGTCCATCAGTAGCCCGGTTTGGCGTCGCATATCGCGATAAAACCATTCCATCCGCAGGGATTTTCGGCCCTCGGCCCAGGCGAAAAATGCGGCATCTGAGCAGATAAAACGATCATCGGGTAACAGACGCAACGGTATTGGCAGGCTTTGCAGTGCGGAGGTCAGGCGCCAATCTCCGGGGTGGGTGGCGATAATTTCAGCGGCGCTGGTTTCGGCAAAACGGCGCAGCAGCTCGGCTGGCAGCGTCGCGCCTGTGTCGGGGTCATCCAACCGGCTGTACAGCACCCGAAACCCCCGGCCCCGCAAATGCGTTGCAAATTTGCGCATGGCAGTCAAAACCAACGCAATTTTCTGCGGGTGATGCGCCACGGCGGTGGCTTCGGCGATCACTTCGGCCATCACGATGACATCTTGTGATGGATCTGCCATCTGCAGTGCTGACAGATGATCTGAAAGCTGGTCGCCCAGCACAAGGATAAGACGCATCACGTGACCTTTTGTTTACAACCCTGCACTTAGCACGGACCAAGCATTTTGACAGGTGGTGATGTGCGCCCTGATGTGGTTGCCCCGTCGCACGTAACGGCTATATCTTCGAAGACAAAGGGGTAGGCTGTGCTGAATATTGTTTGGTTTAAACGCGATCTGCGGGTGCAAGATCACGCACCTTTGGCTGAAGCTGCAGCCCGCGGCCCGGTTTTGCCCATTTATATCGCCGAGCCCGAATTTTGGGCCCAACCAGATTCTGCCGCGCGCCAATGGGCGTTTGCCGCCGATTGTCTGGCCAGCTTGCAAAAAGATCTGGCCGCGCTGGGCCAGCCCTTGCATATTTTTGTGGGCGAGGCGGTGCCAGTCTTACAGACCATTGCCCAGTCTCACAAAATTTCGGCGCTTTGGAGCCATGAAGAAACTGGCAATGGCTGGACCTTTGCACGTGACCGCCGGGTGGCGGAATGGGTGCGGGCATCGGGGGTTGTGTGGCATGAACTGCGCCAAACGGGCGTGGTGCGGCGGTTGAAATCGCGCAATGGCTGGGCGCGGGCGTGGGATGCGGATATGGCGCGGCCGGTGTCACAGACACCTGCGGCGCTGCCTTTGGTTGCAGCGGGTGGGCCGCAGCGCATTCCCACGGCCCGTGATCTGGGGCTACGCGATGATCCTTGCCCACATCGTCAGCCGGGGGGGCGGGCGCAGGCCATCGCCACATTGCACAGCTTTCTGGCCCAACGTGGCCGCGATTATCGGTTTCAAATGTCCAGCCCGGTTACGGCGTTTGATTCCAGTTCACGTTTGTCACCGCATATCACTTGGGGCAGCATCTCGCTGCGCGAGATTGCGCAAGCGACATCATCGCGGATGCGTGCGCTGCCGCCGAACACACCAGACGCCAAGCGCTGGCAGGGGTCTTTGACATCTTTTTTTGGTCGGCAGCATTGGCACTGCCATTTTATGCAAAAGCTTGAAGACGCCCCAAGATTAGAGTTTGAGAACCTGCACCGCGCTTATGATGGGCTGCGCCCTTTGGCCAAAGACATGTCGCAAACGGATTTGGCGCGGTTTGAAGCGTTTTGTGAGGGCGGCACGGGTTTTCCCTTTGTTGATGCATGCCTGCGGGCCTTGCGCGATCACGGTTGGATCAATTTTAGAATGCGTGCGATGCTGATGTCGTTTGCAAGCTATCATTTGTGGCTGCCTTGGCGGGAAACGGGTCTTTTTTTGGCACGCCGCTTTGTGGATTATGAGCCGGGGATCCATTGGCCTCAGGTGCAAATGCAATCGGGCACCACGGGTATTAATACGATGCGAGTCTATAACCCGGTAAAACAAGGCTATGATCAAGACCCAAAGGGCAGGTTTGTGCGCCGGTTTCTGCCCGAATTGGCTGCGGTGCCCGATGCGTTTCTTCATGAGCCGTGGCTTTGGCCTGGTGCGGCGCAGCTTGGCTATCCGGCCCCAATCGTTGATCATATCGCAGCTGGGCGTGCCGCGCGCGTGGCACTTTCAGCTGTGCGCAAAGGCGCAGACCATCGGGCCGAGGCGCGCAAAATTGTGAAAAAACACGCCAGTCGCAAAGATGCGCCAAAGCCGCGTACGGCCAGCTCACGCCGTGCAAATCAGAGGACTGATCAGGCCCAGTTGGCGTTTGATTTATGAGTGGAATTGTTGTCGCGCGCCGCGCCTAAGCGGTGGGGGTTGGCAACCACAGCTCTGGTCGGCAGGCATAACTGATGTAAAGGGGATGCTTTGGATGCCCGGCCTGGCTAAGCCCCAGATGCAGCAGGGTGCAGCCCTCGGTGCGCAGCAAATTGGCCACCTGTGGGCCACGGTTTAGGTGGGCACCATGCGTGCCCCAGGCACAAATCACGCGGTCAGCCCAGCGCGCGCCCTCTAATATGGCTGTGTCATTGTTGGGGCCCACGGGGTCGGAGGCGGCGCGCATCACGCGGGGGTCGGTGGCGCGAAACGCAAATATGTTGACCACCTGAAATGCGCCAAACCCCAACGCCCGCGCCCGGCGTTCGCAGCGCTCGACGGTTGGGTCATTTTGTGCTTCGGTCGCGGTTGATGGGTTTAGCATGACAAACAGCACCCGTGGTCCGGGCGGGTTCCAGACCCGTGTCAGTTGATAGCGATAGGTCTCACAATCAGAATAAAGCGCTGTGCTGGCCGCATCGCCTTTTTGGTGGCTGCGCGTCAGCATTCAATGCACGACCGTTTTTGAAAAAACGTTCACAACCGCCACCCCCAGCATGATCAGCGCCAGCCCGATGATGGCCGCCATATCCAGCTTTTGGCCATACCAGGCCCAGGAAATTCCGGTGATCAGCACGATCCCCACACCCGACCAAATCGCATAGACGATCCCGGTGGGCAGCACCCGGATTGGAAAAGACAAAAGCCAAAACGCCGCGACATAGCCCACCACCGTGATCACACTTGGCACTAAGCGGGTAAAACTGCCCGAACGTGCCAGCGCGGTTGTGGCAATCACTTCGGCAATAATTGCCAAAATAAGCAGCAGATAGGTCAGATAGAGGGGCAAGACGGAATCCTTACACAAAAGGCCCTGTGGCGCTCTTTGGGCAGCCTGCCACAGACGCCTTGCCAAGGACAGGCCATTTGCGAGCCCCAGCATGGCGGATCTGCGGTGGGGCCAAGAAAGGGCGGCGCTTTAGGTGTTGAACACCCGGGTTGGATGCAGCTCGCCCGCTTTGTAAATGCCCACCGCAACGGGTTGGCCTTGATAGCTGGCCCACGCCTCATCGCCGTAATCCACGTCGCTGCTCATTACCATGCCGGGGTTGCCGTTGCGCAGCTTTTGCGCGCCCTGCGCTGAGGCAGGCAGCTCTGGCAGATCACGCAGTCCCTCTGCTATGGGGCGCAGATGGGCGTCTAGCTCGGGGGTGCGGGCCATATCTTGCAGCTGTTCCATGCTCAGCCCCATTTCTGCGTCAAACGGGCCAGACCAGACCCGCCGCAGCGTCGCCACATGCGCCAGGCATCCCAGCGCCAGCCCCAGATCGCGCGCGATCGAGCGAACATAACCGCCTTTGCCGCAGACCATTTCCAGCACCGCATGATCGGCATCCAGATGGGCGATCAGCTCAAGACTTTCGACCCAAAGTGGGCGGGCAGCGATTTCAAAGGTGCTGCCTTCGCGCGCCAGATCATAGGCGCGTTCGCCATCAATCTTGACGGCTGAGACCTGCGGCGGCACCTGCATGATGTCACCGCGAAACGGTGCAAGCGCGGTGGTGATCTGTTCGGTTGTTGGGCGCTGGGGGCGGCTTTCCAATACCGTGCCTTCGGCATCATCGGTGTTGGTGCTGGCGCCAAAGCGCACGGTAAAGCGGTAACATTTCAGCGCATCGGTAATATAGGGGATGGTCTTTGTTGCCTCGCCGAGGGCCACGGCCAAAACGCCGGTTGCAGCCGGATCAAGCGTGCCGGCATGGCCTGCTTTGGCCGCATCAAACGCCCAGCGCACTTTGCCCACCACGGCTGTTGAATTCACGCCCGCGGGTTTGTCGACGATGACCCACCCAGAAATATTGCGCCCCTTACCTTTTTTCGCCACTGTTCGCCGCCTGTTTCTGCAAAAACTTGCTGCTACACCGCTGCGCGCGCTGTGGTCAACCGCGCAGATTTCATGCGGTGGCGGTTGGGTCGGCCGGGCTGCTGGGCGCCAACTTTAGGTTTGGGCGTCGTCTTCGCCGTCATCGGTCCGGGCAACATCTTGTTTTACCTGATCTTGGCTCAACAATCTGCGGGTTTCATCCATCCGGTCAAAGGTTTCATCCAGTTCAAACCGAATTTCTGGTGCGAATTTCAGTGTCAGCACCTTTGACACCGACCGGCGCAATTCTGCGCGGTTGCGCCGCAATGCCAGCAGCGCCACATCCCGGCCCTCACCGCCAAGCGGCAGCACAAAGGCGGTGGCGATTTTCAGATCTGGCGAAATGCGCACCTCGCCCACCGTGATGGGGATGCGGTTCAATTCGGGGTCATGAATATCGCCGCGCGCCAGCACATCTGACAGCGTGCGCCGGATCAGTTCCGCCACGCGGAGCTGTCGTTGAGAAGGGCCCAAGCCCGTGGGGAAACGGTTTGACATTCCCGCTTCATAAGCCAAGCGTTGCGCGCCCGCAACTGACGCTTTGCCAAGCGGCAGCGCTCGGGGTAAAGCGGGGCCAACAAAGCAGGGGATGGATATGCACGAATTGCCAGGAGTTGTGATCACAGGTGCCTCGGGGCGGATGGGGCAGATGCTGGTGCGCGCGGTGCTGGCCTCAGACTCTTTGCGCTTGGTGGGGTGTTTGGAACGCAGCGGGCATGCGTGGCTTGGCCAAGATATCGGCGTGGCCATGGGGGGGGCGCCGGTCGGTGTAAGCGTTAGCGATGATGCGCTAGAGGCGTTTGCCAAAGCGCAGGTGGTGATTGATTTCACAGCGCCCGCCGCCACCGTTGCCTTTTCAGTATTGGCCGCCCAAGCGCGTGCGGTGCATGTAATTGGTACAACCGGCCTGACGGAAGCAGATCTGGCCCGGCTGACGGCTGCGGCGCGCCACGCGGTGATTGTGCGCGCAGGCAACATGAGTTTGGGCGTTAATCTTCTGGTGCAGTTGACCCGCAAGGTTGCTGCCGCACTCGATGCAGATTTTGATATTGAGATCACTGAGGCCCATCACCGCATGAAAGTTGATGCCCCCTCGGGCACTGCGCTGATGTTGGGACAGGCCGCAGCTGAGGGGCGCGGCGTTGATCTGGCGCAGGTCAGCCAATCGGGCCGCGATGGCATCACGGGTGCGCGCGAACGCGGACAAATCGGTTTTTCTGCGATTCGCGGGGGCGATATCGTGGGCGAGCATGACGTGATGTTTGCAGCTGATGGAGAGCGGGTGATTTTGCGCCATGTCGCAACTGACCGTGCTATTTTTGCGCGTGGTGCGCTGAAAGCCGCGCTTTGGGGGCTGAAGCAGGCGCCGGGCGAATACTCGATGTTGGATGTTCTGGGGTTGTGAACGTGGTGGGGTGTCACCACGCCCATTGATGTTGGGGCCTGTTTAAAGTCGGCTAAAAGTCGATCGCCAGTCCCTTTTTTTCCCAATCGCCATAGCGCACGGGTTCAGGCCCATCGCGGCCGCCCAGTTCTTTTGCCCGGGGGCTGGCCAATTCTGCAGCCAGGGCTGCGGCGCGGCGGGCCTCGGCCTCGGCGAGGGCGCGCTTTGCGGCGGCTGGCAGTTCTTGTGTGGGCATGGTGGTGATGGTTTTGATGGGGGGGGCTTGGTCAGACATGGCCGGGGTTCCTTGTAAGGCGGGCCCTTCTGTTATAGGCGGCGCGCCAGATCAGGCAAGACGCCCCGTGGGGCATCAGATTGGGCGGAACGCATGGCGGGATCAAGCGACAGGGCACGACAGGCGGCGGTGGCGCTGCTGGATGGCGTTCTGGGGGAGGGGCAGATGATATCTGCCCTGCTGGAAGACCCATCCGGTGCTGTTGCGGGGTTAGAGCCGGGCGACCGGGCGCGCGCGCAGCGTTTGGCGTTGATGGTCTTGCGCCATTTGGAACGCGCTGAGCGTGTCTTGGCGCCGCATTTGCGCAAATCCCCGCCACTGACGGTGCGCAATGTCCTGCGGTTGGGTGTGGTTGAAATGTTGCAGGCGAATGCCGCGCCGCATGGTGTCGTGAATGCCGCCGTGCAAATCACCCGTCATGGTAACCGCACTGGGCATATGACCGGGTTGGTTAATGCCGTTTTGCGCAAGGTGGGGGATGGTGCAGAGCCGGGTGGGGCCGCGGCCGTGCTTTGGGCCAAAATGCCGCCCCAACGCCTGCCCGGCTGGCTGCGCAAACGTCTGGTTGCGCAGTATGGCCGCCCAGTGGTTGACGCGATTGAGCGCGTGCAGATGCAGCCGCCACCGGTTGATATCACTGTAAAACCTGATGTTACACTGACGCCAGAGGAACTTGGGGCGCATGTGCTGCCCACGGGCAGCTGGCGATTGCCCTCTGGCGGGCAAATCAGCGCTTTGGCGGGCTATGATGCTGGGGATTGGTGGGTGCAAGACGCAGCCGCCGCCCTGCCAGCGCGGCTGCTTTCCCCGGCCAAGGGAACCCGCGTGTTGGATTTGTGCGCCGCCCCGGGGGGCAAGACGTTGCAGCTGGCCGCGATGGGGGCTGAGGTTACGGCGTTGGATATTTCGGGCCCCCGTCTGGCCCGCTTGGCGCAAAATCTGGCCCGTACAGGGCTGCAGGCGGAAACCGTGGTGGCCGATGCGCTGCATTGGCAGCCCAATTCGCCGTTCCCTATGATTTTGCTCGATGCGCCTTGCTCGGCTACGGGCACCATCCGCCGCCATCCTGATTTGCCATTTTTGCGGCAAGAGACAGATCTTGTGCCTTTGATTGCGCTGCAATCGGCCCTGTTGGACCGGGCATTGGCGCTGTTGCAGCCCGGTGGCATCTTGGTTTTTTGTACGTGCTCGTTGCTGCCCGAGGAGGGCGAGATGCAGGTGCAGGCGGCCCTTGCGCGCCACGCTGGGCGTTTGGCGGTTGTGCCGGTGGCCGACGATGGTGCCGATGTCGATGCCCCCCTGCCCTTGGTCGGCGATCTGGCCCAATGTCGTACGTCTGAGGGTGGTTTGCGCCTGCGCCCTGATTTCTGGGGTGATCTGGGCGGGATCGATGGGTTTTACATGGCCCGTCTGCGGTGGAATGGTTAGGTCTATTGCTTTTTGCGGTGACAGCCGCGCCCTTGCCGCCTAGGTTATGCCCCATGTGATGTGGCGGATCTTGCCCCTGATTTTGAAGCGGAACATATGACACTCAGGATGCAAGATGAGGGCTGGTCTGCATGGGTTCAGCGCTGGAAAACGCGCCGGATTGCCCGCCAGATTGGCCGTATGCGCCTGCCGGCTGTTGCGCTATCTTGCCCTGAACCGCGATTTTTTGGGGATTTTGGTCGTGGCCAGCGGCTGATGGCCGGGGTGCCAGAGGGGGCTGATGGGCTGGCTGTGGCGCCGCCTTGGGCTGATGCGCGCGGTGCGCGGGCGCTGGTGGCGGCACATGGGTTTGAATGGCTGGATGATTTGATGGCGGTGCCGGGGCCGGCCGCGCAGGCACTGGCGCAGAGCTGGTGTTTTGAGTGGATCGCCCAATTTGGCATGGGGCGGGGGCCGGGCTGGGCGCCGGGGCTGACCGGTCTGCGGTTGATCCGTCTGTTGGCGCATTCGGCCACAGTGCTGGCTGATCTGTCACCCGATCACAGCGCGACCTTGGCCAAAAGTTATGCGCAATGCGTGGCACGCCATGTGTTATTTTTGGTGCGCCGCACTGACACGCTTGCCCCTGGTTTGCCCCGGTTTGAGGCACTTTGTGCAACGGTGCTGGCCGTGGTGTCATTAGACGGGCTGAATGATGTTGCGCCTGATCTCATTGATCGGGCCTTGGACAGTCTGGCGCGTGATTGTGCGGTGATGATCGATGCGGGCGGTGCAATTGAAGCGCGTAACCCTGAAGAGCTGCAGGATATTTTTGTTCTGTTGGTCTGGGTTGTTGAGGCATTAGAGGCACGTGCGCGCAGCTATCCCGGCCCAATTTTGGTGGCCACACATCGCATGGCGCCCACTTTGCGCGCGCTGCGCCACAGTGATGGTGGCTTGGCGCGGTTTCATGGGGGTGGGGCTGGCATGGCCGATCGTTTGGGCCATGCGTTGGCTGCGGCTGGGTTGCACCTGCCCGGCCCGTCTGGTCTGCATATGGGCTTTGCCCGGCTGGCGGTGGGGCGCAGCAGTGTGATTGTGGATGCCGCAGCGCCACCCTTGGGGGAGGCTGCGTTGCGGGCGCATGCCTCAACGTTGGGGTTTGAACTGACATCTGGGCGGCGGCCCGTGATCATCAGCTGCGGCTCTGGAGTGGCCTTTGGGGGGGAATGGTATCATGTCGGTCGGGCGACTGCGATGCATTCGACCTTGGCGATACCGGGCTATTCATCCAGCCGGTTTGCCCGCAGCAAAATGGGCGCGAAACCTGATGCGGACCAAGATGTGGCCGAAGAAACGTTGCAATCTGTTCCGCAAAAAGTGACCGCCCAACGGGGCATTGGGCCGCAAGGCCCCAGCCTGATTGCCAGCCATGACGGCTATGTGCCGACCCATGGTCTAACGCATGTGCGCCGGATGAATCTGTCGCCGGATGGGCGCACCTTGGTTGGTGAAGACACATTGGCCGCGATGACCGCTGATGATCGTACCCGATTTAGTCGGATGCTAAGCCAGTCGGGGCAAGATCAGCTGAGCTATCAGCTGCATTTCCATCTGCACCCTGATGTAGAACCTGAACTGGCACGTGATCGTGCATCTGTCGCGCTGCGTTTGATCAGTGGCGAAATTTGGCTGTTTCGCGCGCCCGGAGGCGGGGATATTTTGCTAGAACCCTCAGTTTTTCTGGAAACTGCACAGCTGGGGCCGCGTGGAACGCAACAGATCATTCTCTCTTGCGCGATGATGGATTATGCATCGCAAACAAGCTGGGTGTTGGCCAAGACCCAAGACACCCCAAACGGACTGCGCGATCTGGTTCCAGATGCGCGTCTGACACTGGACTGATTTAGGAAGGATTGACCATGACGGACCTTTGGCCGCTGAAGCGGGCGTTGATTTCGGTTTCGGATAAGACCGGCGTTCTGGATCTGGCGCGGGCGCTGGTGGCGCGCGGGGTGGATTTGGTATCCACTGGCGGTACGGCGGCGCTGTTGCGCGATGCAGGTTTGAATGTGCGCGATGTGGCCGACCTGACGGGCTTTCCAGAAATGATGGATGGTCGGGTTAAAACCCTGCATCCGGCCGTGCATGGCGGACTGTTGGCGCTGCGCGATGCGCCTGCCCATGTTGCTGCAATGCGCGATCATGCGATTGAGGCGATCGATCTGCTGGTGGTCAACCTTTACCCGTTTGAGGCCACCGTTGCCGCGAATGGTGATCATGAGGCCTGCATTGAAAATATCGATATCGGGGGGCCCGCAATGATTCGGGCAGCGGCCAAAAACCATGGATTTGTTAATGTGGTGGTTGATCCACAGGATTATGCGCCGCTGTTGGCCGAGTTGGATGCCCATTCTGGCGCGACGTCGCTTGGGTTTCGCCAGCAGTTGGCCCAAGTGGCTTATGCCCGTACCGCGGCTTATGATGCGGCGGTGTCGTCATGGATGGCGGGGGCATTTGAGATGCCCACCCCACGTCGGCGCGCCTTTGCTGGGACGCTGCGACAAACTCTGCGGTATGGCGAAAACCCACATCAGACTGCGGCATTTTACACCGATGGATCAAACCGCCCAGGTGTGGCGAGTGCCACACAATGGCAGGGCAAAGAGCTTAGCTATAACAACATCAACGACACCGATGCGGCGGTTGAATTGGTGGCGGAATTTGCGCCAGCGGATGGGCCAGCCTGTGCCATTATCAAGCACGCCAACCCTTGTGGTGTGGCGCGTGGTGCGACCTTGGCCGAGGCCTATGGCCGGGCGTTTGATTGTGACCGGACCTCGGCCTTTGGTGGGATCATCGCGCTGAACATGCCACTTGATGGGCCGACCGCCGAAGAGATCGTTAAAATCTTTACTGAGGTGGTGATTGCACCCGGTGCCGATGATGCGGCGCGCGCCATTTTTGCCAGCCGCAAAAATCTGCGGCTGTTGACGTTGGATGCGTTGCCTGACCCCGGTGCGGCTGGGTTGGTGTTTCGGCAGGTTGCGGGCGGATTTTTGGCGCAGGATCGCGATCATGGCCGCGTGAGTGCGGCTGATCTGCGTATTGTGACGGCCCGTGTGCCGTCAGCCGCCGAAATCGCCGATATGCTGTTTGCCATGCGTGTTGCCAAACATATCAAATCAAACGCAATTGTTTATGCAAAAGATGGTGCGACGGTCGGTGTGGGGGCGGGCCAGATGAGCCGGATCGACAGCACCCGGATTGCGGCGCGCAAATCTCAGGATATGGCCGAGGTCCTGGGCTTGGCGCAGGTGCCAACCCAAGGATCGGTTGTCGCGTCAGACGCGTTCTTTCCATTTGCCGATGGGCTGGTTGCCGCAGCCGAGGCGGGGGCTACTGCCATCATCCAGCCCGGCGGATCGCTGCGTGATGATGAGGTGATCGCCGCTGCAGATGCAGCCGGGTTGGCTATGGCCTTTACCGGCATGCGCCACTTTCGCCATTAGTATCAGAGGGCTGCCTATGCGTTGGGCCGGGGGAACGGCAGGATTTGTTTTTGCAATAGATCAGGCGACAAAGCTTTTTGTCGTCTGGCATCTGGGCTTGGCTGATCGGCTACAAATGGATGTGGTGGCCCCTTACCTGACATTTCGTATGGCTTGGAACCGGGGTATAAATTTTGGCCTGTTCGCGGGGCATGATGTTGCGCTGCGCTGGGGGCTGATTGCATTGGCATTGGCGATTGTGCTGTGGGTGTGGCTGTGGGTGCGTGAGGCCCAGGCTGGGCGCCGGGTGCAGGTTGCCGCGGGGCTGGTGATTGGCGGGGCGCTGGGCAACGTTGTGGACCGTATCGCATATGGCGCAGTGGCTGATTTTCTGAACATGTCGTGTTGTGGGATTGCAAATCCCTATTCCTTTAACATTGCCGATATCGCAGTCTTTGCCGGGGCGTTGGGCCTGTTGCTGTGGTCTGGCCCTGCAAAGACCCCGTGACGGCGTCCATTTGATCGGCTAGAACCAATATGAAACCGGCAAGAGCGCCGGTAAAAATGGAGAGATGCGTGCGCGTGGCTGGCTGTAAAGTAGGAAAGCCAATGGTGGCATTGATGGCGGTTTTGGCGCTGTCTGCTTGTGCGCGTGACACGGCCCCCCAGTTGATGAACCTGCGATCGGCCACAAATGGCCCCGATGAATTTGGCATTGTTCCCCCAAAAGCGCTGGAATTGCCCAGCGATATGGCAGCACTGCCGCCCCCCACACCGGGCCAAGCCAACCGCACTGATCCTACGCCACGCGCGGATGCTATTGCGGCCTTGGGTGGTGATGTGGCCCGCACCGCCCGAGGTGATACGCGGCTGATGACGCATGTTGCACGTTTTGGTGTCGCCCCCGATATTCGTGAAACCTTGGCCGTGGAAGATCTGGAATATCGCCGCAAAAACAATGGCCGTGTTCTGGAACGCTTGTTCAAAGTGACGGTTTATTATCGCGCCTACGCCCAGCAGGCGCTGGACCCACAGGCCGAACTGGCCCATTGGCGCGCGCTTGGCCTGCCAACGCCCTCAGCCCCCCCGGCTGGTGCTGCGGCCGAATTGGCCAAACGCAAGTGATTTTGCTGATGTGACGGCTTCACATTTTCGCGGGCAGTCTTGACCCGTGTCTAATGGTGCCTACCTTTCTTAGAGCTTTGATCCCACCGAACGGCGTCGGCCCTGATGATGCCCCCAACCGGAGACTGTCTTATGCGCTTAACCCGGATCTGCGCATCGCTTTTTGCCCTTTGGTTGCCCCTTGCCGCGCTGGCAGGCCCGATCACGACGTTTCAGTTGGAAAACGGTTTGGATGTTGTGGTGATCGAGGATCACCGGGCCCCTGTGGCTGTGCAGATGGTGTGGTATCGTGTTGGCGCTGCGGATGAGGCGCCGGGGGAATCTGGCGTGGCACATTTTCTGGAACATCTGATGTTTAAGGGCACCGAAACCCGCGCGCCGGGCGCCTTTTCTGATTTGGTCGAGGCCAATGGTGGTAACGACAACGCTTTTACGTCTTGGGATTATACAGCTTATTATCAGAGGGTTGCAGCAGACCGGCTGGATCTGATGATGGCGCTAGAGGCTGACCGGATGCGCCATCTGCGGCTTGACCCTGAAACCGTCTTGACCGAGCGTGACGTGATTTTGGAAGAGCGCAGCCAACGCACCGACAGTGACCCCGGAGCGCTTTTTTCCGAACAACGCCGCGCGGCGCAATGGTTAAATCATCCCTATGCCATGCCCATCATTGGGTGGCGGCATGAAATCAGTGAACTGAACCGGGAAACGGCATTGGCGTTTTACCGCAAGTTTTATGCGCCCAACAATGCGATTTTGATCGTTGCGGGGGATGTGACGCCGGATGCTGTGCGGGGGATGGCGGAGACGCATTACGGGTCTTTGGCGCCTTCGGATGATTTGCCGCCGCGCCTGCGCCCGCAAGAGCCGCCACAATTGGCCGAACGTGTTATCCGGTTTGAAGACCCGCGTGTGGCCCAGCCCTATGTGTTGCGCACATATCTGGCTGCGGCGCGCAATCCCGGCGATCAGGGCGATGCGGCCGCGCTGAGCGTGCTGGCGGCACTGTTGGGGGGCAACCCATCGACATCTGTTTTGGGACAAAAATTACAGTTTGAAACGCAAAAAGCGGTTTATGCGACTGCGTTTTATGATGGGCTGGCGGTAGATGATACCGCCTTTGGTGTCATGATCGCACCCTCAGAGGGTGTCAGCCTGCCCGAGGCTGAGGCGGCGCTGGATCAAGCTTTAGCCGAATTTTTGCGCGAAGGGGTCGATGCCGATCAATTCGCACGGCTGAAAACCCAAGTGCGCGCCGAACAGGTGTATGGCCAAGATGATGTTCAGGGTCTGGCCTATCGCTATGGTCAGGGTTTAGCCACAGGGCTAAGTTTGGCCGACATAGAGGCGTGGCCCAATTTGCTGGATGCTGTAAGCCCAGATGACGTGATGGCTGCCGCAGCAGCCGTACTGGATAAGCGGCGCGCGGTCACTGGGTGGCTGTCAGCCCCAAATGCTGATCTGGCGGTGACACAATGAGCGCGGCTGTGATTCGGCGGTTTGGGCTTTGCCTGATGGGCGCTGTGCTGGCGATGGCCTTTGCCACGGCGCAATCGGCCCGGGCCGAGGTGCAAATTACCCCGGTTACATCGGCCAAGGGGGTGACCGCTTGGTTGGTGCAGGAACATTCCATTCCGTTTGTTGCGCTGGACATTCGTTTTCAGGGTGGTGCCAACCTTGATCTGCCCGGAAAGCGTGGGGCGGTTAACTTGATGGCCGCCCTGTTGGAAGAGGGCGCCGCAGATCTTGATGCCCGCGCATTTTCCCAAGCACGCGAAGCGCTTGCCGCCAGTATTGGTTTTCGTGCGGGCGATGACACGCTGTCGGTTTCCGCGCAATTCTTAACTGAAAACCGTGATCAGGCCGCGGATCTGCTGCATAAGGCATTGAGCGCGCCGCGGTTTGATGTGGATGCGGTTGAACGTGTGCGCGCGCAGGTCATTGCAGGCATTAAGGCCGACGCCCAAGACCCAAATACCCTGGCTGCACGCGCCTTTGGTGCGGCGGCCTTTGGTGATCATCCTTATGGGTCATCGCGTGATGGCACGGTTGACAGCGTGCAGGCCCTGACCCGTGCTGATCTTGTGGTGGCACATCGCAACACAGTGGCGCGGGATCGGGTGCATGTGGGCGTGGTTGGCGATATCACACCCGAGGCGCTGGGGGTGTTGCTGGATCAGATTTTGGGGGATTTGCCAGAAATCGGCGCGCCCCTCCCGCCGCGTGCGGTGTATGGATTGACGGGTGGCATCACCGTTGTGCCCTATGACACACCGCAATCGGTACTGGTCTTTGGTCATCAGGGCTTGCGGCGTGATGATCCTGATTTCTTTGCGGCCTATTTGTTAAATGAGGTCGTTGGTGGTGGCCGCTTTGGTGCCCGCCTGATGCAAGAGGTGCGGGTAAAGCGTGGGTTGACCTATGGCATTTCTACTTATTTGAGCCCGATGGATTTGGCGGACCTGTACATGGGCCACGTCGCCAGCCAGAATGCCAAAGTGGGCCAAGTGGTCGAGGTGGTTCGTCAAGAATGGGCCAAAGCTGCAGCAGGGATCACACCGGAAGAATTGGAAACGGCCAAGACGTTTCTGACGGGTGCCTATCCGCTGCGCTTTGATGGCAATGCAAATATCGCGGCGATTTTGGTGGGGCTGCAAATGGAAAATTTGCCGGTTGATTACGTGGCCACCCGCAATGCCCGTATTGACGCGTTGACATTGGCAGATGTGAACCGCGTTGCGGCCCGCCTGTTTCGCCCCGATCAGCTGCGTTTCGTGATTGTGGGCCAGCCAGAGGGGCTGGATGCGCTGAAATAGCGTTCCGCGCATTTGGGGGGGCTTGCTTGGCTGATTTGGCGGCAAGCGCTTGGCCAAGCCGAGCCAGCCATGCTAAGGGTTGTGGCATGAACGCTGATACACGCAACATATCCGAAACGTCCCCGGTCATCCGCCAGTTGGATGAAGCCGCGATAAACCGTATTGCTGCAGGTGAAGTGGTTGAACGCCCGGCGTCAGCGGTGAAAGAGCTGGTGGAAAACGCGTTGGATGCGGGCGCACGCCGGATTGATGTGGCCTATGCGGATGGTGGCAAGACGCTGATTCGGGTCAGCGATGATGGCTGTGGGATGCGCGCCGAAGATCTGCCCTTGGCCATGACGCGTCACGCGACGTCAAAGATTGACGGATCAGATCTGCTGAATATCCACAGTTTTGGCTTTCGTGGTGAGGCGTTGCCCTCGCTTGGGGCGGTGGGGCGGCTGACGCTGACCTCACGCGTGGGGGGGGCAGAGGCTGCGATGCTGGCGGTTTCTGCGGGCCGATTCGCCCCAGTGCGCCCGGCCGCTTTGGGCCGTGGCACGGTGGTTGAGCTGCGCGATCTGTTTTTTGCGACGCCAGCGCGGTTGAAATTTTTGCGCAGTGATCGGGCCGAATCGATGGCCATTTCTGATGTCATGCGCCGTCTGGCAATGGCTGCGCCCTATGTCAGTTTTACCCTGCGCGATGTGTCTGATGGAGGCGAGGGGCGGGTGATTTTGCGCGCCGATGCCCAGCAGGGTGAATTGTTTGATGCGCTTGCCGCACGGCTGGCCCAGATTATTGGCGCAGATTTCATTCAAAATGCGCTGCGCATTGACGCTGAGCGTGATGGTTTGCGGCTGACGGGTTTTGCTGCGCTGCCGACCTATTCGCGTGGCTCATCGGTGGCACAGTATCTGTTTGTCAACGATCGGCCAGTACAAGACAAGCTGCTGGTGGGCGCGCTAAAGGCTGCATATTGGGATTTGCTCAGCCGTGACCGCCATCCGGCGGCCGCGCTTTTTATCAGCTGCGCGCCTGAGTTGGTGGATGTGAATGTGCATCCTGCGAAATCAGAGGTGCGCTTTCGTGAACCCAGTCTTGCGCGGGGCTTGGTGGTCAGTGGGTTGCGCCATGCGTTGGCGGGGGCCGGGCATCGGGCCTCAACGACGGTGGGGGCCGAAACGCTGGGGGCAATGCGCCCGGGTCAATCAGCACCGATTTATCAATATGACCGCGCGTCGGCCCAAGCGCTGCATACCGCGCGCGGATGGCAGGCACCTGATCCTGCTGCGCCATTTTACCCCGGATTTGGCGAAAGCGCACAGGCTGCAGCCTTTGTGGCCATGGCCCCTGACGGGGGGGGCTTGGATGGTGTGGCTGTGTCAGAGGGTGCCCATCCACTGGGGCAGGCCCGCGCGCAGCTGCATGAAAACTATATCATCGCGCAGACGCGGGATGGTGTTGTGATCGTCGATCAGCATGCGGCGCATGAGCGGCTGGTATACGAACGGCTCAAACGCCAACAGGCGGCCAGTGGGGTGGCGGCGCAGGCGTTGCTGATCCCGCAGATTGTAGAATTGTCCGTGGCCGAGGCCGCGGTGATTGTCGATTTGGCCGAAGATCTGGCCGGTTTAGGGCTGGTGGTCGAACCTTTTGGCGGCGGGGCTATTGCCGTGCGTCAAACCCCCGCGTTGCTTGGCGCAATTGATGCGGCGCGATTGTTGCGGGATATTTTGGATGAGCTGGCCGATCAGGGCGCCAGCGTTAGCCTGCAAGGCCGGATTGATGCCGTTTTATCGCGGATGGCGTGCCACGGGTCGGTCCGGTCGGGGCGGCAGATGCGGGTTGAGGAAATGAACGCACTTTTGCGGGAAATGGAAGAAACGCCACATTCGGGCCAGTGCAACCACGGCCGACCCACCTATGTTGAGCTGCGGTTGACCGATATCGAAAAACTGTTTGGTCGGCGCTAAAACAACACTGCAGAACCCCCAAACCCAAAAACACTGGCCCTAAATCTTCGTGGTTAAATCCGCAAAAACGATTGCACGACCCTTGGCAACAGCCCGCGAAAGCGCAGTGGTGCATCGGTGGCGGTCAGGCAAATGCAGGGCATGTTTTCGGCGGCAACTGGGGTGTGCTGGGTGTCTGCGCCCGCAATATCAATATCCCCCGGGCCAAAGCTGTCATCAGCGTCATGATAGCTGCCTTGCAGCACCAGCGTCAGCTCCATACCACCGTGGCCGTGATCGGGAATTTTTGTGCCTGCTGGAATATAGAGCATTCGCGCGCGGGCGGTCCCTTTGGTTGGCAAGACATATTGGCGCACACCACCGCCAACGGCGCGCCATGGCAACGAATCTAGCCGTTCACCGACATAATCGCAAAGCGGTGCGGGCAACTGGCCTTGGCTCAGTTTTTTAGGCGTGGCTGAGCGGGTGCTTGGGCGCGCGGCGGCACTGTCTTGCGGCAGGTGTGCAATCAGGGTCAGCATTTCGCCCAGCTGTGTGTCTGTGACGGGCTGGCCAGTTTCTCGTTCCAATATAGCCCCGCCCAAGGCATCAAACCCGGTCATGCGCGCCCGGCAGTCGTCGCAAAGTGAGATGTGGCTGGCCACAACAACCCCAAATGCCTCGGGCAGGGCGCCTGCGGCATAGGATAGCAGAATTTCATCGGATATGTGGTGGGTGAGTGTCATCGGGTGGTCTGGCTCATGCTGTGGCGCAGGCGCTCAAGCGCCAAGCGGATACGGGATTTAATGGTGCCAAGTGGCAAACCGGTTTCTCGGGCGATATCACTGTGTGACAGATCGCCAAAAAACGCGCGCTCAATCAGTTTGCGCTGTTTTTCGGGCAATTCTGTCAATGCGCGGGTCAGATGCGCGGTGTCTTGTTTCATGATCATGGCTTCGGTGTGATCATCTGCCTGTTCTGGCCCCCAGAGAACCTCTTGCGGTTCGGGGCGACGCTCTTTTCTCAGCCGGTCGATCCGGCGATTTCGCGCGATGGCAAAGATCCATGTTGATAGGCTTGCGCGGCGTGGGTCAAACAGATGCGCCTTTTGCCACAGCACAGTCATGACATCTTGGGTTACTTCTTCAGCCTCGGCGCGGGTCGCGCCGGACCGCATCAAAAAAGAGGTCAGGCGTGGTGCGAAGTGGCGAAAGACTGCTGAAAAGCTGTCAATATCGCGGGCCTCGGCGATGCGGTGCATGACAGAGCCCCAATCTGGATCATCGCTGTCAGGCGCCTTGCCCATATTTTCCCCTGCGCATTTGTTCCGATTGCGAGCACGCTTTATCCTAACGGCGGATACGCGCGTTTGCATCTGAAAAGCTATCGGGGCCAACATTATCATAACGGTCATACGCACGACGCGTTGTGTTGGATCAGTGCAAAAGAAAATGATCTGCTTGGCGATTTTGTGGCTATAGGGTTAGAACAGCGCAAAGATCTGAGGAGAATGCCAAATGCACACATCGACCGATCCGGGCGCGATGCTGATGGGGGATAAAAAGCGGGTGGCCATTGTGGGTGGTGGCATCTCTGGGTTGGCTGCGGCCCATCTGTTAGAGGGCAAGGCGCATGTCACAGTCTTTGAGGCAGAGCCCCGGCTGGGGGGGCATGCGCGCACCGTTGTTGCGGGCAAACGTGGGGATCAGCCGGTTGATACTGGCTTTATCGTGTTTAACCGGCAGAACTATCCGCTGCTAACCCGGCTTTTTGAAATGTTGGATGTTGAAGTCGTCAAAAGCAATATGAGCTTTGGTGCATCAATCGATGGGGGGCGGCTGGAATATGCGCTGCGTGATCTGGGGTCAGTCTTTGCGCAGCCACGCAACGCGTTCAACCCGCGATTTTTGCGCATGTTGCGTGATATCATGCGCTTTAATTCCCGGGCGCTGGCCCTGGCCAATGACCCGCATATGACACTTGGCGAGTTGCTTGACCGGTTGGGAACTGGCCCATGGTTTCGTGATTATTATATTTTGCCGCTGTCTGGGGCGATCTGGTCAACGCCAGTTGCAGGGATCATGGATTTTCCAGCACAGGCTTTGGTGCAGTTTTTTCACAATCATGCGTTGATGCAGGCCAGTGGTCAGCACCAGTGGTATACCGTGTCGGGCGGGTCGGTTGAATACGTGCGTAAGCTTCAGGCCCATTTGGTCAAAACCGGGGTTGATCTGCGGCTGAAAGCGCCCGTGCTTTCTGTGTGGCGCGAGGGGCGTCGGGTGGGCCTGCGCCCCGAAGGTGGCGCCGAGGAGTGGTTTGATGAGGTGATTTTTGCCTGCCATTCTGATCAGGCATTGGCGCTGTTGGTTGACCCAAGCCCAGAAGAGCGCGCGGCCTTGGGGGCAGTGCGGTATCAAAGTAACGAAATCGTTTTACACTCAGACACAGCAATCATGCCGATCCGTCGTAATGTCTGGTCATCATGGGTCTATACTGAGGCCAAGGGCCAGCGTAGCGACAAGATTGATCTGACCTATTGGATGAATTCGCTGCAACCGATTCCAAAGGATGATCCGCTGTTTGTCACGCTGAATTCCAACCGGCCGATCCAGCCCGAACTGATTCATGATGTGGTCAGCTTTGCGCACCCAGTTTACGACTTAGCCGGGGCCGAGGGACGGGCGCAGATTTCTGCGATGAATGGGCGGCGCAACACTTGGTATTGTGGGGCGTGGATGCGCAACGGTTTTCACGAAGACGGGTTTGCCAGTGCGCTTGATGTGGTGCAGGGAATGGATGCGCGCCAAAGGTTGCGCGCAGCTGCATGACCCAGGCCGATGGCTCTGCGGTGGTCACTGGCCGTGATGCCGGGTGCGCTTTTGACCATGTGTCAGGGCGCACTTTTCATGGGCGGCGAGGGGGCGTGGAAAACGCGTTTTCTTATGGCGTTGATTATGTGCTGATCGACCCAACGGCCCCGCCACCACCACATTTGCGGCTGTTTTCCCGTAACCGTGCCAACCTAATGGCATTGCATGATTGCGATCATGGGGGGGCACCGCATCACGGTGCAGGCTTGGCTTGGGTGCAAAAGGTTCTGGCCACGCGCGGTGTGGACCCTGGCGGGCAGATTTTATTGTTGGCGCAGCCCCGGATCCTGGGCCATGTGTTCAACCCCGTCAGTTTTTGGCTGTGCCATGATCCGGTGGGCGCGCTGTGTTTGGTGCTGGCCGAGGTAACAAACACCTTTGGTGACCGTCACAGCTATCTTTGCCATCACGACGATCTGCGCCCGATTGGCCCGACTGACCGGCTTCAGGCGGAAAAGGTTTTTCACGTATCACCGTTTCAAAAGATTGAGGGTGGATATACTTTCCGGTTTGATATTCGCGCCGACAAGGTGGGGATTTGGATTGATTATGCCGCATCTGACAGCCATGGGTTGATTGCGACGCTTACAGGGGCGCGCAAACCGCTGCAGGACCGTGCGATTTTGAGTGCTTTTTTGCGCCGCCCCTTTGGGTCGCGGCGGGTGTTGGGGCTTATCCACTGGCAGGCGCTGCGGCTGTTTTTTAAGGGTGCGCGCTTTCAAGCCCGCCCCACGCCGCCTGTAGAGGACGTCACAAGGTGAGCGGCCCCGTCGCAGACAGCCCCCACTGGGGCGTGCTGCCGGGCTATGCGCTTTTTGCGGCTGTTTTATCCATGGCGGGTCTGCCGCTGTATATCCACGCCCCCAAAGTTTACGCCGACAGCTATGGCTTGGGGTTGGGTGTGTTGGGGGCAGTTCTTTTTGCGCTGCGGCTGTTGGATGTGGTGCAAGATCCGGCTTTGGGTTGGGTGGCTGCGCGTTTGGGGCGGTGGCGTGGGGTGGCGGTGGCGGTGGCGGCCGCTGTCATGGCGGGTGCGATGCTGGGGTTGTTTGCTGTTCGGCCACCGATCGCGCCGCTTGTGTGGTTTGGCTTGATGATGGCGTGTCTGTTCACAGGCTTTAGTTTTCTGACCATCTGTTTTTATGCCCAAGGGATTCGGCGTGCGACAAGCTTGCCCGGTAACGGCCATTTGCGCTTAGCGGCTTGGCGGGAAACGGGGGGGTTGCTGGGGGTGTGTTTGGCCGCAGTTGCGCCTGCGGTTTTTATGCAGTGGACCCAGTCGCCCTTTGATTTTTTTGCAGTGAGTTTTGCCGGGCTGGTGGGTATTGCGGTGCTGGCAATGGCGCGCGAATGGCGGGCGGGGGGTGTGGTGGCACCTGCGGGCTTTGGTGTCATTTTGCGCGACCAAGCCGCCCGGCGGTTCTTGGTGCTGGCCTTGGTGAACGCGGCACCTGTGGCGGTCAGCTCAACGCTGTTTTTGTTTTTTGTCGAGGCGCGCTTGGCTGCACCGGGATGGGAGGGGCCGCTTTTGGTTCTGTTCTTTCTTGCGGCGGCCCTGTCAGCGCCGCTTTGGGGGCGTTTGGCGGCCCGCTTTGCGCCGCGCCGGGTGCTGATGGCCGGGATGACGCTTTCAATATTGGCGTTTGGCGGGGCTTTGGCGCTGGGGCCAGGCGATCTGGTGGCATTTTCGGTGATCTGTCTGGCCTCTGGGGCGGCTTTGGGGGCTGATATGACGCTCTTGCCCGCGCTTTTTGCGCGCCGTGTGGCCCATATCAGCCCCGAGGGTGCTGAGGCCTTTGGTCTTTGGTCTTTTGTTGGTAAGCTAAGCCTTGCATTGGCGGCGGTCGTGGTTTTGCCGATGCTGGAGGGGGCTGGGTTTGTTTCGGGTGCGCCCATCCAGACACCTGCCGCATTGGAGATGTTGGGGGTGCTTTATGCTGGGCTGCCCTGTGGATTGAAACTGATTGCGCTGGGGCTACTTGCCTTTAGCGATATGACTGAGGGGTAAGCGATGCATCCTGTGATCTGGTTGGGGTTGGGGGTGGCGGTCTGTGCGCTGCTGATATGGATCAGGGCCCGGTTTGCAAGCTTTGCCGCACAGCGCCCGGCTGATTATGCCACCACCCTGCCAAAGATTGATATCCGTCGCCATCTGTCAGGCCCGATCTTGTGCGAGGGGATCGTTTACGGCCCACTTGGCCGCGTGGCCTCGCGGTTTGTTGCGCAAATGCAGGGTGATTGGCAGGGTGACACAGGCACGCTGCGTGAACATTTCCGCTATGACAACGGCAAAACACAAGACCGCTGTTGGCATCTGACACTGGGCGCAGATGGCCATATTCTTGCCAAAGCTGATGATTTGGTGGGTGCGGGGCAGGGCTGGCAATCGGGGGCAGGATTGTTGTTGCGCTATCGCATTCAATTGCCTGCTGATGCGGGGGGGCATGTGCTGGATGCCACTGATTGGATTTATCTGCTGGAGAATGGCACGCTGATGAACCGCAGTGAATTTCGCAAATTTGGCATCAAAGTGGGTGCTTTGGTCGCCACGATGCGGCCGATGAATTCATAAAGGTGCGGTTGCAATGAAAAATTGGGCAGGCAAACGCTATTGGCTGGTTGGGGCATCCGAAGGTCTGGGCCGCGCGCTGGCCCAAGAAATGAGCGCGGCTGGCGCGGAATTAGTGCTGTCTGCGCGCAACACCGAACGGCTGGCTGTGTTGGCGGCCAGTTTGCCTGGGCCCGCCAGCGTTGTTGCGGTGGATATCGCCGATCACGATTCGGTTCAGGCCGCAGCGCAGGCGGCTGGAGATCTGGATGGGGTGGTATTTTTGGCAGGTGTCTATTGGCCGATGGCCAGCCAAAACTGGCAGGCGGTGCAGGCAGAAACCATGGCTGATATCAATTTTACGGGCGCTGTGCGGGTGATGGGTGCGGTGGTGCCTGCGATGGTGGCGCGCGGGCGTGGGCATTTGGTGCTGACTGGCAGTCTGGCGGGGTTTCGGGGCCTGCCCGGGGCGATTGGATATGGGGCTAGCAAGGCGGGTGTGATGGCACTGGCGGAATCGATGCACTGTGATTTGCGCGCAACCGGTGTGCAGGTGCAGTTAGTCAATCCGGGATTTATCCGTACCCGGCTGACCGCGCAAAACGATTTTGCCATGCCCTTTATCATGGAGCCCGATGCCGCCGCGCAGGTAATGTTTGCCCACATGAACACACGCCGCTTTTCGTGCAGCTTTCCACGGGTATTTTCATGGGTGTTTCGGGGCGCTCAGTTTTTGCCCGATTGGCTTTATTATCGGCTGTATTCAAAATAGCGCGCAGGTTGGCTGCGGCGCTATTTTGCTTGGTGGCCCTGGCGCTGGCGGCGTCAGGCCAAATGGTCGATAACGGCCAGATATTGCGCCAGATCACCAACCTCTGACATCCAACCATCCACCAATGCCGGGTCACTTGGGGCTGCCTGCACACCAGGGGATAACTGGCCATCCAACACGGCGCACACTGCAAGTGATACCGGTACCGATACCAACCGTCCCATCGCTGTGCCTTGGGCATCGCCCCAAGCATCCATCGCATAGGTTTTGTGATAAACGGTTTGCCCATTGCGCTCGGCCTGCAGGTCAACAAACAGCACAACCCTGTCGGGTTCGTTGTCATCATAGGCATTGTCGCGCCAGAACTGATCTGACATTTCTTTCAGCCGCGCTTCGCCCTCGGGGCCGGTCAGCGCTTCAATTTCGGCAAAAACATGCGCCCAGGCTTTGGCCCAACCTGTCAGCCGCAGGGTGCCGCGCACAAAATCGCGCAGCTTCCAAGCTGGGTCAAAATGATATTGCGCAACAAAGGGCAGCGAATCGCGGTTTGGGTATACCTCAAAGCTTTCGGGGGTGGGCAATGGCGCCTGATAGCTGCTGATTGCATCCCAAGGCCGGGCAACATCGCGTGGTACAAAATCGCTGATTGAGCGTGATGGCGAGCGCAGAGCTTTTAGAACGCCGAGCGGAGACCATGAGAATTTATAGCGAAATGGATTGGCAATTTTTGGCACACCGCCGCAATAGGATGAAAACGCCAAAGTGTTGTTTGCGTCAAACCCGGGGGATGCACGATAGTCTGACACCAGCCAGTGTGCCATTAAATGGTCAATGCCAGGGTCAAGGCCAACCTCATTGACCAAGGCCACACCAGCGGCCCGGGCCGCGGCATCAAGTGCACGCATTTCTGGCGCGATATAGCTTGATGATACGAAATGGGCGGCTTTTGATATGCACAGTTCCGCCAGCGCCACATGTTGATCGGCGGGCAGCATCGAGACCACCAGATCGCCCGGTACAAGGCTGGCCGAAAGCGCGCCGACATCATAGGCACGGATGTCAGATGTCAGATCACCCACGGCGTCTTTGGCCTTGGCGACCGTGCGATTCCAGACAGTCACGGAGCGGCCCGCAGTCAACAAGCGGCGCAGTCCCGGCACGGCGGAAAGCCCCGTGCCACACCAATGAATCGTCATGCCAAAGCTCCTTTGATGTCTGTCATATGGGTCTGAAATGTGGCCTGCGCGCGGCCCCAAGCCCCCGCATCGATCTGATCCAGATCTGCAAGCAGCGGCAACAGTTGTGCCGCGAAATCTTCGGATGATTCGCGTGGTAAAAGCGAGGGCAGATTATCGATGGCGGTCACATCAAGCGGTGGTGTTGCGTGCACGCGCAGGGCGGGGTTGTGCCAATCGGTCACCTGATCGTAGACTTTTATTGGTGAAAAGTCAGAGCCAGGATCACAGGCGATATCACCAATCACTCTTAACGCACGCGGCGCGGTGCAAGTGGCCTGTGGCACAAAAACTGGGCAACCTGGGCGGGCCAGAATGCAATTAAGCAAAATTTCATGGGCCAAAACCTCGGGGAAGGGGCCGCCGTGGGCGGTTTCGGCGATATCCCATTTGGTGACTGGCACGCCAAGGGCCGTGCAAAGATCGGCAGCACCAGTCCCTACACGGCCCAAAGCCCCGATGATCAACGCGCGGGGGGAATGTGCTTCGGCCAAGGCGGTTTGTTCGGCACCCAGATCAGCCAGCAGGGCCGATTTGTCGCTGTAGCCACTGACAGGGCCCAAAATCTGGCCGCGTTGCTGCGCCCAAAAGCATTTCAGCGCAATTGCAGCCCCGGCGTAGCCGGCCCAATAGCCAAAGGCGGCCAGCCGGCGGCCAGTTTCATCAACCAGATACTCTAAATCATAAAGAGTGCCCCCACCGGCGGCAAAACGGCGCAGCAGCCCTTGGCCTGCGCTTTGGCCTTTGAATGCGTGGCCGAACATGATGTGGCGATGCGGCAATGGCGTGCCATCTTCGGGCAGTTCCTTTAGCCCAAAGATGATGGCATCTTTGGGTGCCTTGGGCCAACTGCCTTCGGGGGCGATTTCACAGCCTGCCGCGGCATAGGGGGCCAGTGGCAGGGCGCGGCTGCTGCTTTGCTCGACCGTTACACGAAAGCCTTTGGCGCGGAGCGTTGTTGCCCCTGCGGCGGTCAGGCCAACGCGCTCTTCCTGTGGGCGCTGCTCGGCCCGGACCCAAAGATGTATCATGACCGATGTCTTTCGTTCGTTTGGTGTGTGTGGCTTTGTGATGGATTGATACGCCCCTGCGGGTGGTGGCGGCCCCGCCCCCTTATTGGGGCTTTGCCTAAGCAAAGGCAACCGATCTGGCCGGTCAAGATCACCCTGTGCCATTCCAATTGCACGCAACGCAACAGGCCGCCCGGGAGACACCCGGGCGGCCTGCCAAACCCCATGGGGTTTGCAATCTTAGCCCTGACGGGCTTTAAAGCGCTTTTGCGTCTTGTTGATCACATAGACGCGGCCCTTGCGGCGCACAACCTGGCAGTCGCGGTGCCGCAACTTCAGCGAGCGAAGCGAGTTTTTGACCTTCATGGGTCTTCTCCTTGTCGCGGCGCGCGTGCGCCTGAATTTCTTTGCCCCAAATGGGACGATGATGCCCTTGCAGGCGATGGTGGGCGCGACAGGGATCGAACCTGTGGCCACTACGATGTCAACGTAGTGCTCTACCGCTGAGCTACGCGCCCTTTTGTCCGAGGTCTTGAGTGTCGCATCCGCCAGCCCCAAAAAACAAGGACGCGGGCGGAACCGCGTCGGACTTGGGGGTCTATAAAAGGGTTCTTGCGCCCTTTCAAGGGGTTTTGCAAATGTGTTTGATGGCTTTATAAGATTGCCATGGGGACCCGTTGATGCAGCATGACGCCTATCACCTGATCTTGCCGGCGCAGCGCACGTCACGCGTGGTATTTGCGTGCCCGCACAGTGGACGAGATTACAGTGCTGCATTTCTTCAGGCAACGGCACTTGATTCGACGGTTTTGCGATCATCTGAGGATGCGTTTGTTGATCTGTTGTTTCAATCAGCGCCTTTGGAAGGGGCCGCGCTGTTGGTGGCCCGCGCACCGCGTGCCTTTGTCGATCTGAACCGCAATGAAGATGAATTTGATCCGGCGCTCATTTTGGGGGTGCCACGTTTGCCGCATAACCCGCGGATTGCCTCGGGGCTGGGGGTGATTCCCCGTGTGGTGGCAAACGGACGGACAATTTATTGTGGAAAATTGCCGCTGGCTGAGGCGCAAGAACGGATTGCAAAGTTTTGGCGACCTTATCACTTGGCGTTAGCCACGCTGTTGAGTGAACAGCGCAAACGTTTTGGACAAGCGATTTTGATCGATTGCCATTCGATGCCGCATGAAGCGATCGTAGCCTTTGGCGCGAGTGCGATCGCACGCAACCGTACGGCACCCCGCCCGGATGTGGTTTTGGGCGATCGCTATGGCGCGGCGAGCGCTGGTTGGGTGATGGACCGTGTCGAGGCGGCTTTTGTTGATGCGGGTTTTCGTGTTGCCCGAAACGCGCCCTTTGCCGGGGCGTTTGTGGCGCAGCAATATGGGCGGCCATCAATTGGGCAGCATGTGATCCAAGTGGAAATCGATCGCGCGCTTTACATGGATGAACGCCGAATTGTGCCCAATGCACAGTTTGATGAGATGAAATTGCGCTTGGCGCAGGTAACGGCGCGAATCGCAGCTTTGGGGGTAGAGCCAGAGCGGGACGATCTCAGGTTGGCGGCGGAGTAGGGCTGCGAGCGTTTAAGGTCGGTGTGCATTGGCCGGGCTGGAGCCTCCGGCGGGGATATTTGCAAACGAAAGACTCTGCGGATGGTCAGGCGGCTGGGCTGCCGATTTCTGTACGGATGGCTTGTGCGGCGGCACAAGGGTCAGGGGCTTGCCAGATTGGGCGACCAATGACGATGTGATCGGCCCCGGCTGCGAGGGCTGCGGCGGGTGTGGCGATGCGTTTTTGATCGTTTGTGGCGCTGCCGGTTGGGCGGACGCCGGGGGTGACGATCAGGCGGCCTTGGGATTCGGGCAGGGCACGGATCAGGGCGGCCTCTTGCGGGGAGGCGATGACGCCATCGGCACCTGCCAGAAAAGCCCGGCGGGCGCGTTCGACCACCAGATCGGGCAGTGCGCCCGGTTGAATAAGGCAGGCATCAAGATCTGCGCGATCAAGCGCTGTTAGCAGGGTGACGGCCAGAATTTTAAGATCAGAGCCGCCTCGGCCGTTTGCGGCGGCGCGCACAACATGCGGATCGCCATGCACGGTCAGAAAGTCGAGCCCGAGGCCCGAGAGACCGCGGACGGCTGCCTCAATCGTGGCGGGGATGTCGAACAGCTTGAGGTCAAGAAAAATTCGTTTGTCATGTTCGGTCTTGAGTTCGCGGGCCAGCGCAAGGCCCCCCCCCGTCAGCATGCCCAAGCCAATTTTGTAAAAGCTGACGCTGTCGCCCAGGCGCTGTGCCAAATCGAGCCCAGACAGAACATCGGGAACATCGAGGGCAACGATCAGGCGGTCATCTTTATTTGGGGCGGTTTGCATGGTGGTATCCTTGTCAGCGGGCGTCGGGTTCATGCGGCCTGAGGGGCGGGCTGTCAAGCAAGCTTGGTTTGCCTGCTGAGGGGCATCAGTTAAGGATGGGGCAAACATACTGGGGGTGGGCGTGTGATTTGTTTTGATATTGGTGGGTCGCGGGTTCGTGCCGGGCGCTGGGATGGTGCCACGATTTCGCCATTGGGTGAAGCGCCGACGCCGGCTGATGACTATTTAGCGCTGTGCTCCACGCTTGCGCAATTTGTGGTGCTGGGTGGTGTAGGGCCGGTGGCGATGTCTTTGGCGGGTGGGGTGGATCCTGCTTCGGGGCGACTGCGCAGTGCCAATATTGCCTGTCTGAATGGTCGTGTGGTGGCAGATGATATTGCGGCGGCGCTGGGCCGTAAGGTGCATGTGACCAATGATGCTGATTGTTTCACGCTGGCTGAGGCAACTTGGGGGGTTGGGCGCGGGCAAGATGTGGTTTTGGGGATTATTTTGGGCACTGGGGTTGGTGGTGGTTTGGTGGTGGCCAATCGTTTGGTGCGAGGGGCGGGCGGATATGCTGGCGAATGGGGGCATGGGCCGGTGGTGCCGGACCGGGCTTTGGGCCAAGATTTAAACTTGCCTGTCTGTGGGTGTGGGCAGCGGGGCTGTGTTGAGACCATCGGGGGTGCGCGCGGGCTTGAGCGGTTGCATCTGGCCTTGGCAGGGGAGCGCCTGCGCAGCGAGGATATTGTGGCACGGTGGCGGGCTGGGCCATGTGGCGCAAGTCGGAGCGTAGAGCTGTGGTTGCAGCTTTTATCGGGGCCGTTGGCGCTGGCGGTTAATCTGACGGGGGCGGGTGTTGTGGCTGTGGGGGGCGGGTTGTCGGGGGCCGTTGATTTGATTGCGGCGTTGGATCATGCGGTGCGTCAGAAAATTTTGCGCCCCAGTGCAGAGCCTGTGTTGCGCTGTGGTGCATTGGGCGAGATGTCAGGGCTGATCGGGGCTGCGCTTTCCGCATTGGCAGATACACGCTGAGGCATTGTAAATCTTACAATAATCTCTTTATGGTAGAATATATAAAGCTTCGTTTCGGCTTTGGTCAAGCAGAGGCGGTTGCGTTGTCCATTTTGAGGTGCTGTATGGAACTGACATTGACATATGATCGCCCCACAGAGGGGCCAAGGTCGGGGCCGGTTGCGGTGGGCTGGATGGTTGATACCGAGCAGGCGCGGGTGATTTATGAAGCACCCGAGCGGCTGGTTTCACGCCAAGTGAATCGTGCCCATGCCAAATCTGCATCGCGGTGTCCGGCGGTTATTCAGATGGAAAGCCGGTATTTCATGGTAAAATGCCCGTTTGATCTGCATTTGGGTTTTACGCGTGATGCAAAGGGCAAGCCCGCGCTGGTCAACCGGTTGGGGGGCGCGTCGCCAGTGCGTTCGAACAAGTTAAACGAGCTTTTGACGGTGGTTGCTGAACCTGAATGGCGCTTTCCCGACCGGCCGACCATTCAGTTGAAACTGCCCTATTTGTTTATTGCTGATGAGCTTGTCTATATCACCCAGATTGGGCCATTTGCCCATTATCGGAAGGATCCATTGCCGGGCACGATTTTTGGGGGCCGGTTTCCAGTTTCGATCTGGCCGCGGCCTCTGATGTGGGCATTTGAGTGGCATGAGCCTGAAAAAGACATCATTTTGCGCCGAGGTGAGCCGCTGTTTTATTGCCAGTTTGAGGCAGAGGGCCCTGACCGCCCGATACAGTTGGTGGAGGCTGAGAAGACGCCTGAGCTGGTCGAGTATCTCAAACAAATCAATGGAGCCGTTGGTTTTGTGAACCAGACCTTTGGGCTGTTTCGTGCAGCCGAGGCGGCGCGCCCCAAGACGCTTTTGAAAGAAAAAAAGAAACCGGCCTGATATGGCAAGGTCACAATGGCAAAGGGGCGGGGGTGCTGGCTTGAACAAATCGTAAACCGGCACCGATGTTCATTGTGGCCGTGATCTTTCGGTTGAGTGCCCAGTTGTTTGCGCTGATGTTTTGAGAGCGGGCACACGATGGGTATATTTGTGGCGTTTCGGTGGCATGATCTTGGGCTCGCCCTTGTGCCCGGTCATTTGCTTTCCCAAATAGATCTTGAGGCCTGTTGAGATATGTGCCGCACAGCGGGCAATCGGGAACGGGTGCTTTTGCAAGGAGAGTAGTATGAACGTTGAAAAGTTCACCGAGCGTGCACGTGGGTTTTTGCAAGCCGCGCAAACAATCGCAACGCGCGAGAATCACCAAAGACTGTCGCCCGAGCATCTTTTGAAAGCGCTGATGGATGATGACCAAGGTATGGCATCTAATCTGATCACGCGGGCTGGTGGCGCGCCCAAGCGGGTGACCGAGGCGCTGGATTTGGCGCTTAGCCGGGTGACCAAGGTCACAGGTGATGCGGGGCAAGTGTATGTCGACAGTGCCACGGTTAAAGTTTTGGATGAGGCGGAAAAAATCGCCACCAAGGCTGGCGATAGTTTTGTGCCAGTAGAGCGGATACTGACGGCGCTGTGTGTGGTGCCTTCAAAAGCCAAAGATGCGCTGGATGCGGGTGCGGTAAATGCACAGGCGCTGAATGCTGCGATTAACGATATTCGCAAGGGCCGCACCGCTGACACTGCCAGTGCTGAAGAAGGCTATGAGGCGTTAAAGAAGTATGCCCGTGATCTGACCGAGGCTGCGCGTGAAGGCAAGATTGACCCGATCATTGGCCGAGATGAGGAAATCCGTCGGACGATGCAGGTTCTGTCGCGCCGCACCAAGAATAACCCGGTGTTGATTGGCGAGCCGGGTGTGGGGAAAACCGCAATTGCCGAAGGCTTGGCGTTGCGCATCGTGAATGGCGATGTGCCCGAAAGCTTGCGCAACAAACGTCTGATGGCGCTTGATATGGGCTCATTGATCGCGGGGGCTAAATATCGTGGTGAGTTTGAAGAACGGCTGAAGGCCATTTTGTCGGAAGTCACTGCGGCCGCTGGCGAAATTATCCTGTTCATCGATGAAATGCACACATTGGTGGGCGCGGGCAAGGCTGAGGGGGCGATGGATGCATCAAACCTGCTTAAGCCCGCTTTGGCTCGCGGCGAGTTGCATTGTGTTGGTGCGACCACGCTGGAAGAATATCGCAAGCATGTTGAAAAAGATGCAGCTCTTGCCCGGCGTTTTCAGCCCGTCATGGTGAGCGAGCCAACGGTAGAAGACACCATTTCGATCCTGCGTGGTATCAAAGAGAAATATGAGCTGCACCATGGCGTGCGCATATCCGACTCGGCGTTGGTTGCAGCGGCAACGCTTAGTCACCGCTATATCACCGATCGATTTTTGCCCGACAAGGCGATCGATTTGATGGATGAGGCTGCCAGCCGTCTGCGGATGGAGGTCGACAGCAAACCCGAAGAGCTGGATGCGCTGGATCGTGAGATCTTGCAAAAACAGATTGAGGCCGAGGCGCTGCGCCGCGAAGAAGATGCCGCCAGCAAAGATCGGTTGGAAAAGCTGGTTAAAGAACTTGCAGGGTTGCAGGAACGGTCTGCGGCCATGACGGCGCAGTGGCAGGCAGAACGTGATGTGTTAGAGACATCACGCGGCTTGAAGGAAGAGCTTGAGCGTGCCCGCGCTGAGCTTGAAATCGCCAAACGCGAGGGCAATCTGGGCCGCGCGGGCGAACTGTCTTATGGCATCATCCCCGGTCTGGAAAAAAAGCTGGCTGATGCCGAAGGGCATGAGGGCGATGTGATGGTTGAAGAAGCGGTTGGCCCTGAGCAAATTGCCCAAGTCGTCGAACGTTGGACCGGCATCCCCACCAGCAAGATGCTGGAGGGTGATCGCGAAAAGCTGCTGCGTATGGAAGATGAGTTGGGCAAACGTGTCATTGGCCAAAGAACGGCCCTTGTCGCCATATCCAATGCCGTGCGTCGGGCGCGGGCGGGGCTGAACGATGAAAATCGCCCCCTTGGCAGCTTTTTGTTTTTGGGCCCCACGGGGGTTGGTAAGACAGAATTGACCAAGGCGGTGG